>Ga0318496_10000107_pt1 | contig 23252 bp, 22 predicted proteins | sample GRESIP109b1f22_FD_203296 | JGI IMG/M metagenome (GOLD analysis project Ga0318496, IMG submission 203296) | Tropical soil microbial communities from Luquillo Experimental Forest, Puerto Rico - GRE.SIPMG.109b1f22 | ecosystem: Environmental > Terrestrial > Soil > Tropical forest > Bulk soil... | reverse complement strand
TGGCGGTGGCCGCCTGGCTGGCGGAGCTCGGCGGCGTCGAGCAGGTGGCGATCGTCGGCCACGAGCCCGGCCTGTCGGAGCTGGTGACCTGGCTCGTCTCGGGGCTCTCGACCCCCTGGCTCGAGCTCGGCAAGGGCGGAGCCTGCCAGCTGGAGCTGCCGGACCGCGTCGCGCCCGGTCAAGCGCGGCTGTTGTGGCTGCTCGAGCCCGGCCAGCTGCGGCGCCTGCGCTAGGGTTTCGCGCGTGGTCGAGCTGGAGCGCGCCGAAGTCCTGCGGCCGGCAGAGGTCGGCGCGCGCCTGGTCGCGCAGCGTCAGCTCGAGGAGGCGCTGCGCGCGATCGCGCGCGCGGGCGATCCCGACGACGACGAGGCAGTGCACGACGCGCGCGTGGCGCTGCGCCGGCTGCGCAGCACGCTCTCCGGCTATCGGCCGCTGTTCGACCGCGACGCCGCCGCGCTCGCCCTCGCGCGCGCGGGAAAGCTCGCGGGCCAGATGGGCGGCGCGCGCGACACCGAAGTCTGGGTCGCCTGGATCCTGGAGAAGCGCGCGGCCGCGCGCGGACGGCGCAGGACGGTATTGGACTCGCTCGCGGAGGAGCTCGCAGCGCGGCTCCGGCTCGAGCGCGGGCGCGCCGTCGAGGGCCTGGGCGACCGCTTCCTCGAGCTCGAGCGCGAGCTCAGCACGAGCCTGCGCACCTACGAGGCGCCCGTCACCTCGTCGGACGAGCCTGCGGGCCCGAGCTTCGCGCTGGCGGCGAGCGACGCGCTGCGCGCCGCGGCGCTCGAGCTCGAACACGCCCTGGCCGAGATCTCCGGCCCGGGCGACGCGAGCCGCGAGCACGCGGCCCGGATCGCCGCCAAGCGGGTGCGCTACGTGCTCGAGCCGCTGCGCGCGCTGCTCGACGGCGCGCCGGACCTGCTGGCGCAGCTGCGCCGGCTGCAGGACCTGCTCGGCGAGCGCAACGACCGCGAGGGCCTGGCCGAGCTCCTGCGCGGGAGCCTGGAGCGCGCGGCGCTGCTGACGGCGCAGGGCCTGTACGCCGCGCTGCGCGACCGCGACGAGCAGACCGACCGCGCACTGCGCGCTCGCGCCCGCGAGAACGCGCTGCTCGAGCTCCTGCGCGCGGTGCGCGACGAGGCCGACGCCTACTGGGCGGAGCTCTCGGGCGAGTGGCTGTTCGGCAAGAACGCGGCCTTCTTCGCCCGCGTCGGCCAGCTCGCGGACGCGCTGCGCCGGCTCGGTTCGCCGCCGCAGGAGATCGAGCGCAAGTACCTGCTGCGCGGGTTGCCCGAGCGGGTGCGCGGCGCCGAGTCGGTCGAGATCGAGCAGGGCTACCTGCCCGGCGGCGTGGTGCGCGAGCGGCTGCGCCGCGCGGTCGGCCCGCGCGGCGCGCGGCTCACCCGCACGGTGAAGCTCGGCACGGGGCTGGTGCGCGCGGAGTTCGAGGAAGAGATCTCCGAGCACGAGTTCAACCGGCTGTGGCCGCTCACCGAGGGCACGCGGCTGCGGAAGCGCCGCTACCGCGTGCCGGCCGGGCCGCTGGTCTGGGAGGTCGACGCGTTCGTCGATCGCGCGCTCTGTCTGGCCGAGGTGGAGCTGCCGACCGAGGACACCGCGGTCGAGATCCCGGAGTGGCTCGCGCCCTACCTCGAGCGCGAGGTGACCGGCGATCCCGAGTTCTCGAACCTGCGGATCGCGCAGACGCGAGTCGAGCCGCCAGCGCCCTAGCGCTTGGGGTGGCTGGCGAAGAACTCCCAGATCACGGGCGTGGCGGAGATCGCCTGCGACGCTTCGGGCAACACCAGCGAGAGCCGGTCGCCGCCGGGCCAGGAGTGTCCCCCGCCCTCGATGCGGTAGAGCTCGACCTCGCTGCCGGCGCGGCAGTCGCCGTACACCGAAAGGTGTACCCCGGGCCGCGGCGTGGACTCGCGCGGCTCCGCGCTGCAGCCGTCGGCCGCGCGCCAGAACGCGACCGTCTTCGCGGTGGGCGGGTAGGCGACGCGCGTGAGCCGCCCAGGACCGCCGGCGAGCGGGACGGTGCTGTCCGCGTCGCCGTGGAAATGGATCACGGAGACGGGCTGCGCGGGTGCGCAGCGGGGCGTGACCAGCGCGCCGGAGACCACGCCGACGGCGGCGAACAGGTCGCTGGCCTCGCAGGCCAGGCGGTAGGACATCATCCCGCCGTTCGAGATCCCGGTCGCGTACACGCGCCTGGGGTCGATCGGCAGCTCGCGCTCGACCTCGGCGACCACCGCGCGCACGAAGCCGACGTCGTCGATGCGCTGCTCGGCCGCGAAGCCGCAGCAGCGGCCGCCGTTCCACACCAGGAACTTCGGGCGCCCCACCGCGAGCAGCGACGCGAAGGTGCCGTGCGAGCCGTTCGGGTACACCACCGCGAAGCCGTGGAGATCCGCCGCGTCGGAGAAGCCGGTCTGGGTCATGGTCGCGCGCGCGTTGCCAAACCCGCCGTGGAGCACCACCACCAGCGCAAGCGGCTCCGTGAGCTGCGGCGGCACGTGCAGGAGATAGCTGCGCTCCTCGCCCGCCCACGCGATCCGGCGCGCCGAGTCCCCGGGCCCGGGCGCGGCGAGCACCGGCGCCGCCGCGAGCCAGACGAGAACGGCGAGGAGAGCGCGCATCATCTCGACCGCTAGCGGCGCTCGAAGAAGCTGCGCGTCTCGGCGCTCGCGCCCGGTCCCGGCACCGTGCGCAGCTCGCGCCGACTCACGGTCACGCCGTCGGCGTCGGTGACGCGCAGCTTCGGGATGCGCCGGTTGGTGCGCCGGTCCTTCACGATCACGGGCTCGGCGCCCTTGCCGAACACCCACTCGTCGGACCAGTCGCGCAGTGCCGTCAGCACCGGCAGGAGCGCCTCGCCCTTGGGCGTGAGGCGATACTCGCCGTCGACCTTCGCGAAGATCCCGTGCGCGACCAGCCGCGCCAGGCGATTGGACAGGATGTTCTTGGCGATGCCGAGGTTCGCCTCGAAGTCGCTGAAACGGCGCGCGCCGAAAAAGGCGTCGCGCACCACCAGCAGCGTCCACCAGTCGCCGAAGGCCTCGAGCGCCTGGGCGATCCCGCAGTTCATGTGTGCGAAGCGCTTGCGCGTCAACTGGAGCATTGTAGGCCGATTTTCGCTTGGTTGCATGACGAAACCAAGTTGCGGTAGTCTGCCGGTCGTGAGCGCGCGCGTCGCGTTGGTGACGGGGGTCGGGCCGGGCACGGGCACAGCCTTGGTGCGCCGCTTCGCCGCGGACGGCATGCGCGTGGCGATGCTCGCGCGCGACGCGGCGCGGCTGGAGAAGCTCGCGGCCGAGGTTCCCGGCGCGGCAGCGTTCCCCACCGACGTCGCGGATCTCGACGCGCTGCGCGCGACGCTCGCGCGCGTGCGGGCCGAGCTCGGCGCGCCGACGGTGGCGCTGCACAACGCGGTCGCGGGAGGCTTCGGCACGTTCGAGAGCGTCCGGCCCGAGGAGCTGGAGCAGCGCTTCCGGGTGAACGTGACGGCGCTCTTGGTGCTGGCGCAGGAGCTCGCGCCAGGAATGATCGCGGCCGGCGGCGGCGCGATCGTGGCGACGGGCAACACCTCGGCGTGGCGCGGCAAGGCGGCGTTCGCCGGGTTCGCGCCCACCAAGGCCGCGCAGCGCATCCTCGCCGAGTCGCTCGCGCGCGCGCTCGGACCCAAGGGCGTGCACGTGGCCTACGTGGTGATCGACGCGGTGATCGACGTGCCGTGGACCCGCCAGGCGTTCGCGGGCAAGCCCGACGAGTTCTTCATCCGGCCCGAGGGTATCGCCGACGCGGTGCACCACCTGGTGCACCAGGAGCGCTCGGCCTGGAGCTTCGAGCTCGACCTTCGCCCCTTCGGAGAGAGCTGGTAGCGATGACGACGACGAACGAGTGGAAGTCGACCGCCTGCATCCTGTGCGAGTGCAACTGCGGGATCGAGGTGCAGCTGGGCGGCCCGGCCGGGCGCAACCTGGTGCGCGTGCGCGGCGACGACGCGCACCCCGCCTCGCAGGGCTACGCCTGCGAGAAGCCCTCGCGCCTCGACCTGTACCAGAACGGCCCGCACCGGCTCCAGAAGCCGCTGCGCCGGCGCAGCGACGGCAGCTTCGAGGAGATCGACTGGGACACGGCGATCCGCGAGGTCGCGGCGCGCTTCGCGGCGGTGCGCGACGCGCACGGCGGCGAGTCGATCTTCTACTACGGCGGCGGCGGCCAGGGGAACCACCTGCCGGGCGGCTACGGCGCCGCGACGCGCGCGGTGCTGGGCTCGAGGGACCGCTCGAACGCGCTGGCGCAGGAGAAGACCGGCGAGTTCTGGGTCGCCCAGAAGATGCTGGGCGGCTACACGCGCGCGGACTTCGAGCAGTGCGAGGTGGCGCTGTTCATCGGCAAGAACCCGTGGTTCTCGCACAGCATCCCGCGCGCGCGCGTCACCCTGCGCGAGATCGCGAACGACCCCGCGCGCACGCTGATCGTGATCGACCCGCGGCGCACCGAGACGGCCGACATCGCCGACGTGCACCTGCAGGTGAAGCCGGGCGGCGACGCGTTCCTGCTGGCGGCGATGGTCGCCGTGATCGTGCAGGAGGACCGCATCGCGCGCGACTGGCTCGCCGCGCACGCCGACGGGCTCGACGAGGTGGTGCCCCACTTCGCCGCGCTGTCCGTGGCGGAGCTCGCCGCGAAGAGCGGAGTGCCAGAGGAGCTCGTGCGCAGCACCGCGCGGCGCATCGCAGACGCGAAGAGCGTGGCCAGCTTCGAGGACCTCGGCGTGCAGATGAACCGGCACTCGACGCTGGTCTCCTACCTGCACAAGCTGCTGGTGCTGCTCACCGGGAACTTCGGCAAGCAGGGCGCGGGCTACCGGCCGAGCGCGCTCGTGCCGCTCGCCAGCGGCGGCGACAGCGGCCGGCGCACCCCGGTCACCGGCGCGCGCATCATCGGCGGGCTCACGCCCTGCAACGTCATCCCCGACGAGATCCTGACCGATCACCCCAAGCGCTTCCGCGCGATGCTGGTGGAGAGCGGGAACCCCGCTCACTCGCTCGCCGACGGCCCGCGCATGCGCGAGGCGATCACCGCGCTCGAGCTGGTGGTGGTGATCGACGTGGCGTTGTCGGAGACCGCGCGGCTCGCGCACTACGTGCTGCCCGTCGCGAGCCAGTTCGAGAAGGCCGAGGCGACGTTCTTCAACTTCGAGTTCCCGGCGAACTACTTCCACCTGCGCCGCGCGCTGCTCGAGCCGCTGCCCGGGCTGTTCTCCGAGGCCGAGCTGCACGCGCGGCTGGTCGAGGCGCTCGGCGCGCTGCCGGTCGCGGCGGTCGCCGCGCTGCGCGCGGCCTGGCGCGCGGGCCGGGCGCAGTTCCGCGCGAAGTTCTTCGAGCTCGCGGGCAGCGAGCCGCGGCTGCTCGGGATCGCGCCGGTGGTGCTCTACCGCGCGATCGGCGACCTCCTGCCGCACGGCTTCGCCGAGGGCGCCGCGGTGTGGGGGCTGTGCCAGATCGCGGCACAGCGCCAGCTCGAGTCACTGCACCGCGCGGGCTTCGCGGGTCCGGCGCCCGAGGCGGCCGACGCACTGTTCGACGCGCTGCTCGCGAGCAAGAGCGGTGTGGTGTTCTCGATCGACGACTGGGAGGAGAGCTTCGCCCGGGTGGAGACGCCGAACCGGCGCATCCAGCTCGCGGTGCCCGAGCTCTACGACGAGCTCGGCGCGCTCGCCAGCGAGCCCGCGCCCGGCAGCGACGCCGAGTTCCCGTTCGTGCTGTCGGCGGGCGAGCGGCGCTCGTTCACGGCCAACACCATCATGCGCAACCCCGAGTGGCGGAAGAAGGACAAGTCGGGTGCGCTGCGCATCCATCCTGACGACGCGCGCCGCATCGGCCTCCGCGAAGGCGGCCGGGCACGCGTGTCGACCCGGCGCGGCAGTGCGGAGGTCGCGGTCGAGCTCTCGGACCGCATGCAGCCGGGGCACGTCTCGCTGCCCAACGGCCTCGGCGTGGACTTCCCCGACGCGAGCGGCGCGCTGGCGAAGACCGGCGTCGCGCCCAACGAGCTCACCCGCGGCGAGGACCGCGACTGGCTCGCGGGCACGCCCTGGCACAAGCACACCCCGGCGAGGATCGAGGCGATCTGACACCCGATTGCGTCGTGGCCATGTCATGCTCCCGAGGACAGGTGATCGCGTGGGCACCCTACCCACGCTCAAGGAGTGAGACCATGCCGGGAGCGAAGAAGACGGTCGCGACCACGATCCCCTCTCTCCGCTATCACGACGCGCCGGCCGCGATCGACTGGCTGTGCCGCGCCTTCGGCTTCGAGAAACGCTCGGTCCACGAAGGGCCGAACCGGACCATCGCGCACGCGGAGCTCGTGTTCGGGAACGGGATGATCATGCTCGGCTCCGCGGGGCCCTCGGCGCAGGGCGCCTACGGCGCCGCGGTGACGACGGCGCGGGACACCGGCGGGAGGTCGACGCAGTCGGCCTACGTGATCGTGGAGAACCCCGCCGCGCACTACCGCCAGGCCGTCGCGGCCGGCGCCGAGGTGGTGATCCCGCTCGAGGACAAAGGCTACGGCGGCGCCGGCTACACCTGCCGCGATCTCGAGGGAAACCTCTGGAGCTTCGGCAGCTACGACCCCTGGGCCAGCGCCTGAGGGCCGGCGAGCGCGGCCATCATCCGCGCGACGTGATCGCTGAAGACGCCGTCCACGCCGAGCGCGAGGACGGCGGCGAGGCTCTGCTCGTCTTGCGCGTCCCACGCGAGCAGCTTGCGGCCCGCCGCACGGAACTCCGCGGCGAGCGGAGCGCTCCAGTCGGTCCAGTGCAGGTTCAGGGCGTCCAGGTCGAGCGCGACCATGCGCTCGGCGCGCGCGGCGGGAGGCGTGCGCATGTGCACCAGCCGCGTGGAGTCGACCAGCCTCACCTGCTCCGACAGCGCGCGCCAGGGCGCGACCACGCGCCAGCTCCAGTGGCACAGCCAGAGCCGCGACTCGGCGCCCGCACGCTGCGCGACCCGGATCGCTTCCCGCGCCGCGTCCGGGTCCTTCACGTCGAGTGAGAGCTCGAAGTCGCAGCCGAGCTGCGCGTACAGCTCCGCGAGCGTCGGCACGTGCGGCGGGAGCTCGGTGCGTGCGCAGGCGCGGATGTCGCGTCCGTCGGGGTGGACGCCGTCGTGGTCGAGCACCGCGACGCCGTCGGCGGTGAGCCAGACGTCGGACTCGAGCCCGGTCGCGCCGAGCTCGAGCGCCAGCGCGAACGCGGGAAGCGTGTTCTCGGGAGCATCCGCCGAAGCGCCGCGGTGCGCGAAGCCGATGCAGGTCATGGGCGCAGGGTAGCCCCACTTGCGCAGAGCGGCGCGAGCCGGAAAGCTCGCCGCGCGATGAGCGAGCCCTGGTGGCATCCGGAGCGACTGGCGGCGCGGCGCAGTGCACTCGAGGCGCGCGCCAGGATCGCGGCGGGCGTCCGCGCCTGGCTCGCCGCCGAGGGGTTCGTCGAGGTCGAGACGCCGGCGCTGGTGGTGTCGCCCGGGCTCGAGCCGCACCTCTTCGCGTTCGAGACGCGGCTGCGCGATCCGCACGGCGGCGCGGAGCGAACGCTCTACCTGCGCACCTCGCCCGAGTTCACGCTGAAGAAGCTCCTGGCGGCGGGAATGCCGCGGATCTTCGAGCTCGCGCGCTCGTTCCGGAACGCCGAGCGCTCGTCGACCCACCACCCCGAGTTCACCATGCTCGAGTGGTATCGCGCCGGCGCGAGCTACGAGGCGCTGTTCGGCGACTGCGAGGCGCTGCTGCGCGCGGCGGCGCAGGCGGCCGGCACCACGCGCCTGCGCTTCCGCGGCGCGGAGTGCGATCCGTTCGCGCCGGCCGAGCGGCTCACCGTGGCCGACGCGTTCGCGAAGCACGCCGGAATCGAGCTCGCGGCACTGCGCCGCGCGGAGCCCGAGCGCTTCGAGGACGCGTTCTTCCGCGCGTTCCTGGAACGGGTCGAGCCGCGGCTGGGGATGGGCCGGGCGACGCTGCTCGTGGACTGGCCGATCGAGATCGCGGCGCTCGCGCGCGCCAGGCCGGGAGACCCGGACGTGGCCGAACGGGTGGAGCTCTTCGCCTGCGGGCTCGAGCTCGCGAACGGCTGGAGCGAGCTCACCGACCCGGTCGAGCAGCGGCGCCGCTTCGAGCGCGACCTCGAGACCAAGGCGCGGCTCTACGGAGAGCGCTATCCCATCGACCCGGACTTCATGGCCGCGCTCGAGCACGGCCTGCCCGAGAGCGCGGGCATGGCGCTCGGCTTCGACCGCCTGGTGATGTGCGCGACCGGCGCGGAGCGGATCGACGACGTCTTGTTCGCGCCGGTGGACGAGGGATGAGTCGAGCGCGCGAGATCGAACGGCTGGTGGAGCGCGGGCTGGTGCCTGCTGCACGGGCGGCGGACCTGGAACGCGTGGCGTCGCGCTGGTCGGTCGCGCTCACCCGCGAGGTCGCCGACGCGATCGACCCGGGCGATCCGCGCGACCCGCTGGCGCTCCAGCTGGTGCCGAGCACGGACGAGCTCGCGCCGCTCTCCGACGAGCTCGCCGATCCGATCGGCGATCTCGCACACCAGCCGCTGCCGGGCATCGTGCACCGCTATCCCGACCGCGTGCTGCTGCTGCCCACGCACGCCTGCGCGGTCTACTGCCGCTTCTGCTTCCGGCGCGAGCGCGTCGGTCCGGGAGCGGAGGCGCTCACGGCCGACGAGCTCGGGCGCGCGTTCGACTACGTCGCGGCTGATCCACGCATCTGGGAGGTGATCCTCTCGGGCGGCGACCCGCTCGTGCTCTCGCCGCGGCGGCTCGCGGAGATCGTGCAGCGCCTCGAGCGGATCCCCCACGTGCAGGTGATCCGCATCCACACGCGCGTGCCCACGCTCGATCCCGGGCGCGTGACCGACGAGCTCGTCGCGGCGCTCTCGGCCCGCAAGGCGGTGTGGGTGGTGCTGCACGTGAACCACGCGCGCGAGCTCGAGCTCGGCGCGCGCGAGGCCTGTGCGCGGCTGCTGCGCGCCGGCATTCCGCTGCTCGCGCAGACCGTGCTGCTCGCGGGCGTGAACGACGCGCCGGCGGCGCTCGAAGCGCTGTTCCGCGCGCTCGTGGCGATGCGCGTGAAGCCCTACTACCTGCACCACCTCGATCGCGCACCGGGCACCGCCCGCTTCCGCACCTCGCTCGGCGCGGGCCAGGAGCTGATGCGCGGCCTGCGCGGCCGCGTCTCGGGTCTGTGCCAGCCGACCTACGTGCTCGATCTCCCCGGCGGCGCGGGCAAGGTGCCGGTGGGACCGAGCTATCTCGGCGAGTGTGTCGACGGCGCGCGCGAGCTGCGCGACTGGCAGGGCAAGACGCACCTGTGGCTCGAGCGCGAGGACGACTCGCCCTAGTCGTCCTTCTCCTCGAGGAAGCGGTCCACCAGCTTCTGGCCGCGGTCGCGCGGCGCGAACATGTGCGCGAGCACGCGGTTGCGCGCGGCCGAGGCGAGATAGAAGCGCTCGTACTGCTCGCCGCGGCTGCCCAGCGCGCTGGCGGCGAAATCCCAGGCGAGGCGGAACACGCGGGTGCGCTGCTCCGCAGACACTCCGCCGGCGCCCTGCAGGTACTTCGCGAGCAGCGGGCCGAGCTCCGGGTCGGCGAGCTGTGACTGGGTCGGCGTCGCCAGCAGGTTGTGCGAGCCGATCAGGCGCAGGATCTCGTTCGCGCGCGGCATCCACACCGGCAGGAAGTGGCGCAGCTGCGCGAGCGGCGCGCCGTTGGGGAACCACACGCCGTTGCCCCACTCGAACGCCTCGGCCTCGGCGGTCCGCACCGCCGCGCGCGTCAGCTCGGCATAGCCGAGCAGCTCGCCCAGGAGCTCGAGCGTCGCCTGGCCCTTGTCGCCGATGGTCTCGGCCATGCGGCAGCCCAGCGCGTAGGCGAACTCGAGCTTGGTCTGCGCGCGGATCATGGTCTGCTGCATCACGTTCGGGTACCAGCCGGTCATCAGCACCCGGTTGTAGACCTCGACGTTGCCGTCGATGAAGATGCGCTCGCGCGGGACCTCGACCTCGTCGAAGATCACGAACGCGTCCTGCTCGTCGAAGCGGCTCGAGAACGGGTGGTCGAAGCGGTTCGCGCCGCGCGAGAGGCTGTCGCGGCAGAGGAAGCGCATGCCGGGCGTCGCCACCGGGATCGAGAACGCCAGCGCGTAGCGCGCGCCGTCGGGCGGGACCGGGTGGCCGGGATAGACGGCGATCTCGTTCGCGAACGGCGCGAGCGTGGCCAGGATCCGCGCGCCGCTCACCACGATGCCGTGCGCGGTCTCCTCGACCTTGTGCAGCGCCACCTCGCCGCCGCCCGCCGCGACGTCGGGCAGGCTCTTGTCGACGGTCGGATGGATGATGGTGTGCGTGAGCGCGATGTCGCGCCGGCGCAGCTCCTGCTGGAAGCGCACCAGGTGGGCGGCCCCGGCCTCGTTGCCGAACGCGCCCCACTCGTCGTCGCGGCCGGCGAAGCCCGCGAACGTCACGTTCATGTAGTCGGGCGTCCGGCCCATCACGCCGACGGTGTGCTCGGCGATGCGCTCGAGACACTTGCGCCGGCGTTCGAGGTCCGCGCGCGAGCGCGGCACCAGGTGGCTCACGTTGATCGGCTCGCCCGTCTCGGGATCGGGCACGAGACACGCCGCCGGGTGTGCGTGCTGCAGGTCGAACACCTCGGCCAGCAGGTGCGCAGCGCCCGCGAGCGCAGGGTGCGCGGTCGGGTCCGGGACGCGCTCGCCGTCGACCCAGAGCTCGCGCCCGTCGCGGAGGCTCTTCAGGAACTGCTCGCCCGTGCGCGCGCCCATCGACGCGCGAGTCTACGCCCGGGCGACCGGCGAAGAAAGCCGCGGCAGAGCGGACTCTAGGCTGCGAGCTCCAGGCGCCGCGACTGCGCATTCGCCTCGAGGCGGAGGTCGCGCAGGAGCTCCACGCGCTCGAGACAGTCGGCGCAGCCGGCGACGGCCGCGGTCATCGGGTCCTTGGCCACGGCGACCGGGAGCCGCAGCTCGCGCATCAACAGCTCGGCGAGCCCGGCGAGCCGCGCGCCGCCGCCCGCGAGCACGATGCCGTTCTGGGCGATGTCGGCGGCGAGCTCGGGCGGGGCGTCCTCGACCACCAGGCGCACCGCCTCGACCAGGCTCGCGACCGCCGGGGCCAGCGCCTCGCGCAGCTCCTCGGCGCGGACCCGCACGACGCGCAGCGCGCCGGTGATCCGGTCGCGCGCGTCGATCGTGACGTCGCGGTGGTCCTGGCGGGGCAAGGCGCAGCCGAGCTGCTCCTTCAGCGCCCGGGCGGCCGGAAGTCCGATCTCGACGTCGAGCTTGCGCTTCATCCACACGCGCACGGCCTCGTCGAGCCGCGCGCCGCCCACGCGCATGGTGCGCGCGTGCACGACACCGGAAAGCGTCACCACCGCGATCTCCGTGGTGCCGGCGCCGATGTCGACCACCAGCTTGCCGCCGCGCTCCGCGGCGGGCACGTCGGCGCCGAGCGCGGCAGCCATCGGCGCGGCCAGCAGGTAGACCTCGCGCGCGCCCGCGCTGCGCGCCGCCGAGACCAGCGCGCGGCGCTCCACCTGGGTCAGCTCGCTGGAAACCGAGAGCACCAGCCGAGGGCGCCGCAGCGCCAGGCGGTTGCGCGCGTGCAGGATCAGCGCGCGCAGCAGCACCGTCGCAGCCTCGTAGTCGGCGATCGCGCCGTCGCGCAGCGGCCGCACCTCGGCGATCGCCTCGGGCATGCGCGCGCACAGGTCGGCGGCGTTCTGGCCGACCGCCCAGATCTCGTGGGTACGGCGGTGACGGGCGACGACCGCGGGCGCCGAGAAGACCTCGCCGCTGCGCCGGGAGGTGACGCGGGCGTTCTCCGTCCCCAGGTCGATGCCGAGATCCGCCGAGAACAGCCGGCCGAGAGAGCGCGTTTGCTTCGCTTCGAGCATTCGTTCCTCCGTGCTCCCGGGTCGGGATGCAGCCTCCGTGCCCGAGGCTCTCGGCTGCGCAGCTCGCGCAGCGATCCGTCCGCCCGGACGGCGCGGGAGCGCGCACGCTGCACGCGCGCGAACGACGCCTCGCTGTGTAGCCCGCTTCCACTGCGCAACGCGGAAGCGGCCCTAGAGCGGCAGCTCGGACTCCAGCGCGCGCAGCTCCTCGGCCCCCAGCTTGCGCCAGCGGCCCTGGCGCAGGTCGCCGAGCTCCACGTTCATCACCCGCACGCGCACCAGCCGCCGCACGCCGAGCTCGAGCGCCTCGCACATACGCCGGATCTGCCGGTTGCGGCCCTCCGTGAGCACGATGCGCAGCACGCGCGGCGCCAGCCGCTCGGCCCCGCAGGGCAGCGTCGGGCGGCCGTCGAGCGGAATTCCCGCGCGCATCCGCGCCAGCGCGCGGTCGGGGATCGGCCGGTCCAGCTCGACCACGTACTCCTTCTCGTTCCCGTGCGCCGCGCGCAGGATCGCGTTCACCAGCTCGCCGCGGTTCGTGAGCAGGATCAGCCCCTCGGAGAACTTGTCGAGCCGGCCGATGTGGAAGACGCGCTCGGGATAGTTCACCGCCGCGATGATGTTCTCGGGCACGCGCGAGTCCGAGGTGCACTCGATGCCCGGCGGCTTGTGATACGCGAGCACCACCGCCTTCTTCTCGCGCACGCGCAGCGGCTTGCCGTCGAGCTCGAGCTTGTCGCCCTCTTCGACCGCGTCGCCGAGCACCGCGGGACGGCCGTTCAAGCGCACACGCCCGGCCGCGATGAGCTTGTCGGCTTCGCGCCGGGAGCAGATGCCGCGGTCGGAGAAGAAGCGGTTGATCCGGATCCGGAGATGCTACTGAGGCGGTGGCTCGGGCGCCGGTGCGGGCGCCGGCTCGGCCTTGAGCTGGAGATCCTTCTGCAGCCGCGGCGGAAAGTGCTCGACCGGCGGCATCGCGCCCACCGGCGGAAGCCCTTCGGGCGCCGCGGACGGCGGCTCCGGATAGCGCGCCATCAGCTTCATCTCGTCCTCGATCGCCTGGAGCAGGTCCTCGCAGCGCGAGTTGTAGCCGCCGTGGATGTAGGGATGGCCCTTGCGCAGCTGGTAGCCGAGGCCCTGGCTGTCGGCGTAGTGGATCGTGATGTCGGAGCCGTACTCGATGTCGGTGGACATGAACCATCCCGAGCCCTGGACTCGCGCCCGGATCCGCCCCGGCGCCTCCTGGTCGACCAGCCAGTCCTCTCGCGACGCGGCGCGCAGGATCGCGATCCGAGTCAGCTCGGGCGTAGCCATGCCCTGAACCGTGGGCGGGTTCTGGAGCGGCACGCTGGCGCATCCACTGACTGCCGCCCACAGGACGACGAGCGCGATCGCATGCCTGCCTGGACGAGTCATGTTCCCTCCGACCCGGCGAATCCTACGCTATCGTGACTGGCCAAGGGAAGGAGCGGGTGAGCGACTACGGCGCGCCACTCTCGCCGCGGGTGAAGGCCACCTCGGCGCTCGGCACGGTGGTGCTGCTGGGCGAGGCCGCACTCTTGCTCGGGCTCGCCGGCCGCGTGCCCGCGCCCGTCGCCAGCGTGTTCCGCGCAGCGGGCTGGGCGATGTTGGCGCTGTTCACCGGGGTCGCCCTGTTCGCGATCCGCGGCTACCGGCTCGAGAACGGCGAGCTGCTGGTGCGCCGGCCGCTCTGGTCGACGCGCTATTCGCTCGCCGGCCTCGCCAGCGCCGAGCGGGATCCGCGCGCGCTCCGGCCGACGCTTTTCGGTGTGGGCAACAACGGCTTCTTCGCGGTCGACGGCTGGCGGCGCGTCGACCCCTACGGCTGGTGCCGCGCGCTCGCCACGAACGCGGCGAACGCGGTGGTGCTGCGCACGGCCGGTCGCACGCTGATCGTCACGCCCGAGCGCCCCGACGAGTTCGTGGCCGAGGCGCGGGCCTGGGGGCCGCGCGGCTAGTTCGGTGCGCCCTGCGCGTCTCCGAGCTTCACCTCGTCGACCGAGGCGTTGGCCTGCGAACGGCACACGCCGACCCGGCCGTCGGCGAGCTTGAAGTCGACCATGAAGCGGCCGTCCTGCCCCTTGTACTTGCCCCGTACCTTCACGCTCCCGGGATCCACGCCCGCCTTCGCGCCCGCCGCCTTCTGACACTGCCCGACGAAGTCGGGCGCCTGTGACTGCGCCCGGGCCGCGAAGGCTGGAGCCAATGCGAGCAGGAGAGTGAGTGCCGCCGCGAAGAGCGACAGCTCCGCCGGCTCGGGCACGGGGAAGAGCTGAGTCGCGAAGGTGGAGTAGTACGAATTCGCGACCACGTACCAGTCGCCGGCGAGCACTTGCGCCGCCTCGCCGGGGCCCAGCGTGTAGACGCCGCTCCGCGAGTAGTAGGTCAGCCCGTCGCTGGTGAAGGTCTGCTGGGAGAAGCCGCCGCCGAGCGCGAGCTGGTTGTAGCCGGAGTCCGCGAAGAAGAAATCGAACCAGGGCGTACCCGGATCGACGACCTGGGTGATCGTGTAGTCGATCGTCCCGGTGTCGGTGTCGTAGTGGATCGAGCCAGCGAACGAGTCGGGTGGCTGGAATGCGTCGATCGACTGCACCACGAACCAGTCGCGCGCCAGATTGATCGATTCCGCGCGCGCACTCGCCGGCACGACCAGGCTACACCACGACAGAGCACAGGCAGCTGCGAGCGACCTCAACTCCACATCCTCCACTGAATTGTCTCACGGGGAGGTCTCGGCGCAAACCCTCAGTGGCCCGAAAATCGCGGGCGGCGCTTCTCGGCGAACGCCCGCTGCCCCTCTTTGTAATCTTGGGAACGGAAGCACTCCTCCACCAGCGCGGCGACGCGCGCCGCATCGCGCTTGGCGGGCTCGCGGCGCGCCTCGCGGATCGCGGCCTTGCACGCCGCCACTGTGAGCGGCGCGTTGTCGCGGATCGCCTGTGCGAGCGCGGCGACCTCGGCCTCGAGCCGATCGGCGTCGACCACCCGGTTCACCAGCCCGATCCGCTCGGCGAGCCGCGCGTCGAGCCGGCGCGCCGAGAACAGGATCTCGGCGGTCCACGCCGCGCCCACGACGTCGAGCAGCGCCTCGACTCCCGCCAGGCCGTAGCCCAGGCCGAGACGCGCAGCGGGTACGCCGAACTGCGCGTCCTCCGAAGCGATGCGGATGTCGGCCTGCAGCGCGGTCAAGAGCCCGCCGCCCATGCAGAAGCCGCGGATCATCGCGATCACGGGCTTCTCGAGCGCGAGCCACGCGCGGCCAGCGTCGGCGGCTGCGCGGTCGAACTCCGCGCGCGCCTCGGGCGCGGTGCGGCGTTCGCTGAACTCCGAGATGTCGGCGCCCGAGATGAACGCCTCCCTCCCCGCGCCGGTCAGGACGACGACTCGCACTTCCGCGTCGAGCTGCAGCGCCGCCAGCACCCGAGGCAGCGCCGTGCGCATCTCGACCGAGAGAGCATTGCGCTTCTCGGGCTGGTTGAACGTGATCCGCGCCACGCCGTCGTCGACGTCGACCAGCAGCTTCTCCGTGCCCGAGTCACGCCGGCTCACACCACTCCCTTGGCGCGGAGCCCGGCGATCTCCGCGGCGCCGAAGCCGAGCTCGGCCAGGATCGCGTCCGTGTGCTGGCCCGCCTCCGGGGTGGGCGTGCGCACGCTCGGCGCGCCGCCGCGCATGCGCGCTGCGTTGCGGATCAGCGCGAGCCGGCCGAGCGCCGGGTGCTCCACCGGCGCCGCCATCTCGAGCGCCTGCACCTGCGGATCGGCGAACACCTCGTCGACGCGGTAGACCGGGCCGCAGGGCACGCCGACTTCGTTCAGCGCGTCGACCCACTCGCGCGTCGTGCGCTCGCGCAGCCGCGCGGCGACGATCTCGTTCAACGCGGCGCGGTTGTGGAAGCGCTTCGCGGGCGAGTCGAAGCGCGGGTCGGCGGGCAGCTCGGGCAGACCGATCGCCTTGCAGAAGTTGCGCAGCAGCCGCCCGCTCGGCCCCGCCACGTTGACGAAGCCGTCGGCCGTGCGAAAGCAGCCCATCGGCAGGAACTGCGGGTGGTGGTTGCCCTCCTGCGCGGGAACCACGCCGTCGATCGTGAAGCGCGCCGCCTGCAGGTCCATCATCCCGATCATCGCTTCGAGCAGCGAGGTCGTGACCCAGCGGCCCTCGCCACTGCGCTCGCGCTCATGCAGCGCCGCGAGGATGCCCACGGCGAGGAACATCCCGGCAGCGAGGTCGGACACCGGAATGCCGACGCGCGTGGGCTCGGTGCCGGGCAGGCCCGTGACGCTCATCAGGCCGCCCATGCCCTGCGCGATCTGGTCCACGCCTCCGCGCTCGGCGTAGGGACCTTCCTGGCCGAAGCCCGAGATCGAGCCGTAGACGAGCCGCGGGTTGCGCGCGCGCAGCGTGTCGTAGTCGAAGCCGAGCCGGTGCTTCACGGGCGGGCGCATGTTCTCGACCAGCACGTCGGCGCGGTCGACCAGGCGCAGCAGCACCTCGCGGCCCTCGGGCTGCTTCAGGTCGAGCGACAGCGCCCGCTTGTTGCGGTGCAGGTTCTGGAAGTCGGAGCCGTGCCGCCGCTCGCCGACGATGTCCGGCTCGGTGCCGCGCGGCGGCGGCTCGATCCGGATCACCTGCGCGCCCCAGTCCGCGAGCTGGCGCACGCAGGTCGGACCCGCGCGCGCGACGGTCAGGTCGATCACGCGCAGGTCGTCGAGCGGCAGCCGGGCCACGCTACGCCTCGCGCGGCAGGCCGAGCAGCTGCCGCGCGATCACCAGTCGCTGCACCTGCTGCGTGCCCTCGCCGATGTCGAGGATCTTCACGTCGCGGTAGAGCTTCTCGAGGTGCGCGTCGCTGCGCACGCCCGCCTCGCCCACGATGTCGAGCGCCGCGGCGATCGCGCGGAACACCAGCGGCGGCGCGTAGAGCTTGGCGTACGAGGCCTCGAGCGCGTTGTCGCGCTGGCGGCGCGCGAGCCAGACCGCGTGCATGCAGATCAGCCGCGCGGTCGCGAGCCCGCGGCGGATCTCGGCCAGGCGCTCGAGCGCGCGCCGGCGCCGCGCGCCGTGCGCGGGGTACTCCGCGCGCACGAACGCCAGCGCGTGGTCGTGCGCGGCGCGGCCCATGCCGATGCCCTGCGCGGCGTGCAGCGGGCGGGTGAGGTTGAACGTGGCCATTGCGCCGTGGAATCCCTTCCGGCCCGAGCTGCCGGCCTCGCCGCCGAGCAGGTTCTCGGCGGGGACGCACACGCCGTCGAGCGCGAAGCTCGCCGTCTCGTAGCCGCGCGAGCCCATCTTGTGCTCGATCTTGAGCAGCTCGAAGCCCGGCGTGCCGCGCTCCACCACGAACGCGCGGTGGCCGTCGCGGCCGAGCGCCGGGTCCAGCGTCGCCCACACCACGACCCAGTCGGCGCGCGCGCCGTTGGAGCAGAACATCTTCGCGCCGGAGAGCACCCAGCCTGCGCCGTCCTGCTTGGCGCGGGTCTGGATGCGCGCCACGTCGCTGCCGGCGCCGGGCTCGGTGAGCGCCATGGCGCCCCAGTGCGCGCGCGAGTGGTCGGCGAACGGCGCGAGGAAGCGCTCGCGCTGCTCGGGCGTCGCGAGGCTGCGCAGCGCGGCGCCGCCGAGCCCCGGGCCCGGGAGCGAGAGCGCCACGCCTCGGTCCCAGTACGCGCTCTCCTCGGCCTGGAGCAACGCGCGCAGCGGCTTCCACTGCAGCGACTCGGGAGTGTCTCCCTCGCCCTCCCCGATCACCCGACTCACCAACCCGCCGCGCCGCGAGCACAGCCGGTAGAACGGGTGATCGGCGGGCGGAGGATCGCCCGTGCGGTCGCTCTCCAGCCCCATCGGCCGCATGTAGCGGCGGCCGAGGTCGCGCACCTCGTCGAGCATCGCGCGCGTGCCCGGGTCGAGGGGAATCATTGCAGCGCTCCCTCGGCTCCGAACAAGGGGTCGGGCACGTCGAGCACGAGCTCCGCCACGTCCGCCTCGGCGGCGTCGCGCCCGCCGGCGAGGAGCGCCAGCATGCGCACCTCGCGGAAGCGCTTCTCGGCCAGGTGGTCGACCAGGAAGCCGTGACCGCCGAGCAGCTGCACGCCGAGGTCGGTGACGGCGACCGCGGCGTCGATCGCCCCGAGCCACGCCTGCGTGGCCCAGAAGCCGGCGTCGGGGTCGCCGCGGTCGAACCCCCGCGCGGCGTCGTGCACCAGCAGCCGCGCGCCGTGCAGGTTGGTCGCGGCCACGGCGAGCTCGAAGGCGTTGCCCTGGTGGTGCGCAACCGGCTTGCCAAACACGATCCGCTCGCGGGTGTAGGCCACGGTCGCGTCGAACGCGGCCTGCGCCACGCCGAGCGCCACGGCCGCCGTCCACAGCCGCGCGCGTCCGCGCACGGCGACACTCTCCAGTGTCGGAAGCCGCCACTCGCCGAGCCGCCGCGCGCCGGCGAGGGACGCAGTGACTCCGCCCGAGGCGTGGAACGCCAGCGCGTTCACCGGCTCGGCCGCGGCGGCGAGCTCGAGCAGCGCGAGCTCCGCGCCTGCGCTCGACCACACGAAGCGCAGCGGCGGCCGCGACGGCGCCCAGGGGACGCGCAGCGGCGGCGCTGCGTCCGGATCGGCGACCAGCAGCACGGAGCGGCCCTCGCGCGCGAGCGCCAGTCCGGCGAGCTCGCGCGCGCGAGCGCGGTCCGGACAGCCGGCGTGCGCGCCGAGCGCCGGGCCGAGCGGATCCGCGGCGAACAGCCCGCCGGCGTCGCCCGAAGCCAGGGCTTCGAGCAGCCCCGCTTTCGTCTCCGCGCCGGGCCCCAGCCCACCGAGCGCCTCGGGCAGGTCGAGCTCGGGCAGCCCGAACTTCTCCAGGACGGCGAGCGCATGGTCCGGCCAATTTCCGCCGCGCTCGGCGGCACGTGCCGCGGGCGCGAGCTCCGCGGCGGCGAAGCGCGAGGCCTCCGCGCGCAGCTGCTCGAGCTCTTCGGGATGCGCGAACTCACTCACGGCCGCACGATCATACGCTCGCGCCGGATTTCTGAGTCGGGCGGCCGCGTCGCGACGTACCATGAGCCGATGAACGCGAAGCTTCCGGCCACCGCAGCTCTGTGGATCGCCTTCGCCCTGCCGCTCTCCGCCGCAGCCCAGACCGTCGTCACGACGTCGGGCACGGTTCAGGGTGTCTCGGGGGGAGGCGTGGACAAGTTCCTGGGTATCCCGTACGCGCAGCCGCCGATCGGCAGCCTGCGCTGGGCACGCCCGGTGCCCTTCCCGCCCTCGCCGACCACGATCGACGGAACCACGGCGAAGGCCGCCTGCACCCAGGTCTTGAACACGACCTCCGCGAACGACTGCCGCGACAACAGCTCGCAGACCAACGGCACGCTGGTGGGCAGTGAAGACTGCTTGACGCTCTCGGTCTGGCGCCCGACCGCGGCGGCGGCGCATGGGCCGCGCCCGGTGATGGTGTGGATCCACGGCGGCGCGCTGGTGACCGGCTGCGCCAAGGACGGGCTCAGCGAGGGCACCGACCTCGCGCTGCAGGGCACGTCGAGCGGTGGCGACGGGCAGATCGTCGTGGCGGTGCAGTACCGGCTCGGGCCGATGGGCTTCTTCGCGCTGCCCGAGCTGCAGAGCGAGGACGCGCACGGCTCGGTCGGCAACTACGGCCTGCTCGACGACATGCTCGCGCTGCAGTGGGTCCACGACAACATCGCGGCCTTCGGCGGCGATCCCAACGACGTGACCACCTTCGGTGAGTCCGCCGGCGGCTTCTCGACCTACATCCTCGAGGCGTCGCCGCCCGCGCAGGGCCTGTTCAACCGCAACATCAGCGAGAGCGGACTCTACGGCCAGGCGCTGCCGCTGCAGCCGGGCGTCGGCGCGCCGTCCAGCGACTTCGGGCCGACCGCCACCGCGTTCCCGCGCGGCATCGCGCTGGCGAACGACTCGTCGCTCGGTTGCACCGACCCCGGCACGCGGCTCTCCTGCATGCGCGGCAAGACCGCGGCGCAGATCTTCTCCGCATACACCGCGCAGAGCGGGAGCGGCAGCTCGAGCCTCACGGCGTCCTCCCCCGCGATCGACGGTTACGTGCTGAGCGAGCAGCCTTCGCAGATGATCCTCGAAGGAGACGTCGCGCCGCGGCCGCTGCTGGTGGGCTCGAACGCGAACGAGCTCACCGTGTTCACGCTGACGAGCCCGGTGCTGAACACCGCCGCGGACTACGAGAACGCGGTGCGCGCTGCGCTCGGCACCACCGCGGGGAACATCGTGCTCGGCGTGTACCCCGCGTCGGCCTTCCCGACGCCGATCGCGGCGTACCGGCGGGTGTTCGAGGACATCCTGTTCGTCTGTCCCACCTTTACGAGCGGGAAGCTCCTGCACGACGTCGGCGGCGAGTCGCACGTGTACCACTTCGAGTACGCGCCCAGCAGCTTCCTCGGCTCGTTCCACAGCGCGGAGCTCTACTACGTGTTCGGGAACGTCTCGCGGCTCACCAGCATCGGCGTGACTCCGGACGCCGGCGACACGCTGCTCTCCGACGCGATGCAGACCGCGTGGACCAGCTTCGCGAAGAACGGCGCGCCGGTGGCGACGCCGCCGTGGCCGCCGTTCGACCCGGGGGCGGGGGACCTGGCCGCGAACGGCGGCGTGTACGTGTGGAACCTCGACCCCAACAACGTGCTGATCAACCAGTTCACCGCCTCGCAGAACCTGCGCGACGGCCGCTGCGCCCAGCTCGCCTCGCTGTCGGGGACGCTGAACGGCGACTTCGACGCGTTCACCAACGACGTCGACAACTGCCCGTTCACCACCAACAGCGACCAGGCCGACTCGGGCGGCGTCGCCGGCGGCGGGCCGGACGGCATCGGCAACGCCTGCCAGTGCGGCGACACCAGCGACGACGGCGCGGTCGACGCGACCGACGTGACGGTGCTGCGCAACGCGTTGGCCGGCATCGCCCCGCTCGGCAAGCACGGCGAGGCGAAGTGCCGGGTCGAGAGCCAGAGCCCAGGCTGCGACGTGGTGGACCTCACGGTGCTGCGCCGGCGGCTTGCGACGCCTGCGCTTCCGCCGGGGATCTCGCAGAGCTGCGCCGCCGCGAACCCGGCCTGACGTAAGCCGAGCGGTCAAGCGCAGCGCCGCGCACACCGATCAGTGTCCCATGCGCAACCACCGCTGCGTCCGAACGGCCGTTCTTTCGCTTCTCGCCGCCTGCGCCTTCGCGCGACTCGCGCCGGCGCAGACCTACGTCTGGACCGACGAGCACGGCGTCGTGCACGCCGCCGCCGATCCAGCGGAAGTGCCCGCGCAGTACCGCCAGAAGGCGGTCGAGAACGCGCAGGTGCAGCGGCCGTCGATGACCGTCGTGCCCGAAGAGCCGAAGCCGCCCGCCGCCGCGTCGCCGGGCCTGCTCGAGGCGCCCCCGTTGCCCGCGCACCCGACGCGCGCGTCCAAGGCGGCGAGCCCCGACACGCCGCCGCCGGCGCCGAATCCGGACGATCCCGACCCGCGCACGCGCAAGCTCGGCAAGCCCGATCCCGGCTTCGAGTGGCACTGCCTGACCGACCCCGAGGGCGGCCCGCCCAAGTGCACGCAGGAAGAGAAGAAGTACGACAAGCGCCAGCGCCGCGCCGAAGCGCGCGACAAGGCCGAGAAGGAGCTCGGGGTCACGCCCGAGGAAGAGGCCTCGGACCCGGACGTCGCGAAGAAGGTGAACCAGCGCGCGGAGGAGGAGTTCAAGCGCACGACTCCGGCACCGACGCGCGGTGCGCCGCCGAAGACGCCCGACGACGTCGACGCCGAGGACCAGGACTGAGCCGCTACAGGTAGCGGCCGCTCGGCACCGGCAGGCGCAGCGTCGCCCGCTTGAAGCGGTCGACCTCCGCCAGCGCGTCCTCCGTCGTCACCTCGCCCGGCTGCTCGGACGCCGCGTCGCAGCGCGCCTTGCGCCGCAGCACCGCGTGCATCAGCTGCACCCAGCTGCCGATCGAGGCCTCCCGGTTCTGCTCGATCACGCGCTGCCAGTCGATCCTGGCGAACAGCTTGCGGCCGGCGCGCTTCTCCGCGGCCACCGAGTGGATCTCGAGCGCCGCGATCACGTCGCCCGGGAAGACCGGATTCACCGCCACGATGCGCTCGAAGCGGCCCGGCTTGAAGTAGATCGGCGAGAGCGTGTCCGGGCGGCTGGTGCCGCCGACGGTGAGTGACTGGCTGATGCCGATGGTGACGTCGATCAGCTCGAGCAGGAAGTCCGAGAGCTGCGAGATCGGCAGGTCGGCGCGCGGCGCCCCGAGCGCCGGGTCGTGCGCGAAGTCGAGCTCGTCGAAGTAGACGGTGAGCTTCTTGATCTCGGCCAGCGTCTCCTGCCAGCCCTGCAGGAGCTCCCCCGCCTTGCCGCCGGAGTGGATCAGCTGCAGCGCGAGCCGCGCCACCCCGATGCGCAGGAACGGTGTCTCGGTGCGCGCCGCGAGCGCGCCCGCGAGCAGCGACTTGCCGGACGCGTCGGGTCCGATCAGCAGCAGCCCGGAAGGCGAGAAGGTGCCCCAGCGCTCGTAGATCTCGGGCTCGGTCGCCGCGCAGGCGTAGGTGAGCAGCTCGTCCTTCGCGTCTTCGAGCCCGCCCACGTCCGCGAACGAGACGGCCGGCATCGCCACGAAGCTGCAGGCCTTCGCGACCGGCGGGAACTTCCGCGCGAAGGGCTCCCACAGATTTGCCGCGCGCTTGCGCTCGACCTCGTTCATGGCGCTCCGGTCATTGTAAGGCTTGTGCGCGCGAACGGGCTTCGGCACGGTCCCGGCGATGGCGGAAGGGTCGGACCCGGCGCTGGCGCTGCTGGTGGGCGGCGGCCCGGCGCCCGGCATCAACGGGGTGATCTCGGCCGCGACGATCGAGGCGCGCAACCGCGGCGCGCGGGTGATCGGCGTGCTCGACGGCTTCGAGTGGCTCTCCCGCGGCGACACCGGGCACGTGATGCCGCTCGAGATCCGCGACGTGTCGCGGATCCACTTCCGCGGCGGATCGATCCTGCGCACCTCGCGCACCAACCCGACCAAGGACGCCGCGAAGCTCGAGAACGTGGTGCGCGCGCTGCGCGAGCTCGGCGTGCGCTGGCTCGTCACGATCGGCGGCGACGACACCGCCTTCTCGGCCAGCCGCGTGGCCGCGCAGGCGGGCGGCGCGCTCTCGGTGGTGCACGTGCCCAAGACGATCGACAACGACCTGCCGCTGCCGGGTGGGATCGTCACTTTCGGCTTCGAGA
>Ga0318496_10000098_pt1 | contig 23747 bp, 25 predicted proteins | sample GRESIP109b1f22_FD_203296 | JGI IMG/M metagenome (GOLD analysis project Ga0318496, IMG submission 203296) | Tropical soil microbial communities from Luquillo Experimental Forest, Puerto Rico - GRE.SIPMG.109b1f22 | ecosystem: Environmental > Terrestrial > Soil > Tropical forest > Bulk soil... | reverse complement strand
ATCCTGCACAATGACAATACCATCCCACCCAATTCTCGCGGGGTGGAGCAGCCCGGTAGCTCGTCAGGCTCATAACCTGAAGGCCGCAGGTTCAAATCCTGCCCCCGCAACCACCGATACCAACACTCCCGAGAGCCCTGCTCCGGGAGTGTTTGTTTTTGGGGATTTGCCAAGGGCTTGTGCCTCGATCCAGGCCAGGATCGTGCCCAAATCTCCGTGCAAAGTGGCGTCGATCTCGCCGCGATTGGGGCCGGGCTTCAGCGTGATCTTCTCGATCAGGGCGCGGATGGCTTCACCCGCTTCGGCACGGTCGTCCGGCTTGTTCAATGCCTCGCTCAGACGTTCCACCTTCTTCCGGTAGATCTCGGCGGCATTGGGGTGGATGTCGGGGATATCGACGGGGGCTTGGGCCAGGAGGGCGACGAGTTCGGCTTTCCGGCGCTCCAGTTCCGGCATACGCACTTTCATGGAGGGCTCGTACAGGCCATCTTCGATCGCGGCAATCATGCTGGCAATCGAGCGTTCGACCTTGACCAGTTCGGTTCGCGCCGCATCGGCACCGACACGGCGTTCGCGGTTCAGCCGGTTGGTTTCCTCGGCATAGGCGCGCATCGCTTCCGCCGCCACCTCCGGCGCCATCAGACGATTCTTCAAACCGGCCAGCACCCGTTCCTCCAACTCCGCTCGTGGGATGGTCCGGCTGTTGGAGCAGGAACGGTTGGTGACATGCGCCGAGCAGGCGTAACGCCCGGCTCCCCGCAAGGAATAGGGCCCGCCGCAGCAGCCACAGAAGACCAGTCCCGAAAGCAGGGACTTCGGCCGGTGCAGGCCGTTCAGCTTGTTCGAGGCATGGGCTTCGCGCACCGCGTCGATGACGTTGACATACTTTTCGGCGATCTCGCCCTGGCGATCCTTCACCGCCTGCCACAGCCTGTCATCGACGATCCGCAGTTCCGGCACCTCAGTGATCACCCAATCTGATTCCGGATTGAGGCGGGAGACGCGTCGCCCAGTGCTCGGGTCTTTCACATAGCGCTGCCGGTTCCAGATCAGCCTACCGATATAGAGCTCATTGTTGATGATGCCGGTGCCGCGTTTGGCATGGCCGCGGATGCTGGTATCATTCCACAGCTTTCCATCCGGCCCGGCTATGCTGCCATCGTTCAGCGCCTTGGCGATGGCCCGAGGGCTAATGCCCGCAGCGAAGTCGCGGAAGATGCGACGGATCACGTCGGCCTGTGCCTGATCGATTTCGCGGTCGCCCCGGATTTGCTCGCCGCGCGCATCCAATTTTTTAACGACGCGATAGCCGTAGCACAGGCCGCCGCCCGACTTGCCGTTCTCGACCCGGCCGCGCAGACCGCGATGGGTCTTGGCCGCCAGGTCCTTGAGGAACAGGGCGTTCATTGTGCCCTTGAGGCCGACATGCAACTCACTGATCTCGCCTTCGGCCAGGGTGATGAGCGGAACGTTGGCGAAGCGCAGATGCTTGAACAAGGTGGCCACGTCGGCCTGGTCGCGGCTGACGCGGTCTAGGGCCTCGGCCAGCACCACGTCAAAGGCGCCGCGTTGGGCGTCCTGCAGCAGCATCTGGATGCCCGGGCGCAGGATCATGCTGGCACCGGAGATGCCGGCGTCCTTATAGGTGGCGACGATCTGCCATTGCTCACGCTTGGCCTGCTCGCGGCAGATGCGGAACTGGTCCTCAATCGACGCGTCGCGCTGATTGTCGGAGGAATAGCGGGCATAAAGCGCAACGCGGGTCATGGCGGCCTCCTTGGATCTTCAAGTGATCAGCGGCGGACGGCGCCGCTCCTCGATTGCCGGGCCAGTTCGAGGAACTTGGTCTTGATCTGGGCAAACAAGCCAGGCGGAATAAAGCCGTAACTGAACACGCCGGGCTTGCCTGGCACCGACGATAGACCTCCATTGGGCCATTCGTCGATATTGTGTTCCGATACGATCACCCAGCTTGGTGCATCGTCGAGGCCAATGGCCTGTTTGACCTTGAGCGGGATTTCGATGCCGACCGTGTGGGCATCCGGCGGAGAATGGGTAATCGGCAGCAGCACGACGTAACGCGGTTTCATCGGACTGTCGATGGCCGCCAGCAGGCAGGCGGGGCGATCCTTGCCCTGGTCGCGTCCGGTAGCGGCTTCGCGGGACCACAGGTAATCATAGCGGATAACGAGGCCCGGCTTGGGATCGGGAAGCGTCACGCCGCCGCCCTATCGCAGCAGATCGTCGAGGGCGGCATGTTCGGGATCCATTTCGGCCCGTTCCACCGCGTCGATAACCACGGAGACGGCATCGACCGTCCGATGGGTGCGTTTCGCCGCCGCCATCAGCCAGTCGTAATGCTCGGCGGACATCAGCACGAATTCCCGTCGGCCATGGCGGGTGATCTCTACTGGCTCGCGTTGGGCCTGATGCTGGAACTCGCCGAATTTGCGCTGGAACTCCAGGGCGGTGGTCTGGGCCATGGCGATATCCTGACTGACAAGGTGAGTTTGAATTATACGTATAATGCAAACTTTGTCAAGTTTGGATGCCGTCGGTTGATGGGCCATGGTCAGGGGCACTCCTGCTCTTTCCCGCCGGAGCCATGGTTTTCTGTTGCCCTGTTTTGCTGCAGTTCGAACTGTTCGCGGGCCATCTGGCGGCCGATCAGGCGGGCCAGGCGGAGGACAGCGTCATCGATCCGGCGGTTGTTCGCCGGGGCCGATATCGGTTCGGCGGCGGCGCCGAGCACCCTGACCTGACTCTTTCCGTCTCTTGCGGCCATGTTTCCGCTCCACGCCGAAATCGGCTGAGAAGCATCAAAGCGGAGCCAATAGGAGACGGGAAGGGGTGTTGATGGTGCGTGCGGTTATCGGCGGGCCATGGCGTAGAAATGGGAGGGGGCCCAAGGAGCCTGTCATTTAGAACGCGCCACCCGATGAAAGCCTTTGGTTGAGATATCGTTCACATGAACCTTCATTCGCGTTATGCCGCCAATCTCTGCGAAGGTGATGATCTGGCCGACATGTCGAATGTCGGTGATGGCCTCGATTTCCCAGAAAGTCGTTCCGCGGCCTTGGGTGGAAAAACGGTCGCCGATGGTCAGCCCGGAGTCTTGGTTGGCTTTGGTCATCATTTGCCCTTGCGCGTCTTGGCAACGGGTTTTCCAAGACCGATTTTCAGAGCCATTTCGCTACGCTGGCTACTGTAAGACGGGGCCGTCATCGGATAATCGGATGGAAGGTTCCATTTCGCCCGGTATTCCTCGGGCGTCATGTTGTAGGCGGTCCACAGATGACGCTTCAGCATCTTCAGCTTCTTGCCGTCTTCCAGGCAGACGATGTAGTTGGGTGTCACCGATTTCTTCACGGGCACGGCAGGCTGTTGCCCGATATCCGAGGACGGTTGCGCCTCACCCAATGTCAGTAGCGCAGCATAAGTCGAGCGGATCAGCCCTGGAAGTTCGGTCACCGGTAGGGAATTGGCTTTCAGGTAAGCGGTGACGATTTGCTTGGTAAAAAGGATCATGACGACTTCCAACGGTTGATTGACACGTTCCGCGATTGAACCCGCATGCGTCCAACTTACTCCGACAATCGGTCGATGGTCACCTGTTCTCGCCTTTCTCAAAGGATGCTGGATACGACATTCACCAATGTGACGGCGATCTGGATATCCAGATCCGGTTTTTATGCCCGGCCTCCGCTACGCTATGGCCAGGCCGGTTTCCTAAGGGCATCCGCCCTCGCGCCGGCAAGGGTAAGGCGCCGGTAAACCGGCGCCGGTCGGGGCGGTTTCCCCGACCTTCCGCGCGGAATCGTCTTTCCGCACATCCTGAAAAGCTGAAATCCGCTTGTGCAGGCCGGGCGATCCCCCTCTGCCCCGTCCGCCCTTGCCCTTGCTACCCCGGTCTCGCCGACGGGCAGAGGTGCAGCGCAGCGCTGCGCTGACACCTCAAGCCCATAGGAGACGGGTTATGACTGAGACAGAAACCACCACCATCATCCGGGACGTCCCGCTGTCCAAGCTGGTGCCGTCCGAGAAGAATGTTCGCCGGACTGGCCGGGAAGCTGGACTCGAAGAACTTGCCGCCAGTATCGCCGCGCATGGCCTGCTGCAAAGCCTGTCCGTCCGTCCCGTGCTGGACGCGGACGGAGCGGAAACCGGGAAATTCAGCGTCACCGGCGGCGGGCGGCGGCTTGCCGCCTTGAAGCTGCTGGCGAAGCGGAAGCAGATCGCCAAGACCGCGCCCATTCCCGTCATCGTCAATGTCGGCAACGAGGAAGAAGTCAGTCTTGCGGAAAACGTGGTCCGCGAGCCGTTGCATCCCGCCGACCAGTTCGAGGCCTTCAAGCGGTTGGCTGACGAACACGGTTTTGGCGCGGAGGAGATCGCCGCCCGCTTCGGCGTGACGCCCCATGTCGTGCGCCAGCGCCTGCGCCTTGGCGCGGTCAGCCCCAGGTTGATGCAGGTCTATCGCGACGGCGCGTTGACCCTCGATCAGTTGATGGCCTTCGCCGTCAGCGAGGATCATGCCCGCCAGGAACAGGTTTTCGATAATCTGTCGTGGAATAAGGTGCCGTCCATCATCCGCCGCATGATGACGGAAAGCCATATCCGCGCCAATGATCGCCGCGCGGTGTTCGTCGGTGTGGACGCCTACCGGCAAGCGGGCGGGAATGTTCTGATTGACCTGTTCTCGGAAGACGGCGGCGGCTATTTCGAGGATGGCGCGTTGCTCGACAGGTTGGTTCTGGAAAAGCTGGAAGGGATCGCCGCCGAGGTTCGGGCGGAAGGCTGGAAATGGGTGCAGGCCTTCCTTGATTTCCCTCATGCCCATGGTCTGCGCCGCGTCTATCCGCAGCCGGTACCGTTGTCGTCGGAGGACCAAGCCCGGCTCGATGCGATGCAGGCGGACTATGACGCGCTGTCGTTGGAGTACGAAAGCGCCGAAGAGCTGCCCGACGAGGTGGACGCCAAGTTCGGCGAACTGGAAGCCGAGATCGAACGGCTGTCGGAGCGGCAGCAGGTTTACGAAGCCGATGCTCTGGCGCGGGGTGGGGTGTTCGTGGTGCTGAACCATGATGGCGCGGCCCGCATCGAACGGGGCTTCATCCGTCCCGAGGACGAAGCCCCCGCGCCGGAAGCGGACCCCGAGACGGAGGGCGAAGGCTACGCCATCACCGAGGATGGCGAGATCATCGAAAATGGGAGCGAAGGGGCCGAGGGCATTCCGGACGCGGAACCGGAAGACGAGGACGCCGACGATGGCAAGCCGTTGTCGGACGTCTTGATCCGCGACCTGACCGCTTATCGCACCTTGGGGCTTCGTCTCGCCCTGGGCGAACAGCCGGATGTCGCCTTGATCGCCGTTGCCCATACCCTGGCCGTGCAAACCTTCTACGGTTACACCGAGGCCAATGTTCTCGACATCCGTCCATCCAGCGTGGGGCTGGCGACCCACGCGGACGGTATCGAGGACACGGCGGCGGGCAAGGCTCTGGCGGATCGTCATGCCGTTTGGGCTGGGCGGATGCCGCGCGACGTGGCCGATCTGTGGGGTTTCATTGTTGGTCTTGATCCCGCCGACTTCATGGGGCTATTCGCCCATTGCGCCGCGCTCACCGTCAATGCGCTGAGGTTGCCATGGGAGCGCAAGCCGCGCACCCAGGAGACGGCGGACAAGCTGGCCTCCGCGCTTGGCCTCGATATGACGGTCCATTGGTCCGCCACGGTGCGCAGCTATTTGGGCCGCGTCACCAAGGCTCACATTCTCCATGCCGTGCGCGAAGCCGTCAGCGATGAAGTGGCGGAACGTTTGTCAGGTCTGAAAAAGCAGGCGATGGCCGAAGCCGCCGAACAGCTTCTGGCCGGAATCGGCTGGCTGCCTCCTGTGATGCGGACGCCGGAACGTGACGAGCGCTTGGCCGAGGAACCGCAGGGACGGGATATCCAAGAGGAGAGCGACGGCGAGGCCGTTCCCGTAGCCGCCGAGTGACGGAGTGGGCCGGGGCCGCGTCAGCGGCCCCGGTTCTCTTGCCGGAATACGGAAAATTCCGGCCACGCGCCGTTCAGCGCGTGGCCGGGTGACCTCGATATCCAAGGAGGACGGCGATGATTCCGATGATCCTGTTGAGCATGACGCTGGTTGGTCTGCTATGCGTCCTCGCCTATCGGCTGGCGGTCTATGCCTTGCCGTTCATGCTCGGACTTGCTGCTGCCCGTTTCGCCTATGACACGGGTTCTGGTCTGATTGGGGCTGGAATTGTCGGCTTCGTGGCTGGTGCCATCTCGGTCAGCCTGTTGCGGTTTTTGTTTTTCAGGCTGCATGCGCCGGTTCTGCGTGGTCTTGTCGCGATGATATTCGTCATTCCGGCAGCTATCGCGGGCTATCAACTCGTCAGCGGCGTGACGCAGGGCGCTGTGCCATCTGAAATCTGGCGGGAAATCTTCTGCGGCATGGGCGGGGTTATCGTTGGTCTGTCGGCGCTGGCGCGGCTGGTGGTAGTTAGATCAGAATAATCGATACCCTTTGTCAGATGGCGGTTACGCCGCCAGCGCAAATTTCGACAACGGACCGTCCACTGCCGCACTTTCCGACTTTCACCTGAACGGGTATCCGCTCAACCATAGCCGCCACATGAGTGACGACTCCGACTCTGCGTCCGTGCCCCTGGAGCGTTTCCAGGGCATCAACCGCTATATCCAGGGTCTCGGCATCTAGCGACCCGAATCCTTCGTCAATGAAAAGGGTGTCGACAAACGCCCCTCGCCCTTCGAGACCCGACAACGCTAGGGCTAAGGCCAGCGACACCAGAAATCGCTCGCCGCCGGAAAGGCTCCGAGTGGTCCGGATTTCGTCGCCCATATCCCGGTCGACTATGTTGATGGCCAAATCGAACGCTGTTCCCCGGCTCAACCGGTACCTCGGACTCAGCGATCCCAAATGATCATTGGCGAGAGCCAGCAGGTGGTCGAGGGTAATGCCCTGCACGAAGCGCCGGAATCGGTCGCCCGTTGCCGACCCAATTGCGGTATCTACGGCTTGCCAGACTGCTAACCCCTCCATCGCCATCTCTATTTCTTCGCTCAGTGCTCCGACTTTCAGTCTCGCGTCGTTATCCAGTTGCAGAGCATGGGCAATAGCACCCAGGATTTGGTTGATGTCGTCGATCTCCGTCGTCAGCCTCTCGATGGTTGCTGCCAGAGCCTCCCGATCCAGGCTCTCATCGAAATCTTCGCGGAGTTGGGCAAGGTCATCTTCCCTCTGCTTCCGCAGCAGGGTGGCGCCTTCCACATCTCGGTCGAGCTTGGCAAGCCGACTCCGAAGCTCAGTTCGCTTTTCCGCCGGTATAGCGAGCAAGGTCTCGACCGAGTTAACATCGGCGCCGGCCTCTGTGCAGGCTGTGGAATAATTCGCCAGGGCTTTTTCCAGTCGGTCCTTGGCTGCCTTCTCGGCCGTCGTGGCCTCATCAACCCGCGCCTTGGTCTCCGCGAGCGCCTGTGCGGACTTTGTCCGGGCTTCCTGGGCCTGTGCGAGGGCTATCCGAGTCGCCTCCCAATTATCACCCACTCGTGACCTGTGGACCTGGGTCGCTTCCCCTCCCAGCAATTCATCCCGTCGCTTCCGTAAGGTCTTACCGGCCTCCAGCCGTTTCGTAAGGTCTGCGGAAGCGATTTCATTGGCCTGCTTTGCCGCCTCGAAAGCGCTGATTGCAGTCACCTGGGCAAGCCCGAGCCGACGACCTTCCTCGTCAAGAAGCGCAACCTGCGTCCGCAGTCGCCGGTAGTCATCGGCGACCGCCTGCAGTTCCTCCGTAACGATCACCGGCGCCTCCTCCAGAGCGGACAGCCCCAACTCGGCTGCCTGCAAATAGGGCAGAACCTCTCGTCCGATGGATTCTAGGCGTGCGCTTTGCTCCCGGTTCCGAGTCGATGCCTGTTCGGCCTGCAGATCGGCTGCGTGGCGTTCGTCAACCAATTCCCTGATGTTCGCCTGCAGCGTCTCCAGGAGCGGATCCAGCCCGTCGATTTCGCGTTGGCATTCGTCGATCTCGCCGCGTAACCGTTGGGCCTCCCCCAACGGTCTCGCCGCGGCATCAAGCGCCTCCGTGACCGCAGATGCAAAGCCGGAAAAAACATCAATGGCATCGGCACCGAGTTCGACAGGCAGCACGCCGATGATGTTGCTCGTCGTCTGCCCGTCCAACAACTGCGGCACCGTTTCAGCGTAGACGCTTGCCGTCCTTCGAATATTAAGATCAGCCGTCTTCCCGGCTTTGACAGCCTCGATCCGTCTGGCCTCCGCCCCGGCGAGATCGCCTTCTCCGGCGGCGATTTCCTGCTGTGCAGCTTGAATGGCCAAGTCTTCATCCCGACGCCTCGCCTGGATTCCCGTGACCATTTTCGCCAAGGCGTCGCCTTTCCCGACATGGGGATGATCCTTGGCTCCACAGACCGGGCAGTCTTCGCCGTCAATGAGCAGGCTCCGCAAGTAGATTGCTTCGACCGAAACGGTTTCGTCGGCGAGTTCCGCCAGCCCGGCGACCGCTGCCCTCGCTGCCGCGTGCCGCGTCTCGGCGCCCCTTCCGTCCAAAATCCTTTGTTTCGCTTTCACTAGATCGGCGTCGGCCTGCGCAAGCTCCCCAGTCGCTAGGTTCTTCCGCGTAGTCCACTCGACGGCCTGCTCATTCAGGTCGAGGGCCCGGCGGATCAGCGCCGCAAAAGACGTCAGAGCTCGTTCTCGCGTCTGCAAAGCCGCCTCGCCAATTTCAGCGAGAGCCTTGCGTCGATCCCTGATCTCTCCGGCCAGCAAGTTCCGGCGGCTCTTTTTGGTGGTCAGGTCTTCGGTCAGGTGCTCAATCGCATCCTGAAGTGCCTCGCTTTCCTTCTTCGACTCATCGGCCAGTTCATGGCTTTCGGCGAGACTGGCCCGAACCTCCGCATACTTATTCGCTAGGTCGAGAGCATCATCAATCCCGTCGGTGAGAATTCCCTTGCCGACCCCGTCTGCCAGCCGTTTCCTCCCCAAATTTTGAGTTTCGGTATTTTCCGCCACTAGCTTTTCCAGGCCATTGGCCTGGCTCTCTTTCTCTTTGCAGAGGACCTCGGTTTCGTCCGCAAGATCCTTGGCCTTGCGGTACTCCGTCTGGGCCGTAACGATCTCGGCGTCCAGCCGCTCCGCGGCGCTCCACTGTGGTTCAAAACTCTCGAACTGCCGCTCGGCCTGCTGCTCTGCGTCGATAGCCCCACTGAGCGCTGTTTGCCGCACTTCATCCTTGATCATCGTTTCTCGAAGGATCGGCTCAAGCAGCGTCAATCGCTCGGCTGCCAAGTTTCGCTCGTCCTTGGCCTGTTTGACCTCACCTGAGATGGGACGAAAAGGCTCGACCGCATCGAGCCGACCCAGAAATTCTCGATTGTCCTTCGCCCCGTCGTACCGGCTTCGAGCATCGACCAACGCCAGTTCCGCTTGTTCCAGGGCGCTGCGTGCCGCTCCAATCCCGTCCAAGCGTGTCAATTGGGCAACGGCAAAGGTCCGGGTCTCGGATTTCTCGTTCACCAGCATCTGTTGTCGATTGCGCTCGTCCTCTTTGTCTTTTCTGGCAACGTCATCCAGCAGGCCAACGTCCCGTCGCCGTTGTTCCAGCCGATCAACGGCGGCCTTTCGGGTATCTCGTCCTTCACGGACCTTGATGGAGATCGTCGCGTAGATTTCCGTCCCGGTGATCTTTTCCAGGAGTTCGGCCCGTTCGCTTTCGGCGGCCGCCAGGAAGGCATCAAAATCGTTCTGGGCCAACAGCACGGTCCGGCGAAATTGCTCGAAATTCAGCGCCGTCAGCCGTTCGACCGCATCGCTGACCTCCTTCTTTCCGGCGGCGACGCCACTACCGTCGGGCAGCTTTAAAAGGGAGCGTTGGACGCTTTGTAGCTTGCCATTAGCTTTATCGCGGGCCCGATTAGCTTCCCAGCGGACGCGATAGGCGATGCCGTCCTGGCCGGTGAAATCGACCTCCGCGTAACCCCGGCCAGCACCACGCCGCAGAATCACCCTCCCGTCCTGAATGGACAGGGGTTCGCCGCTCGGATCGGGGGCCTGTTCCCGGCGCCCGACCAATCCTCGAGGATATTGGTCGTAGAGAGCCAGGCAAAGGGCATCCAAAATGGTCGATTTGCCAGACCCCGTTTCTCCCGTCACCGCGAATAGTCCGGCACCACTCAACGGCTCGGCCATCAAGTTCAGTTCGAACGGTGCCGCCAGACTGGCCAGATTCTCCCCACGGATTGCCAAAATCTGCATGATCAGATCTCCGCCTGCACGCGGTGGAATACGTCCAGATGGGCCGCTTCCGGCAGTGTCTGGAATTCCCGCTCGAAGGCCAGCTTGAACATCTCTTCGGGGTCGCGCTCCGCAAGACGAACCGGGATCGCCATTTCGCCACCGATCATCGGGGCGTCGGGCCGCGGCGGCAGCTTGACCTCCACTACCCGCACCGGAAAGCCTTCGGCAACCCGGTCGACCACTTCCCGAAAACCGGTGGCAAGTCCCTCGCGGGCCAGACGGATCTGCAGGAAAGGCCGTTCTTCGGGCGGTAGGTCCGCAGGCAATCCCAAGGCTGCCAAATGGTCCCCCACATCGGCGAGATGAATATCACCTTCTCCAGACAGCCGCAGGAAGGGCACTGGCCGTTCGATGGGCACATGCTCGACTTGGACGGGCTGGTGGTCCTCAATAGTCACCAAGCTGACACCATGACGGTAGGGCTGTTCCGTCACCGACAAGGGAAACAGAGAGCCGCTGTACCGAATCGTCTCTCGCCCGACCGCTTGCGCCTTGTGGAGATGCCCAAGGGCCATGTAGCAGAACTCCGCCGGGAAAATATCCGGTGGTACGGCATGCTGGCCGCCGACCAGGATGCGTCGCTCGGCACCTTCTGACTCCGTTCCTCCTGCAACATGCAGATGCCCGGTGCCGATCAGGGGAAGTCCTTGGAACCTTGGACGCAATTGATCGATCAGATCGGCATAGAGCGATTTTACGGCGCGGACTACCAAAGACCCCGTCTCATCCTCCAGCCTGGCCAGATTGGGAAGACATGCAGCCGTCGGGTAGGACACCGCTAGGATATGAGCAGAAATGCATCCTTTCCCATCGGTCACTGGGATCAAATGGCGTTCGCTATCGATGCCGCCGCCCGAGCGCCTAATATTGCCAACCACATGGATGTTGAACGATGCCAGGAATGGCTGCGGCGCCTCAAGGCGCACGGCGGAATCATGGTTTCCGGCCAGGATGACGAACAAAAGTGTCGGCCGCATGCTCCTGAAATGTGCCAGGGTCTCGTAGAACAATCGAAGTGCGTCTCCGGATGGGTTCTGCGCATCGAAGATGTCGCCGGAAACGATGAGGACGTCGATCTCACGCTCGGCGATGAGCATTGCTATCTGGCCGAACACTTTCCTATGCTCAAACTCACGAGAAAACCCCCGTAAGGTTTGCCCAATATGCCAATCTGCTGTGTGAAGAACACGTACCATCACTGAGCCTTCAAAAGCTAGACAGCGGCATCTGCCGCGCCACAGGTCGCCTGCAGTCGATGAGACTATAGAACTGTGTGGTTAGATCTACCCGGGTGCGATGGTGATTCTTAGAGAGCGGGCAGAGCACATCTCGTCGACCCTCGAATAGATTGCCGGTGATCAATCAACCGTATGGATGATTCTGACCATTAGTCGTCTATTCCGGATAATCGCACAGAAATCAATCCATCCAGACCCTGTTTAGACTTTCTGGTATTGGTAGTGGCCTTTAATATGAGCAGCAAGATAGCTGCCATGAGATCCAGCCGCCATAAGTCCCTGGTAAACGGGCAGAGGGACGTTGAAGTATTGGTAAACGGTGTTGTTCAAGAACCCAATTTCCAGAATCTGCGTGGCCTGATCGTATCCGATCGATGCAATGTTCGAAGAGCTGACAGGTTGGCGCTGCATCACTTTTCTTCCTCTTCCGGTGGAGTCCATTTAGGGTTCTGCGAACGCCAGGCGGCGGCAAGGCGGTCGTAATCTTCCGCTTCACGTGGTTTTGCCCATGCCTTGGCTACTTGTGGATCAGCACTGTTGGGCCGCGCGCCTTCCGGAGGCAAGTTGATTCGGCAACGGATCGGGAGCCGTGCTGCCTCGCCCATAATGATGGCTTCTCCGGTCCTCAGTACAGGCAAGGTATCAACGAGGCCGCCAAGGCTGTCGGGCAAAGCGGCCTTCACCTTTCCTTGATCGGCACTGTTCGACAGGCGCAACGTAATGAGCGAGCCACACTGGGACAGGATCGTCTCATCGATCTCCGATGGACGCTGGCTGACGATCATCGCTCCAACACCGAACTTGCGGCCTTCCTTCACGATCCGCTGAACCATATCTCGAGCCGGATTGTCGGTGTCTTTACCCAGATAGCGGTGCGCTTCCTCCATCACTATCAACTCGGGTCGGTTCCGACCGCCCTCGGGAAGCGACCGTCCCCAGAATAGTGCTTCGTAAATTATATTAAGGATGCCGCCGATCAGGTGGATGAGTACGGCGCTGGGCACACCGGAAAGATCTAGCACCGTAATCGGCTTTTCATGCCCGAACCAGCTGGCGAGCAATTCGGGCAGATCCTTGTTGGGCTTGCCTTTGAGATCAGGCTCCCAGTCGCCTGGGTGCAACATGAAATCATATTGGCGGTCGAGAAGCCGTGAACGCATCTGGGTAAGCTGACGTCGAATGCCGAGGACACCCTGCTGGTTCATGTCTGGCAAGGCCGAACCGGCACCAGGCATCTGGTACTTGGGAAGGCGCAGCGTTTCCGCATCTCCCTCTGTTTCGAGCGCCGGTTTGGTGCGCTCCTTGTCTGCCCAAGTCTTGTATTCAGGTTCGATCAGATCAAACCAGAGCTGCTTCAGACTGAATGGCAATGGTGTGTTGGCGGTAAGCGCATTGACATCGATTCCAGGAACGCCGTTCGCGACGGAAAGCTTGGCTTCCTGGATCCGGTCGAGAATGCTCGTATAGGCACCTTCATGGAGTTGGCCCATCAGGAAATCGAGAAATTGCGCGGTGTCGAGCGCCCAATAGGGTACATACAGCGGCTTTTCATCCTCCGTGGGATTGATCCGGAACACAGTCGCGATCGATTTGAGCGCGTCTCCATATTCGCCGTGAATGTCGAGCAGCAGAATGCGCGCACTGGCGCATTGCGAGCCGTTTCCTGAGTGGCAAATCGAGCGCAGTAGACTGGTGACAGTCGTTGATTTACCTGAACCGGTTGAGCCGAGGACAGCACTGTGACGCGTCACCAAGCGATCTAGATCAATCCGGACTGGGATGCTCTCTGCACCGGCAAGGCGTCCGACGATGACCTGTCCTTCGTCGATCGTACCGTAGATGCGACCAAGATCCTCCTCGGTGACTAAGTGGACCTCATCGTTGATGCCCGGATATTGACTGATCCCGCGCTCGAAACTGGTCTCGACAATTTCGCCGACCAATTGCACGGTCATCCAACTCTCACCTCGCTGCCGAGCATCGACCAGCGTTTCTGGCGTAGCTTGGGCACCGACCTCGGAGATCACACCATAAAGATCATGATAGCCCTGTGGGATGCGGACGAAGCTCCCGACCTGACCGACGCGATAGCTGCGTCCCCCGATGATCGCGATACCTGATGCCACAGACTCAGCTTGCCGGACGCTCACAGTTGATCCAGCGACGCTCCCAACGAGTCCGAGGAAAGTTGGCGCAGTCAAAGGACATATCCCGTTGACGCGACGCTCACCGGCGTGGCGGCGGGAGCAGGATCAAAGCTTTGCGGAGAGCGCGAATTGGCAAAAAAGCGTGCGAAGGCGTCGATAGCGCCCAACTGAAACTCGTGCGCCCCACCCGCGATGCTCGGTGTCCAGTAGCTGTTGCGGATCGGCCCCCAGTCCTTGGTTGGAAGATCTCCCGGGGTAGCCCACGCGGCGGGTACGCCATTGATGACCGCCTTATCGCGCGCATAGACGCTGAAATTGGACCGCTTGATTGCTAGTTCGACCGCACAGTTCTCCTTGTCTAGCGTCTGATACTGGAAGGCAAAAACGCTCGAAGCCGGGTTGGCGGCGAGGGCTTCACTGATACGTGCCGCGATGTGCGCGTCGGCATAAGAAAAGCCGATCGAAACAAGCAGTGTATCCTCGGACGCGAGAAATGTCCGGAGACGGTCAAGCAACGCGGCATACGGCGCTTTTTGTGTCTGGTCGTATTTGATGTGCTCGGGAAAAATGAGATGCGTTGCATCGGTCTGCCCGGTTCGCACCACTTCGCCTCGTTCATTGGCCCTCCAGCCGAGTGATCCGTGCAGCTTCCAGAGTTTACTCCAGCGCGGTGACAAGCTGTCGTCGGAAACCGAGGCAGGATCAAAGAAGGCTTCGCGCGAACCAGAGAAACCGTCGAAATAGGGAGCCTGCGCGCGCTCGAAAGCTTCTTCGAACAGCAGATCGTAATTAGTCGTGAATATTTCCACGGGATGCGCTCGCGATGCGCCGGTGATCCAGCTAACCAGTTCTCCATAAGGGGAGGTTTTGGTTGGAAGGCGGACATTAACGATCTTTCCGATCTCGTTGCAGATCATCTCCGCCATGACCTTATATCCGTCACCGTCGAGGTCATGGACTTTCGTGGTGCCGATAACTGTTGAAAGCGAACGGATTCGTGACAACAGTGTCTCTATATCATGTTTTATCAAATCCTTTTTTAAGGCTTCGATTTGCACTTTATAAGTGGGTTCTATGGCGGCCATGATCTGTGACGTCAGTCCGGCGACCGCGGGAATGAGCGGCCATGTGCCGTCATCCTTCTGCATTCCCGCAGGCGCTCCTGCACCAACCAAGATGCCAACACGTTTGCGGCCTTGTGCGATGATCGTGCGCAGGGCCGCCATGTACTGATCAGGATTGTGGATGGTAACGCTCAACGGATCCCCCCTAGACAGCAACCGAGCGCCTTTTGTCCCGACTATATCGCAACCGGAGGATTATATCACGGCTCAAGTACCGACGCTTGTCACACGGATTTGGACGTCATTTGGATTCCAGACGAACAAGCCTATTATCTCATTACGATTCTGGGGCCTGACTTACGCCGTTGACTATGATCGCTTCACTGCAAAAACGCTCCAAATGCACCTCACTGCTCACGATCCAAAGCGAATATCCAAAAATCTTTGAATTCTGGCCGTTGCCCTGCGGGCCGCGCTTTCGGCTTCGCCGGAACCCCGCCTATGGCTGGTTTCCGCCATCCGGCTTCAATCGCATAACGGAAGGAAGAGGGCGGGCGGCCCTCTCGCGTGACGAATTCCCCCGACGGTGATGCGGTTCCCAGGTTTCTGCGTCAGTTGCCGCCACAATGGTCATGAGGGCAGACATTGCCCCAGAGATTCGACATCTGCGGCAATGGAATGCGGGGCAGGGGGATTGTCGGCATGACGGCGGAATGGCGCTGTGAACCTTGCTGGTCTCCATCGACAGCCCCAGCGATACGCGCCACCAAGATGCTGACATGGGCAGCGCAATCTCCCATCAATCCGGGAACATGACCTTACCGGTAAGGCCTGAGGGCATGACGACAACCGGATGCGCCCTTTGTTTCCGCTGTTCCGTCCACCAACCGCCATCATCATATTCCCTGCCTTTCCAACAAGCCGCTCCCTTGGGCGACCTCGATTGGCTTGGGTCTGACCGAAGACCGGCTGCGCCTCGATCGTCTTTCCGCAATGGCCGTCACCAGCTTTTTTCCGCCGCCTTCGGCTTTGCATCGCCAGTCAAAAAAGCCGTCACCGGCCGTCTTCCACTGTCGTTTCAGCCCTGGCGGGTGCGGTCCGATCGTCCCCGGTCGCACGACCCCCATCGAGGCCGCGAAAGGCGCGGCTGAAATGGAAAAGGATCACGATCATGGCGACCATTGGCACCTTCACCAAGACCGACAACGGCTACACCGGCTCGGTCAAGACCCTGACCCTCAACGTCAAGGCCAAGATCACTCCCGCCGAGGGCGAGAACGAGCGCGGCCCCGACTTCCGCATCTTCGCCGGCGCCACCGAGTTCGGCGCGGCCTGGAAAAAGACCGCCAAGGAAACGCAGCGGGACTACCTCTCGGTCAAGCTGGACGATCCGAGCTTCCCCGCCCCGATCTACGCCAGCCTGGTCGAGGCCGAGGACGGCAACAGCTTCAACCTCATCTGGTCCCGCCGCAACGGCGACTGAGGCGATGACCCAAGGAGCCCCGCTCAATCGAGCGGGGCTTCGTCATGTTCGGGACCGCTTTTCAGGGAATACGGCAATCAGGACATGCGGTTTTCAGGCTTTCCGGTTTGGCATGTCCTGATCCGGTCTTTGCGCCCGGCTGCCGCTGGCGCTTTGGCCGGGCCGGTTTGCTTAGGGCAGCCGCCCTCGGCGCACTTCGAAGTGGTTTCCGCCCAGCTTCCTCCGCTTTGCTGCGTGCAGCCGGTTCCCCGCGAAACCACCCCTCCGTTTGCACACCCGGTCTCGCCGACGGGCAAGGGTGCAGCGCAGCGCTGCGCTGACACCCGAAGCCCCAAGGAGTTTAAGACCATGACCATTCAGACCCAGCCCGTAACCAGCGGTTTCCGCGTTGACCCCTCGCGCGGGAAGCAGAACAGCCGCGTTTCCTCGGAATGGTTTTCCCGCCCCGATGACGAGCGGTTTTTGAGCCTGTCCGCGCTTTATGACAGCGTGCGGACCCGTGCCGACCATGCCCACGCCCGGACGGTGGAAAGCCGCGCCGTGCGGGTGGAGGCCAGCCGCGACGATGCCGAACGGTTGGCCCTGATCGTGCCGGGCCGGGATGAGCCGGTTGCGCCCACCCATTGGAGTTTCGGCCAGTTGTGCAGTCTGGTCGGGGCTCCGGCCTCCTACATCCGCCAGCTTCCCGCGCCGCTGGCCGGGATCAATCTGCAGCATGGTTTGCTGTCGCACCGCGCCGAACTGGTCAAGACCCTGGAGGCGGAAGACGGGCGGGTTGAACTGCGCGCCGTTACCGGTCCGGACTATGGCCGCATCTGGGATCATGAGCTTGTGTCGGCGGTGATGAAGATCGCCGGGAACGGCACCGGGGACACCCGGTGGAAGGTGCCGGGGGTGGTCGATTGGGCGACCATGACCCATAACCCCTTCGTCGATGTAACCAAGGAAACCACCACGCTTTACGCCAGCGACCGCGACGTGTTCCTGTTCCTGGTGGACGATACTCATCCCATCGAAGCCGGATTTTTGCCGGACGGATCGCCGGATTTGTATTTCCGGGGCTTCTATTGCTGGAATTCGGAAGTGGGATCGAAGACGCTGGGTATTGCCTCGTTCTATCTTCGCGCCGTGTGCCAGAACCGCAATCTGTGGGGCGTCGAGAATTTCGAGGAAATCAGCATCCGTCATTCCAAGTTTGCCGCCCAGCGCTTCGCCTATGAGGCCGCGCCCGCGCTGACCAGTTTCGCCAATTCCAGCCCCGCGCCGTTCATTGCCGGGATCAAGGCGGCGCGAGAACAGATCGTCGCCCGCAGCGACGAGGACCGGGAAAGCTTCCTGAAGAAGCGCGGCTTCACCAAGCCGGAAACCGCCAAGATCATCGAAACCGTGTTGAACGAGGAGGGGCGTCCGCCGGAAAGCCTGTTCGATTTCGTCCAGGGCATCACCGCGCTGGCCCGCACAAAATCCCACCAGGACAGCCGCCTTGATTTGGAAAGCAAGGCCCGCAAGTTGATGGAACGCGCCGCCTGATATCCTGAGAGCCGTGCAATCGCAACCCGGTTGCACGGCTTTCCGTCTTTCCGGGTTTCAGGGGATGCGCCTTTTCGTGGGGCAGGCTTTGCGATTTTCCGCCGATCCGGCTGGGCGGATCGGCGGCCGTCCGCGCTTGGGGCGCGTCCGGCGCTCGCCGGGCTTTGCCCGGCTCGCACATCGACAGAAACAAAATCATCAACTTATGATCGCGGATCGATATCAAGATATCTGAATATTGCGAGTTCAAATCCGACGGGGGGGCACAGAGAGTGGGCGGATGTGCGATTCGGGGTTTTCCCGCGCCAACCCAACCTTCACATCCGAGAACAGACGCCATGCTTAGCATCGATTGGCGGTCACCGGCGGCTTATGCCCACGCCAACAGCATCCCCGCCGCCGGTTTCGCCTGGGAATATCTCCGTCGCGACGAAACTTACCACAAAGACTATACCAGACTTGATGGTGAGAAAAGCCCCGAGGCGGCGGCTCTGACCGTCTTTTCCCGGCGCTGGGGGCTCCGATTTCCCGCGTGATCCGACCATTCCCTCGGATCAGCAATCCCTGTTCTGGATACCGGAACTGCAGCCTGCCGCCGTGCAACTGACGCGGTTGCCAGAGGCCAACCGTCACACAGAGGCGCAATTCAACTGGGCCGGTCTGGATGGCATCGACTTGCGCCCTGCCGATGACGGCTGGCATGCCTCTTGGCGGGGCGGCGGTGTCGATCACCAGTTCTGGTTTACCGAGCCTCCCCATGCGGTGACAGGCTATGCCGTGCTGTTGCCCTTCGATGCGCTGTTTGAACTCCGTGTCCATGCGGCGAAGCGATTCTGGCGTGCCCTATGGGGCAAGTCACCCGGTCCCCCTTTCCGCGCCCTGCCGATGATCACCCGAGACCGCCACATCCTGATCCTGCGTGCGCTGGATGCCCGATTGTCGGGTGCCAGTTACCGGACCATTGCCGAGGGGCTCCTTGGCTTTCGTGGCAAAACCAAAAATGATTGGGAACTCGACTCCCGTAAAAATCAGGTCCGTCGCCTTGTCGCCGATGGCCTTCGCCTGATGCGCGGCGGTTACCGTAGCCTGCTTCACTATCCGCTACGGCTGCCATTACCCCGTTCCCACCAGTAGACAAGGGGTGCCGTCGGCACGGCATCGCATCTGCGGCACGCTGCAAGCCGTCAAATTTCCGCCAGGGTTCGCCATGACGCGCTGTCACCGTCGACAGCGCGACATTCGAACCGAAGGTGTCGCATGCCCGATCCCATGGCTGGTCTTCCCCCGCGCTTTCTGCGCACGCCCGACGCGGCGCGCTTTCTCGGCATCTCCATCCGGACGCTGGAGAAACACCGGACCTACGGCACCGGGCCGGTTTACCGCAAGATCGGCGGCCGCGTCGTCTATGCCGTCGAGGATCTGCAGGCTTGGACCGCCATCGGCGCCCGCAAGTCCACCACCGATCCCACGGCGCAACGCGTCTTTCCGGCCCGACGGCTGACGCCGGATGAACGGGAGGGCCGCTGAATGGTCGCCGCCATCCCCACGCCGATGCGCTCCCGGCAGGACAGCGAACGCCATCAACTCGATCCGTTCGTCGTCACCGCCGAGGAGGCGACGTTCCGCGATCAGCGCGACCTGATGGAGCGCCCGTTCTTCTCCCTGTCGAAGTCGCCGCGAACCCGGCCGATCCTCTACAAGGCCAACGACATCGAGGTCCAGGTTCTCGGCATGCCCGAACACGGCATGGCCACCATCTGGGATGCCGACGTGCTGATCTGGGCCGCCAGCCAGATCGTCGATGCCGAGAACCGCGGGCTGCGCACCTCGCGCTTTTTCCGCTTCACCGCCTACCAGTTGCTGCGTGGCGTCGGCCGCCCGACCGGCAATCGGCAATATGTCTTGCTGAAAGCGGCGCTGGCCCGGCTGCAATCGACCGTTATCGCCACGTCGATCCGCAACGGCCCCCATTGGCGTCGCCAGCAGTTTTCCTGGATCAACGAGTGGGAGGAAATGGCGACCCAAAGCGGGCGGATCGAGGGTATGGAGTTCGTTCTGCCCGAATGGTTCTATCGCGGCGTCCTCGACCGGTCGCTGGTGCTGACCATCGATCCGGCCTATTTCCGCCTGACCGGCGGCATTGAGCGCTGGCTCTACCGCATTGCCCGCAAACACGCCGGGCACCAGCCCCATGGCTGGCTGTTCGAGGTCTCCCACCTCCACGTCAAGTCGGGTAGCCTGGCCCGCGTCTCGGACTTCGCCTTCGACCTGCGCCGCATCGCCGCCCGCCAGCCGTTGCCTGGCTACCGGCTGCAGATCGAATGGGAAAACCGGGCGGAATTGCTGCGCATCCTGCCCGCCGACTTATCCACCGGCACTGTGACCAACCCTGTGAAAGGGCTCGGTACATCAGGCGCAAAGGGTGTCGGTACATCGGGCGCAGCCCTATCGGCACATCAGGAGCGCCAACCACAGCTAAGTCTCTGGCCTGAAAAGCGGAATCCGACCGCTAACTTAGAGTCTAACAAAGAGTCTAACTTTTTGTTGTTGGGGCGGGGGAAAACACCGCGCAGTGCCGGCACTGGGCGGCGGGGTGCGCCATGATCGTCGCCTTGCTCAACCAGAAAGGCGGGGTCGGCAAAACCACCCTGGCCCTGCATCTCGCCGGACAATGGGCCCGGCTCGGCAAGCGGGTCACCCTGATCGACGCCGACCCCCAAGGCTCGGCTCTTGACTGGTCCGAACAGCGGGCCCACCAGGGCTTGCCGCGTCTGTTCGGCGTCATCGGCCTGGCCCGCGACACCTTGCACCGGGAAGCCTCGGAATTAGCCCGGGATGCCGATCATATCATCATCGACGGCCCGCCGCGTGTCGCTGGGTTGATGCGTTCGGCATTGCTGGCCGCCGATCTGGTGCTGATTCCCGCCCAACCGTCGCCGTTCGATGGCTGGGCCTCGGGCGAAATCCTGAAGCTGCTCGGCGAGGCGCGAATTTTCCGTCCGCAGATCGATGCCCGCTTCGTGCTGAACCGCTGCGGCGCCCGCACCGTCATTGCCCGTGAGACGACCGAGGCCTTGGTCGATCATGACCCGCCGCTGCTGCAGGCCACTATCGGCCAACGTGTCGTCTTCGCCGATGCCGCGCAATCCGGGCGGCTGGTGTTTGAAATCGACGACGACAGCCCGGCGTCCGGTGAGATCACCGCGCTGGCAGCCGAGGTGACGAGGCTGGTGCCATGACGGACCGCAAACGCGCTTTCGCCAGCCGACCCGGCGACGCCGAAAGCTGGATCAAAGCCCCGGACACGCCGCCGCGTCCCGCCGACGGTTTCACCGCCCGCCTGACCATCGACATCACGCCGGAGCTGCGTGGCTGCATCAAGGTTGCCGCCTTCCGGCGCGGCATCACCGTCGCCGACATGTTGCGCGCCCTGTTGGTCCGCGAGTTTCCCGACAACGAAGGAGAGGCCCCATGAGCGGTTCCACATCGCCAGGACCGTTCCCATTCCGCCGGTCCGAAGATATGACCCTGGTCGAACTGACCTGGATCGAAAAGCAGATCGAGAACTGGCTCCGTTTCGGTCGCCGTTCTGGAGAAAAGATCCTCGACCGCCGCCGCAGTGTCGTCAGCTTCGCGCCCAACAGTATCTTCGCCTTTGTCCGCTGGGCCTCGAACGATTACGGCACCATCCAGTCCCGAATCGATATTGTCCGCGCCATTGTGCCGGGTGAACGCTATCAGACGCTGCCCTTCGTCCGCCCTGGGGGCGACATCCTGCTGCGCATCGATGGCTGGCCCAAAGTCGAACGGGCGTTGCTGGTCATTGATGCAGTGGAAGCCCTCGGTATCCATGCCGCCGACGCTGCGCCGGACTACTGGCGACATGTCCATAACCGCCTGACTGTCGGCTATCAGCCGCGCGCCTATACCCGGGAGCGGCACGAAGCCTGGCTGAAGCGGCGGAGCATTGCGCCATGACGCGCTTCGGCTGGCTGATGATCACCTATTTTTCGGTGCTGGCCATCGGCGCATCGACTTTCCACCATCCGGTGCCCCGGCTGTTGTGGAACGCCACCGCCAGCACGCCGGTCGGGCTCTATGCCGTGCAGCCGATGCGCGTTCTGCATGTCGGCGATCTGGTGGCGGTGGTGCCGCCCGAGCCGGTCGCGCGCTTCCTGGCCGACGGCGGCTATCTGCCCCCGGGTGTGCCACTGCTGAAACATGTGGCCGCACTGCCTGGGGACACTGTCTGTCGCACGGATCATCTCATCACAATCGACGGCGTCGTCATCGGCGAGGCGCGCGACCGCGACAACCGGGGCAGAGGCCTGCCGGTATGGAGCGGCTGCCGTGTTCTGGCCGATGGCGAAATCTTCCTGATGAACCGACACCCCGACAGCCTCGACGGGCGCTATTTCGGTCCATTGCCCGCTGCTTCGATCATCGGTCGCGCGGTGCCGCTGTGGACCAGCAACCGTCCCGAGTTTTCTTTCCATCCGTAGGTTTTGGAGACGCATCATGGCTCAGATTGGCACTTTCACCCGCACTTCCGGCGGCTATGCCGGGCATCTGCAGACGCTCACTCTTGACATCGAATTGACCCTGATTCCGGCGGAGCATGCCGACGCCGAGAACGCGCCGGACTACCGTGTTCATCTCGGTGACAGCGATGGTCCCGAGGTTGGTGCCGGTTGGAAACGCACCGGGGAACGGGCAGGGGATTACGTTGCTTTGCTGATCGACGATCCTTCTTTCCCCCAGCCGCTGCGCGCCAACCTGTTCCAATCGGATCACGGTAAAAGCCTCGCTCTGCTGTGGAGCCGTCCGGCGAAGCGCGAAGAAAAGCGGTGATGTGATGCGTATCGGTCTCTTGTTTCGGTGCGGGATCGTCGCGTACACCCGCATCCCTTGGTTCGCGGGAAGACTGTCTCATCCCTTCGTCCCGCTCGGCCATCACGTTGCCGTCGCGCGCAGCGGCGGTCCAGGGCGGCCGTCAGGCCGGCGCTACGGCGCCTTGCCCTGGACGGCGGCAAGCACGATGGCAGGCTTGGCGAGTATGGGGAGAAGGGGCCTTTCCATGGCGGTGGCGCTGTTGCTTGCGGCATCGCCAACCGGTCCGGTCTTTGCGCAAGATGCGGTTCCGCTGGTGCCGGTACAGCGCGAAACGATGGTAGATCCGTTTGCGGATTTCATTGCCGAAGCTGCGCAGCGTTTCAACATTCCGGCGACCTGGATAAGCGCCGTCATGCGGGCCGAGAGCGGCGGCAATATGCGGTCTCTCTCGGCCAAAGGCGCTATGGGGTTGATGCAGATCATGCCGGAAACCTGGGGCCGATTGAGCGACCGCTACGCCCTCGGCGGTGATCCTTACGATCCCCACGCCAACATTCTGGCAGGCGCGGCCTATCTGCGGGAGATGTTCGACCGCTACGGTTCGCCCGGCTTTCTCGCCGCCTACAATGCGGGACCTGGTCGCTACGACGACTACCGCGTCAGCGGTCGAGCGTTGCCGGCCGAGACGCGGAATTATCTCGCGGCGCTTCTGCCGATGATCGGTGACGGGGCTACCACCATACCCTCCGCACACTCCTGGATCACAGCGCCGCTGTTTATCGCGCGGAGCGAAGGTGCTTCGGTTGGCAAACCTGTCGCAGTCCCGTTGTTCGTCGGGGCATGGCGGACCGGCTTGCCGTTGGCTCGGACCGATCTTTCATCCGGTCCCGAACGGTGAGCGCGCGACCGGTCCGATGTGCAGATGGAACGGCATGGCATTCGGGGGAAACGATGGTCAGGACGGCAAAGTTGGCTAAAAAAGAGGAGTGCCGCCCGTAATCGGCGCGGCGGTGGAGCCGGTGTTTTGCCGCCGGTTTCCGCCCCTCCCGCTGATACCGTGGCTGCGGTGAAACCGCAGCGTAGGAGGCGGACAATGGAATTCTTTTGCGG
>Ga0318496_10000093_pt1 | contig 24199 bp, 23 predicted proteins | sample GRESIP109b1f22_FD_203296 | JGI IMG/M metagenome (GOLD analysis project Ga0318496, IMG submission 203296) | Tropical soil microbial communities from Luquillo Experimental Forest, Puerto Rico - GRE.SIPMG.109b1f22 | ecosystem: Environmental > Terrestrial > Soil > Tropical forest > Bulk soil... | reverse complement strand
CACCTGGACCGTGTTGGTGGCAGCGGCTGCCGGCATCGCCAGCGCGAGACACACCGCGAGTACCCACTGACCGACGGCGCGGCATCCGCTCATGACTCTCCCTCCCGAGACACGGGAGAGTGAGACCGCACCCCGGTCCCACACTCCCTCTTCGGAGTGGCGTCATTCCATGCGAAGTGGCGCACTTTGATCGTGTTCTCGCGCCTGTGTGGCGAATTCGCGAAGGGCTAGGCCGGTCCGAGGCGAAACGATTCGACCCTCGCTGCGGACTCCAGCGTGTACCGCCGCCCCACCTCTTCCATCGACCCGTCCGACACCAGCGCTCCGCGCTCGAGCCACAGCGCCCGCCGGCACAGCCCGCGCAGCTCGGCGAGGTCGTGTGAGACGAGCAGCGCGGTGCGTCCGTCGCCCACGAGCTGGCGCATCTTGCGCGCGCAGCGGTCGCGGAACTCCCGGTCGCCCGTGGCCCAGACCTCGTCCAGGAACAGGACATCGGCCCGGAGATGCGCGGCGACCGAAAACGCCAGGCGCATGGTCATTCCGCTCGAGTAGTGCTTGACCGGAGCGTCGAGCGCGTCGGCGGCTCCCGCGAAGTCGACGATCTCGTCGAAACGCCCTTCGATCTCGCGTCGCGTCATGCCGAGGATCGCCCCCGACAGGAAGACGTTCTCGCGCCCGCTGAGCTCGGGATGGAAGCCGGTGCTGACCGCCAGCAACGTGCCTGCGCGTCCGCGCACCCACGCGCGGCCGCAGGTCGGCTCGGTGACTCGCGAGAGGATGCGGAGCAGCACGCTCTTGCCCGCGCCGTTCGACCCGACCAGCGCCACGATCTCGCCCCGGGCGAGCTCGAACGAGACGTCGCGCAGCGCCCAGAAGGGTGCGCGCGCACCGGCCGGCCCCCGGCGCTGATAGCGCTTCCCCAAGCCCTGCGCGCGGACCATCGGACTCACGGCGCTGGTGTTTCTCCCCTACCCGTCGTCGACGAGCATCGCCTCGCGTGCGTTGAAGTAGAGAGCCCCGCTCACCAGAAGCGCCACCGCTGCAGCGACGCTCGCGACGAGCGCAATCGCTGAAGGAGCCGGCGCTCCGGGGACGAGGGCGAAACGGAAGCCCTCGAGCGGGCCCACCATGGGATTCACGAGAAAGAGGAGACGGAGCTCCGCAGGAACGCGCGCCAGCGGATAGAGCACCGGCGACGCGAACATCCAGAGCTGCGTCCCGAAGGCGAGCGGCTGACGCAGGTCGCGTACCTTCACGTCGAGTGCTGTGAGCCAGAGAGCAGCGCCGAGCCCGAGCACGAGCGTCACTGCGACGTAGAGCGGCGCGCTGAGCAGGATCCAGCCCGGCCGTGCGCCGTAGGCGACGAGCAGCACGGCGAGCGCCGAGCACGCCACCGCGAAGTCGACCGCGGCGCCGGTCACCGCCGTGAGCGGAGCGATCATCCTCGGGAAGAACACGCGCGACAAGAGCGGCCGAAACGAATCGACGCTGCTCCCGCCCAGCGCCAGGATCCGCGACAAGAGCTGCCATAGGACGAGACCGGGGAACAGGAAGAGGGGGTACGGGATGGCCCCCGCGTCCCGCGCTCCTCCGGTCGTGCGGAACACCAGGCTGAACACCGCGAGGTAGCCGAGCGGCTGGAGCAGGTTCCAGCCGGCACCGAGCACGGTGTTCCCGTAGCGGAGCCGCAGATCGCGCCAGACGAACACACCGACCAGGCCGCGGTACTCCCAGAGCTGCGCGAGTGACTCGCCGATCCGCCTCGGGCCAGGCTCGCAGACGTAGCCCCCGGGACTCGGCTGCGAGATCGGAATCGGCTGTGCCATCTGCTCAGTCAGGCTGCCGCGCGTCGTGGATCTGGTGCAGGACCTCTGCCTCCATGCACACGAAGTCGTCGCCGAACTTTGCGGGACCGTTGTAGACGCCGGAGTTGCTGTAGATCGCGCCCGAGGAGCGGCGACAGTACGGCAGATGCGCGCAGTCCTTGCACGCCGCGAAGTCGTCTTCGGTCAGCCCGCGGATCCAGCTCAGCTGCGGCGACCGGGTCCACACCTCGTGGAAGGACTGCTCGCGCAAGCTGCCCGACCACATCGGGGCGCCGATGCACGGAACGACGTCGCCGAAGCAGGTGACGCCGCACACCGAGCGGGCGCACGCGCACTGGATCGACTTGCGCGCCCCCGCCCCTCCCGGCACCAGGTGGTGCAGCGGACCGCGGTGGAGAGCCTCGAGCGTCGCGCGGTCGACCGCGAGATCGAGGGACGAGCGCGAGCCGTCGTAGCGCGCCGTGATCTGCAGGTCCAGGTTGCACGAGACGCCGAGCTCCGCGGCGAGCTCCAGCATGCCCTGCACCTCGGCTGCGTTGCTCTGCACCACGATTGCGTTGAGCCGCACGGCCAGCCCGGCGTCGCGAGCGCGCTGCGCTCCTTCGACGGTGCGCTGCCAAGCGCCTGCGACCTTGACGAAGGCGTCGTGCGTCGCTGCCGTCGCGCCGTACAGGCTGAGATCGATGGAGGCGGCGCCGGCCTCGACCAGTGCGCGCACGGTGTCGGCGCGGAGCAGCGTCCCGTTCGACTTCACGCGGACGGCCATCCCGCTCTCGGCGGCGTGGCGCACGAACTCGGCCAGGCTCGGGTGCAGGAGCGCCTCGCCGCCGGTGAACCCGAAGTAGAGGCACCCCTCGGCGCGCACCTCGTCGAGGATGCGGTGGATCTCGGAGTCGCTGAGCTCCTCGCTGCGCGCGCGCCCGGGAAGGTACGCGAGCTCGCGGTCGAAGTTGTAGCAGTGGACGCAGCGCAGGTTGCAGCGCATCGACAGCTCGAGCGTGACGTTCAGGGGAATGCAGCCTTCGAACGCGCGCAGCTGGATCCGCTCGTCGTGAGTGGTCACGCGCCCGGCTCCTCGCCGACCTGGAGCGTCTGCAGGCGGACGAGCTCGTCCACGAAACGCGCCGTGTCTGCGCGCGCGACCTCGAGCGCCACCTCGAACTCGTCGGCGATCATCGTCGCGATCTCGTCGACGCTGTGTGTGCCGTCCGCGAGCGCCCAGATGCGCTCGGCGACCGGATTCAGGCCGAGCAGCTCGCGGGCGCGGACACGCAGCAGCACGAGCTCGCCGTCGATGCTCTGCCAGGCGGTGGAGCGCGAACGCTTTGGTCTGCCGGCGCTCATGCCGCGGATCCGGCGACGTCGAGGCGCTGTTCGAGGAACGGGATGAAGGCTTCACCCTCGGGACAAGCCGCGGTCGCGACCGGCACGCGCTCGCAGACGCGCGCGAGCAGGCCGAGGATCGCAGGTTCCACGCTCTCGACCGCGAGGTAGCGCACCACGTGGGGAGCGAGCGCTCGCACGGCTCGCCCCCCGCGATGGAGGTCGACCCCCAGCTCGCGTCCCCGCTCCAGGAGGAAGATGGAATCGCAGGGCCGGCGCAGCGGCGAGCCTCCCCACCAGGGCGTTGCGAGGATCTCGACACCGTTTGCAGTGGGGCGCAGCACGATCAGCTCGTCGCAAGCCGCCCCCAGCGCACGCGCGGCGGTGCTCTTGCCGGCACCCGATGCACCGCAGATCGCGACGGCGCGTCCGTGGGGCCGGACGAGCGCCGCTCCGTGCAGCAGCAAGCCGCCCGCGCCCGGCAACGAAAGAGAGAGAGCCAGGCGGAGCAGGCAGTCGAGCGCGGCGACGTCGACGGCATCGGCGACGAATCCCGTCCGCGTGGCGACCGAGTAGCCCCCGCGCACCGCCCCCGCGATCTCGATTGCGCCCGGTGCAGTCTCGTGCAGCGACGCCTTCGCGAGGATCGTGGGTTCGCCCCAGCGGCCGCTGGCACGGAGATCCACGCGGAGCTCGATCGGCGCCCCGCGGGAGGCTGACTCACCCGTGCTCTCGAACACGGTGAGCCAGGATGGGAGGGCTTCGAGCACCTGGGCCGGAGCGAAGATCGAGATCTCTTCGCCAGCGACCGCGAGTCGTCGCGGCTCCGGCGTCGGCATCGTCTTCAGCCCACCATCAGTCCAGCGCAGCTCGGGTTTCCGGGCTGCTTCGCACAGGACATCCCGAACGAGATCGGGTCGTACGGCTCACGCCAGACGATCTTCGGCGGCTCGTAGGGTCGCTTGGCCTCGCGGGTATCGCCCGCGCTCTCGATCTTCTCGTCGTTCGACGACTCGCTCATCGTTCCCTCCAGTGCCGTTCGAGCGCGTGGCCCACGCGGCGCCACCAGCGGCGAACGAACTGCTCCCTCTTCACTTCGACGACTCGGCCCAGCAGTGACTCGGCGGGGACCGGTGAGTCACTCGCCCGGCATGCATCCCCGCGGGTCACGGCCGACCCACCGCGGATCTCCACGAGCCGGTGTGCGACCAGGCGATTCCCCGCCATCCTCAGCACGACCTCCCCTGGCCGGGGAAGCCCACCGACGCGGATCGACTTCACGCGGAGCCGGTCGCCCTCGCGAATCGAGGGCGCCATGCTGGATCCGCGCAGCTCGATCCAGGTCCCGTCCGGCTGTGCTCCGGACTGCCAGATCCCCTCCAGCCAGCGCAGAGTCTGCAAACCCACCTTCCCCGCTTATACGCCGCGTCGTCCGACCAATCAACAGAAATCTGTGTCGGGGAGCCCACGCGCGGCTCATACTCGAGCGCGTGGAGCTGATCCTCGCCTGCGCGCGCACGCGTCTCGGAGAAGCGCAGCGAGAGCGGGTCGCGATGCTGGCGCGGCTCGAGACCGATTGGGCGGGTCTCGTGCAACGGGCGCGCGATCACGGCGTCGCGCCGCTCGTCCACCGCTCTCTCGAGTGTGTCTGCCCGTCCGCCACCCCGGAGGGGCCGCGCGCGGAGCTCCAGGCCGCCTTCCGAGCGAATCGCTTCCGGAATGGAACGCGGGTGGCGGAGCTCCTGCGCGCGGTGTCTGTTCTCGAGGAGCGCGGAATCACGACTCTCGCACTCAAGGGACTGGCACTGGGCGCGCGCGCCTATGGCGACGTCTCGTTGCGGCAGCACACCGACCTCGATCTCCTCGTGTCCGATCGGTCATTCGCGGCGGCGCGCGAGGCGCTGTACGGCCAGGGCTACCGGGATGCGCCTCCCGACGAGCCTGGCTCGCGCAGCCATCCGCCGGACGGCGATCACGCCGTCTCGCTGCTCGGGCCCGAGGGAGCCGCGCCGATCGACCTGCACCGCTCGCTCATGCCGACATCGTTTCTCGGACGCATCGACGTGGAGCATGTGTGGCGGCGCCACGATCGGATCGAGCTCGGCCAGGGGCACGTTCGCGTTTTGCATCCGGAAGACGAGCTCGTCTACCTCTGCGTCCACGGCGCGAAGAACTGGTGGCATCGCCTGAGCTGGCTGTGCGACGTCGCGGAGGCGATCCGCTCGCGCGCCGATCTCGATTGGGACGCAGTGGTCTCACTGGCTCGTCGCTGGCGCGCGCTGCGCATGCTTCGGCTCGGCGCGCTGCTCGCGTTCGACCTATTGCAGGCGCCGGTGCCGAGCGACGTCGTCGCGTCTGCCCGTTCGGACCGCGCCGTCGGCGCGCTGGCGGCACGCTTGCGCCTCGAGCTCCTGGCCGGCTCCTGGACCCGGTTCGACGACGCGGCTCGCGCACGCTTCCACCTCGCGCTGGCGGACGGACAGCGCGAGCGCGCACGCCATCTCCTTCATCTGGCGCGGCGCTACGCCCGGCCCAACGCGCTGGACCGCGAGATGGTCGTGCTTCCGAAGGCCATGGAGCCCGCGTACTACGGAGTCCGAGCCGTGCGGCTCAGTCTTCGCTGGTGGTCCTACCGGACGTGATCGCCGCCCGGGCCTCCGTCATGCGGGCCTTCTCCGTGCGGACCGCGGGCTTGGGGAGGCGGCCCTCCGTGAGGCCGGGCGTGCTGTTCGTAGTGGTCGCGCACGACCGGCTCGCGGGGCTGATACTTGTAGTTCTGTACGGTGTGCAGCGAGCGCTGCTGCTCCGCAGCTCTGGGGTAGGTGTTTCCCTTGTACCGTCGCTGGTAGGTGGGGACTGGCGCGGGGCGCGGCAAGTGACTCTTGGCGACGTGATTCCAGGCGACGTGGTGCGTCTCCCAGTCGTGCCCCCAGCGCTCACCCCAGTGCGGCCGCTCGTTGCGCGCCCAGCCGTGGAAGAACTCGGGCGGACGGCGGTAGCACCGCACCGGCACGTCCAGGACGTACACGGGCACGATCTCGGGATCGACGATGGCCCACGGTCCGTCGTACCAGGAGCTCGCGTACCAGCTGCCGTCCTGGAAGACCCAGTAGAGGCCGTCGTAGAAGAAGAAGTTCGCCTCGACGCTCGGCCCGTAGTAGACGGGCGTGCCGGGGACGACGGTCAGCGCGGGAAACGCGCCGAAATGGATTCCGATGTCGATCGACGGCGCGCCGATCGCGATGCTGACCGCCGCGGTCGAGGGCACCGCAGGGGAAAGCAGGAGGCCGACCGCGAGCGCACCACCGGTCGCGATTGCAAGTATCTTCTTCATTTCGCCTCGCTGAGCGCAGTTGGAGCGCTTCTTCCTGCGAAGGTGCAAGGCGCACGCCAAGCAGGGCGAAAGAGCTTCAGGGCGCGTACTTGGTGAAGACCAGATCGCGCGGGCTCGCCTTGTGGCAGGGAAAGCAGCCGTTGAGCATTGCTTCATCGGTGAAGGGTTTGCCGTCGTTGAACTGAGCGAACCGCCAGCCGCCCGTCGCGGCGTACTTTGCGGAGTCCTTCACCATGAACTGGACGTTCGTGGGGGGTCCGGGGACGAATGACTGAGGCCGGCCGAAGACCTTGTCGTTCTCCTCCGACGAGACGTGCTTGTAGTGCAGCGCCGCGATGACCGCGCCGTCGGAGAACGGAAGCTTCCCTGCGCGGTAGGCTTCGATCGCCGCGTCGTTGCCCAGGATCGCCGCGAAGCTGTGGAAGTCGCCCTCCTCGTGTGCGACGGAGATCAACCTCCAATCGCGGTATCCCGGTGGGAGCCTGCCTGCGGAGATCGCATCATCGTCTGCGTGCTGCGGCGACTGGGGTCCCGCGCCGAACGCTGTCGCAGCTGCAATCACCAGGAGAAGGATCCGTCTCAAACCCCGACTCCTCTGTAGACGAGCTCCCCCACCACGCGGTACGCGGGCCCGCCCGGGCGGTCGCTGTGATGGGTCTTGCCGTCATACACGGGGACCGACTGGAAATCGAACGGGCTCACGCCTTCGAGGCACGCGACGTTCACGCTGAGCTGGCTCGGGTCGGAGCGGCGTTGGTGGTGCGTGTAGATCCCGCACCTCGAGCAGAACCAGTGCTTTGCCTGCTTCGTGTTGAACTGGTAGAGGGTCAGCAGCTCTTCGCCTGCCGTGATCCGGAGGTCCTCGAGGAGCACGGTGACGACGACTGCTCCGCGCATGCGGCAGAGCGAGCAATCGCACCTGCGAGGCTTCTCCAGCCCTTCCAACAGCGCTGCGACGAATCGAACCGAGCCGCAGTGACAGCTGCCGTTCATGGCGCCTCGACCTCTCAGTGCACCGGCGCGTCCAGCAGCGCCGCGCAGTGGTTCGTTGCGGCGCTGACGCACTGGTCGAGCGTGCTCCGCGGTGCCGGGCAGAGCGTGCCGCAGTGGACGACCTGCCCGCGCACCACCACCGATCCCTCCTCGCGGCCTTTGCACGCCTTCGGGGGCGGTGGGCCGCCGTGCCCGTCCGCGGTGCAGCCGTAGCTCGCGTACACCTCGTGGCGGCAGGCGAGCTCGATGCGATGGAAGCAGTCGGCGAAAGGGTCGGCGGAGGCCGTTCCCGCGAACAGCAGCGCCGCGATGAGCGGAAGAGCGCGCATGGGGCATCTTCTCACGGCGTTTCCCACGGGCGCCTTAATTCTCCGCTCATCGCCCCGTGTGCGCCCGTCCGAGCCTGCGCCGCTACACTGCCCCACGGAGATGAAGGCTTCGCTCTTCTTGAACCCGCCGTCCTTCGACGGATTCGACGGGGGCGCCGGGTCGCGCTACCAGGCGCGGCGCGAGGTGCGCTCGTTCTGGTACCCGACCTGGCTCGCGCAGCCCGCGGCGATGGTGCCGGGCAGCAAGCTCGTCGACGCGCCGCCCGCGGACATGACACTCGAGCAGGTGCTGCCGCTCGCGCGCGACTTCGAGGTCTGCTTCCTGCACACCAGCACGCCCTCGTTCCACTCCGACGTGCGCACCGCGGAGGCGCTGAAGGACGTGAACCCGAAGCTCGAGATCGGCTTCGTGGGGCCGCACGTGGCGATCCTCCCCGAGCAGTCGCTGCGGGCGTCGAAGGCGATCGACTTCGTGACCCGGCTCGAGTTCGACCACACTTGCCGCGAGGTCGCCGAGGGGCGGCCGCTCGACCAGGTGGACGGGCTCAGCTTCCGCGCGCCGGGCGGCGACATCGTTCACACCAAGGATCGCGCGCTCACCGACATGGACGCGCTGCCCTGGGTGGTCGACGTGTACCGCCGCGACCTGGTCGTCGAGCACTACGAGATCGGCGAGGCGCTCTATCCCTTCGTGTCATTCTACGGCGGGAGGGGCTGCCGCTCGCGCTGCACCTTCTGTGTCTGGCCGCAGACGGTCGGCGGCCACACCTACCGCGTGCGCAGCCCCGACAACGTGGTCGGCGAGGTGCAGCGCGCGACCGAATACTTCCCGCAGATCCGCGAGGTGTTCTTCGACGACGACACCATGACCGACGCGCGGCCGTGGGTCGAGGACGTGGCGCGCAAGCTCGGTCCGGTGCTGCTGCCCAAGGGCATGACCTGGAGCACGAACGCGAAGGTGAACGTGCCGTTCGAGACGCTGTGCGTCTTGAAGGAGAACGGGCTGCGGCTGTTCACGGTCGGCTTCGAGACCGGAAATCAGGAGATCCTGAACAACATCAAGAAAGGCATGAAGGTCGAGCAGGCGGTCGAGTTCGCGGAGAACTGTCACGAGCTCGGCATCAAGATGCACGGCACCTTCATCGTCGGCCTGCCCGGCGAGACGCGCGAGACGATCCGCCGCACGATCGAGTTCGCGAAGCGCATCAACCCCCACACGCTGCAGGTCTCGCTCGCCGCACCGCTGCCCGGCACCTATCTCTATGATCAAGCCAAGCGCGAGGGCTGGCTGCGCAGCGACAGCGACGAGAGCGAGCTCGTCGGCGGCGCGGGGTTCCAGGTGAGCTCGCTCGAGTACCCGCACCTGTCGCACGAGGAGATCTTCGCCGCGCAGGAGGAGCTCTACCGCAAGTTCTTCTTCCGGCCCGCGAAGATCGCCGAGATCATGTGGGAGATGCTGAAGAGCCCGCCGGTGCTGCGCCGCCGGCTGCGGGAAGGCGTCGAATTCCTGCGCTATCTCAAGGCGCGCCAGGACACGCCGTCGGCCAGCCCGCAGGCGTAGCCTCTCCTGGCGAGGAGGCTGCATGACCCGGGTGATCGTCGCGATGTGCCTCGCCGGCCTGTCGGCCGGGACCGGCCAGACCTTCCTGCGCGTCGGCGCGCAGCAGATCGGTGAGATCAACGACTACGCGCTCGGCCCGCTGCTGAGCTGGTTCGGCAGCGCCGTGGCAAACCCGTGGATGATCACGGGCACGGCGCTGAACGCCGTCTGCTACGGGTTCTTGATCGCGGCGCTCTCCTGGACCAGCGCCACCATCGTGCTGCCGCTCTCGGCGCTCGAGTACGGCTTCGCTGCACTGCTCGCGGTCGCCTGGCTCGGCGAAGCGATTCCGCCGCTGCGCTGGGCGGGCATCTGCGTCGTCATCGTCGGAGTCCTGATGATCGGCGCAGGGGGCGGAGCCTGAAGGCCGCCTACCAGTTCTCGTCCTTCTCGTAGCCCAGCCGTTCGAGCGCGGTCGGGTAGCGCTTCTTGAACAGGTCCTTGTGGAAGGAGCGGAAGTAGTCGCGCCACTCGCCGACCGCACCCGAGCGCAGGTGCGTGCCCGGGCCGCCGGCGCGCCGGTCGAACGTGTACCGTGCCGCGATGCGGCACGAGCGCTCGACGGCCGCATCGTGGAAGCCGTAGTGAGTGAACAGCGCGCGGAACGTCTCGCGCTCGTTCACGCGGATGTCCTCGTAGCGGATCTCCAGGATACGCGGGTCGCTGTAGTTCCAGCGCAGCATCTGCCGGACCCAGAACTCCGCGCGCTCGATCTCAGTGGCGATCCCCTCGTCCTGGTCGACGGCGTTCAGGTACTCGCGATAGGTCATGTTGCGGTACTGCGCCATCGGGATGTTCGCCCAGGTCTCCTGGGTCCAGCGGTGGTAGAAGTACGCGGAGACCACCACGTCGCGCGGATCGCGCAGCATGTGTGAGCCGACGAACGGACCGATCGCATCGAGCTCGACGTGGCAGCCGGGATCGACGAACACGTCGATGTCGCGGTCGTGCTCGAGCCGGTGGATCGCCGGGTACTCGTGCCCGATGGCGAAGCGCATGCCGTGGGTCGCGGCGACGTCGCGCAACACGCGCGAGAACCAGGTGGTGCCGACCTTGTGGTAGCAGCAATGGATCAGCTTCGGACGCTCGGCGCCGCGGAAGGGACTGAGCGCGCGGGCGAACGGCCGGCGCGTGATGCGCTTCAGCTCGGGACCTGCGCGCAGCAGGAGCTTCTCGAGCAGCGGCACTCTCGAGACGAGCGCAACTCGCGTGCGCGCCAATCCTTCCTCCCCGAAGCGGCCTGCACTGCTTTCGACGATCGGCGTCGAGAGCTTGACAGAGTGCCACAACGGAGAAGTGAGAACACAATAATGAGACGCGGCTCAGCCCTTGGGGTCGCGGATGGTGACGGTGCCCTGCGCGAGTGCGACGAGGCGTTCTTCGTTCGCGACCTCGATCCGCACCACGGCGAGCGCCTTCGACATCGACACCACCGTCGCCTGGGCAGCGAGCACGCCCTGGGTCACCGGCGCAAGCAGGTTCAGCTTGAACTCGGTCGTGGCCGCCCACTGTCCGCGGGCCATCAGCGGATAGCAGACGCAGCCGAGCACGTGGTCGCACACTGCGGAGATCACTCCGCCGTGCATGGTCTTGAACGGCGTGAGCAGGTCCTCGCGCACGGCCATCTCGGCGCGCAGCGTCCCGGGGCCGACGTCCACGATGCGCAGCCCGAGATACTGCGGCAGCCCGGTGAGCCGGTCGTTCGCGCGAATGAATCCCTTTGCGACCTCGGCATCGAAGCGGTCGGCGAACGGCTGGCTCATTCGTCTCCTACGGCTCGGGGCCGCGGTCGCGCATCGCCACGCGGCACGGCTGCGAGATGTCCTGCTCGTGATCGTACAGGCACTTCACGAGTCCCGTGCCCGCCTCCAGGCCGGGACACAGGCGCTCGGCGTCGCCGCCGCAGGCCTGGTGAAGCGCGGCAGCGCGCTCGTGCATCTTGTCGCGCACCAGCGCGATCTTGTCCTTGCACTCCTTCGAGAGCTCGGCGTCGTGCTGCTGCAGGCAGCGCATGACCGCACCGTGACCGGGATCGGTGTCCGCGCACAGCCGCCGCGCATCTTCGGCACAGGGCCCGGTGGGCGTACCGGCCGGCGGCTCCTCGGCGCGTGCGGCCAGCGCGGCCAGGACCAGGGCGAGTGCAGCTGCGGCGAGGCTCTTCATGGCGTCCCTCCCAGTGTGCCCTGCACGATCGGCAACCCGGACAGCCATCCTGTGCGATCCGGCTCGCCCCGTCTACCCGCCGGCGGCGCGCTTGCCCGCGCTTTGGGCGCAGGCTAGAACGGAACACGGTGGTCCCGGTTCGCGACAGCCTCGCGCTCGTGCTCGCCGGCGGCGAGGGCCGCCGCCTGGCGCCGCTGACGCGCGAGCGCAGCAAGCCGGCGATGTACTTCGGCGGACGCTACCGCCTGATCGACTTCGTGCTGTCCAACCTGGTGAACAGCGGCTACCAGCAGATCCGCGTGCTCACCCAGTACCGCGCGACCTCGCTGATCCGTCACCTGACGCGCGCCTGGTCGCTGGGCGGCGTGCTCGACGCCTCGATCGATCCGGTTCCGGCCGGGCAGAACATCGGCCCGTTCTGGTTCCGCGGCACGGCGGACGCGATCTTCCAGAACCTCGACCTGTTGCGCGAGCTGCGCCCGAAGGACGTCGCGGTGTTCGGCTCCGACCACGTCTACAAGATGGACGTGTCCGCCATGCTCGACCACCACCGCAGCTCCGACGCCGACCTCACCGTCGCCACGCTGCCCGTGCCCCGCGAGACGGCGCGCGACTTCGGCTGCGTGAAGGTCGATCAGAACGGGCGCGTGATCGACTTCATGGAGAAGCCCGCCGACCCGCCCGCGATGCCGGGTCAGCCCGACGTGACGCTGGTCTCGATGGGCAACTACCTGTTCCGCACCTCGGTGCTGCTCGAGGAGCTGCGCCGGGACGCGGAGATGCAGGAGACCACCCACGACTTCGGGCGGGACGTGCTCACCACCGCGCACAAGCGCATGAAGGTGATGGCGTACGACTTCGCCTCGCAGGTCTGTCCGGGCGAAGGCGAACGCACGCGCGGCTACTGGCGCGACGTGGGGTCGATCGACGCGTTCTTCGAGGCGAACCTGGACCTCGTCTCCGTCGACCCGCGGCTCAACCTGTACAACGACGCCTGGCCGATCCGCGGCACGCAGCCCTCCTCCGGGCCCTGCAAGTTCGTGTTCGCCGACGAGAAGGACGGGCGCGTGGGACGGGCGATCGACTCGATCGTCGGCTCGGGCTCGATCATCTCGGGGGGCGCGCTCGAGCGGACGGTCTGCTTCTACCGGGTGCGCGTGAACAGCTACAGCCAGGTGTCCGAGAGCGTGCTGTTCCCGACCGTCGACGTGGGCCGCGGCGCGAAGCTGCGCCGCTGCATCGTCGACAAGGGCGTGCGCATTCCCGCCGGCGAGAAGATCGGCTACGACCTCGAGAGCGACCGCAAGCGCTTCACCGTCTCGGACAACGGGGTGGTGGTCGTGACGCGCGAGGACTTCGGCCAGCGCGACGAGTTCGACGTCTAGGGGGCGGATTTGCGCGTCTTCTTCGCGACCAGCGAGCTCACGCCCCTGGCCCAGAGCGGCGGCCTCGGCGACGCAGTGGCCGGCCTGGCGCAGGCACTGGTGGCGCGGGGACACGAGCTGGTGTCGCTCCTTCCCGCCTATCGCACGGCGCTCGCGAGCCCGAGCTGCCCGAAGCTCTCCGAGGCGGGCGCGCTGCGGCTGACTGGTCCATTCGGCGAGGTGCGCGGGCGCTGGCTCGCGGGCACGCTCGCGCCGCGGCACGAGGTCCGGCTGCTCGACATCCCCGCGTTCTTCGACCGCGCAGGTCTCTACGGCGAGGCCGCGGGCAACTACGCCGACGAGGCCGCGCGCTTCGCCTGCTTCTCGCGCGCGGTAGCGCTCCGCGCATACGAGGAACGGCCGGACGTGCTGGCGGCGCACGATTGGCACGCCGCGCTGGCGATCGCGGTGCTGCGCACGCTGTTCGACCGCGGCGCAGCGCGCGGGGTCGGCACGGTGGAGGTCGTGCACAACAACTTCTATCTGGGCCGGCAGCCGGCGAGCGCGATGGCCTGGACGGGGCTGCCGCCGGAGCTGTTCAGCCCCGACGGGCTCGAGTTCTTCGGCGACCTGTCGCTCTTGAAGGGCGGCGTGGTCTTCGCGGATCGGATCGTGGCGGTGTCGCCGAGCTATGCGCGCGAGATCCAGCAGCCCGAGTTCGGCCTCGGCCTCGAAGGGCTGTACCAGCTGCGGCGCGCACGGCTGTGCGGGATCGCGAACGGTCTGGACGTGGACCGCTTCGATCCGGCGACCGATCGCGCGTTGCCCGAGCGCTTCCATGCCGGCGCGCCGCTGGGCAAGCGCACCTGCCGCGAGCGCGCGCTGGCCGAGCTGGGGCTGCGCGCACCCGCGCCCGGGCGGTTCCTGGTCGGGATCGGGCGGCTCACCGCGCAGAAAGGCTGGGACGTGCTCGCGGCGGCGATCCCCGAGCTCGTGGCCGAGGGCGCCTCGCTGGCGCTGCTCGGCGACGGCGAGCGGCCGATCGCGGACGCGCTGCTGGCCGCGTCGCGCCGCTTCCCTGGACAGGTGCACGCGGCCATTTCCTGGGACGAGCGCGCCGCGCGCCGGCTCTACGCCGGCGCCGACGCTCTGCTCGTGCCCTCCCGCTTTGAGCCGTGCGGCCTCGTTCAGCTGACGGCGCAGCGCTACGGCGCGCTGCCGATCGCGCACCGCACCGGCGGTCTGGTCGACACGATCCGGGACGGCGAGAGCGGCGTCCTGTTCGCGCCGCTCACGCCCGAGGCGCTCGCCGCCGCGGCGTCGCGCGCGGCGAAGCTCGTGGAGGAGCGCGGCCAGGAGCGCATCGTGCGGGATCTCCTCCGGCTCGACGTCTCGTGGTCGCGGCCGGCGGCGCTCTGGGAGGCCGTGCTCGAAGACGTGGCGCGCGAGGCCCGTGCCCGCCTCTGACGCGAGCCCGCTCGGAGCGACGCTCGGCGCCGGCGGCGTCGACTTCGCGGTCGCCTCGGCGAACGCCGCGTCCGTGACAGTGTGCCTGTTCCGGAATCCTATCGATCCGCGCGAAGCGGACCGGATCCCGCTCCTGCGCGGCGATGACGGCGTCTTTCGCGGCCGGGTCTCGGGCGCGGGCGCAGGTCAGGCGTACGGGATCCGCGTTGGCGGGCCGTGGGCACCCGAGCGCGGGCTGCGCTTCAATCCGGCCAAGCTTCTGGTCGATCCGTACGCGCGCGCGCTCACCGGCGAGGTGCGCTTCGGCGAGTCACTCTACGGTGAGAACGACCTCGACAGCGCGCCAGACATGCCGCGCGCGCTGGTGATCGACGGCGCATTCGACTGGAGCGGCGACCGGCCGCCGCGGGTGCCGTGGACGGAGACCGTGCTCTACGAGCTGCACGTGAAGGGCATGACCATGCGCCATCCCGACGTTCCTGCGCAGGAGCGCGGGCGCTATCTCGGGCTGGCCGCGCCGGCCGTGATCGAGCACCTGCGCTCGCTCGGCGTCACCACGCTCTCGCTCCTGCCGGTGCAGCAGAGCGCCACCGACGCGCACGTGGCGAAGCTCGGTCTCGCCAACTACTGGGGCTACTCCACCCTCGCCTACTTCGCGCCCGACGCGCGCTTCGCCAGCGGCTCGCGCGGAGAGCAGCTCGCCGAGTTCCGCGAGATGGTGCGCCGCCTCCACTCCGCGGGCTTCGAGGTGCTCATCGACGTGGTCTACAACCACACCGCCGAGGGCGACGCGCGCGGTCCGCTCTACTCGCTGCGCGGCATCGACAACCCGACCTACTACCGGCTCGAGCCCGGCCGGCCGAGCGAGTACGAGGACTGGAGCGGCTGCGGCAACTCGCTGGACCTGCGCCAGCCGCGCGCGCGGGCCCTGGTGCTCGACAGCCTGCGCGCGTGGGTGCACGACTTCCACGTCGACGGCTTCCGCTTCGACCTCGCGTCGGCGCTCGGGCGGGAGTCACCGGCCTTCTCGGGCGCGTCGGCGTTCCTCTCCGAGCTGGTGCGCGATCCGGTGCTCGCCTCCGTGAAGCTCGTCGCCGAGCCCTGGGACGCGCGCCCGGGCGGCTACCAGCTGGGCGAGTTTCCGCCGCCGTTCGCGGAGTGGAACGACCGCTTCCGCGACACCGCGCGGCGCTTCTGGCGGGGCGACGCCGGTCTCGTGCCCGACCTCGCGACCCGGCTCGCGGGCTCGCAGGACCGCTTCGCCAGCTCGGGCCGCCCGCCGCAGGCGAGCGTGAACTTCGTGACCTGCCACGACGGTCTCACGCTCGAGGACCTGGTGAGCTACGCGCACAAGCACAACGAGGCGAACCTCGAAGAGGGCCGCGACGGCACCACGGAGAACTGGAGCTCGGGCTGGGGAGCCGAAGGGCCGAGCGACGAGCCGCGGGTGCTGCGGCTGCGCGAACGCGCCAAGCGCAACCTGCTGGCGACGCTCGCCTTCTCGCTGGGCGTGCCCATGCTCTCGCACGGCGACGAGCTGTCGCGCACCCAGTGCGGAAACAACAACGCGTACTGCCACGACGGACCGCTCACCTGGCTGGACTGGTCGCTCGACGCGCGCAGACGCGCCTTCCTCGCGTTCGTGCGGCAGGCGCTGGCGCTGCGGCGCGCGCAGCCGATGTTCCGCCGCGAGAAGTTCTTCACGGGCGAGGGCGACGTGAGCTGGCTCCGCCCCGACGGCGCCCCGATGACGCCGGCCGACTGGCCGGACGTCGGGCACTGCGCACTGGGCGTGCACTACGGCGGCAAGGCGCCGGCGCTGTTCCTGCTGAACGCCTCGCAGCGCCGCGTCTCGTTCCGGCTGCCCGCGTCGCCGCCGCACATGCGCTGGCTCCCCCTGTTGTCCTCGACGTCCAGGCCGCCCGGTCGCGCGCGCGCCGGGCAGATCGGCCTCGCGCCCTTCTCGTGTCTCTGGCTCGGCTGCGAGGGCGACGGCGGTGAGTGAGTCGGCGCGGCCGGCGCTCGTCGCGCTCGCGGAGCGGCTGGGTGTCTTCGCGAGCTACTACGACATCGCCGGCACGCACCGTCCGACCAGCGATACCACCCGCGAGGGGCTCTGCAGCGCCATGGGACTTGCCTGCGCGAGCGAGAGCGACGCGCAGCGCACGCTCGAGGAGCTCGGCGCGCGCGAGGCGGCGCAGCGGGTCGCTCCGGTGCAGGTAGTGCGCGAGCGTGCGGGCGAGGTGCCGCAGATCCGCCTCCGTGCTGCAGCGAGCGAGCGCGCGCACGAGGTCGGAGTCGAGCTCGTCTGCGAGGGCGGCGAGCGCGCGCGCAGCGCCCTGCAGCTCCCGGAGGGCGATGGCGGAGGGTTTGCCGAGCTGCCGCTGCCCATCTCTCCCGGGCCGGGCGTGCACGAGGTCCGGCTCGACTTCGGCGGCGCGGGCGCCGGCGAGCGCGTGCGGCAGCTCCTGATCGTCGCCCCGACGACCGCCTGGAGGGCGGACGAGGCGCTCGGCTCGGAGCGGGCGCTCGGGCTCTGGACCCATCTCTACACCGTTCGGAGTCGGGTGAACTGGGGCTTTGGCGACCTCTCCGACCTCGCCCGGCTGTGCGAGTGGGCCGGCTCGCTGGGCGCGCAGTTCGTGGCCCTGAACCCGCTCCACGCGCTGCTGAACCGCGGCGCGGCGATCGCGCCCTACAGCCCCGTGTCGCGGCTGTTCGGCAACCCGCTCTATCTCGACGTCGAGGCGGTGCCCGAATTCCGCGACGCGCCGCGCGCGCGCGCGATGGCCGCGCAGCAGCCGCTCGCGCGGCTGCGCTCGGCCGACGCGCTCGACCACCCGGCGGTGCTCGCCGCGAAGCTCGCAGTGCTGCGCGAGCTGCACCGCGCGTTCGCCGCGCGCGAGCGCGCCGGTGCCACTGCCCGCGGGCGCGCGCACGCCGCTCTTCGCGCGGAGCTCGGCCCCGAGCTCGAGCGCTTCGCGGCGTTCGAGCTCTTGCAGGCGGAGCTGCGCGAGCCCGACTGGCGGCGCTGGCCGCTCGAGCTGCGCGACGCTGCGGGGCCGGCGGTGGCGGAGCTGGTGGCGGCGAACGCCGACGAGATCGAGTTCCGCGCCTGGCTGCAGGTGGAGCTCGAGCTGCAGCTCGCCGCGGCCGCCCGGGCCGCGCGCGATGCCGGGATGGGGCTGGGCCTATGCAAGGACCTCGCGATCGGCAGCGCCCCGGACTCGGCCGACACCTGGATGTGTCGCTCGCTGTTCGCCGACGGCGCGACGCTGGGCGCTCCGCCCGACGCCTACGCCGCATCGGGACAGGACTGGGGGCTGCCGCCGCTTGTTCCCGGGCGCCTCAGCGAGGACGGCTACGGCTACCTCCGCGGGGTGCTGCGCGCGGCGTTCCGCTCGGCCGGCGCCCTCCGCATCGACCACGTGATGGGGCTGCAGCGCCAGTTCTGGATTCCGGCGGGCCGCCCGGGCAGCGAGGGCACCTATGTCGCCCAGCCGGCCGCAGACCTGTTCGGCGTGCTCGCGCTCGAGTCGAGACGCGCGCGAGCGCTCGTGATCGGCGAAGATCTCGGCACCGTGCCCGTGGAGCTCGGGCCGGAGCTGGAGAGCTGGGGGGTTCTGTCGATGCGGGTGCTGTGCTTCGAGCGCGACGGCGAGCGCTTTCGCCCGAGCGCCAGCTATCCCAGGCGCGCGCTGGGCATGGTAGTGACGCACGACCTGCCGCCGCTGGCGGGCTGGCTCGAGGGACGCGACCTTTCGCTGCGCGCCGAGGTCGGCGCGCTCGCGCCCGGCGAAGAGCTCGGCCGGGCGCTCGACGAGCGGGCGCGCGAGCGCGAGGCGCTGGCCGCGCGCCTCCGTGAAGAAGGAGACCTCGATCCTGCCGCGGGCGATGCGGACGCGGTCGCGGCCAGCGCGCAGCGCTTCCTCGCGCACACGCCCTGCCGACTGGTGGCGCTCGGGCTCGACGACCTGGCCGGCGAGCGGGAGCCGCTGAACCTGCCGGGCGTGCCGGTCGAAGTGCACCGCAGCTGGTCGCGGCGCATGCGGCGCGAGCTCGAGGAGATCACGGACGACGGCGCGCTCGCGTCACTGGTGCACGGCGCCGCCGCGCGCGTGAAGCAGGACCGCGGCGATCCCGAAGGGGAAGCGAGATGAGCGACTCGTCGCGTCCCTTCCCTCCGGAGCACAGCGTCCCGCCGCGGCGCGACTTCACCGCCGCGCTGCAGCACAGCCTGCGCTACACGCTCGGCAAGCGCTGGCAGGACGCGTCGCCGCGCGATCTCTGGGACGCCGTCTCATTGGCGGTGCGCGAGCCGCTGGTGGAGCAGATGCTCGCGACCGAGGAGCGCTACCGCGCCGCCGACGCGAAGCGGCTCTACTACCTGTCGCTCGAATTCCTGATCGGCCGGTCGCTCGGCAACAACCTCTTGAACCTGGGGCTGCTCGAGCCGGTGCGAGCCAGCCTCGCGCAGCTGGGCGTCGACCTCGAGTCGCTGCGCGAGCTCGAGCCCGACGCCGCGCTCGGCAACGGCGGCCTCGGCCGGCTCGCCGCCTGCTACCTCGATTCGCTGGCGAGCCTCGACATGCCCGGCTTCGGCTACGGCATCAACTACGAGCACGGCCTGTTCCGCCAGGCGATCGAGGGCGGCGAGCAGCGCGAGCACCCGGACAGCTGGCGCGCGCACGGCTCGCCCTGGCTGATCTCGAAGCTCGACGAGGCGCTGCGCGTTCCGGTGTACGGCGGGATCGAGAAGGTCGGTTCGAACGGCGGTCTGCGCGACACGCGCTGGGCGCACGAGCGGGTGCTGCTCGGCGTGCCGAGCGACATGCCGATCGTGAGCTACGGCGGCCAGACGGTGAACGTGCTGCGGCTCTACTCGGCGCAGGCGTCCGACGACTTCGACATCGGCATCTTCCACCAGGGTGACTACCAGCGCGCGTTCGAGCAGAAGCTCGACTCCGAGCGCATCTCCAAGGTGCTCTACCCGCCCGAGTCCAGCGCAGCCGGCAAGGAGCTGCGGCTGCTGCAGGAGTACTTCTTCGTGGCCTGCGCGCTGCGCGACATCGTGGCGCGCTACCTGTCCACGCGGCGCAGCTTCGACAGCTTCCCGGAGAAGATCGCGATCCAGCTGAACGACACGCATCCGGCGCTCGCGGTCGCCGAGCTGGTGCGGCTGTTCGCCGACGAGCACGGCCTGCCGTTCGAGCGGGCCTTCGAGCTCGCCCAGCGCTCGCTCGCCTTCACCAACCACACGCTCCTGCCCGAGGCTCTGGAGCGCTGGCCGAAGCCCATGCTCGAGCGCGTCCTGCCGCGGCACCTGCAGATCATCGAGCTCGTCAACGCCCACTTCCTGGCCGAGGTCGAAGTGCGCTGGCCGGGGAACGTCGAGCGGCTGCGCCGCATGTCGATCTTCGAGGAGGGCTCGCCGCAGCAGGTGCGCATGGCGCACCTGGCGATCGTGGGAAGCCACGCCGTGAACGGCGTCTCCAAGCTGCACTCGGAGCTGGTGAAGACCGCGCTGGTGCCCGACTTCGCCGAGCTCTGGCCGGGGCGCTTCCAGAACAAGACCAACGGCATCTCGCCGCGGCGCTGGCTGATGAAGGCCAACCGCGGGCTCTCCGAGCTGATCAGCTCGCGCATCGGCGAGGCGTGGATGCACGACCTGGAGAACATCGCCGAGCTCGAGACCCATGCGCGCGACTCCGAGTTCCTGCGCGCGTTCCGCGACGTGAAGCGCGCCAACAAGGCGCGGCTCTCGGGTGTGATCGCGCAGGCCACCGGCGTGCGCCTGGACCCCGACACGCTGTTCGACGTGCAGGTGAAGCGGATCCACGAGTACAAGCGCCAGCTGCTGGCGGCCCTGCGTGTGATCGAGGCGTATCTCGAGATCGCCGACGACGGCCGCGAGCCGGCGAGCCCCCGCGCCTGCATCTTCGGCGGCAAGGCCGCGCCCGAGTACTTCACCGCGAAGCTGGTGATCCGGCTGATCAACGACGTCGCGGCGGTGGTGAACGCCGACCCCCGCACGCGCGGAAAGCTGCGCTGCGTGTTCGTCCCCGACTACCGGGTTTCGCTCGCCGAGAAGATCATCCCCGCGGCAGATCTCTCGGAGCAGATCTCCACGGCGGGCATGGAGGCCTCGGGGACCGGGAACATGAAGCTCGCGCTGAACGGCGCGCTCACCATCGGCACGCTCGACGGCGCCACGATCGAGATCCGCGACCGCGTGGGCGCGGACAACGTGTACATCTTCGGGCTGCACGCCGACGAGGTGGCGGCGCTCCGCGCGAGCGGAAGCCACGACCCGCGCGCGCTGATCGAGCGCACGCCCGCGCTCGCGCGGGTGCTGGCGGCGGTGCGCGAAGGCCGCTTCTCGCCCGCCGAGCCCACGCGCTACGCGCCGCTCCTGGACGGGCTCGAGCGGCAGGACCGTTGGCTCGTGCTCGCCGACTTCGCCTCCTACGGCGAGGCGCAGGAGCGCGTGGCCCGCGACTGGCAGGACCGCGCCGACTGGGACCGCCGCGCCGTGCTCACCGTCTCGCGCATGGGCTACTTCTCCAGCGACCGCGCGGTGCGCGAGTACGCCACGGCGATCTGGAACCTGAAGCCGGTCAGCTAGCCGCGAGCAGACGTGCCACCGCGGCGCGGAAGTCCGCCAGCGAGAACGGCTTCTCCAGCAGGGTCAGCGACGGGTCGGCCGACGCCCACGCGCGCAGCCGTTCGGACGGATAGCCGGTCATCAGGATCGCGCGCACCGCGGGCCGCTCCGCGCGCAGCTCGTCGATGAAGACCTGGCCATCCGGCGGGCTCGCCAGCGCCCAGTCCGAGATCACCAGATCCGGCACGAGCTCGCGCGCCAGCTCGCGCGCGGGGCCGCCGCCCGCGGTGCTGCGGACCTCGTGGCCGGCGGCCTGCAGCACTTCGATCAGCCCCTGTGCGAGCCCGAGCTCGTCCTCGGCGACCAGGACGCGCGCCACGGCCTAGCCCGGGCCGCGTCCGGCACAGGGCAGCTCGACGGCAAAGCAGGTGCCCGCGGCGCAGTCCTCGACCCGGATCTCACCGCCGTGGTCGGCGACGATGCGCCGCGCGATCGCAAGACCCAGCCCGGTGCCGCCGCTTCCGCCCTTGGTCGAGAAGAAGGGCTCGAACACCCGCTCGCGCGTGTGCTCCGGAATTCCGTCGCCGTCGTCGCGCACGCGCGCGCACACGCCGTGCGGGGTGCGCTCGGTGGTGATCTCGATCGAGAGCGGCGCGCGTCCCGACTCCATGGCGTTGCGCAACAGGTTCACGAAGACCTGCTCGATCTCGACGCCGTTGCCGACGATCGGCGGCAGCTCCGGAGTGCAGGCGAGGCGGAGGCGCGCCCCCCGCTCGCGCGCGTAGCCCTGCACCAGCCGGGCTGCGCGCTGCACCAGCTGATTCACGTCGTGGCGTCTGCGCTCGCTCCGCCCCTGCGCGGCGAAGGCGAGCATGGAGCCGACGATCGCGCCGCAGCGCCGCGCGTGGTCGGCGATGCGCTGCAGCGCCTGCGCGGCGTGGCCCTGGGGAGCCGTCTCGCGCTCGCGCTCGAGCGCGATCTCGGAGCCGAGCAGGATCGCCCCCACCGGGTTGTTGATCTCGTGCGCGACGCCCGCCGCGAAGGTGCCGAGCGTCACCAGCCGGTCGGCGCGGCGCAGCTCGGCCTCCGCCGCGGTGCGCTCGGACAGGTCGCGCGCGATCACGGCGAGGCGCAGCGTGCCGTCGCGCGCGGGAAATGCGCGGGCCACCGACTCCAGCGTGCAGTGGCCGCCGCCGCGGCGCGCCAGCCGCATCACGCACTGGCGCGAGACGCCGGGCTCGGCGAGCTCCGCCACGGTGCGCCGCACGTCGTCGAGATCGTCCGGGTGGAGCTGTCGATCGAGCGAGCTCCCGAGGTAGTGCTCGGGCGGGAAGCCCAGGACCGTCTCGAAGCGCGGATTCACGTAGGTGAACACGCCGTCGCCCGTGAGCTCGGCCACCAGGTCGTTCACGTTCTCGGCGAGCTCGCGAAAGCGGCGCTCGCTCTCGCGCAGGCGCTGCTCGTTCGCGCGCGCGTCGGTGACGTCGGTGCCGGTGGCGACCACGCAGCTCACCGCACCATCGGGCGCGAACAAGACGCGGCTCGTCCAGGCGACCAGCCGCACGCGGCCGGAGGTGTCGCACACCTCGACGTCGCCCGTGGCCTCGTCGCCGCAGGCCTCGCGCGGTCCGAAGCCGAGCTCGAGCGGGGTGCGGCCGAGCAGCTTGTCGGCGGGCATACCCAGCACGTCCTCGCAGGCGCGGTTCGCCAGCACCACGCGCCCGGCCGGGTCGAGCACCAGTGCGATGATGTCGATCCCGTCGAGCAAAATCCCGGCCGCGGCCTCGAATGCGCGCCGTGGGTCCGCAGCCGCCGCCACGATCGCCGCTAGCCGAGCTTGCGCCCGAGCTCGAGCGCGCGGCCGCCGTAGTCCGGCTGGACCCGGCAGCTGCGCGAGAGCCGCATCGCCTGACGCTTTCCGGTGTCGTACGCAGGCCAGTAGGGGAGCTCCGCGTGGCCGGGGTGGCCGGTCTTCGCGAAGGCGATCCACGCCTCCTGCATGCGGTGCGCGAGCTTCGGCGCGCCGCCCGCGACGCTCAGCCACGGGCGCATCCACGGCTCGAGGATCGCACCGAACACGAACGGCAGCTCCATGCCGTGGCAGGCGCCGATCCGCCCGCCCACGAGCGGCGGCGCCCAGGCGAACGAGTACGCGTAGGTCCCGCGCGAGCGCGTGGCGTGGTTCTCCAGCAGCTGCGCGGCCGGGCCGTGGAAGATGCGATCGGACTGGAACGCCGCCCAGCGCTCGTGCGGCGCGTCCGGCGACCGCGCGCCCTGTGCCCGCTCGTACAGCGAGACAGCGTGCTCCGCATCGCTGTCCCCTAGCACCCGCGCGAAGCGCCGGCGCAGCGCCGCCTCGTCCATGCGCCGCGCGGACCAGTCGCCGAGCATGAACAGCTTCCACTCGTCCACGTTGGTGCCGGCGAGAATGCCGACCTCGGTGGAGGCGCCGCGCAGCAGCGCCTCGTGCGGGGGCTCCGGCAGGAGATCGCCGTCGACCGACGGCTGGAACGCGAGCCCCAGCTTCAGCGCGAGCGCGAGGCTGGTCTCGGCCTGCGCCTTCAGCAGCACTGGGAGCGGGACCCCGCGCAGCGCCTCGATGCTGCGCCCATGCGCGCCGAGCCGCGCGACGAGCTCCTCCGCCACGCGCTGAGCCTGCTCGCGGGTCGACACGTTGTGCGCCGCGCCGCTCTGCAGGATCGCGCGGCGGAACAGCCCTCGCGCGCGCGGCGCGGCGAGGAGCGCTCCGACGCTCATCGCGCCCGCCGACTCGCCGAACACGGTGACTGCCTCGGGATCGCCGCCGAAGGCGTCGATGTTCTCGCGCACCCACTCCAGCGCCGCGATCTGGTCGCGCAGACCCAGGTTCGCCGGCACTTCCTTCCCAGCGGGCACGACGCCGTCGAGCGCGAGCGAGCCGAGCGCGCCGAGCCGGTAGTTCAGCGTCACGACCACCACGTCACCGCGCGCGGAGAGGCGCGCGCCGTCGTAGAGCAGCGTGCTGCCCGAGCCCATCAGGAAGGCCCCGCCGTGGATGAACACGAGCACCGCCCGGCGTCGCCCGTCCACTCCGGGCGTCCACACGTTCAGCGTGAGGCAGTCCTCGCTCTGCCCGGCGCTGGCTCCGGCGAAGCGCCGCACCAGCCAGTTCTGTGCGCCCGCCTGCGGCGCGCTCGCACCGAAGCGCCGCGCCTCG
>Ga0318496_10000086_pt1 | contig 24800 bp, 28 predicted proteins | sample GRESIP109b1f22_FD_203296 | JGI IMG/M metagenome (GOLD analysis project Ga0318496, IMG submission 203296) | Tropical soil microbial communities from Luquillo Experimental Forest, Puerto Rico - GRE.SIPMG.109b1f22 | ecosystem: Environmental > Terrestrial > Soil > Tropical forest > Bulk soil... | reverse complement strand
CCTTTGCATAGCCCATGACCTGGCCGCTTGGATGAGGATAAGCCGTTCGTTTCGACTGGCCTCCGGAGGCTCAATAGCATTGGGGTCATGTCTACCCCGCCCGCCGTGTCCGCGCCGCCCACGATCGATCAGGTCACCGAGGCGCTCGCCGGTGTCAGCGACCCCGAAATCCACCGCCCGATCACCGAGCTCGGCATGGTCAAGCACGTTGACGTCGCCGCGGATGGCACCGTGCGGGTCGATGTCTGGCTGACCGTGGCCGGCTGCCCGCTGCGCGACAAGATCACCCGCGACGTCACCACCGCGGTGAGCAAGCTCGACGGGGTGTCCAACGTCCGGGTCGAGCTTGACGTGATGAGCGAGGAGCAGCGGCGGTCCCTGCAGGCCACGCTGCGGGGCGGGAAGCCGGAGCGCGTCATCCCGTTCGCCCAGCCGGGCTCGCTGACCAAGGTGTTCGCGGTGGCCAGCGGCAAGGGCGGAGTCGGCAAGTCCTCGGTGACGGTGAACCTGGCCGTGGCCCTGGCCGCGGCCGGGCAGAAGGTCGGCCTGCTCGACGCGGACATCTACGGCCACTCGGTGCCGCGGATGCTGGGTGTCACCGGGCGGCCGACCAAGGTCGAGCAGATGATCATGCCGCCGTCGGCCAACGGCGTGCGCGCGATCTCGGCGGGCATGATGAAGCACGGCAACGAGCCGCTGCCCATGCGCGGGCCGATCCTGCACCGGCTGCTGGAGCAGTTCATGGCCGACGTGTGGTGGGGCGACCTGGACGTGCTGCTGATGGACCTGCCGCCCGGCACCGGCGACGTCGCCATCTCGGCGGGCCAGCTGATCCCGGGCTCAGACCTGATCGTCGTCACCACCCCGCAGCTGGCCTCCGCCGAGGTGGCCGAGCGGGCGGGATCGCTCGCGGCCCAGCTGCACCAGCGGGTGACGGGCGTGATCGAGAACATGTCCTACCTGCCGTGCCCGCACTGCGGCGAGCGCATGGACGTGTTCGGATCGGGCGGCGGCGAGGCCGTGGCGGAGGCGCTCACCCGGGTGGTCGGCGCGCCGGTTCCGCTGCTCGGCCAGGTGCCCATCGACATACGGCTGCGCGAGGCCGGCGACCGCGGCGCCCCGCTGGTGGCCTCCGATCCCGGCTCGCCGGCCGCGCGCGAACTCATCAGGATCGCCGAAGGCCTGGCCGGGCGGTCCCGGGGGCTGGCCGGACGCCAGCTCGGCCTCAACCCGGTCTGACGTTCGCCTCAGGTGGCCTCGGAGTCGTAGGGGGGGCTCTCGCCCGGCGCCAGCCCGGCCACGCTGCCGGTTTCCGAGTAGGGCGTGGCCTCCGTCATCTGGGTGGTGGCGGTCCCGTTGCCGTTGTCGCCGTCGAACTCTTCCCAGAGGTGCTTACGCACGAAGTTCTTCGGGTGCAAGTCGTTGATGTCAAAGTCACGGAACTCGGGGCCCAGGCCTTCCTGCAGGTCAGCCTTGGCGCTCTCGGCGATCCGGCGCAGGTCCCGCAGTGCCTGCCCGGCCTGGCGGGCGATCCTCGGCAGCTGGTCGGGGCCGAAGATGACGAGCGCGATCACGGCGAGAACCAGGATCTTCGTGAAGGACAGGTCGAACAAGAGCGCGCTCCAGCATCTATGACTCACGGGCTCACGGCGGGGCCCGCTGCCTCCAATGTAGACCGTCCGGCCGCCCGCCATGAAGCCGACAGGTTCAGCGCAGCGGGTTCAGCCACGAGGCGAGCCGGCGGAAGCCGTGGGCCATCCGTGCCCAGAACCCGAGACGGGCGGTGCCGGGCGTGGTGGTCACCACCCGGCTGACCGTCGTCGCGGGGGCATCCCCGATCAAGGTGTAGACGAACCCGCCCGCGGACCAGGCCAGGCTCCGGCGATCCGGGTCGTCGGAGTAGACGGCCCGCCCGCCCACCGTGACCTGCCGCCAGCCGGGCATCGCCCGCGCCAGCTCCCCGCGCTGCACGAAGAGCGACACCACGACCAGACCGTCGGAATACGACAGGTCGATCACCGGGCCGGAGCGGGCCGACGTCTGGCTCGCGGCGAAGAGCGCGAGGTTACCGGGCAGCTGCCCGGGCAGGGGCCAGCCCTGGGCGCGCAGCGCCGCCAGCCGGGCCCGGTCAAGCTGTGCCGCCCAGGGGGCAGCAGCCGCGGCGGGCATGCCGTCGAGGCCGCGGGCTCCCAGCTCCAGGGTGGTGAAGGCGGCCTCGCTGATCATCTGCGCGTTGGCGGCGAACATCTCCCGCCGCAGCGGCAGCTTCGTCGCGGCATCCAGCCAGAACCGCGCGGCCAGCACGCCGCCGGGCCGGCGAACCTCGACGACCAGTGCCGGGCGGCCCACCACCGATCCGCGGCCTGCGTAAGCGACCTGGTAATTGGACTGCAGCAGGACCAGGAGGCGCCCCGACAAGCCGAGCGTCCCGTCCGGGCCCTGGTCGTCAGCTATTCCGCCCGGCGCCGTGGTCTCCGGGTCAGTGTCGGACGCCCGCACCAGCGTCATGCGGCCGGGCTGATGCCATACCTCGACCACCGACGTGCTCGCCTGGCCCGGTCCCCACCACAGCATGACCTGCTCACCGCGGTAGGAGGTGCCCTGGCAGGCCACCGCGGCCTGCTGCAGCAGCCGGAAGCCGACTACGACGGGAGCCATCGCCGCCGCCGGGCCCGCGAGCCGCAGCGGGCCGCCAGCGCCGGGATGCCGGACGGCCACGGATCCCGGCTGCACGTCAGCCAGAGCCATCCCGGCGACGCCGGACCCGAGCAGGCCGAGTACCGCCGCCAGGCCGGCCATCCGCCAGCCAGACAGCATGCGGTAACTCATGACATCACCCAGTAGCTCACGGTGCCGACGGCGAGAAGCCCCGGCCGGGCGTCGTGGTGGGACGCGGTCCGTATCGGGCGGAGGTCACCGGGACCAACCCAGTGCTGAAATCATGCTGCGTCATGTAGGTGTCCACCGCGGGCGTGACCCTGGGCTCGGGCTGATCGGTGCCCCCGCCGACCAGGAAGGCCGCGGTAGACACGCCGACCAAGACCACGGCGGCGGCGCCGAACGTGACGTACCACGCTGGCCGCAGCTCGCGGCCATGGCCCGCGGCCAGTGAGCCGGCGCCGAGCCAGGGCGTCGCGCCGGACCGGCCCGGCGCAGCCGGGCTGCCTGGCTGCGCCAGCCCGATCAGGCGGCGGGTCAGCGCCGAATCGGCCGCCGCCTCGCCCAGTGCGTTCATCCGCCGCTTCAGGGTCCGCAGGGCGACCGCCTCGCCCCGGCAGGGCTCGCACTTGGCCAGGTGCACGAGAACCCGGTCGCGCTCCATGCCGTCGAGCTCCCCGTCGATGAGGGCGGAAAGGCGGTGCCCGAGATGGCTCACGACGGACTCCCCGGTGCGAGTCTCGCCCCGACCGGGGCGCGCGGCGGCGCGGCCGGCGCCTCGCCAGGATGCCGCGGGCGGCGATGCTCGAGCGCAGCGCGCAGCTGCGCCCGGCCGCGGTGAATCCGGCTGCGGACGGTACCGAGCTTGATCCCGAGAGCGGCCGCGATCTCCTCGTACGACAGGCCCTCGATATCACAAAGGATGACCGCGGCCCGGTACTCGGGCGCGAGGGCCTTGAGGGCCGCCTGGATGTCGCCGTCCAGGTGCCGGTCGTCGAAGGCGTCCGCCGGCGACCGCCCGCCGTCGCCCAGCCGCGCGGCGGTCTCGTCCCCGAGCCCCTCGAAGCGGATCCGCTGCCGTCGACGGGCCATGTCAAGGAACAGGTTGGTGGTGATCCGGTGCAGCCAGCCCTCGAACGTCCCCGGCGTGTAGCTGGACAGCGACCGGAAGACCCGCACGAAGACCTCCTGGGTCAGGTCCTCAGCGTCGTGCGTGTTCCCGGTGAGCCGGTAGGCCAGGCGGTAGACCCGGGCTGAGTGGTCCCGGACCACGTCATCCCAGCTGGGCGGCGTCCAGTCGGCGGCGGCCTGCAGCGGCTGGCCCTCATCCACGGACAAACCCCCTTCCGCTCCCACGGTGGGTAACACCATCGGTCGGCCCAGGCTTCCCGGCATAACGTCAACGGCCGGGAGAACCTGGCCGGTTCCCGCAGGCACCACCGGTGACGCTAGGCTGCCGCACGAGAGCCGACCGCCGGAGGCAGACATCGAGAGCACGCAGGTCATTCTGGCCTATGCCGACGACTTCCTACCCGAGGATGAGCCGCTGGCCGCGGCCCGGAGGAACGCCGCCGAGGTGGGCGGGGCCGCCCCGGTCGGGCCGGTCACGGGCGCGGCCCTGCGCTTCGCGGCCGCGGCCATCGGGGCCAGGTCGGTCGTCGAGATCGGAACGGGGTGCGGCGTCTCTGGCCTCTGGCTGCTCCGGGGCATGCGCCCGGGAGCGGTCTTGACCAGCGTCGATATCGAGCCGGACCATCAGCGCCTGGCCCGGGCCGTGTTCGTCGACGCGGGCTTCCCGGCGGGCCGCTACCGGCTGATCAGCGGCCGGGCCCTCGAGGTTCTCCCCCGCCTCGCCGACGGCGCCTACGACCTGGTCTTCGGCGACGCCGACCCGCACGAGTACCCCGATTACCTGGTGGCGGCGCTGCGGCTGCTCCGGCCGGCCGGCGTGGTCATCTTTAACAACGCGCTATTGCGCGGCCGCGTCGCCGACCCGGCCTGCGGTGACCCGGACGTAGTCGCCGTGCGGGAACTCGGCGAGCAGGTCAGGATGGATGAGCGCCTCGTGCCGCTGCTGCTGCCGGTGGACGACGGCCTGCTGGCTGCGGTCAAGCGGCCCGAGTAGCCCGCTCATCGTCCCGGCGGCTGGCCAGTGCCCCTGGGCGTGAGATCGACGGAGGAAAAGACTCAAGGTCCCGTTCTGTAGTCCGGATTCGGATAGGTCAGCCGCCGGGCCTGCGCCGGCGAGCTGACCTCGGTGGTGACCGGCCAGGGCTCAGCCGACGGCGGACTTGAGCGCTTCGCCCAGCGCAACCGCTTCGTCCGGCGACAACTCGACCACTAGCCGCCCGCCGCCCTCAAGCGGGACGCGCATTACGATGCCGCGGCCCTCCTTGGTGACCTCGAGCGGACCGTCGCCCGTCCGCGGCTTCATCGCCGCCATCCGCCATCCCCTTTCCTACCTAGGTCCTTCATAGGGCCGCAAAGACCCCGCCGAGGGCCTTCGGCGCCTGCTCGGGTGCCTGGCGGGACCGGCCAGCCACAACCATGTCGATCAGTACCTCTATTATCCCCAGTTCCGGCCCGCAGTGCTAACGATCAGCGTTCCCATGCGCCGCTGCCGGTCCTGGCCAGTGCTCGCCGGCGCCTCGCGGTCCGGCGCGCGCCGGCGAAACTGGGAACGTGCACGCGACATCGGCGCTCTTCGACCTCTACGGCGACCATCTGCGGTCGCGTGGTTCCCGGGCTCCTGTCGCCGCCCTGGTCCGCCTCCTCGCACCGCTCGGGATCACCGCGCCCGCGGTACGCACGGCCGTGTCCCGGATGGCCAGGCAGGGATGGCTGGATCCGGTGCGGCTGCCCGAGGGCGCAGGCTACGAGCTGACGCCACGGGCGGCCCGCAGGCTGGATGAGGCGGCGGCACGGATCTACCGCCTCGGCGACCGCGAATGGGATGGCCGCTGGCACGTGGTCGTGGTCGAGCGGGTGCGGGAGCGCACGCGGCGGGAGCGGCTGCGGTCGGCTCTCAGCTTCCTGGGATACGCGCCCCTCGACGAGACGACCTGGATCAGCCCGCGCCCCTCGCGGGAGATCGAGGCCCTGCTCGAGACCGAACGGGTCCGGGCCGAGCGGTTCGCCGCCAGCTACGACGGCGACCCCCGCGGCCTGGTCGCCAGGGCCTGGGACCTGGACGGCCTGTCGCACGCATACCAGGGATGGCTGTCCGTGGCCGCCGGCCTGGTGGCCCCGGCCGGCCCGGATGCCCCCGACGAGGTCGTCTTCGCGGTCCGCAGCCGCCTCGTCCACGAATGGCGCAAGTTCCTGTTCCGGGACCCGGGGCTACCCGCCGAGCTGCTGCCCGGCCAGTGGGCCGGGCGCCAGGCGGCCGAGGTGTTCGACGTCGAATCGGCCAGGTTGCTGCCGGCCGCCTCCCGCTTCGTGGGCTGCTGTCTGCGGCCGGGCGCCGCGCACCCGGAACCGGCGGCGGACCGTCGCGATTAAGGCTCAGGCGTCGGCGTCGGCGTCGGCGTCGGCCGCGGCGCGGAGCTCCTCGTGCGCCCACACGATCTGCTCGGCCACGTCGACGAGGTCGGCCAGGGGCAGCCGCGGGTAGCTCTTACCGTCCGCGGCCCGCCACGAGGCCGTGCCCGAATGGCACCACACGGTCAGGTCGCGGCTGATGGACAGCACCGACATGCCCGAGGCCGGCTCGTCGGCCCGGACCAGGCGGCCCGCCATGCCGCGGCTGCCGAGCATCGCCTCGAGCTCGTTGACCGCCTCCCACATGCCGAGCTCGGGCCGGCCGAAGCGGGCCGCATCGGCGCCCGGCGGCACCCGCAGCCCGAACCAGACGGCCTTGCCCGAGACCTTCCAGCTGCCCAGCCGCCCGCGGGTGAGGTGAGCACCCCACTCGCCGGCCGACAGCCCGTCCACGACCTGCAGGCCCCGGCCGTTGACCCCTTCCTTGGACCGCACCTTCACATCCGGGAGGCTGCCCGTCTTCCAGCCCGGCTGGGAGTCGAAGACCTTGCACACCACCTCGCACCGCGAGCCGCGGCCGCGTAGGTACACCCACAGCTCGGGGAAGCCGCTCACCGGCCGCTGGCTGCTGCCGCTGAACTCCACGTTCCCGTGCGCGTGCAGGGTGTTGGCGGCCAGCTCGCTGGCCATCGTGACCCCGTCGTGCACCAGGTCTCCCGGCAGCCCGATCCCGGCGACGGCCTCGCGGAACAGGCTCCTGGCCGCGCCCGCGCAGGTGGCATCGAGGGGCAGCGGCCGCGCGAAACAGCCCCCGGCGCTGACGCTCGCGTCGGCCAGGGATCCCGCGGCACGAGATGCTTCCGCCACCGGCGCGGCCATGAAACCGTGCTCGGCAGTCGACTGGCCGACTGCCCCGCGACGATCCGGGCCGCCCTCGGCGGGCGAGGGTAGCATGCTCCTCCGCCTTTCGGACTCAGACATCTGTGAAACACAGATTATGAGTCGTGTACGAGCCGACGCAATGGTAACGAGCCAAAAAAGCCGCGGCCAACGGCCTCTCCCCCCTCCGCGCTAGCGCGACGCTAGTGACGGAAACATGGCCTTGAGGCAACAAGGAACGGACGGCGGGGTGTAGTCATGGGCGTGCTGTGCCGGTAACGTCGCACTCGCGACGACCCGGCCCCTGACCAGGCTAGGCCGTCGAGCCTCGAGACAGGCACTGTTCGTGAAGAATCCCCCGGGGGGAGAGCCCGGGGGATTCTTCACGAGTGATGGATGGTTCTAGAGCTCGCCCCGGGTGAGGTCGTACCGGCCCGCCCGCGCGTCGGCCAGGAACGCGGCGAACGCCGGCCTGCTGACCACGTGGGCGCCACCCTCGGGGCGCTTGCTGTCCCTGACGGCGATCACGCCAGGGAGGTTGGCTGCGATCTCCACGCAGCCACCGTTGTGCGAGCTGCTGCTCGCCTTCCGCCAGACGGCTCGAGACAGGTCGTGCATATTCACTCCAGTTGTTCTGCAAGTTCCTTGAGATACGCCATCGTGTCAGCGGGCACGAGCGACCCGTCGCTGGCACGGGCGAAGTCGTGAACGTAGTTCGCCACCTCGTCGGGCTTGCTCACCTCCTCGATGGTCACGTCGTTCTCCACGTAGACCAGGCTTGGCTCTTCGTCGGGCAGGTCGAAGATGTTGACCATGGAATGCACGCCCCGGGGCGGGCCGTCGCGGAAGCGCTGGATGCGTAGCTCGATGTTGGCCCGGCGGCCGGCGTCCATGAGATGCTCGATCTGCTGAAGACGGTCCGCCTTCGCCCCCCACCGGTACATTAGCGACGCCTCGGTGATCACCGCCATCAATTTCGGCACGGTGTCGTCGTCGCGGTTCAGGATCTGCTGCCGGCGCAACCGGGCCTCCAGGGCCTGCCGCTGCCACGCCGGAGGCCGCGAACCGGTCCGCCAGAGCGCCTCCATGTACTCCCGGGTCTGCAGCAGCCCGGGCAGCACCAGCGGCATGAAGACCCGGATCCGGACGGCGTCGCTCTCGAATCCGGGGAACTCGTTCTCAAAGATGTCTGGATAATCGCGCCACCAGGGCCTGGCCCGCGCTCGCATGGCGAGCTCCTCAAGCTCGTCTCGCGCAGCGGAATCGACCCCGTAAATCCGGAGTAGGTCCCTGATGTCACTCATCTCGGGACGCTTCCAGTGATTGGCCTCAAACCGCCCGACCTTGCCCCGGCCCCAGTCCAGCAGGTCACATACGTGATTGGCGGTGTGCCCGGACGCGCGCCTCAACTCGGTGAGACGGCGAGCCAGCCGCCGCTTGGCGACGGTTGCCCCGTAGGCGTCGTCGCTCATCGCGGTCGGCCTCCTTGACAGGACCTCTCGTTCAGCATAGTCCTGCCTAAGTTGTGAATCACAAACGTTGTCATCATCGGCTGAGCGTCGGTTTCGTATCGTTTAGGTATCGGTCGCGTCATTAGGGGGAAAGGCCGGGAGGGTCGGCGTGCCCGGTCAGCCCCCGGGTGCCCTGGCCACCGTCAGCGGGCCGCGTCGTCGAACTCGCCGCCCCGCACGCCGTCGAGGAAGCACTCCCATTCGTGCCGGTCGTAGACCAGCACCCGGCCCTCCGGGTCGCCGGTCACGCGCATCAGTACCCACTGCGGGCCGGCGCCCGCGGGATCGCCGGCGAACGCGATCTCGACGGCGCCGTCACCGTCGCCGGACCGCCGCCAGGTCTGCGCGCCGATGTCGATGCCCAGCCCGGCCACGGTCGGCTTGGGCCTGGCCTCGGTCATCTCGCCTCCTCCGGTGCCGGGAATCATGGCCGCCGCGCGACACCGCAGTAGATCCCGCGCGACCCCTCGCTGTCCGCGGCCTCGATGTCCACCGCGCCCCACAGGCCCGCGTAGGTGATCACGCGCCCGGCGTCCTCGTAGGGCGGCACCAGTTCCAGCCCGTCGAAGAACCGCTGTACCTCAGCCTTGGAGCGCAGGTGGACGTGCCGGGCGGCTTTAGCGAAGGTGTCCACGCCCGCCTGGATCTGGCTCGGCGGGATCTTGTCGTAGGTTCCGTGCGAGAGCGCGAGGTAGCTGCCCGGCGCTACCGCTTTCATGTACCGCGCCACCAGGCCCCACGGGTCCAGGGCGTCGGGGGCGAAGTGAGTGAGCGTGGTCATCAGCACCCCGGCCGGCTCGGCGAAATCGATCAGCTGGCGCATCTGGGGGTGGCCCAGCACCGTGTCGGGCTCCCGCCAGTCCGCCGTGACCAGGGTCGTGGTCCCGTCGCGGGCCAGCAGCGGCGCGCTGCGCGCGGCCACCATCGGGTCATGGTCGACGTAGACCACCCTCGCGCCCGGGGCCACCCGCTGCACCGCCTCGTGGGTGTTGTACTGCGTCGGGAGCCCCGAGCCGACCTCGATGAACTGCCGGATCCCGTGGGCGGCCATCCATACCGCGGCACGGCCGTGGAAGCCGCGGTTGGCCCACATCGCGTCGATGATGTCGGGCACGGCGGCCTTCAGCATCTCCCCCGCCTGCCGGTCGACCGGGAAGTTGTTCGTGCCGCCCAGGAAGTAGTCGTACAGCCGCGCGGGGCTCGGCGTGTCGGGATCCACGCCAGGAGGAACGTCTGGCGTCTCGGTCATCTCGCCTCCGTCGCCCCCCAGTGCCCAGTCTGGCATGTTCCGCTTAATGCACAACACGGGGGAATAGGCCTTGCCGTAGGGATTCACGCCGCTTTGGCCCTCCCGCGAGCACGGCGGTGAGGCGACCCTACCCGCTACGAGCGGTAAGCGCCGCGGCGAAAGCACAACTCCAGGTGATCGTCTACCACGCCGCAGGCCTGCAGGGTGGCGTACACGGTCACCGGGCCCGTGAAGGTGAGCCCGTGCCGCTTGAGCTCCTTGGCGAGCGCCTTGGACCCGGGGGTCGAGGACGGGATGTCCGCCAGCGTCACCGGGGCACGGTCCTGGCCGCCCGCGTAGGACCAGACCAGGGCGGCCAGCCCGCCGGGCACCGTGAGCGCGGCCCGCGCGTTCCCGATGACCGCCTCGATCTTGGCCCGGTTCCTCACGATGCCGGCGTCGCCGAGCAGCCGCGTCACGTCATCCGGGCCGTACTTGGCCACCGCCTCGATGTCGAATCCCGCGAACGCGGAGCGGAAGCCCTCCCGCTTGCGCAGGATCGTCAGCCAGGACAGCCCGGACTGGAAGGCTTCCAGGGAGAGCCGCTCGAACATGCCGGTGTCGTCGCGCACCGGGCGGCCCCACTCTTCGTCGTGATACGTGAGGTACTCGGGGCTGCTCAGGCCCCACGGGCAGCGCAGCAGGCCGTCGGGCCCCGGCTGCGCCCCCGGCGCCGTGACACTCATGCGCTCTCCCCGGGCGCGCTGCTCCCCGGCCCGACCTCGGGATGCTCGCCGTCATCCGGCGGCGCGGCCGGGCCCGGCCGGGCCCAGGACGACCACTGCTGGGTGTCCACGGACAGGCGCGGCGGGCCGTCCGCGGCGGGGTGCAGCGGGACCGCCGGGGGACGCAAACCGGGGGCGGTAATCGCCGGGTCCCTGGCCCGGTCGGGCTCTGCGTCCCGGGTCCCCCCGGAAGCCGACTGCAGGTCTGTGAGCTGGCGCCGCAGCGTGGCGATCTCGACATCCCGTTCGGTCACCGTCCGCGCGACCATGTTCAGCGCCTCGTCGGTGGCTCGCATGTCGTATCCCCACAGGGCCGCGGGCGGGCGCAGCAGCGCGACATCGGCGGCCGTCACGATGTGCAGGTCAAGCGGCCGGGTATCGGCGGGGGCGCGCGCCAGCTCCCCGCCGCGGCCGATCGCGACGAAGATCACGCCGACAAGGATAACGACGGCAGCGGCGAGCAGCACCCAGGGCACACAAGAATCGTGCCACGCCGGGGCCCGGTATGGCGCATCGCCGGGTCCCGGATCATGTGGCTGAACTCTTTCATCCGTCGACCTCGTGCCCCGAGCACGTGGCCAGCCATGGGGAGGGTCGAAGGGTTCACCCGGCCGCTATCCGCTGCCCCCGTCCTGGCGGTGCGCGTCGGTGATGATCTGAACGACCTCGGCGGGATCATCGGCGATCCGGAACAGGTCGGGATCGGCGGCCGAGACCTTGCCCTGAGCCAGCAGCGTCCCGTGAATCCAGGAGATAAGGCCCGACCAATAATCGCTGTCGACCAGCACGATGGGGAATTTCGTGATCTTCCCTGTCTGGACCAGCGTGAGTGCCTCGAAGAGCTCGTCCAGTGTGCCGAACCCCCCGGGCAGCACCACGAATGCCTGCGAATACTTAATGAACACCGTCTTGCGAACAAAGAAATACCTGAATTCCAGGCCGATCTCGACGTAGTCGTTCAGGCCCTGCTCCAACGGGAGCTCGATGCCCAGGCCTACCGACACGCCGTTGGCGCTCACCGCCCCCTTGTTGGCCGCTTCCATGATCCCGGGTCCGCCTCCGGTGATCACCGCGTAGCCGGCCTCGGCCAGGCCCGCGCCGATCCGTTCCGCGCGGTCGTAGTCCAGGGTTCCCGGAGGCGTCCGCGCCGACCCGAACACGGTGACCGCCGGGCCGAGTTCGGACAGCAGCCCGAAACCCTCGACGAACTCCGCCTGGATCCGCAGCACCCGCCACGGGTCGGTATGCACCCAGTCGCCGGGCCCGCGCCGATCGAGCAGCCGCTGATCGGTGGTGGTCTTCGGGATGTGCTTGCCGCGCAACGTCGCTGGCCCCTGGCGGCGCAGGCGACGATGCGGCTCTGAATTCACGCTCACGATCCCATAACGTAGCCGCGGCCAGCGGGTACCTTCGGTGAGGTGCCCACCAGCCGCCTGCGCCGCCGCGGAATCCCGGGCATCAGCCTGCTCCTGGCGGCGCTCGTGGGGCTGGGCCTGTACCTGGTGTTCCGGCATGTCGCTCCGATCCTCCAGGGGAGCGACTGCACGGCGGCCGGGGGCGGCCAGGAGATCAGCCTGGGCACCGGCCAGGCCGGCATCGCCGCCACGATCGCCGGCGTCGCGCAGCGGGATGCGCTGCACGCCCGGGCGGTCACCGTGGCCTACGCGGCCGCGCTGCAGGAATCAAAGCTGCAGAACCTGCCCTACGGAGACCGCGACTCGGTGGGGGTGTTCCAGCAGCGGCCGTCCGAGGGCTGGGGACCGCGCCGCGACCTGGAGAACCCGGTCTACGCGACGTCGAAGTTCTTCGGCGCCCTGGCCAAGGTGCCCGGGTACCGGCGGATGCCCATCTACCAGGCCGCGCAGGCCGTGCAGCACAGCGCCGACGGCCAGGCCTACCAGCGGTTTCAGCTAATGGCCACGCACATGGCCGCGGCCTTCACCGGGCAGGAGCCGCACGCCGTCTGGTGCCGGTACACGCCGGCGATCACCGGGGCGGCCCGGGTCGGCGCCGTCCGCCTGGAACTGGTGCGGACGTTCGGGCCGCATGTCACCCGCGCCACCGCGGATCCCGGGCTGGCCGTGAAGGTGGGGGGTGTCCGCCAGGGCTGGGTGGTAGCGACGTGGCTGGTGGCGCACGCTCAGCAGTTCCGCATCAGCACCGTGCGGTACGCGGGCTACCGGTGGACCGCGGCCGCCGGCTCGCGTGGATGGGTTCGAACAGTTTCTCCGGCTCCGCCCGGAATCGTGGAGTTGGGCTGATAGCCTGCGGTCCGTGGGGACGGAAAAGGAGAACAAGTGACTTACATCATCACCGAGTCCTGCATCGATTTGTTGGACAAGACGTGCATCGGTGAGTGCCCGGTGGATTGCATCTACGAGGGCGAACGCATGATGTACATCCACCCGGACGAGTGCGTTGACTGTGGTGCCTGCGAGCCGGTATGCCCGGTCGAGGCGATCTACTACGAAGACGACGTGCCGGGCCATTTGAAGGACTACTACCGGGTTAACGTCGACTTCTTCGAGAACATCGGCTCGCCGGGCGGTGCCTCTCGGGTCGGCAAGATCCACCAGGATCACCCGATCGTGGCAGCGACGCCATACCAGCCACACTGATCCCGGCCGCTGGCCGGGGGACCCATGCTGCCGACTCTCGCCGCACGACTGCCCCGGTATCCCTGGGACGCGCTCGAGCCCTACAAGGCCAAGGCGCGTGCTCATCCCGAAGGCATCGTCGACTTGTCGGTCGGCACTCCGGTTGATCCGGTTCCTGCCGTAGCGCGCGAAGCGCTGGCCGCCGCGTCGGACGCCCCAGGCTATCCGGCGACCGCCGGCACCAGCGCGCTACGGCAGGCGGCCGCCGCCTGGCTGGCCCGCAGGCATCAGGTCACCGTGGACCCCGATGCCGTGCTCCCCGTTATCGGGACGAAGGAACTGGTCGCATCGCTGCCGGCGCTGCTTGGCTGCGGCCCGGGCGACGTGGTGGTCCACCCCGAGCTCGCCTACCCGACCTACGACATCGGCGCGCGCCTGGCCGGGGCCAGGGCGGTCGCCGCCGACGGGCTGGTCTCGCTCGGCCCCGAGCCGGTCCGGCTGTGGTGGCTGAACTCGCCGTCCAACCCCACGGGCCAGGTGCTGCCCGCCGCCCACCTGCGCAAGGTGGCGGCCTGGGCGCGCGAGCGCGGCACCGTCGTGGCATCGGACGAGTGCTACATCGATCTGGGCTGGGAGGACCAGCCGGTCTCGGTGCTTCACCCCGACGTGTGCGGCGGCTCGCACGCGGGCCTGCTCGCGGTGCACTCGCTGTCCAAGCGGTCCACCATGGCCGGCTACCGGGCCGGGTTCGTGACCGGTGACCCGGCACTGGTCGCCGAACTGCTGGAGATCCGCAAGCACGCCGGGATGATAATGCCCGCGCCGGTTCAGGCGGCCGCGGCCGCGGCGCTGTCCGACGACGACCACGCCGACGCCCAGCGGGCCAGGTACGCGGCGCGGCGGGACATGCTCCGCCCCGCGCTGGAAGAGGCGGGCTGGGCCGTCCAGCACTCGCGGGCCGGCCTCTACCTGTGGGCCGCGCACCCCGACCGTGACGGCTGGGCATCGGTGGCGGTGCTCGCCGAGGCCGGCATCCTGGTCGCACCGGGCTCCTTCTACGGCCCCTCGGGCGCGCGTCATATCCGGGTGGCGCTCACCGCCGCCGACGACCGGATCGCCGCCGCCGCGGCACGCCTGGGCGCGCTGGCCTGACCGCCGCGCCGTCCCTGCCCCGGGTAACCCGCTGGCCGGATGCTGCGGCCCTTTCATAGGCTGGTCGGATGTTCCGGCTGTACGACACGCGGACCAGGCAGGCCGAGGAGATAAGGACCGGCCGGGGGCTGCTGCGGATGTACAGCTGCGGTCCCACCGTGTACCGGAGCGCGCACGTCGGTAACCTGCGCTCCTACCTGCTCGCCGACCTGATCCGGCGCAACGCCGAGCACCGGCACCATCTCACGGTCCTGACCTGCCAGAACATCACCGACGTGGGGCATCTGGCCGACGACGCCACGGCCGACCCGGCAGGCGAGGACAAGATCCTGGCGCAGGCCCGGGCAGAGGACCGGACCCCGCTGGAACTGGCCAGGGCCTACGAGAACGAGTTCCTCGCCGACTGCTCCGCGCTGAACCTGCGTCCGGCCGAGCACATGCCCCGCGCGTCGGAGGGCATCGGCCTGATGATCGACATGATCTCCGGGCTGATCGAGACCGGGCACGCTTATCCGGCGCCGGACGGCTCGGTGTACTTCGACGCACGCTCCTTCCCCGGATACGGCGAGCTGTCCGGCAACCGGCTCGACGACCTGCGCCCCGGTCACCGGACCGGCGGCGAGATCGAGGGCGACAAGCGGTTCCACGCCGACTGGGCGCTGTGGAAGGCCGCGCCGGAAGGCCGCGAGCTGACCTGGTCCGCCCCGTGGGGGACCGGGTTCCCCGGCTGGCACACCGAGTGCTCGGCGCTGTCGCTGCACTACCTCGGCGAGTACATCGACATCCACACCGGCGGCATCGACCTGCGCTTCCCGCACCATGAGGACGAGCGGGCGCAGTCGAACTCGGTGACCGGGCATGAGGTGGTGCGGCACTGGGTGCACGGCGAGCACCTGCTGTTCGAGGGCCGCAAGATGGCCAAGTCCACCGGGAACGTGGTGCTCCTGGCCGACCTGGCCAGCCGCGAGCTGGACCCGCTGGCGCTGCGGCTGGCGTTCCTCGAGCACCGGTACCGGCAGCAGATGAACCTCACCTGGGACACGCTGAACGCCGCTGACCGGACGCTGCGCCGGTGGCGGGAACTGGTGGCCGAGTGGGCCTGCTCGCCGAGCAAGCCGATGTGCGCGCAGGTGACCGGCGAGATCGCAGCCGCGTTCGACGACGACCTGGACACCCCCGCGGCGCTGCGGGTGCTGCGCGGGCTCGAGCAGGATCCCCAGATCCCGCCGGGCTCGAAGTTCGAGTCGTTCGCGCATGCCGACCAGTTGCTCGGCCTCGACCTGGCTCGTGACGTCGGCCGCGCGCCCGCCAGGCCGCCGCTGCCGGACGGGGCCCAGCAGCGGCTCGCCGCCCGCCAGGCGGCCCGGGCCGCGGCGGACTGGGGCACCGCCGACCGGCTCCGCGACGAGCTGGCCGCGATGGGCGTGTCGGTCAGCGACACGGCCGGGGGGCAGGAATGGACGGTCCGCCCGCTCCCCCGCTCCCGGAGCAACGGATCACCGGCCTGAGAGCCCAGGACGCAACGAATCGCGGCCGGCGCGCATAGAGTGGGCGGCCCCGGCCGCGTTTCCTGCTCCTACGCTGGATGCGGGGTCGCGGAAAACGCTTCGAGCCCGCGCCGGTCGGCATGCCAGAATTCCGCCAGGCCGCGGGCGGAGCCCCGGTGCCGCGCCCCGCGGCTTCGGCAGGAGCTACGGCCGAGCCCCGGCCGGCTCGGCAGGACCAATACCCAAGGAGAGCTGAATCATGATCGGTAGCGACGGCACGTCGACAGCGGAACAGCTGCGCGCTCAGGCCGCGGCCCACGGCGCGCACAACTACCATCCGCTGCCGGTCGTGATCGCCGAAGCCGACGGCGCCTGGGTGACCGACGTTGACGGCCGCCGCTACCTCGACCTGCTCGCCGCGTATTCGGCGATCAACTTCGGGCACCGGCACCCTCGCCTGGTGGCGGCGGCTAGGCGGCAGCTTGAGCGGGTGACCCTGGTCAGCCGGGCGTTCGAGCATGACCAGTTCGGCCCGTTCTGCGCCGAGCTCGCGGCGCTGGCCGGGATGCAGATGGTGCTGCCGATGAACACCGGCGCCGAGGCGGTCGAGACAGCGATCAAGACCGCCCGGAAGTGGGGCTACGAGGTCAAGGGCGTACCCCCCGGTGAGGCGGTCATCGTGGGGTTCGAGGGCAACTTCCACGGGCGCACCACGACGATCATCAGCTTCTCCACCGACGAGGACTCCCGGGCCTCGTTCGGGCCCTACACGCCCGGGTTCACCGTCGTGCCCTACGGCGACCTGGACGCGCTGGCCGCCGCCGTGGACGACCGCGTGGTCGGCGTGCTGGCCGAGCCGATCCAGGGCGAGGCCGGGGTGCTGGTACCGCCGCCCGGGTTCCTGGCCGGCGTGCGCGAGATCTGCTCGGCGCGCGGCGCGCTGATGATCGCGGACGAGATCCAGTCCGGGCTCGGGCGGACCGGGACCACGTTCGCCTGCGAGCACGACGACGTCGTCCCCGACATGTACCTGCTCGGCAAGGCGCTGGGCGGCGGGATCGTGCCGGTCTCCGCCGTGGTGTCCTCCGCCGAGATCCTCGGCGTGTTCCGGCCGGGCCAGCACGGCTCCACGTTCGGCGGCAACCCCCTGGCCTGCGCGATCGGGCGCGAAGTGATCGCGATGCTGGCCACCGGCGAGTTCCAGGAGCGCTCGGCCAAGCTCGGCGCGCACATGCACGACCGGCTGTCCGCGCTGCCCGCCCGCGCGGTGCGCGAGGTGCGCGGCCGCGGCCTGTGGGCAGGCGTCGAGTTCGCGTCGCTGCCCGGGCGGGAGGCATGCGAACGGCTCGCGGCGCGCGGCATCCTGGCCAAGGACACCCACGGCTCGACGATCCGGCTCGCCCCGCCCCTGGTGATCGAGGAAGCGGACCTGGACTGGGCCCTCGACCGCATCGAAGAGATAGCCCGCTGAGGCACCCGGCCGGTCGCGTGAGCGGGCGCCTGGGTCGGCCCTGCCTCCCCGGACGTCGGCAGCCTACGGTGGGCCGGTGACGGTCCAGCTTGTTTACGAGACGCATTCGATCACCGAGGACAACGAGCGCGGCATCGCCACCGGCTGGCTGCCCGGCCGACTCGCTCCGCGCGGCCGGGAGCTGGCGGCCGAGCTCGGGCGGCGGCGGCGCGACGATGGCCTCGCCGCCGTGTTCAGCTCCGACCTGGCCCGGGCCGCCGAAACGGCCTCGGTTGCCTTCGCCGGGTCACCGATCCCCGTGCTGCTGGACTGGCGGCTGCGGGAATGCGACTACGGGAGCCGCAACGGGACGGCCGCCGCGGACCTGCTGGCCCGTCGCGGCGACCATCTGGACGAGCCGTACCCAGGTGGCGAGAGCTGGCGGCAGGCGGTGACGCGGGTAGGCCGGTTCCTCGGCGACCTTCCTCTGCGGTGGTCCGGCCAGCGAGTGCTGATCATCGGGCACGTGGCTACCCGCTGGGGCCTCGACCACCTGATCGGCGGGATCCTGCTTGAAGACCTGGTCGCGGCCGATTTCGCCTGGCAGGAAGGCTGGGAGTACCTGCTGCCCTGATCCCGGTTAAATCTGTTGCGAATGTTGCTACCAGCGGTAGCATAATGATGTGAGTGCCGCTGAGCGCAAGCCGGATGACCCTGGCCGGGCTACAGGGCCCGCCGAGGCGCTCAGCGCGCTCGAGGAAGCGCTTCGGCAGGCGCTGGCTTCGGTGCCGCGCGAGCAGGTGGTGAAGTGCATCACGGCCGCTCTTCCGGCCGAGGTGCTCATAGACGAGAACGCGCGACTGCACGGCAAGGTGAGGAAGGTGAGTGTCTCGATGCCCGAGGAACTAGCTGATGCGGTGCGGGCCCGCACCGGCACTGGTGGATTCAGCCGCTATGTGACGGACGCCGTGCAGGAACAGGTCAGGCTAGATCTCCTCGACGACCTAGCTGCCGAATTCGAGGCCGAGTACGGGCCGATTCCCGAGGAGCTTGTCCAAGAGGCGATGCGCCAGTGGCCGGACTACGAGGACGAGTAGGCGGCACGCTGGTCCTCGATGCTCAAGGTCTCGTCAAGCTGGCCAGCGGCGATCCTGAGGCTAGGAACCTCTTCGAGGTTGTCCGAAGACGACGTGGCCACCTCGTTACCGCGGCGTCAACGCTGGCGGAGGTTCTGCGCGGCGGTCCCAGGGACGCTCCCGTGCACCGCGTGCTCGGCCGGATCACCGTGATCCCGATTGACACGCAGCAGGGGCGTGCGGCTGGCGAGCTACTCGGCCGGACCGGGTTGTCGGGTCATCGGTGCGCGCTCGATGCGCTTCTTGCCGTGGTCGCGCTCGAGCAGCCCCGGCCGGTCGTCCTGCTCACCAGTGACCCGAGGGACCTGGCCCGCCTCACCGAGGAGCCCGGGCGTCCCAGAGCGCAGCGGATCGAAGTCGTCCGCGTCTAGCCGTCCCTCGCGGGCGGCGGGTGGCTGGTGGCCGTGGCTGCGGGGCGAATATGGTTCGGCATGTGAGCATCCTGGCCAGCGCGCTCGACACCCGGGGGGCTGAGTACGCGGGGCGGCGCGAGGCCATGCTGGCCCGGCTGGCCGAGCTGGACGCCGAGCACGCCAAGGCCCTGGCCGGCGGCGGGCCGAAGTACACGCAGCGGCACCGCGCCCGGGGGAAGCTGCTGGCGCGCGAGCGGATCGAGCTGCTCGTCGATCCCGACTCCCCGTTCCTCGAGCTTTCGCCGCTGGCGGGCTACGGAACCGGGTTCCCGGTGGGCGGCAGCGTGGTCACCGGCATCGGCGTGGTCTGCGACACCGAGTGCGTGCTGGTCGCCAGCGACCCGACGGTCCGCGGCGGGTCGACCAACCCGTGGACGTTGCGCAAGGTGCTCCGGGCCTCGGACATCGCGCTGCGCAACCGGCTGCCGCTGATCAACCTAGTCGAGTCGGGCGGCGCCGACCTGCCCACGCAGAAGGAGATCTTCATCCCGGGCGGCCAGGTCTTCCGCGACCTGACCCGGATGTCGGCGGCCGGGATCCCCACGATCGCCCTGGTGTTCGGGAGTTCCACGGCCGGCGGCGCCTACCTGCCCGGGATGAGCGACTACGTGGTGATGGTGCAAGACCGGGCCAAGGTGTTCCTCGGCGGGCCGCCGCTGGTCAAGATGGCCACCGGGGAGGAGTCCGACGACGAGTCCCTGGGCGGGGCCGGCATGCACGCGCGCCAGTCCGGGCTGGCCGACTACCTGGCCGCCGACGAGTACGACGCGCTGCGGATCGGCCGGTCGATCGTGGCCCGGCTCAGCCGGCGCGGCCGCGCGCCCGGGCCGCCCGGCCCGGCCGCCCCCGGGCCGCGGCACAGCGAGGACGAGTTGCTGGGCATCGTCCCGGAGGACCTGAAGACACCCTTCGACCCGCGCGAGGTCATCGCGCGGATCGCGGACGGCTCGGATTTCGACGAGTTCAAGCCGCTCTACGGCAGCAGCCTGGTGACCGGCTGGGCGGCGCTGCACGGGCATCCGGTCGGCATCCTGGCCAACGCGCGCGGCGTGCTGTTCAGCGAGGAATCCCAGAAGGCGGCCCAGTTCATCCAGCTGGCCAACCAGATCGGCGTGCCGGTGGTGTTCCTGCAGAACACCACCGGTTACATGGTCGGCAGCCGCTACGAGCAGGCCGGGATCATCAAGCACGGGTCGATGATGATCAACGCGGTGTCCAACAGCCGGGTGCCCCATCTCACGGTGGTCATGGGCGCGTCCTACGGCGCCGGCAACTACGGGATGTGCGGCCGGGCCTACGACCCGAGGTTCCTGTTCAGCTGGCCGAGCGCGAAGTCGGCGGTGATGGGCCCGGCGCAGCTGGCCGGGGTGCTGTCGATCGTCGGCCGCCAGGCCGCGGCCGCACGGGGCGAGGCCTACGACGAGGCGGCCGACGCGGCCATGCGGGCCGCGGTGGAGGAGCAGATCGAGGCCGAGTCACAGCCGTTCTTCCTCTCCGGCCGGATCTACGACGACGGGGTGATCGACCCGCGGGACACCCGCACGGTGCTCGGCCTCTGCCTGTCCGTGGTCGAGAGCGCACCCCCCGGTCAGCCCGGGCGGGCCGACGGGGGGAGCCCGGCCGGCTACGGGGTGTTCCGGCTGTGACCGGGCCCGGGCCGGTCACCAGGGTGCTGGCCGCCAACCGGGGCGAGATCGCCCGCCGGATCTTCCGGGCCTGCCGCCGCTCGGGGGTCGGCTGCGTCGCGGTGTTCTCCGATCCCGACACCGCCGCGCCGCACGTGGCGGAGGCCGACGCCGCGGTCCGGCTGCCTGGGTCCAGCCCGGCCGACACCTACCTGAACGCCCCGGCGCTCGTCGCCGCGGCCCGGGCGGCCGGGGCCGACGCGGTGCACCCCGGTTACGGCTTCCTGTCCGAGGACGCCGGATTCGCGCGGGCGGTCCAGGCGGCCGGGCTGACCTGGGTCGGCCCGTCCCCCGACGCGATCGAGGCCATGGGCTCCAAGATCACCTCCAAGAAGCTGGCGGCCGGGGCGGGCGTCCCCGTGCTGCCCGAGCTCGCCCCCGACGCGATCACCGGCTATCCGGTGCTGGTCAAGGCGTCGGCGGGCGGCGGCGGCCGCGGCATGCGGGTCGTCCGCCGGGCCGAGGACCTGCCGACGGCCCTGGAGTCGGCCGGCCGCGAGGCCCAGTCGGCTTTCGGCGACGGGACCGTGTTCTGCGAGCCGCTGCTGGAGGGCGCCCGCCATGTCGAGGTGCAGGTCCTGGCCGACTCCAGCGGGACGATCTGGGCGCTGACCGAACGGGACTGCTCCGTCCAGCGCCGGTACCAGAAGGTGATCGAGGAGACCCCGTCCCCGGTGGTCGGGCCGCCGCTGCGCGCGCGGCTGCTGGCGGCCGCGGAGGCGGTCACCGCCGCGGTCGGCTACCTGGGCGCGGGCACCGCCGAGTTCCTGGTCGCCGGCGACGGGCAGTTCTTCTTCCTGGAGTTCAACACCAGGCTGCAGGTCGAGCACCCGGTCACCGAGTGCGTGCACGGCCTGGACCTGGTGGTGCTGCAACTCGATATCGCCCGCGGCATGGCGCTGCCGCCGCGCCCGCCGCCGCCGGCCGGCTACGCGATCGAGGCCCGGCTGTACGCCGAAGACCCGGCCGACGGCTACCGCCCCGCGAGCGGCCCGGTGCACGCGCTGCACATCCCGGGCGTGGACACGCGGTTCGCCCCGCCCGCCGGCCGGGCCGCCCACGGGCTGCGCCTAGACTCGGGTGTCGAGGCGGGCAGCAAGGTCAGCCCGCACTATGACCCGATGCTGGCCAAGCTGATCGCGTGGGCGCCCGCCCGGCAGGCGGCCGCCCGCATGCTCGCCAGCGCGCTGGACCGCGCCAGGATCCACGGGCCGGCCACCAACCGCGGCCTGCTGGCCAGTGTGCTGCGCCATCCCGTCTTCCTGGCCGGCCAGGCGGACACGTCGCTGCTCGACGGCTACGACCTGGCCGGGCTGGCCCCGTCCGAGGAGGCCTGCAGGCTGTCCTCGACCGCGGCCGCCCTCGCGGGCGCCGCGGCGAACCGGGCCGCGGCCCGGGCCGCGGCCGGGCTGCCGGGAGGCTGGCGCAACGTGGTCTCCCAGCCGCAGCGCGCGTCCTTCGACGGCCCGCGCGGCCGGATCGAGGTCGCCTATCTGTGGCAGCGCGACGGGATCATGGTGGTGCCGCCGCCGGGCGAGCCCGCCGGGGAGCCCGGTGCCGGGGAGATCCCGGCCGTCGCCGCGGTAGCACCCGGCCACACGGTGCTCGAGGTGGCCGGGGTGCGCTACCGGTTTGACGTGGCCCGGGCCGGCGGCCTGGCCTGGGTGGACTCTTCCTTCGGCAGCGTCGCGCTGACTCCGGTTCCCCGCCTGCCCGAACCCGTGGCCACCCGGGAACCCGGATCACTGGTCGCGCCGATGCCCGGCAGCGTGGTGCGGATCGAGGCCACCGCCGGCCAGCGCGTCGGTGCAGGCCAGCCGGTCCTGGTCCTCGAGGCGATGAAGATGGAGCACCAGATCGTGGCTCCCGCGGACGGGCTGATCGCCGAGGTCCGGGTCGCCGCGGGCGAGCAGGTGCAGGCGGGAGACGTGCTGGTCACGGTGACTGAAGACGGCGCGGCTGCCGGAGACGGCCCGGCTACCGAAGACGACACGGTGCAGGCATGAACCTCACGGCTACCGACGCAAGGATGGTGCACCAGTGAGCGATCTGGTCCGTTACGAATCGGCCGACGAGGTCGCGACCATCACGCTAGACTCGCCTGCCACCCGGAACGCCCTGTCCAGCGTGCTGCTGGCCCAGTTGCGCGAGGCGCTGGCGGGCGCGCTGAGCGACCCGGGCTGCCGGGTGGTGGTGCTCACCGGGGCCGATCCGGCGTTCTGCTCCGGTGCCGACCTGAAGGAGAGCAGGACCAGCCCAGGCGCGGCATCCGGGCTGTTCCCGCAGGTCCTGCAGCTCATCTGGGATAGCCACAAGCCGGTCGTCTGCCGGGTGAACGGCAGTACGCGGGCGGGCGGCATCGGCCTGGTGGCCGCCTGTGACATCGCGGTGGCGTCGCAGTCCGCGACGTTCGCCTTCAGCGAGGTGCGGATCGGCGCGACCCCAGCGATCATCGCCGTGCCCTGCCTGCGCCGGATGGAGCCCCGCGCGGCCGCCGGGTACTTCCTGACCGGGGAGACGTTCGACGCGCAGCGCGCGGCCGAGATCGGGTTGCTGACCGGCGCCGTGCCCAAGATTCAGCTCGACGAGGAGATCGCCAGGTACACCGACCTGCTGCTGCGCGGGGCGCCGGGAGCGCTGGCCGCGACCAAGAGGGTGCTCCGCGAGGCCGGGTCGATGCCGGTTGCCACCGGGCTGGCGCGGATGGCCGAGCTTTCCGCCGCCCGTTTCGCCTCCGAGGAGTGCCGCCAGGGCATGGCGGCCTTCGCGGAGAAGCGCGCCCCCAGCTGGGCCGTAAGGTCGTCCTAGGCGCCGCGCCCGCCGGCATCACGGATCTGGCTGCGGCGCATCCGGCCGCGGCGCATCTGGCCGCGGGGCGTCGGACCGTGGCGCATCGGGCCGTGGCGCGTCGGACCGTGGCCCACCGGGATTCGGCACGCCGAGCGCGCCGGGCGCGGGCCCGCCCGCCGCGAGCCCGCCCGGCCGTGGTCCGCCCCGCCGGAGGCCGCGCCGGGACGCGCCGGTCCGGGCCGGTGACCAGCGTACGAAGCCGATCACGACGCCGGCCGCCGCGCAGGCCGAGCCGGCGAAGAGGTACCACTTGCCCGCGGCGGTGTTCGTGATCACGACACTGCCGCCCGGGGTGCCCATGGCCAGCACGAACGACGTGATGAACCAGCCCACGGCGGGCATGAGCCCGCCGAGGGGCCTCTGCATGCCCCAGGCCCCCAGGACACATGTCACCCCGATGGCCACGGCGAAGCCCACCGCGGCCACGGGGAAGGAGCCCAGGGCCCGGCTGTACTGGAAGCAGCCGATCAAGCCCAGCAGCGCGCCGAACAGCAGCAGCATGCAGTAACCGCCGACCACCACCAGGGGTGGGTCGTGCTCTGCCGACGGGCTCCGCTGCCCGGGCGTGCTCTCCACGGCAGAAGGCTAACCAATCGCGGCGAAAAGATCGCTCTCCCTGTCGTACGACCCGCTGCCCGGCCCGCGCGGGCCGGCCAGCAGCGTGTAGTACTCACGCCCGAACGCGCGCTGCCCGACCCCGTCGGAGAACGTGAAGAACGGGCTGTCCACGGCGATCTGGGTCGCGTGCGCGCGCATCGCCGCCAGCTTCTGGTCCAGGTAGGCGGTCGCGTCGATTTCCGTGGTCACGTCCTCGTCCGGCACCCCGAACGGGAAATCGTCCACCGACTCAACGTTCCTGAAGTCGGGGCCGCCGCCGGGGAAGCTCCCGTCCTGCTGGCGCTGGCGCATCGCTTCGACGGCGCCGACCAGGACCGACCGCGGCAACGCCGTGGCGTAGAACTTGCCGACCAGGCCGTCGGCCAGCTCGAAGGCCCGCCGCGCCACCCGGTGCGCCTGGATGTGGTCGGGATGGCCGTAGAAGCCGTTGCTGTCGTAGCTGATCAGCACCTGCGGCCGGACCTCGCGGATCACGCGCAGCAGCTCGCGTGCCGCCTCGTCCACGTCGGCCTGCCAGAAGCACCCGGGCACGTCGTTGCTCGGCAGGCCCATCATCCCCGAGTCACGCCACCGGCCCGGCCCGCCGAGGAACCGGTGATCGGTCACGCCGAGCGCCGCGCAGGCGGCGGCCAGCTCGCCGATGCGATACTGGCCGAGCCCTCCGTCGGCGTCGGCGGCCAGGTGCGCAAGCTCCGGGGGGATGATCTCGCCCAGCTCGCCGAGCGTGCAGGTAACCAGGGTCACCCCCGCGCCCTCGGCCGCGTACTTGGCCATCGTGGCCCCGGTGCCGATCGACTCGTCGTCGGGATGGGCGTGCACGAGCAGCATCCTGCGCCCGCCGTCCGGTCCGCTCATACCGGGAGCCTAGCGA
>Ga0318496_10000084_pt1 | contig 25174 bp, 17 predicted proteins | sample GRESIP109b1f22_FD_203296 | JGI IMG/M metagenome (GOLD analysis project Ga0318496, IMG submission 203296) | Tropical soil microbial communities from Luquillo Experimental Forest, Puerto Rico - GRE.SIPMG.109b1f22 | ecosystem: Environmental > Terrestrial > Soil > Tropical forest > Bulk soil... | reverse complement strand
AGGTCGGCGCGCCGCTCGAGCCCGGCGCCCCCGGTAACGCCGACGGGGTCGGCGCGCCGGCGCGCGTGGAGCGCTTCGTCGAGAAGCCCGATCGCGAGACCGCGGCGCGCTACCTCGCCGACGGCGGTTACCTCTGGAACTCGGGGCTGTTCGTGTTCCGCGCCGACGTGATCCTGGCCGAGATCCGCGCCTCGATGCCCGAGCTCGCCGACCTCCTCGACGAGATCGCCTCCGTCATCGGCAAGCCCACGTACGGGCGCGTCCTCGCCCGCGCGTTCCCGAGCTGCCCGTCCCAGTCGATCGACTACGGCGTGATGGAGCGCTCCTCGCGGATCGCGGTGGTGCCGGCGGACTTCGGCTGGTCCGACCTGGGGAGCTTCGCCGCGCTCCCGGAGGTGCGAGCCGCCGACGCCGACGGGAACGTGACCCAGGGCGACGCGCTCGTCGTGGACGGGAAGGGGAACGTGGTCCTCGCGGGCAAGCGCGCGATCGCCGTCGTGGGCGTCGACGACCTCGTGGTGGTGGACGCCGGCGACGCGGTGCTCGTGTGTCCCCGCGAGCGCGCGCAGGACGTGAAGAAGGCCGTGGACGAGCTCCGGCGGCGGGGCCGGACCGCGCTCCTGTGAGCGCCGCCGCGCGATCCTCGACCCCTCCGCCCCCTCGCGCCTCCGCCCAGCCGCTCGGGTAGGATGCGCCCGCAACGCCGCATGGCGCGCCGCGCGGTCCCGATGCACAACCTCCAGGAGCCTTCGCAGATGCCGAGCCTCAGCCCCACGATCTTCCGCGAGTACGACATCCGCGGGCTCGTCGACCAGGACCTCACCGACGACGCGGTGAACGCGATCGCGCGCGGGCTCGGCACGATGGTCCGGGCGAAGGGCGGGAAGACGGTGGTGGTCGGCCGCGACTGCCGCCTCTCCGGCCCCCGGTTCGCGAAGGCGATGATCGCCGGGCTGCGGTCCACCGGGTGCGACGTCATCGACCTGGGCGTCGTCCCCACGCCGCTCACGTACTTCGCGGCGAACACGATCCCGGGGGTCGATGGGCTCTGCATGATCACGGGCTCGCACAACCCGCCCGAGTACAACGGCCTCAAGCTCGGGCTCGGGAAGACCACCTTCTTCGGCGAGCAGATCCAGGAGCTGCGCCGCCTCGTCGAGTCGGGCCGGTTCGCGACCGGCGAGGGCACCGTGCGCGAGCACGACGTGGTGCCCGCGTATCGAGACTACGTGGCGAAGAACGTCTCGATGGGCCCGCGGAAGCTGAAGGTGGTGGTGGACGCGGGGAACGGCACCGGCGGCGTGGTGGCGAACCCGCTCTTCCGCGCGCTCGGCGTGGAGGTCGTGCCGCTGTTCGAGGAGATGGACGGCCGCTTCCCGAACCACCACCCCGACCCCACCGTCGAGAAGAACCTCGAGGCGCTGAAGGCGGCGGTGAAGGAGCACCGCGCCGACCTCGGCATCGCCTACGACGGCGACGCCGACCGGGTGGGCGCCGTGGACGAGCTCGGGAACGTGCTCTGGGGCGACCAGCTCATGATCCTGTTCTCCCGGGCGCTCCTCGACGAGGTGCCGGGGGCGGCGATCGTGGGCGAGGTGAAGTGCTCGATGACGCTCTACGACGACGTCGCGCGGCGGGGCGGCCGGCCGATCATGTGGAAGGCGGGCCACAGCCTCATCAAGGCGAAGATGAAGGAGGAGCACGCGGTCCTCGCCGGCGAGATGAGCGGGCACATCTTCTTCGCGCACCGGTGGTTCGGCTTCGACGACGCGGTCTACTCGTCGGCCCGCCTGCTCGAGCTCCTCTCCCGGACGGAGGGTTCGCTCTCGGCGCAGCTCGCCGACGTGCCGCGGACCTACTCCACGCCCGAGCTCCGCTTCGACTGCCCGGAGGAGAAGAAGTTCGAGGTGGTGCGCCGGGCGCAGGAGTGGTTCTCGGCGCGCTACCAGTCGGTGACGGTGGACGGCGTGCGCGTGGTGTTCCCGGACGGCTGGGGGCTCGTGCGCGCCTCGAACACCCAGCCGCTGCTCGTGCTCCGCTACGAGGCGACCTCGCCCGCACGGCTCGCGGAGATCGAGGCGCTCGTGGGCGGGAAGGTGAAGGAGCTCTTGCGCGAGGTGGGCGCCTAGCGGGGCTGGGGGAGCTAGGTCGACCGTTCGCCCGCGCCCTGCGCGTGGGCAGCAGGGGGAGTGATGGCGTCGCTCGCGATCGGTGCGGACCTCGGCGGGACGAACGCGCGGGCGGCGGTGGTGGACCGGGCGACCGGGGACGTCCGCACGGTGCATCGCGAGCGGCTGGATGAGCGGTCGCCAGAGGCGGTGGCGGAGGTGGTCGCCCGCGCGGTGCGCGCGGCGGCCCGCGAGGCTGGGACCCACGTCCACCGGGTGGGCGTGGGGGTCGCGGGCCAGTGCCTCGGTGCCACCGGCGTCGTGCTGAACGCTCCGAACCTCGGCTGGCGCGACGTCGCGTTCGGGCCGATGGTCGCGCAAGCGCTGGGGGTGCCGGTCCGGATCGTGAACGACCTCTCGGCCGCGGCGTGGGGAGAACGGCAGCTCGGCGCGGCGAAGGGCGTGGACGAGGCGGCGCTCGTGTTCGTGGGGTCCGGCGTGGGCTCGGGGCTCATCGTCGGGGGCCAGCTCCACGACGGCGCGCGCGGCGTCGCGGGCGAGCTGGGGCACACGAAGGTGCGCCCGATGCGGGGTGGTCCGCCGCGCCTGTGCGGCTGCGGCCAGCGAGGCTGCCTCGAGGCCTACGCGGGTGGGAGCAAGCTCGCGGAGCGCGTGCGGGAGGAGCTTTTGGCCGGCGCCGCGTCGTGCATCCCGGAGCTCGTGCAGGGCGACCTCGAGCAGGTGACGGCCTCGGTGGTGGATCGTGCGGCGGCGGTGGGGGACGTCTACGCGCGGGAGCTGTGGGACGAGGTGGGCGATCTCCTCGGGACGGCGATCGCGAACCTCATCACGCTCTTGAACCCGGCGCGGGTCATCCTCGGCGGCGGCGTGATCCTGGGGTGCCCGGAGCTGGAGAAGCTCGTGCGGCTCGCCTACGCCGAGCGGGTGTCCCGCAGCGCGATGGAGGGCGTCGAGCTCGTGCCGGCGGCGCTCGGCGAGGACGCCGGCGTCGTGGGCGCGGCCCTGCTCGATTGACGGTTCGTTCCCGTGCGCTGATCGCTCGCCGTCGCCGTCGGCCGCGGCGGGCCTGGCGCTTCGCCGCGGCTCGCGCGCGCCGGCTGGAGTCCGCTGCAGGACGCGCGCTGAACTCGCTCGCTTCTCGCGCCGCTGCGTTCCGAGCCGCGCTCGCTCAGGCAGCAGCGCGCGCTCCAGGCGGCCGCCTCTGCGCTGCTCGTGCGCCAGGAGCTCGAATGCGCGGCTCCGCGAGGGCCTTCGCGGGGCCGACGCCGATGCGGCCTCGGGAACCGACGGGTGCACTGGGCCGACGTGGGGCCGTCGGCCGGCGCCTTCAGGCGGCCGGGTCGTTCGCCGGAGCCATCGCGGAGCGGCGACTCACCACTGGGCGCTCCAGCACGCGAGGGGCGTCCGCACGAGGCGCGCGAACTGTCTGAGCGAGCGCAGTACGAATCGTCGTTGCGCCAGGAGCGAGCGAGTTTTCGCGCGCCAACCTTCAGCTTGCGCCAGTCCCGAGCGTGCGGCCGTCGCCGCGGAGCGCAGGCGACGGCGACACGATCCGGCCGCCATCCCGCGCCGGCCGGCCGAGCGGCGGACGACGCCGATGCGGTCGACGGCGATGCCGGGAGATGCGGCCGACGGCGCCGGCAGACCGAGCGTCGAGCCGGCGGACGAGAGGAGCGACGACGACGGAAGGGATCGAGAGACGCCCCGGCTGCGTCGCGCGCGAGGCGATCGGTATGCGACGGGGTGCAATTCCATGCAGCGCTAGAGTTGCGTCCGTGGATCCCGCGCTGTAGTCTGCATTTGTCTTACCCAACCGCGTCCCATCTCCGAACGGAGGGAACACGATGCCCGCAGCGAAGAAGAAGACCGCGACGAAGAAGACCGCCGCCAAGAAGCCGGCCGCGAAGAAGACCGCCGCGAAGAAGACGACCCGCGCCGCGAAGAAGTAATCGCGCGTTCGTCAGATGCTCCCAGCGGCCGCCTCCGGGCGGCCGTTGCTTTTTCGGGCCACACGATTGTCCCTCTCCGCCAGCGAAATCCGTGCAGTGGTCGCCGAGCTCGCGCCGCTCGTGGGCTCGCGCGTGGAGGGGGTGCGCGCCACCGCGGAGCGCGCGATCGTGCTCGAGCTGTTCGGTCGCGCGGGCGCCGCGCGGCTCCTCCTCTCCGCCGAGGCCGACCTCACGCGCGTGCACGCCGTGGAGCGCCGGCCACCGGCGCCCGATCGTCCGCCGGGGTTCCAGCAGCTCCTCCGCAAGGAGCTCGACGGCGCGCGGCTCGACTCCATCGGCGTGCTCCCGGGCGACCGCGTGGTCGAGCTGCGCTTCGAGCGCCCCGAGTCGGGCGCGCCGGCGCTCGCGCTCGTCGCCGAGCTCACCGGCCGCCACGGGAACCTCCTCCTCGTGCAGGCCGACGGCACGATCCAGGCGAGCGCAGGGCGCAATCTCTCGCAGCGGCGCGAGCTCGTCCCGGGAAAGCGGTACGAGGCGCCGGCACCGCGCCCCGAGCGCGACGAGGTTGCGCGTTTTGCGCCCGTCGCGGGCGCGCGCTTCCCGCTGTCGGCCGCCATCGACGTGCACTACGGCGCGCTCGAGGCGGAGCGCGCGGCCGCGGAGGCGCGCCGCCGCCTGCGCGATCCCATCCGCGCAGCGCTCGCCCGCAACCGGCGCGCGCTCGAGAAGCTCGCCGAGGAGGCGGCCCGCGTGCCCGCCGCCGAGGCAGATCGGCGCGTGGCCGACCTCCTGAAGCAGAACCTCCACGCGATCCCGCGCGGCGCGCGCGAGGCCACGCTCACCGAGTGGACCGAGGAGGGCCCGCGCGAGGTGACCGTGCCGCTCGACCCCGCCCTGCCGCCCCGGGAGAACATGGAGCGCTGGTACCGGCGGTACCGGCGCATCGTGGAGAGCGCAGCGCGGGTGGCCGCGCGCGAGGCCGAGGTGCGGGTGAGGCTCGGGGAGCTCACGGGGCTCCTCGCCGCCGTGGACACGGCCGGCCTCGACGCGCTCCCCCGGCTCGAGAAGGAGGCGCGCCGCCTCGGCGCGGCTCCGCGGCCGCCCCCGAAGCCGAAGGCGAGGCGCGACGAGCCCGCGCCGCCGTACCGGGCCTTCCGCTCGCTCGCCCACCTCGCGATCCTGGTCGGCCGCGGGGCCGCGGAGAACGACGAGCTCACCGTGCGGGTCGCGCGCGGGAACGACCTGTGGCTCCACGCGCGCGGCCTCCCCGGCGCGCACGTGGTGGTCCGGCTCGAGAAGGGGCGCGCGCCCGACGGCGAGAGCCTGCTCGACGCGGCGCACCTCGCGGCGTGGTTCTCCGACGCGCGCGGAGAGCCGCAGGTGGAGGTGGTCCACACCCGCGCGAAGTACGTCCGCAAGGTGAAGGGGAGCGCGCCGGGCGCGGTGACCTACAGCCAGGAGCGGACGATCCTCCTGCGCGTCGAGCCTTCCCGGACCGAGCGCCTGCTCGCTTCCGAAGAGGTTTGACGGCCCGCGGCGCAGCGCGCGAGCAGGCGTTCGCGCCTGGGGGAGCGCCCGAGCACACGGGCGTGTCTTGAACGACGGGCCGGGCGTTCCGTACGATGCGCCCCAGCCGTGCCGCAGCCGCCGACCTCCTCCCGACAGCTCGACCTCTTCTCGCCGCGCCAGTGGTCCCGCGACGCACAGCGCGACGTCGCCGGGCGGCTCGCGGAGGTGATCGCCGGGATGCTCGCCGAGCGCGTGCGCCTCGTGGTGCACGACAACCGCTCGACGATGGTGTCGTACCGGCGGCGCGACGGGCTCGTCCACTACCGGCTCCACCACATGTTCCTCGACGCGCCGGACGACGTCGTGCGCGCGCTCGCCGAGTTCGCCGGCGGCAAGGGCGCCGCGGCCCGGCGGCGCGCTGCGGGCGACCGGATCGACGCCTACGTCCGCGAGCACCGGAGCCGCATCGGCGCGCCGCGGCCGGCGCGGGTGGAGGCGCGCGGGAGCGTCCACGACCTGCAGGCCATCTACGACCGGCTGAACATCACGTGGTTCGGGGGCGCCATCGAGGCGCGCATCGGCTGGGGCGCGGTGCAGGGCCGCCGCCGGCGGCGGACCATCAAGACCGGCGTCTACGTGCAGGACGCGCGGCTCATCCGGATCCACCGCGCGCTCGACCGGCCCGAGGTGCCCGAGTTCTACGTGGCGATGGTGGTGTTCCACGAGATGCTCCACCAGGCCGTCCCGGCGGTGGAGCGCGACGGGCGGCGCGTGGTGCACGGGCGCGAGTTCCGCGCCCGCGAGAGGGCCTACCCCGACTTCGAGCGGGCCCGGCTCTGGGAAGAGCGGCACCTCAACCTGCTCCTCGCGCCGCGTTGATCGAGCGGGGGACTAGCGTCCCCGACCTGCGGCAGCGCTGCGCGCGTCCGGAGCCCCGCTTTTCACGCGCGCCCCGCGGGGCGCGTGCGATGATCCCCCGGCCCGATGCGCGCGCGCCGGCTCGCCCCGCTCGTCCTCGCCCTCGTCTCCTGCGCGGTCCCGCGTGGCACCGCCGAGCGGCCCAAGGTGTCCGAGTTCCGGATCGTCGGCGCGAAGCAGCTCGGCGAGGGCGCGGTGAAGGAGAAGCTCGCGACCCAGGGCCCCGACCCCTGGTGGCATCTCTTCTGGCGCGGGGCGTCCGACTTCGACGAGGACGCGCTCTCGAACGACCGCCGGCGCATCGAGCGGATGTACCAGGCCGAGGGCTTCTACCAGACCGTGGTGAAGTCCGACGTCCTGCCGGACGGGGAAGGCCGCGTGAAGGTGCGGCTGAACGTGGAGGAGGGGAGCCCCACGCGCGTGACCGAGCTCCGGATCCTGGGGCTCGAGGCGGCGCCGGAGGCGCGGGCGGCGCTCGGCAAGCTGCCGCTGCGGCAGGGGGACCGCTTCACCGAGGGGGCTTATGACGCCACCCGCGCGCAGATCCTCTCGGCGCTCGGCCGGACCGGCTATGCGCGCGCCGAGGTGAAGCAGCTCGCGGAGGTGGACCCGACGACGGGCGAGGCGCGCGTCACCTACACGGTTCGGGCTGGGCCCCGCTACCGGTTCGGGAACGTCTTCGTCTCCGGTACCTCGGCCGTGCCGCGGGAGCGGCTGCGCCAGGAGGCGGATCGCGAATTCAAGCCGGGGGACTGGTTCGACACCACCGCGCTCGAGCGGGTGCAGCGCGAGGTGGTCGGCCTCGGCGTCTTCGGCGGCGTACGGGTGACGCAGGGGCCGCCCGACGAGACGAAGAAGGACATCCCGGTCGTCATCACGGCGCGCGAGGCGCCGTTCCGCACCGTGCGCGCCGGCCCCGGGATCACCATCGCCCTGAACCGCTGGGACGTGAACGTGATCGCGGGCTGGAGCCACCGGAACTGGCTCGGCGGGCTGCGCAAGCTGAACCTCGACCTGCGCGTCGGCTACGCATTCCTGCCGAACCCGTTCGTCCGCACGCAGTCGGGCCCCGTCGGCCTCGCCGCGGTCGACTTCACCCAGCCCAACGCGATTCGCAACCGGCTCGACGTGACCACGCGCGTGGAGGTGGAGCGCGCCATCGAGGAAGCCAACACGTACTGGGCGCAGCGGTTCAGGGTGGGCTCGCCGTTCAAGTACAAGGCGATCCAGTTCGCCCCCTCGTACAACATCGAGATCTACGAGATCACCTCGGGGGTCACCGTGGCGCCGGCCGCCGGCTCGCAGGCGGCCCAGACGAACCTCCTCCTCTACTCGTGCGGCGGCACCGCCACCTGCCTGCTCTCCTACTTCGAGCAGAGGATCGCGCTCGATCTGCGGGACGACCCGGTGAACACGCGCAGGGGGTTCTACGCCTCGCTCGGGCTCCAGGAGGGGTTCACCCTGTTCGGCGCCGGCTTTCCGTACCTGCGCGTCCTCCCGGAGGTGCGCGCGTTCGTGACACCGTGGAAGAACACCGTGCTCGCCGGGCGCCTCCGGCTCGGGGCGCTGCGGATGTTCAGCTCGCAAGACCCGCCGCTGGTCGCCCGCTTCTACAGCGGTGGTCCGAGCATCATGCGCGCCTACTACACCCGGCGCCTCTCGCCGATGGTCTTCTCCGACGACTTGAAGGATTACGTGCCGGTGGGCGGCTCCGGGCTGGTGGACGGCGGGGTCGAGCTCCGGTTCCCGATCTCGGGGAACCTCGGCGGGACGCTGTTCCTCGACTTCGGCAACGTCACGACGAATCAGGCCGACGCCTTCGATCCCGGCAAGCTCCAGTACGGGGCGGGCTTCGGTCTCCGCTACGGAACGATCTTCGGCCCCATCCGCGTGGACGTCGCCGGCCGGCTCCCCCGCCGGTCCGCGCAGGGCTGGGAGATGCCCAGCGTCCCGGTCCTGGCCCCCAGCGCGGATGGAAAGACCCTCTTCGACACGGGCTTCCGCCACACCGAGCCCATCATCTCGATCCACCTTTCCGTTGGGGAAGCGTTCTAGGGAGGCATAGGTTCGGGCATGGTCCGCGCCACGAGCAGAGCGCTCGGCGCCCTCGTCATCGCCCTCGCCGGGGCGCTGGCGTGCCTGGGGGTCCTCGCGACCGCCGTCTATCTCGTCCTCGTGTCGCCGGCCGGTCGAGCCTGGGTGACCCCGCGGCTCCTCTCGGCCGTGAACGACTCGATCCAGGGTCGGATCGAGCTGGGCGGCTTCTCCTTCCAGGACGGTGGACTCCTGGTGCGCGGCGTCACCGTGCGGGACCCGGACGGCGAGGTGGTGATCTCCGCCGATCGGGCCTTCGCGGCGGTGGACCTCACCCGGCTCCGCGCGCGCCGGGTCGGCGCCCGCCTCGCGCTCGATCGGCCGTTCGTGCTCCTCGCGACCGACGACCGGGGCGAGCTCGGGATCGCCCGCGCGTTCGCCGCGCGCCGGCCATCCCCGCAGAAGGAGGAGGCGCCGGGTGGACCGAGCGCGTGGACGGTGGAGGTGTCTCGCCTCGCCATCCGCGGCGGCGAGGTGCGGATGGAGGACGCCGAAGGCGAGGTGAGCCTGTGGCTCTCCGCGCTGGACCTCGACCTCGGGGCCGAGCACGGGCCGGCGGGGAGCCGCGTCGCCGCGCGCGCGAGCGGCGAGCTGCGCGCGCCCGCGGTGGAGCCGGTGTCGCTCGAGGCCGCGGCGTCGCTGCGGCAGGGGCTCGCCGAGGTCCCGCTGTTCCGCGCGAAGGTGGGGGAGACCGCGGTCCGTCTCGTGGGCGAGCTGGACCTCGCGACCCGTCGCGGGCGCGCGGCGCTGCTCTCGTTCGCGGCCGCACGCGAGACGGCGCTTGCGCTGGACCCGCGCGCACCGCTCGCCGGCGACCTCGCCGGCCTCGCCTACGCCGAGTCGGATGGGGAAGTGGCCACCGCCGCAGCCCTGGTACGCCCGGCGGGTCTTGCGCAGGCGGGCGCGGGCGGCGAGGCCGACCTGGCGGCGGCGGTGCGGCTCCGGGCGCCGCTGGCGGCGGGCCTCGACCTCTCGCTCCGGCGGCTCGATCCTGCGCACGTCCTCGCCACAGCCCCGGCCGGCGAGGTGACGCTCGCCGCGCGAGGCCGGCTCCTCGGCACCGATCTTCGAACGCTGCGGGCAGCGCTGAGCCTCGAGGCCGCGCCCTCGCGGCTCCGCGGCGCGCGCTTCGGGCCGGTGAAGCTCGCGGCCACGGCGGAGCGCGGCACCTTCGAGGTGACGCGCCTCGACGCGACGCTCCCTGGTGCGAGGCTCACAGGGAACGGTCGCTACGCGCTCTCGGGTGGGCTCGGCGGTCAGGCGCGGCTCGACGCCTCCGACGTCGCCGCGGCGCTCGCCGCCGTGTCGGCGGTCTCCGGCGCGCGGCTGCCCGCGCTCGCCGGCCGTGGCACGGTCGACCTGCGGGCGTCCGGGACCGTCGCCGCACTCGAGCTCCACGCCGCCATCGTCGCGCAGCGGCTCGACGCCCCCGGCGTGTCGCTCTCCGGGGCGCGGCTCATGGCGGAAGCCGCCGGGCCGCTCCGCGCGCCGGTCCTCGGCGTGGAAGGCGGGGTGGCGGAAGTGCGTGCTGCCGACCGGACCGCGCGCGAGGTCGTGCTCCACGGGGCGTTCGACGGCCGCGTGGCGAGCGCGAGCGTCCGCGCCCTCGTGAAGGAGCTGGGAGAGGAGCCGGTGACGCTCGCCGCGCGCGCTGCGCTCGCCCCGGATCGCTCGGCGGCGGATCTCTCCGAGCTCTCCTTCTCCTGGCCCGGCACCCGCTTCGCCCTGGCGCGGCCGGCGCACGTCGCCTTCGCCGGCCCTTCGGTCGATCGACTGGAGCTCGCGAGCGACGCGCAGCGGCTCGTGGTGGAGGGCGGGCTCGTGAATGTGCGCCAGGGCCGGCGCGCGGCGAAGGCGCTCGACGCGCGGGCATGGGTGGACCGGTTCGACCTCGCCCGGCTGCCGGCCGGGATCCTCCCCGAGGACCTCCACCTCGCCGGCACGCTCACCGCCAGCGCCGTCGCGAGCGGTGATGTCGCGGCACCGGTGGTGGAGGCGAGGGCCGAGCTCGACGGCGGGACGGTGTCCAACGTGGACGGGCTCTCCCTCGCGGCCGAGGGGACCTACGACGGCCCCACGCGCCGTGCCCGCGTCGCGGCCGGCCTGCGGCGGGCCGAGGGGGGCGAGGTGGAGGTGCGCGCGGAGCTGCCCGTGGCGCTCGCCGCGGCGCCCCGCGACGCGCCGGTGCAGCTCACGGTGTCGGTGCGCGGGCTCGAGGTGGGCGACGCGCTCCGGCTCGTCCGCTCGACGGCGCCGCTCGGCGGGACCGCCTCCGCGGACCTGGCGGTCGGCGGCACCATCGGCCGTCCGTCGATCGACGTCACGGCGTCGCTCGAAGGCGGGAGCTGGGGAGAGTACGGCCCGTTCGCGCTGCGGGCGGCGGTGAAGGATCCGGGTGGCGAGGCCCAGCTCGACGCCGGGCTCACCTGGCGCGGCGCCCGCGCGATCGAGGTGGGCGGCGCAGTGCCGCTCGACACCGGTGAGCTCGTCCGCGCGCCCGCGCGGACGGTGCAGCGGCTCCAGACGGCGCCGCTGGACGTGAAGCTCAGCGTGCCGAGCCTCGACCTCGCGCGCTTCGCCGGAATGGCCGGGCTCCCCGCCGACCTCGCGGGGACGATCACCGGCGACGGCACGGTGAAGGGAACCCTGCGCGCGCCGCGCGGAGAGATCGGCCTCGACGGGAAGGGCCTCGCGGCGTCGGGCTGGAAGGGGGCCGGCGCGCAGCTCGTGGTGGCGCTCGGTGACGGCGTGACCGCGACGCGCGGCCGCCTGGACTTCGGCGGCGCCGAGCTGCTCGAGTTCGAGGGCACGATGTTCGCGGCGCCGGAGTCGCTCCTCGTGCCGGGCGCTGCCGAGCGCGCGCCGATCGATCTCGAGGTCCTCTTTCCTGGGGCCGACCTCGCGCGCGTCGGCGGCGGGAAGCCGCTCGCCGGCACGGTGAAGGGCACGCTCCGCGCCACCGACACCGCCGCCGCGCCGCGGGTGGAGCTCGAGCTGCACGGCGAGCGGCTCGCCGTCTCGGGGCACCCGCTCGGCGACCTCGAGGTCGCGGCGAAGGCCGGCCCCGCCGGGCTCGACGCGCGGGCGCGCCTCGCCGCGGCGGGCGGCGGGAACGTCACCGCGAGCCTCGCCTTCCAGGAGCCGGTCACCCTGGCGGCCCTGCGCGACGGCCGGGTCGCGCGCGCGCAATCCGTCGCGCGCGTGGTGGCCGACCGGCTCGACCTGGGGTTCCTCTCCGCAGCGCTGCCGGGCACGGTCCGTTCGGCGTCGGGGACGCTCGGCGCCGACGTCCTGGCCCAGGGTCCGCTCGAGCGGCTGCGCCCGCAGGGCACGCTGCGGGTGGCGAGCGGAAAGGCCGCGGTGGCGGAGCTCGGGGAGTGGAGCGGCATCGAGGTCGACGCCGCGATCTCCGAGGACAAGCTCCGCGTGTCGCGCCTCGAGGCGCGCCGGGGCCGCGGGCGACTCGAGGCGAAGGCGGAGGCATCGGGGCTCCTCCTGCGCGAAGGCCCGGGGAAGTTCACCTCCGAGCTTCACACGCGCGGCCTCACGATCCCGCGCGCCGGCCAGGACCTACTGACCCTCGACGACGTGGACGTCGAGGCGAAGGGGACGTTCGACGCGTCGGTCCTGCGCGCGGACGTGCAGGTGCCGAAGGCCACGATCAAGCTGCCGAGCCGGACGCCGCGCGCGCTCCAGTCGCTCGACCAGCGCGAGGACATCGTGGTGGGGGCGCCGAAGAAGAAGCCGCGCCAGCACGGAGAGGAGCTCGCACCGGGCGAGGAGGAGGCGAAGCCGTACCGCATCGTCGCCCACGTCATCGCGCCGAACCGCACCTTCGTGAGGGGTGACAGCCCGCGCGTCGACGTGGAGCTGAAGGCCGACGTGACCTTCGACGTCATCGGCCCGCGCACCTATGCGGAGGGCTCGGTGACCGTGATCCGGGGCGAGGTGGAGCCCATCGGCGGGCGGCGGTTCGACCTGCAGCGCGGGGGGGTGACCTTCACCGGGGGCGAGCCCAAGGAGGCCGTGCTCGACGTGGTGGCGCGCTACGACAACCCCGCCGCGAAGGTCACGGTGACCGTGACCGGGCCCCTCACCGCTCCGTCGGTGAAGCTCTCCTCCGAGCCGCCGCTGGACGAGTCGCAGATCGCGATGCTCATCGCGACCGGCCGCACCGATCTGAAGCGGGGCTCGGGTGGCGTGGACACGATGAGCGGCGAGGATGTGGGGAAGGCCGCGATGGGCGCGGTGGTGACGCAGGCGTTCCGGGGCCTCGTCGCCGACAAGCTGCCCGTCGACACGGTGAGCCTCGAGCCGACGCGCATCCGCGCCGGCAAGTACGTCACCGATCGGATCTACGTCGGCTACACGCGGAACTTCGAGGCGAACCCGGAGCGGGGCGAGAACCCCGACGAGGTCCAGGTCCAGTACCAGATCACGCCGCGCTGGACCTTCGAGTCGCGGTACGGGAACGGGAGGAGCGGCGGCGCTTCGATCATCTGGTCGAAGGACTACTAGGCGGCACCAGAACCGGCCGAGTCACCGTCCGCGCAGCGAACCGTGCCCGGTCGCTCCTCGCTGCCAATCCCGAGCCGCCCTTGACGCCCGCCGGGTGTTCCATTAATCCGTCCAACCGGATGGAGAGATGGACCCCACGTCCGCCCGACCGGCTGCTCGCCGGCCTCTCGGGCCTCGCCGACCCCACGCGGCTGCGGCTGCTCGCGGTCCTCGAGCGCCACGAGCTCGGCGTCGCCGAGCTCACCGAGGTCCTCCGCCTCCCTCAATCCACCGTGAGCCGCCACCTGAAGGTGCTCGCCGACTCCGGCTTCCTCCACGTCCGCGCCGACGGCACGAGCCGGCTCTACCGGCTCGCCGAGCTCGAACCGGGCGCGCGCCGGCTGTGGCGCGCCGCGCGCGAGGGAGTGCAGGGCTGGGCCGCGCTCGAGCAGGACCGGCTGCGGCTCGAGCGGCGCCTCGCGGCGCGCCGCGACGAGGCCGACCGGTTCTTCGCCGGCGCCGCCGGCGACTGGGAGCGGCTCCGGGCCGAGCTGTACGGCACCGGCTTCCTCGCCGAGGCGCTCCTCGCGCTCCTCCCGAAGGACCTCATCGTCGCCGACCTCGGGTGCGGCACCGGCGATCTCACCGCGCGCCTCGCCCGGCGCGTCGCCCACGTCCACGCCGTGGATCGCTCGGCGGCGATGCTGCGCGCCGCGCAACGGCGGGTGGGCGAGCTCGGCAACGTGTCCCTCCACGAGGCCGACCTCGAGGCGCTCCCGCTCGAGGACGCGAGCTGCGACGCGGCGCTCCTCGCCCTCGTGCTCGGCTGGGTCGCCGATCCGCGCCCGGTGCTGGCCGAGGCGGCGCGGGTGCTGCGGCCCGGCGGGACCCTCGTGGCGATCGACCTCGCGCGCCACGACGACGCGCGCTTCCAGGAGCGGCTCGGGCAGGCGCGCGCGGGCTTCGAGCCCGCCGATCTCGCGGCCATCCTCTCCGAGGCCGGCCTCGCCGCGGCAGAGGTCCGGCCGCTCCCGCCCGAGCCCGGCGCCCGGGGCCCGGCGCTCCTCGCGGCCGTCGCCGAGCGTCCCGCACCCGCCGGCGCACGACCTCGGGCGGGCCGGACCCGCGCCGCCTAGACCCCCACAGCCCTCACCCTCTCGAACCGCAGTCCCGACACACAGGAGAAGAAGAGATGCCCCCCAGCACCGCCCGCGCGAAGAAGCCCGCCGCCCGCCCCGACTTCCACGTGAAGGACCTCGCGCTCGCCGACTGGGGCCGCAAGGAGATCGAGCTCGCCGAGAAGGAGATGCCCGGCCTCATGGCGCTGCGGAAGGAGTACGGCGCGAAGCAGCCGCTCCGCGGCCAGCGCATCACCGGCTCGCTCCACATGACGATCCAGACGGCGGTGCTCATCGAGACGCTCGTCGATCTCGGCGCCGACGTCCGCTGGTGCTCCTGCAACATCTTCTCGACGCAGGACCACGCCGCGGCCGCGATCGCCGTCGGGCGCGGCGGCACGCCGTCGAGCCCGAAGGGCGTCCCGGTGTTCGCCTGGAAGGGCGAGACGCTCGAGGAGTACTGGGACTGCACCGACCGCGCGCTCGACTTCGGCGGCGGCAAGGGTCCGACGCAGATCGTGGACGACGGCGGCGACGCCACGCTCCTCGTCCACAAGGGCGTGGAGTTCGAGGCCGCGGGCAAGGTCCCGTCGCCCGACTCCGCCGACTCCGAGGAGCTCGCGGTGATCCTCCGCCTCCTCGGCCGGACGCTGAAGGAGGACCCGAAGCGCTGGACGCGCGTCTCGAAGGAGATCCGCGGCGTCACCGAGGAGACGACCACGGGCGTCCACCGGCTCTACGACATGCAGAAGGCGGGCACGCTGCTCTTCCCCGCCATCAACGTGAACGACTCGGTGACGAAGTCGAAGTTCGACAACCTCTACGGCTGCCGCCACTCGCTCGTGGACGGCCTCATGCGCGCCACCGACGTGATGCTCGCCGGCAAGCTCTGCGTCGTGCTCGGCTACGGCGACGTGGGCAAGGGCTGCGCGCAGTCGCTCCGCGGCCAGGGCGCTCGCGTGGTGGTCACCGAGATCGACCCCATCAACGCGCTCCAGGCGGCGATGGAGGGCTACGAGGTGGTGCGGCTCGAGGACGTGGTGAAGGAGGCCGACGTCTTCGTCACCGCCACCGGCAACGTCGACGTGATCACGCTCGAGCACCTCCGGAAGATGAAGGACTGCGCGATCGTCGGGAACATCGGCCACTTCGACAACGAGATCGACATCGCCGGCCTGAAGAAGGCGACGAAGCGCGTGAACATCAAGCCGCAGTACGACGCGTTCGTCTTCCCCGACGGCCACCGGGTGCTGGTCCTCGCCGAGGGCCGCCTCCTGAACCTCGGCTGCGCCACCGGCCACCCGTCGTTCGTGATGTCGAACTCCTTCACGAACCAGACGCTCGCGCAGATCGAGCTCGCGACGAACCTCTCGAAGTACGAGCGGAAGGTGTACGTGCTGCCCAAGCACCTCGACGAGAAGGTGGCGCGCCTCCACCTCGACCAGATCGGGGCGCGGCTCACGAAGCTCTCGCAGAAGCAGGCCGACTACATCGGCGTCTCGCCGAAGGGGCCGTTCAAGCCGGATCACTACCGGTACTAGGCCGCCTTGAGCACCACCTGGCTCCTCTGGCTCGCGTTGACGCTGCTCACCGGCAACCCGCTCGGTGCGCTCGTCGCCGTGGTCGTCGTGCTGTGGCTCGCCGATCGGTTCACCTTCCGCCTCCTGCCCGGGCCAGTGCGCGCCGTGCGCCGCTGGCGCCGGGCGGGTGAGCTGCGCCGCGGGCTCGGCGTGAACCCGCACGACCGCCGCGCCCGGCTCGAGCTCGCGGACCTCGTCCTCGCGCGACATCCCGCCGAGGCGGCCGCGCTCGCGCGCGCCAACGTGGAGGCGGGCGACGAGGACGTGCCGACCCTGTACCTCCTCGGCGCTGGCCTCGCGCGCTCGGGGCAGGCCGACGCCGCGGAGCGCGTCCTCGCCGCGGCGAAGGAGCGCGAGCCCGGCTTCCGGCTGGGTGAGCTGGACCTCGAGCTGGGGCGGCTGCGGCTGCGGCGCGGCGACTTCGCTGGAGCGCGCGAGGCGCTCGAGCGGCTCGTCCAGGCGCGTCCGGGCACGGTCGAGGGGCGCTGGCTCCTCTCCCGGGCGCTCGCCGGCGTCGGCGACCGGGCGGGCGTCGTCCGCATGCGCGACGAGGGCTGGGCCGAGTACTGCGCGCTGCCCGGCTTCCGGCGGCGCGAGGAGCGGCGCTACGCGTGGCGGCTCCGGCCGGAGCGCGGCGCGCTCGCCGTGGTCGGGGTGGCCGCGGCGCTCACCGCGGCCGGAGCGCTGCTCCTCACGCTCGTCGGCTTCCGCTGATTGGTCTCAGGCGCGGGCTCGGGCGCGCGTCGCCGTCCGACGGCGCCACGCGAGCGCGAGGCCGAGCGCGGTGGCGGTCGCGAGCGCGACGAGCGCGCCCCGCCCCACCTGTGCGTTCCGGTACTCGAGTGCGAGCCGATGCGTCCCTGCCGGCACCGGGACCGCCATGAAGGCCCAGTCCGCGCGCCCGAGCGGGACCGGCGCGCCATCCACCGTCGCGGTCCAGCCGGGGAAGAACGGGTCGAGGATCACCGCGAATCCCGGGGCGGGTGCCGCCACCGTGGCCTCGAGCCGGTTCGGGCCGATCTCGATCGCCACCGCGGGCACGGGTCCGCTCCGAGGCGAGGTCGAGGTCGCGGTGAGGGGGCCGGGCGCGAGCAGCGCGACCCGCCCGCTCGCCGCCTCCACGAGCCGCGCGCCCACCTCCTCGTCCGCGACCGTCTCCGCCGCGCCCACCCAGAACACCCGCGGGAGCGCTGGCGCCGCGTAGGCGCCGAACGCGTTCTCCCACTCTCTCGCGCCATTGCCGAGCCACGGCAGGAGCTGCGGCGCGTCCGCCACCACCACCGGCGCCCCGAGGAGCGGCCACAGCGCCGACTCGGCGCGCGGCCGCGGGAAGTTCGTGTCGCTCGTCACCGGCGCGAGCGGGACGAGGCGGTCGTCGCGGGTCGCCTCGAGGAGCGCGCGCACGCGCTGGATCACGGTGGGGGAGTACCCAGTCGCGCCCTCGAGCCCGAGCCGCAGCGCCGCGTTCGCGCTCTGGCCCCACTTCGCGATCACGGCCATGCGGCCGGTGGGCGGCACGAGGTGGGCGAGGTCGGCGAGCGGGGGATGCTCGCCCGCCGCCGGCGCCACCGGGTTCATCTCGCCGAAGGCGAGCCACAGGTCGGCCCCGGCGATCGCGACCGCGGCGAGCGCCCAAGGCGCGCCGGCGCGCACGCGGGGGGCGATCGAGGCGAGCGCGAGCCAGGCGAGGCCGGCGAGCGCGAGGCCGATCGCGACCGGCGCGGTGGCCGTCGCGGCGGCGGCGTCGAAAGGGAAGCCGCTCGCTGCGGGAAGGACCTTCGCGGCGATCGCGAGGACGCCGAGCGCGAGGCCGACGCGGAGCGTGCGCCTCCGCCACGCCACGCCGCCCTCGCGCAGCGCGTCGAGCCCCTCGGCGGCGAGCAGCGCGGCGGAGAAGGCGGTGACCATCAGCGTGCGCGTGGGGTTCCGGAACGAGCCGAAGCCGGGGAGCCACCGGTAGAGCGCCTCGTGCAGCCAGAGCCAGGCGTCTTCGCCGAAGCAGAGCCACACCCCCACGAGCGCGATCGCGGCGTGGAGCCAGAGCAGCCTCCGGCGGAGCGGCGCGGCCGCTGCGAGCGCGAGCGGGAGGATCCCGAGGTATCCGGTCGCCTCCCAGAGGTTCATCTCGCGGAGCACCCATGCGCCGCCGTAGGCGCGGGGCAGGACGAGGAGCGCGAGCCCCCAGCGCGAGGGCCACTTCCAGCTCGTCGCGAACGCGTACGCGACGCCGCCGCCCCGCGGGCCGTGGCGCGCGAGCTCCAGGGCCGGCAGCACGACCGGGCCGGCGAGGAGGAGCCCCAGCGGCGCGGCGGCGAGGGCGAGGAGCGCGTCGGCCGGACGGCGGCGCCACAGCGCGGGCGCGAGGCCGAGCGCGTGCGCGCCGGCGACGAGCGTCCCGAGGTACGCCATCTGCGCCGCCCCGCCGCACCAGGAGAGCGCCGCGGCGACGGCGGTGACGATGAGCCAGCGGCCGCGGCCGCGCGACTGCGGGCCGGTGAGCCGCGGTCCGGCGACGGGAGCGCCCGCGCCCGCGAACCCGTCGAGCCCGGCGAGCATCCACGGCCACCACGCGGTGGCGGCGGCGAAGTTCCAGTGCTGCAGGTGCACCGTCTGCTTCGCGCCGAGCGCGAAGAGCACCGCGGCGAGGAGCGCTGCGGCCGCCGAGAGGCCACGCGTGCGCATCCAGAGCGCCATGCCCCAGCCGCCGAGGCAGAGGTGGAGGAGCGTCGCGAGGGTGAGCGCGCGCGGCGCGTCCCAGGGCAGGGTGAGCCAGGTGGCCGGGTCGAGCCAGGCGGTCTGCGGATCCCCGGCGAGCGGGTAGCCCATGAAGATCCCGCGCTGCCAGCCGGGGACCTCGAGCGCGCGCAGGCTCGCGGCGGTGGCCTCCCGGATCCCGAAGAAGAAGTTGCGCAGGTCGGAGCCGACGAAGGCCTGCCCGGGCGCCGCGGCGCGCCAGTGGAACGCGCACACCGCGAGCGGGACGGCGAGGAGGGCGAGGTGGAACGGGCGGAGGCGCTTCACCGTGGGGTCTCGGGAGAAGGACGGGCGGCGCGCAGGAGCTCCCGCGCGAGCCAGGCGAGGAGCACGAGGAAGATCGCGGTCCGCGCGACCTCCTCGGCGGTGTACACCGCGTCGAAGTAGCGGACGAGGCCTCGCGAGGAGCGGGTCTCGAACGCGACGTGGTAGTCGAGGACGGCGATCGCGGAGACCGCGACGCCGAGCCAGGCCGGCGCGGCGCAGAGCGCCCCGGCGGCGATCACGTAGAGGGCGTACTGCGGGCTGTACACCTTGTTCACGGCGATCCAGGCGACGAGCACGAGGCCGAGGCCGAGGCGCACCGCCCGCGCGGAGCGGGCGCGCCAGGCCCCCCACGCGGCCAGCGCGGCGGCTGGTGCGAGGAGCGCGAGGGTCGCCCGGTTCAGGAACGTGGCGTCGAAGACGAGCCGCTCGGCACCCGGCACGTGCCGGAGCACCTCCCAGATCGAGTTCTCGGCGCCCCGGGTGCCGTTGAACTGCCAGAACCAGCCCCACGCGCCGGGCGCCACGAGCGCCACCGGCAGGTTCGCGGCCAGCACCGCGGCGGCGAAGCCGAGCGCGCCGAGGCCGAGGGCGAGCCATGCACGGCGGCCCGCGAGCGCGCCCGCCGCCGCCGGCAGGAGCGCCACCGGGAAGAGCTTCGCCGAGGCGCCCAGGCCTGCCCAGGCGCCGGCGCGTCCGGGTCGCCCGTGCTCGAGCGCGAGCACCGCCGCGAGGAGCAAGGCGAGCGGGAGCGCGTCCCAGTTGAGCCCGACGTAGTAGGCGAGCGCTGGGGACCCCGCGAGCCACCACGGGCTCGTGCCGGGGAGGCGCTGCAGCATCGCCACCGCGGCGAGCGCGAGCAGCGCGAGCCCGAGGTAGCTCACCGTGAAGTAGGCCCACGGCGTCCCTGACACGAAGGAGGGCAGCCAGAGCGCCGCGGCGAGGAGGGGCGGGTACTCGATCCGGTCCTCGAGGTACGGGGTGGGCCGGCCGCCGTGGAAGTAGCGGTCCCCGGCCATCGCGAGGAGGTCGGAGTAGGCGTGGTGGTCGAAGGCCCAGGGGCGGTACGCCACGCCGGGGTGGGCCGCGCCGCGGACGAGGAACGCCCAGCCGATCGCGAGCAGGGCGGCGGCGACGGCGAGCTGCGTCGAGCGGGAGCGAGGGCGAGGGCGGGGCGCGAGGGGGCGCATGACGCGCGCAGCAAGCGAGCGCGCGGACCCTAGCAGCGGCGACGCACCCCGGCAAGGCGCGGAGCGGACGCGGCGGTCGGCCCGCGGTAACATCACGCGGTGACCCTCGCGGACGTCGTCGAGATCCTCACCGACGCGGTCGCGCGCACCGGCCCGTACGCACCGCTGGTGCTCTCCTTCGCGAGCTTCGTCGAGTACGTCTTCCCGCCGTTTCCCGGCGACGCGCTCGTCCTCCTCGGCGCCTGGTACGCGGTGCAGGGGCTGCTCTCGTGGCCCGCCACCTTCGTCGCGGTGACGGCGGGCGCGATCGCCGGCGCCACCGTGGACTGGTACATCGGCCGCAGGCTCGGCCCGCGGCTCGAGGAGCGGGCGCGGCGCCGAGGGCAGGACCAGGCGGCCCAGCTCGCCCGCTTCGAGGCGAGCTACCGGCGCTGGGGGCCCTGGTTCCTCGCCGCGAACCGCTTCCTCCCCGGCGTGCGCGCCTTCCTGTTCGTGGCCGCCGGCGCGAGCCGTGTCCCGTACCGGGAGGTGCTGCTCTTCGGCGGCCTCTCCGCCGCGCTCTGGAACGCGCTCCTCCTCGCGGCCGGCGCGTTCCTCGCACGGAACCTCGACCAGCTCGTCGGCCTCTTCGATCGCTACACCGTGGTCGCGTGGGCCGTGGTCGTCACCGCGGTCCTCGTGTTCGTCATCCGCGCGGTCCGCCAGCGCCGCCGGGAGCCGGCGCAGTGAACCTCGGCGCGATCGCAGCGCTCGCCCTCGCCGCCGTCCCGTCCGCCGCGCACCGCTGGCGCGTCGAGATCGCCGGCGAGCCGGTGGGGATCACCGCGCTCGACGTCGCGTGCGGTCCCGAGGGCTGCACGATGCACTGGGAGAGCGCGCTCCGCGCGCCGGAGCCGTCGGAAGGGCTCGTGCTGCGGCGGGTGATCGAGGCGCGCACGCGGCCCGACGGGCGCGCCCGGTGGGTCCGGGCGGCCGTCGACGCCCCGCTCGGCTCGCGGGAGACCGAGGACGGCGAGGGGCCGGTGCCGGCGAGCCTCGCCGAGCTCCTGCTGTCGAGCGCGAGGGAGGGAGAGCGGCGCTGCCTCACCGTGCGCGAGGAGGCGACCGGCGAGGTGGGGCAGGCCTGCGCCATGCGCCGGGGCGACTGGCTCGAGGGAGAGGTTCTCGGCGTCGGGCTGCGCTTCCGGGCAAAGCCGGGGGAGCCACCCGAGGAGGTGGAGGTGCCGGCGCAGCGGGTGCGGTTCGTCGCCGACGCTCAGGCCGAGGTGCCGGCGCGCGCGCCGCGACTCCTCGAGACCGAGGTGCCGCTCGCGCCCGGCGCGGCGCGGGCCGACGGCACGCCCGCGGGGCTGCTGCGGTTCTGCGGCCTCGCGCCCGAGCCTCCGTTCACGGCCACCGGAGTCGATGAGGAGGTCCCTCGCGGCTGGCCGGACGGCGCGAGCTGCCGGGAGAAGACGGCGCGCTACGTAGCCCGCGCCGCCGCGGCCGGGCTTCCTTCGCGCCACGTGGTCGGCGTCGCCTGGGACGGGAATGGCTTCGCCTGGCACGAGTGGGCGGAGGTGTTCACCGTCGGTGCGTGGCTGCCGGTGGATCCGTCGTTCCGGCAGCTCCCGGCGGCCGGGCCGCGCTTCGCGGTGGCGCGCTTCCCCGACGGCGACCCGCCGGCGCGCCAGGCCGCGGGCCGCGCGATCCTGGCGTGCTGGGGGCGCGCGCGGGTGGAGCGGGCGCGTTGACGCCACTATCCGGCGCGCCGCGCCAGGAACCTCGCGAGCGCCTCCGCCTTCGGCACGAGCGACGAGAGCTCGATGAGCTCCCCCGGCGTGTGGAAGCCCGCGCCGCGCGGGCCGAGCCCGTCGATCGACGGGACGCCCACGGCCGCGGTGGTGGCCGCGTCCGAGCCGCCGCCCGCGAGCGAGGCCTCGCCGGCGCCCAGTCCCGCCTCGCGCTGGCATGCGCCATAGGCGGCGGCCAGCGCGGCGTTCGCCTCGGTGCGCACGAGCGGCGGCCGGCGCGTGGCGGCGCCGATCTCGATGCGCGTCCCCTCGATCGCCGCCTCCCGCGCCGCGGCGTCGAGCGCGGCGAAGAGCGCGTCGCCGTCCTCGGGGGTGAGGAAGCGCAGGTCCACCTCGCAGCGCGCGTGCGCGGGGATCGTGTTCTTCGACGTGCCGCCGTGGAAGGTGCCCACGCTCGCCGAGGTCCCGCGCGCGGGGTCCGAGAGCCGCTGCACGCGGTCGGTGAAGCGCGCGAGCGCCCAGATCGCGCTCCGCCCCTTCTCTGGCTCGTTCCCCGCGTGCGCGGCGACGCCGTGCGCCTCCACCGGCACCGCCGCCACGCCCTTGCGGAGCGTGACGACGAGGTCCTCCTCGCGCCCCGACTCGAAGCCGAGCGCGCAGGCCGCGCCGCGCGCGCGCTCGTGCAGGATGGGCTGCGACTCGGGCGATCCGACCTCCTCGTCCGACACGAGGAGCCCGCACACCGGTACGCGGGCGAGGAGCCCCTCGCGCGCGAGCGCCTGGAGCGCGAGCACGATCACCGCGACGCCGCCCTTCATGTCGAAGGCGCCCGGCCCGCGCCCCACGTCCCCCTCCACGCTCCAGCCCTCGAACGACCCCGGCGGGAAGACGGTGTCGGTGTGGCCGACGAGGAAGGCCCGCGCGCCCGGCGCGGCGGACTCGAGCCAGAGGTGATCACCGAAGCCCTGCCGGCTCGGGATCCGCGCCGTGCGGAGCCCCGCCCGCGCGAGCTCCGCCTCCACGATCGCGACCACCGCGTTCACGCCGGCGACGTTCCGCGAGAAGGAGTTCACCTCCACGAGCCGCGCGACGAGCCGTTCCGCCGCAGCGCCCTGGCCGCGGAGCCACGCGACCGCCGAGTCGAGGTTGCCCATCCCGTGATCTCCCTTCCAGCCTCGGCCGATCGGATCCGCCGACCCGGCGAGCGTCGCTCGCTGACGCGCGCAGGCCGCGCCGGTATAAAGGTACGCATGAAGCGCTTCAAGGCCTCGGTGATCGGCGGGTCCGGCTACGGCGGCGTCGAGATGATCCGCCGCCTCCTCCTCCACCCCGAGGTCGAGCTCGTCCGCGTCGCGTCGGTCGACTTCGTCGGCGAGCCGCTCGGCGCCGCGCACCCCACGCTCGAGGGCGTGCCGCTCCGCTTCGAGGGGATCACTCCGCGTGAAGCCGCGGAGGGCGCGGACGTGGTGCTCCTCGGGCTCCCGCACCGTGTCACCGCAGACAAGGTGCCCGAGATCGCGGACGCCACGCGCGCGAAGGTGGTCGACATGTCGGGCGACCACCGGCTGAAGGACGCCGCTGCGTACGAGCGCTGGTACCAGCACGCCCACCCGCACCCCGAGCGGCTCCGCGACTTCGTCTACGGCCTGCCCGAGCTGAACCGGGAGCGGATCCGGGCCGCGCGCTTCGTCGCCTCCCCGGGCTGCTTCGCCACCTCCATCGAGCTGTCGCTCCTGCCGCTCGCGAAGGCCGGGCTCCTCTCGGGCGCGGTCGTGCACGTGCAGGGGATCACGGGCTCGTCGGGCTCCGGCGCCGCGCCACAGGCCGGCACCCACCACCCCATCCGCGCCGGGAACCTCAAGACCTACAAGCCGCTCGAGCACCAGCACGTCCCCGAGATCCTGGAGACGCTCGCCGCCGCCGGCGCCGAGGGCGTGCAGCTCCGGTTCGTGCCCGTGTCGGCGCCGCTCGGCCGCGGCATCCTCGCGACCTCGTTCGTCGAGCTGCCGGAGGAGTGGAGCGAGGCGCGCGTCCGCGCGCTGTACGACGAGGCCTACGCCTCGGAGCCGTTCGTCCGCGTGCCGCGGAAGCGGTTGCCCGAGGTCGCCGCGGTCTCGGGCTCGAACTACGCCGAGGTGGGCGTGGCGGTCGGCCCCGCGCACCACGGGCGCCGCACCGCCGCGGTCTTCGGCGCGATCGACAACCTCGTGAAGGGCGGCGCGGGGCAGGCGATCCAGAACATGAACCTCGTGCTCGGCCTCCCCGAGGAGCTGTCGCTCCAGGACCGGGGACCGTGGCCACCGTAAGGGAGTCACCGTGAAGCAGATCGTCGTGAAGCTCGGGGGCGAGGTGACGAGCTCCCCCGAGCTCCCCGCCATCGCCGCGTCGCTGCGCGCGCTCGTCGCGGCCTGGCATCGCGTCTCCATCGTGCACGGCGGTGGCCCGCAGGCCACCGCGCTCCAGCAGCGGCTCGGCCTCGTGCCGCGGATCATCGCCGGCAAGCGCTACACCGACGAGCCCACGCTCGACGTGATGAAGTACGTGGTCGCCGGCCAGGTGAACGCCGACCTCTGCGCCCGGCTCCTCGCCGGCGGCGTGGTGGGCGTCGGGCTCCACGGCGCGTCCGGCCACGTGATCCGGGCCGTGCGCCGCCCGCCCCGCGCCCTCACCGGCGCCGGGCCCGAGCCGGTCGACCTCGGCCTGGTCGGCGACGTCACCGGCTTCAACCTCGCGCTCCTGGCGCAGCTCCAGGAGATGGGCTTCGTCCCGGTGCTCGCCTGCCTCGGCTGCGATCCCGCGGGGCAGCTCCTCAACATCAACGGGGACACCGTCGCGAGCCAGCTCGCCGGCGCGCTCCAGGCCGACGCGCTCGTCCTCGTCACCTCCACGCCCGGCGTGCTGCGCGACGTGAAGGACCCGGCCTCGCGCATCCCGCGGATGCGCCGCGCCGAGTTCGAGGCCGGCGTCCGCGACGGCTCGATCTCGGGCGGCATGATCCCCAAGCTCGAGGAGTCCTTCGCGGTGCTCGCCGGCGGCGCGAAGAGCGTCGTCATCGTCGGCAAGCTCGGCGAGGGCGACCTCGAGCGGGCGGTGCTCGAGCCCGGGAGCGTCGGCACCGTGCTCCAGGCTTGATCGACGGACCGGCTCGCCCCGAGGAAGACCCATGGCCAACTTCGACCCTCCGTGCGCCTCGCTCTTCACGGTCGGCTTCGCCGGCACCACGCCGTCGAAGGAGGTGCTCGAGCTCATCGACCGCGGCGTGTTCGGCGTCATCCTCTTCGGGCGCAACGTGGAGAGCGCCGAGCAGGTGGCCGAGCTCGTCGCCGCGCTGAAGCGCCACGCCGGGAGCCGGCCGCTCCTCGTGTCGATCGATCAGGAGGGCGGGCGGGTCGCGCGGCTGCGCGAGCGCCACGGCTTCACCGAGCTGCCGCCGATGCGG
>Ga0318496_10000066_pt1 | contig 29242 bp, 25 predicted proteins | sample GRESIP109b1f22_FD_203296 | JGI IMG/M metagenome (GOLD analysis project Ga0318496, IMG submission 203296) | Tropical soil microbial communities from Luquillo Experimental Forest, Puerto Rico - GRE.SIPMG.109b1f22 | ecosystem: Environmental > Terrestrial > Soil > Tropical forest > Bulk soil... | reverse complement strand
CGCGTGGACCGCCTCGGTGACCCGGAACGAGCAGCGGTAGGCGATGCCGCCGGGCGGCTTGTTCGTGTAGACGCCGTCCACCTCGGCGAAGGCGCGCCTGAGATCGTACGATCCGGTGCAGATCGAGAACATCCCCGCCGGGAACTTGGAGGGGTTCGCCGCGGCGTCGGTGTAGCCGTGATCGGCGATGGTCTTGATCCGCAGCGCCGTCATGGTGCCGTCGCGCTTCGCCCCCAGCTCCGCGCTGATGTGGTAGTCGCGCGCGAACGAGTCGGCCTGGAGGTTCTCCATCCGGTCCTCGATCCACTTGACCGGCTTGCCGAGCACGACCGACGCCGCCACCGCGATGACGTAGCCGGGATAGACCGGCACCTTGCCGCCGAAGCCGCCGCCGATGTCGGGCGACACGATCCGGATCTTCTCCTCGGAGAGGCCGACGTGCCCCGCGACGAGGGCGAAGACGGTGCGGATCGCGTGCGGCGCCTGGGTCGTCATGTAGACCGTGAGCTTCCCCTGCGCCCGGTCGAAGTCGGCGATGCACCCGCAGGTCTCGATCGAGGCGACGTGGATGCGCGGGATGTAGAGGTCTTGCTTCACGACCACGTCGGACCTCGCGAGCTCCGCCTCGGCCCCGGCGCGGTCGCCCGCCTCCCAGTGGAAGATCCGGTTGTCCTTCTTGTCCTTCTTGTCGGTGCGCAGGACGGGCGCCCCGGGCTCGAGCGCCTTGAAGGGATCGACCACCACGGGGAGCGGCTCGTAGTCGACCTCCACCGCCTCGACGCCGTCGGCGGCCGCGTAGCGGTCGGTCGCGATCACCGCCGCCACCTCCTGCGCCTGGTACATCACCTTCTCGGTCGGCAGCACCATCTGCGTGTCCGACATCAGCGTCGGCATCCAGTGCAGGTTGTACTTGGCGAGGGTCTCGCCGGCGATGACGGCGAGGACGCCGGGCACCTTCAGCGCGCGCGAGCTGTCGATCGACTTCAGTTTCGCGTGGGCGAAGGGGCTCCGGACGATGTCCATGTAGACCATCCCGGGGAGCTGGATGTCGTCCACGTAGCGCCCCTGGCCGCGGATGAAGCGCGGGTCCTCCTTGCGCTTCATCGCGTGGCCCATCCCGCACACGTCGGCCGAGGTTCGCGGTGCCATGGTTCACTCCTTGCGAAGCTTCTCGGCCGCATATTCCACGGCCTTCACGATGTTGACGTACCCGGTGCACCGGCAGAGGTTCCCGGAGATCGCCTGGCGGATCTCGAGCTCGGTAGGGGTCGGGGTCCTCTGGAGCAGGGCGTAGGAGCTCATCATCATCCCCGGGGTGCAGTAGCCGCACTGCAAGCCGTGCATCTCCCAGAAGCCTTCCTGGATCGGGTGGAGCTGGCCGTCCTTCTCGAGCCCCTCCACCGTCATCACCTCCCGGCCGTCCGCCTGCACGGCGAGGACGGTGCACGACTTCACCGGCGCGCCGTCGAGGAGGACCGTGCAAGCCCCGCAGTGCGTCGTGTCGCAGCCGACGTGCGTGCCGGTGAGTCGAAACACGTCGCGCAGGAGGTGGACGAGGAGGAGCCGGGAGTCCACCTCCGCCTCGCGCGCGGCCCCATTCACGGTGACGCGGATCTGGTGCCTGGCCATGGCTAGTGCCGCTCCGTAGAAATGATGAGTCGATTCACCATAAGTTCCTCCGCGGCACTTCGCGGGGAAGGCTCCGTGCCTTGCAGGAGAAGCGGCAAGGCACGGGCCCTCCCCGCGGGCCCTACCGGGGGAGGCGGAGCGCCGCCTCCCCCGAACCCCCACCCGCGTGGCGCGCGCCCGATGGGCTCACTTCTTCTGGGGCGCGGCACTAGCGTCCCCCCTTCGCCCGCTCGGCGGCCTTCCGCAGCGCGCGCCCGGTGAGCACGCGCGCCATCTCGCGCTTGTACTCGACCGTGCCGCGGCGATCGGCGGTCGGGTTCGCCGCCTTCGCCGCGAGCCGCGCGGCCTCCGCCACCGTCGCCTCGTCGAGCTTCTTGCCGGTGAGGTAGCGCTCGGCGTCGATCGCCCTCACCGGCGTGGGCCCGGCGTTGGTGAGGCCGATCCCCACGCGCTCCACCTCGCCGCCCGCGCTCAACGTGAGCTGGACGGCCGCGGCGGCGGTGGCGAAGTCGCCCACCTTCCGCTCCAGCTTCCGGTACGCGCCGCCGCTCCGGGGCGGCGGGGTCGGCACGCGGATTTCCGTGAGGATCTCGTCCGGCTCGAGCACGGTGCTGAAGAGCCCGGTGAAGAGCCCCTCGACCGCGATCTCGCGTGCTCCCTTCGGGCCGGTCGCGATCACGCGCGCGCCGAGCGCGATCATGGCGGCGGGGTGATCGTTGGCGGGGTCGCCGTGCGCCAGGTTGCCGCCGACGGTGGCGAGGTTCCGCACGAGCGGGTCGGCGATCACCGCCGCGGTGTCGGCGATGAGGGGGTAGCGGGAGCGGATGAGCTCGGACCGCTCCAGCGCCGCCTCGCGGGTCCGGCCCCCGATCGCGAGGACGCCGTCCTTCTCCTCGAGGTACTCGAGCCCCGGGATCCTCCCGATGTCGACGAGGAGGCGCGGCTGACCGAGCCGGAGCTTCATGAGCGGCAGCAGGCTCTGTCCGCCCGAGAGCACCTTGGCCTCCTCGCGGTGGCGCGCGAGGAGCGCCACCGCCTCGGCGAGCGTCGCCGGCGCGTGGTAGTCGAACGACGAAGGAAACACGGGAGCCTCCCTTCCGCTACGACCGCGCCCGGATGAAGAGCCAGAGGGCGAGGACGACGAGGATCGCGAGCGCGATCCAGACCTGCGGGCGCCGCGCGGAGCGAGCCGCCGCGCGCGTGGCCGCTCCCGCCCCCAGCGATAGGATGTCGAGCGGGGCGGCGGCGGCGTGCCCGCCGGCCTCGCGCGCGGGCGGTGCGGCCGCGCCGGCCGGCGGAGAGGCCTCGGCCGGGGACGCTGATGCCTCCAGCTCGGCGCGCATCGCGTCTGTGAACTTCACGAAGATCTGGTCGCCGACGTCCTGGACCATCCCGCGGCCCATCTGCGCGAGGAGTCCCGTCACGTTCACCTCGGACGAGGCGGCGACCTCCGTCTCGGCGGGGCCGCGCTCCGCCACCCGACTCGTGAGCCGCATGGACGCGCCGCCCTTCCCGCGCACCTCCTGCCCCGACGCGACGATCTCCGCGGAGCGCTCCTGCGCGTCGAGGCGGGCGAAGCTCATGCGGCCCTTGTAGCTGGCGAGCACCGGGCCGACCTTCACCGTCAGGGTTCCTGCGTAGGTCCGGTCGTCCACCTGATCGGTGATCGCGGCGCCCGGCATGCACCGCGCGACGCGCCGCGGATCGGTGAGGAACTCCCAGACGGCCTGGGCGGGCGCGCGGACGACGAAGGTCTTTTCGATCTGGAAGGGCATTGGTCAGGCCGAGAGCAGGGGGACCAGGCGCTCGAGCGAGGCGAGGTCGTGGGCGGGCAGGAACCGGTCGACGAAGGGCAGCGCCGCCTCCATCCCGCGCGCCGTGGGCGCGTACCGCGGGTCGCCGAGGAGGGGGTTGAGCCAGATGACCTGGCGCGCGCGCGTCCGGACCGCGCGCATGGCGGCGGCGAGCGTCGCGGGCTCGCCGCGGTCGAGGCCATCGCTCAGGATGACGACCACCGTCCTCGCGTCCAGCCGCACCGGGAGGTGCTCCGCCACGAACCGCGAGAGGCAGTCGCCGATGCGCGTGCCGCCGGACCAGTCGGGCACCGACGCCGCGAGGCGGTCGAGCCGCGCGCCGATCGCGCCGCGCGCCAGCCAGGGCGTCAGCCGGACCAGCTCGGTGTTGAACGCGAACACCTCGGTCGAGCGCGCCGCCCGCCTGAGCGAGAGCACGAACGCGAGCAGGAACCGCGCGTACGGCTCCATCGAGCCGCTCGTGTCGCAGAGGAAGACGAGCCGCGGTCGCTCGAGCGCGCGGGCGCGGCGCGCGAGCGAGAGGAGCTCGCCGCCGGTCCCGACGGCGCGGCGCAGGCTCCGGCGCGGATCCGGAGCGCCCCGGCCGCGCGTTGGGACGAGCCGCCGGCTTCGCCGCGTGGCGAGTCTCGCGGCGAGGCGCGCGAGCACGCGCTCCATCGCGACCAGCTCCGCGGGGGTGCAAGTCTCCAGCGGCTTCTTGCGGAGGAGCGCCGCCGGGCTGTACCCGGGGAAGGTGCCCGCGGCGGAGCCGTCGCCGCCCGGCGTCCCCTCGGGTTCGACGTTCCAGCCCGGCTCGGCCGGCGAGCGGCCCGGCCGCTTGCCGTCGATGGAGGCCGTCGGGGACTGCGCGACCGGGTTCGAGCGCGGGCCGGACCAGAGACCGTCCAGGATCGCGTCGAACCGCTCCCAGTCGCCGCGGCGGATGCGGAGCGCGACCTTGAGCGCGCACCGCGCCTCCTCGCGATCGGCGTGTGCGAGCCGGCCGAGCGCCCGCACGCCGTCGATCTCGCCCTCGATCCCGACGGCGATCCCGTGCTCGCGCAGGACCTTGCCGAGCTGGGCGATGCCGGCGGCGAGGAGCGCGGCGCTCATGGGGGCGAGCCGTCCCGCGCCTCGGCGACGAGCGGTCCGAGCGTCGCGCGAGAGAGATCCGTGAAGTCGTGCCGGTCCTTGAGGAGGCAGCCGAGCGTCGCATCGACGATCTGGGTGTCGAGGTGCCCGTGGCGGAGCCGGACCAGCGCCTGCGCCCAGTCGATCGTCTCGGCCACGCCCGGGACCTTGGCGAGCGGGCGGCGGCGGAGCGCCTGGACGAAGCGGGCGATCTCGCCGGCGAGCTCGGCGGGCGCCTCCGGGACCCGGCGCCGGATGATCCGGACCTCCTTCTCGAGGTCCGGATGCTCGATGTACAGGTAGAGGCAGCGCCGCCGGAGCGCGTCCCCGATCTCGCGCGTCCGGTTCGAGGTCAGGACGACGTGGGGCACGTGCTCGGCCCGGATCGTCCCGAGCTCGGGGATCGTCACCTGGAAGTCGGAGAGCAGCTCGAGGAGGAACGCCTCGAACCCGTCGTCGGCGCGATCCACCTCGTCGACGAGGAGGACGGGAGCTCCATCACGATGCGTGATCGCCCGCAGGAGCGGCCGCTCGAGGAGGTAGTCGCGGCTGAAGATGGTCTCCTCGGTCTCTGCCGCGTCCCGCCCCTCGTGCTCCGACAGCCGCGCGCGCAGCAGCTGGCGCGGGTAGTTCCACTCGTAGAGCGCGGTCGCCGAGTCGAGACCCTCGTAGCACTGCAGCCGGATGAGCTCGGTGCCGAGCACGCGGGCGAGCGCCTTCGCGGTCTCGGTCTTGCCGACGCCCGCGTCCCCCTCGATGAGGAGTGGCTTTCCGAGGTCCGTCGCGAGGAAGAGCGCGGTCGCGATGGCCGGGTCGGCCACGTAGCCGTTGCGCTCGAGCGCCTCCCACATCGCCTGGATCTCCGGGCTCACGGCGCGGCCGCCCCGGCGGTCCAGCGCTCCGGGGTCGCGAGGAAGCGCTCCCGGCAGCGCGCGTTGCAGAAGTACCAGGTCCGGCCCCCGTGCTCCGCGGTGTGGCGCGCCTTCGCCACGACGACGGACATGCCGCAGATCGGATCGAGCGCCATCTCCTCCGTGGCCTGCTCCGGCGGCGCCGCGAGCGCGGGCTGCGTCTCCGCGGACCGCCGGAGCCGCACGATCTCGGCGAGGATGCTGAGCGCGATCTCCTCGGGCAGCTTCGCGCCGATGTCGAGGCCGGCGGGGTTGCGGATCCGCCCGAGCGCGCCCGGCTTCACGCCGCGCGCGGCGAGGAGGTCGCGGATCTCCGCGAAGCGGCGCCGGCTCGCGACGACGCCCAGGTACGCGGGCTCGAGCGCGATCGCGGCGAGGATCGCCTCCTCGTCGCGCTGCCCCATGGTCGAGACCACGGCGAACACCTCGCCGGCGCGGACGCGCGGCGCCGTCCACGGATCGTCCGCCGGGAGCTCCGCGAGGACGCGGTCCGCCGAGGGGAACGAGGCGCGCTCCGCGCCAGGGTCGATTGCGTCGACGGCGTAGCCCATGGCCTTCCCGACGCCGCAGAGCGCCTGTGCGGTCGGAGCGAGGCCGAAGACGAGCAGGCGCGGCGCGGGCCGTACCGGCTCGAGGTAGATGTCCACCGTCCCTCCGCTGTGGCAGGTCATCGGATGGACGACGACCCCGGGCCGCTTGTCCCGGGCGGCGTCGGGCGACAGGGAGACGAGCCGCGGCCTCCCCTCCGCCATGGCCTGCCGCGCCTCGCGCTCCACCGTCGGCTGGATGCAGCTCCCGCCGAGCCACCCGTGCAGGGCCCCGTCCTTCGTCACGACCGCCATGTTGCCCGGCTGCGCGGAGCTGGCCGGCTCGCGGCGGACCACCACGGCGAGGACGAACGGCTCGCCCCGCGCGGCGAGATCGGCAGCGAGCTGGAGCAGCTCCGCACGCATCGCTTCACCCTCCGTCCCGCTCGTGCCGCAGGCCGGATCGGACCCGCTCGTAGTCCGCGGGGACGTCGAGGTCGGTGAGTGCCCGCTCCGGCCAGGGCACGACCTCGGCCTCGTCCCGGTGCCGCTTCACGACGTGCTTCCCGCAGCCTGGCTCGTCGACGATCGCCAGCTCGGGGAACAGGGCGCGGTCGTACAGCGTCGGCGGCGCGAGCACCCCGCCGTATTCGGACGCGACGATCGGCGCGGCGCCGCGACGGTAGCGCAGCGCCAGCTCCGCGATCATCGCCGTCGTGACGAGCGGCATGTCCGGGAGCACGACGACCGCGGCGATCGCGGCGGGCGGAACCTGGGCGATCCCGGCGCGGAGCGATGCGCTCATCCCGTGGGCCCAGTCCGGGTTCAGGGTCGGCTGGCAGGGGAGGCCGGCGAGCGCGCCGCGGATCTTGTCCGCGTCGTGGCCGAGGACGACCAGCGCCGGGTCGAGCCCCGCCTCCAGGGTCCGGCGAACGGCGCGCCGGATCACCAGCTCGCCCCCGAGCTCGAGCAGCAGCTTGTTCGTGCCCATGCGTGCGGAGGAGCCCGCAGCGAGGACGACGCCGGCGATCGGTCCTGTCCGCTCAGGGCGCATGGATCGGACCTTCCCGGTCGCGGAGGTGGCGCCCAGCGCGCCCCGCCTTCACCGCGAGCAGCTCCGCGACGACGCTGACCGCGACCTGCTCCGGCCCGTCGGTGCCGACGTCGAGCCCGACCGGGCCGAAGACCCGGCCGTCCCTCGCCGCCTCGACCTGACGCAGGATCTCCTCGATGCGCGCGCGCGGTCCGAGCACTCCGATGTACGGGACCTCGGTCCGGAGCAACTTCCTGACCCACTCGCGATCCAGGCCGAGGGAGTGCGTCTTCACCACCGCGAAGGTCCGCGGTCCGAGCGGGAGCGTGCTCACGCCTTGCTCGGGGCGCAGCGTGAACCGTCGGATCTCGTCCGGGAATTGCCCGTCCGACAGGGCCGCCGGGCGATGGTCGACCACCGCGACGCGGAACCCGACGTCCTGCGCGTAGCGCGCGAGCGGGAGGGCATCGTCACCGGCGCCGAAGACGACGAGGCGCGGGGGAGGGGTGAGCACCTCGGTGAAGAGCTGCAGCGCGTCGGTCTCGTGAACGGCCGCCTCTCCGCGCCGCATCAGCTCGGCCGCGCGGCGAGCGACCTTCTCGTCCAGCGCGGGGTCTCCGGTCGAGCCGGACGGCGCTCCATCGGCGGCCACGACGAGCGTACGCCCTGCTGCATCTCCGCCGAGCACGGTGGTGACGGAGAACGCCTCGTCACCGCCGAGCAGCTCGCTGATCCGTCCCGCCGATCGGGCGAACGCCGGCGTCGACGCAAGCTGGACGAAGATGTCGACCGCCCCGTTGCAGCCGAGCCCGAGGCCGAAGACCACCCGATCGTCGGAGCTGGTGTCGTAGTGGAGGAGCCGCGGTCTCCCGTCGCGCATGACCGTGAGCGCGACCTCTCGCACGTCCGCCTCGAGGCAGCCGCCGCTCACGCTGCCGCTCGTCGTGCCGTCCTCCCGCACGAGGAGCTTCGCGCCTGGACGCCGGTAGGCCGAGCCGCGGATGCGGATCACGGTCGCGACCGCCGCCCGCTTCCCCGCTTCCGTCAGCCGGGCGACCTCGGAAAGGCTCGCGGCGGTCTCCTGCCAGTGCTTCACGGTCCCCTCATCAGGACAGACCCCTCATTCAGTAATGTGGGGTTGCCGGCCGGTGCAGTGCCACCCGCGGGTGAGCCCCACCTCGCGGCGTCGGCGCGCCCCCAGCATCTCGGCACCGGGGGGGTGGTGCACGCCCAGATCCAAGGACCGCTGACACCGGGAGCACGTACGATCTCATCTGGCCATCTCCGAGCCACGAGCCGACGCCGGTCGGCGTGACGCGTTCCATGCGTTCGATGCACTGTCCTACGTCCTCGACGGGTGCGCGTCGACCGCTCCGCGCACGCCCGGGCGAACGCGACCTCGTCTACTCCCTCCGCGAACGTCCCCATCGGCTGGACCAGCGGAGTCGGGCGGCCGCGTCCGGTCCCCGGTAAGTCACGGTCGAGGTCGCCCGTTTCACTCGCGGCGTCCGCGGAGGCCGCCTTGTCGAGACCGTTCCTGGTGCCCAGCCTGGCCCTCCTGGGGTCCCTCGCGCTCGCGTGTGCTCACTCGACCGGTAGCGCGCCCCAAGGCGCCGGTGCCACGTCCGGTCCGGTCGCGCTCGGGTTCGCCTGGCCCGAAGGTTTTCAATCGCACGTGTTGATCGCGCACGAGTCGCGCCGGAGCGGGGCCGAGCCGACGGGGCTCATCGCCCGCCAGCGGATCGTGGCCGAGAGGAAGGGGGGCGAGATCTGGGTCTTCACGCGCGACGTGGCCGCTCGTGGCAATCAGCCCGACCTCGACTCGACCGTGAAGATCACCGAGGCGCTGGTGCAGGTCGTCACGCCCGACGGCAAATTCCGGCGCGCCGAGGGCCTCGACCAGGCGCTCGCGGCGATCAAGACCACCACCCCCGATGACCGCGAGAACGCGCGGCAGGCGCTCATCCGCTCGACCGCGTTCGACTGGGAGCTGATGGTGGGCGCGTGGGCAGGCGAGAAGCTCTCACCTGGCCAGACCCGCCGCAAGCAGGTGAAGGCTTACGTGCCCGACCTCGTCGCGGTCGAGGCGCTGCTGGACGTCGAGTACGGCCTTGAAGGGCGCGTGCCGTGCACGGAAGAGGACACCGTCCGGCGCTGTGTCGAGCTGTCCTACCGGGCGCGCGTCGCGCCCGAGGACCGGGCGGCGACGGTCGAGCGCATCCGGCGGGCCGCGGCGTCAAAACCGGGCGAGCCCATACCGGAGGACGTTCACGCCGAGCTCGAGGTGCTCCTCGTCGCGGAGCCGGAGACGCTCGTGCCCCACCGGATGTCTCAGCGTGAGCACCGGCGACTGCGCCTGGCCCTGCCCAACGGCCGCGTCGTGGAGACGGAAGGGCACTCCGAGGACACCTACATCTTCTCGGAACGTGAGCTGCGCCCGCCGGAGCCGGAGAGCACGCCGAGCTCTCTGTGACGCGAGCCGTAGGGCCGCTGCACGGACGGGGAGCGAACATGCCACGAGCCAAGGCTCTCAAGGTCAAGGTCGAGGATCACCCCGGTGTCCTGGGAGACATCGCTTCCGCGCTAGGCGCCAAGGGGATCAACGTGCACGCCGTCCACGCCTACACCGAAGGTGGACGAGGTGTGGTGTGCCTCGTCGTCGACAAGCTCGCCGCGGCGAACAAGGTGCTGGCGGGTCGGGGCCTGAAGCCCGACGAGGAGGAGCTGCTCGAGGTTCAGCTCGCCAACAAGCCGGGCACCCTGGGCGACACCGCCAAGCTCCTCGGCGAGGCCGGCGTCAACATCCGGTACGTCTTCGTCGGTGCGGATCGGGGGCGGAAGACGACCGTGTACCTCGCGGTGTCGGACATGGCCAAGGCGCTCAAGGTGCTTCGGTAACGCTCTCGCCGCGGGGCCGCTCCGGCGCGCAGCTCCGAGCGCTCGAGTCGGTCCGGCGCGAGGGTTCGACCCGAGGGCCGTCACGTTCCCAACGAATGACCCGCCGCGGCGAGCGCTGCCGCCACGAGCCACCGCCAGGCGCGCCTCCGCTGCGGGGGATCACGGGCGACGCTTGCGGCCGCCAGGCGGAGCGTGCTGGCCACGGCCGCCAGGCATGCGAAGACGAGCAGCATGGTGTCCTTCCTGTGGCAGAGGAGCCACCAGGACGAACCCCGACCACCGAGGGAGTTGCGCGCGTTAACACTTCTTCACGGGCCGCCCGACGCGCCCCGAAACCGGCGTAGTTCCTGCGCCGCGCGCATCCAGCCGCCCACCTCACGGTGGTCGATGGAACAAACCCGGCCGCCCTTTGTTGACGGGCCGCAGCCGCTCGGTGCAGACACCGGCGCCGGGACCGAAATCGCGGGGCTCACACTTGAATGACCAGAGCCGTGGCGACGTCCGATCAGGGTCGGAAGCGGTCAGCAGCGGTTCGGGAATCACATTCGCCGTCGGCTTCGATGGGAGGTTTCATGCGCCGTCTCTGTCTCGCGCTCCTGCTCGGCGTCGCGCCGGCGTTCGTCCTGGCCCAGCCGGTCGCTGAACCGAGCGCTCCGCCTCCACCTCCTGGGGCGCCACCCGCGGAAGCTGCGCCGCTGCCGGAACCGCCTCCGCCGCAACTGGCCCCGCCGCCAGGGGAGATTGCTCAGCCGGCGCCGGTGCCGGGGGTCCCGCCTCAGGCGGCCGCCGGCCCTGCCGGTCAATGGGTCTACACGAATCAGTACGGTTGGCTCTGGATGCCGTACGGCCAGGAATACACGTACGTCCCCGCCGACACGCAGGCGTTTCCGGACCAGTACGTCTACTACCCGGCCTACGGTTGGCGGTGGATCGTCGCGCCCTGGGTCTACGGTTATGGTCCGTCGCCGTACTGGGGAGCTCCTGGGCCCCGCTACTTCGTCTGGTACTCGCGCCCGTGGTTCCGCGTCGGCGGTTACTGGGGCTGGGGCGGCTACCGAGGCTGGGGGAATTACCGCGGGTGGATCAGTCCCCGGGCCTGGGGCGCGCGGGGCTGGGCGGGAGCGCCGGTCTATTACCGCAGCGGCCTCGGCGGGCCGCACCCTGCTCGCGCGATCCGTCCCGCGCCGGCTTGGCGCGGCGAGCAGCGCGAGCGGGCCCGAGTCGAGCGGCGGGAGCACGAGCGCTAGAGCGCGGCCACTCCCGGAGACCCAGGACCGCTCTTCACGGCGCGCGGTTCCCGCTGTCCGCCCCGGTCGGCCCGCATATACTGCGTGCAAACCTTCGGAGGCGGCGCCGACGTGGGCTACGTCATCGGGATGAAGCTGTCGGATCAGCTCCGGGAGCAGATCGAGGAGCGGATCGTCGTCGGCGAGTACGCGCCCGGCTATCGGCTGGACGAGGTCGAGATCGCGAAGGCGTTCGGCGTCTCGCGGACGCCGATCCGGGAGGCGCTCATCCAGCTCGCCTCGGCGGGGCTGGTCGAGAGCCGCCCGAGGCGTGGCTCGGTGGTGGCCGAGGTCACGCCGCGGCGGCTGCAGGAGATGTTCGAGGTCATGGCCGAGCTGGAGGCGTTCTGCGCGCGCCTAGCTGCGGCGCGCGCCACCGACCAGGAGCGGCAGGCGCTCGTGAGCGCTCACGAGGCGTGCCAGCGCGCGCTCAAGGTCAAGGACCCCGACGCGTTCTACCGCCTCAACGAGAAATTCCATCTCGCCCTTTACGCCGCGTGCGGGAACGCCTTCCTGACGGAGCAGGCGACGCAGCTGCAGCGAAGGGTCCGCCCGTACCGGCGATTGCAGCTCCGTTTGCCTGGCCGGCTCAAGTCGGCGTTCGGCGAGCATGCCGAGGTGGTCGACGCCATCGTGCGCCGCGACAGCGCCGCCGCGGCGGCGAAGGTGCGCGCTCACGTCGAGGTGCAGGGTCAGCTGTTCGCCGACCTCGTCGCGCTCACCGCCAACACACGCCGCCGGGGCGAGGGCGGCGCGGCGCCCCGCTCGCGCCCCCCGCGCTGACGCGGCGGCCGGGTGTGGCCCTACTTCAGGTTGGGCCGCGGACTCTCGACGAGAGACGTCCTGCGCTCCAGGTGAGCGAGGACGGCGAGCGCTCGCCTCAGGATCGAGACCAGCCTCTTCATGGGCTCCCTCAGGCCTCGACCGCGACGGGGACGGGCTCCACGTCCGCTTCCTCGGGCGCGTCCGGAGACGCCTTGCCGTCGAGCAGGGCCCTGGCGCGGTCGACGTCGAGCTCGCCCTCCCAGCGCGAGACCGCAACCGCGGCGACGCCGTTGCCGATGAGGTTCGTGATGGCGCGCGCCTCGGACATGAACCGGTCCACGCCGAGGAGGAGCGTCAGGCCCGCCACCGGGATGTTGCCGACCGCCGAGAGCGTCGCCGCGAGCGTGATGAAGCCGCCGCCCGTCACCGCCGCCGCGCCCTTCGACGTGAGCAGGAGGACGGCCAGGATCTCGAGCTCCTGCCCCAGCGTCACGTGCGTGTTGGTCGCCTGGGCGATGAAGAGCGTGGCGAGCGTCAGGTAGATGGAGGTGCCGTCCAGGTTGAAGGAGTAACCCATCGGCACGACCAGCCCGACCACCGGCTTGCCGCAGCCGAGGCGCTCCATCTTCCGCATCATGAGGGGGAGCGCCGACTCGGACGAGCTCGTCCCGAGGACGATCAGGATCTCCTCCTTGATGTAGCGGAGGAACTTGAAGATGTTGAGGCGGCAGAACAGCATCACCGCGCCGAGCATGATCACGACGAAGAGGACGCTCGTCGTGTAGAAGGTCCCGATCAGCTTCGCGAGCGAGAGGAGCGTCCCCACGCCGTACTTCCCGACGGTGAAGGCCATCGCGCCGAACGCGCCGATGGGGGCGACCCGCATCACGATGCCGACGATCTTGAAGAGGACCACGGAGAGGCCGTCCACGAAGTGGAGCACCACCTTGGCGTAGTCGCCCTTGAGGCCGGCCAGCGCGACGCCGAACAGGATGGAGAAGAACAGCACCTGGAGGATCTCGCCGCGCGCGAACGCGTCGGCGACGTCCTTCGGGATGATGTTCATGATGAAGTCCATCGTGGACAGGTGCGCGGAGGGCGCCGTGTAGCTGGCGATGGCCTTCGTATCGAGGGTGGCCGGGTTCACGTTCATCCCGGCGCCCGGCACGAGCACCTTGCCCACCACGAGCCCGATGGCGAGCGCGATCGTGGTCAGGACCTCGAAGTAGATGATCCCCTTGAGGCCGACGCGGCCGACCTTCCTGAGATCGCCCATCTTCGCGATGCCGGTGACGACGGTCGAGAAGACGATCGGCGCGATGAGCATCTTGACGAGCTTGATGAAGCCCTCGCCGAGCGGCTTCATCTGCGCCCCGGTCGCCGGGTAGAAGTGGCCGACGAGCGCGCCGATGATGACAGCCGTGATGACTTGCAGGTACAGGCTGCGGGAGAAGCGCTTCACGTGGTCCTCCTTGCTGCTCGAGTCGTCGGCGTGCGACGCGCTGCGTCGCCAAGCTCCCTGATTTCGAGCGCATTCCTCTCAGCACGGACAGTGCCGGCTGGCGCGATCGGCGCCCGCGTGCAAAATGCCGCGCCCGCGCTGGATCTCGCCGGGGCGGATCGCTCCGCGCGGGCGTGAACGGGTATGCCGATCGGAATGGAGGTCGGCGCGTAACGAACGTTTTTCGCCGTGTTCACGGCGACGTCACGCGCGCGATGCCGGCCGGAATGTCATTCCGGCCGGCATGAGGGTTGGTGTGACTCGCCTACTCGCGGCGGAACGACTTGAGCCGCTTCGAGAGCGCGGGCTGCGACATGCCGAGCAGCCGCGCGGCCAGCGTCTGGTTGCCGCCGGCCCGGGCCATCGCCTCCTGGACCAGCAGCTCCAGGCTCTCGCCGAAGCTCGGCAGGCGCTCCAGACCGGAGAACGGGTTCTTCTCCGGCTCGCCGCTGCCCACCGGCGTCGCCGTCTGCGCGGCGCGCCGGGGCCCGATGGCGTCGAGGAAGGAGTCCATCGAGAGGACGCGCTCCTTGTGGACGCTGACGGCGTCGAAGACCATCGCCTTCAGCTCGCGCACGTTGCCAGGGAAGTCGTGCGTCGCGAGGAGCTGCGCCAGCTGGCGCGGCGCGGTGGGCTTCTTCTTGCCGAGCGAGCCCGCCGCCTCGTCGAGGAAGTGGTCGAGGAGGAGCGGCACGTCGCCCTTGCGCTCGCGCAGCGGCGGGACGCGCACCCGGTGGGTGCGGAGCCGGTAGTAGAGATCGCGCCGGAAGAGGCCCGCCTTCTCCTTGGCGGTGAGGTCCTGGTGGGTGGCGACGATGACGCGCGCCTTCACCCGCCTCGGGCGATCGCTGCCGAGCGGGAAGTACTCGCCGTCCTGCAGGAACCGGAGCAGCTTCACCTGCGACGGGATGCTGAGGTCGCCGATCTCGTCGAGGAAGAGGGTGCCTTCCGCCGCCTCTTCCACGACGCCACGGCGCGGCTGGTCCGCGCCCGTGAAGGCGCCGCGCACGTGCCCGAAGAGCGTGTCGGCGAAGACCGGGTCGTCGAGCCCGGCGATGTTGACCGCCACGAGCGGTCCGCGGCATCCCGAGAGCTGGTGCGTGGCGCGCGCGATGAGCTCCTTGCCGACGCCGCTCTCGCCCGTGATGAGGAGCGGCTGCGGGCTCCGCGCCACCGCCTCGATGTACGAGAACAGGGTCCGCATCGTCGCGTCGTTGGTGATGATCCCGGAGAAGGCCTCCGGGTGCTGCGGCGCGCCGGCGAGCAGCCTGCTCGTCATCTCGAGGTTCTCGCGCTGCAGCTCCTGCATGCGGACGGCGCGCAGGACGCCCGCGACGAGCCGATCCTCCTCGTCCGTCTTCACGTGGAAGTCGAAGGCGCCGAGCTTCACGCATCGGACCGCCGTCTCGATCTGGTTCATGCCGCTCACCACGATCACCGAGACGTCGGGGTGGTCGGCGGCAATCCGCGCCAGGAGGTCCTCGCCCGAGAGGTGCGGCATGGTGAGGTCGAGCAGGACCACGCCGACGTCGTGGCCGTCGAGGATGTCCATGACGCGGCGAGGCTCGTCGCAGGTGATGAGGTGAGTCAGCCCGGCGGAGCGCTCGAGGGTCATGCTGAGGGAGCGCAGCCAGGCCACCTCGTCGTCGACGAGGAGGATCGCGAACGGCGGGGACGTCCGCTCGCTCATGCTGCCACCTCCGGCGAGATCGCTCGCAGCGCGAGCGACACGGTCGTGCCAGATCCGACCGTGGAGCGGAATAGGAGCGTGCCGCCGTGCTCCTTCACGATGCCGGCCGAGACCGAGAGCCCGAGCCCGGTCCCGCCCATCTCGCGCTTGGTGGTGAAGAACGGATCGGTGAGGCGGGGCAGGTCCTCCGGCGGGATGCCGACGCCCTCGTCCGTCACCTCGACCACCACCTCGCCGCGCGCGCCGTCGTGGCGGGTCGCGAGGCGGACCGAGCGGCCGGGGTCGGGCAGCGCCTGGCAGGCGTTGAGGAGCAGGTTCACGATGACCTGCTCGATGCGCTGCGGGTTGCCGCGGACGCGCGGGAGGCCCTCCGCCAGCTCCAGCGTGAAGTGGCGCGTCGCCTTGCGGATCGAGGTGTCGACGAGCCGGACCGCGACGGCGGCCACGGCGTTCACGTCCATGGGCCCGAGCGTGGGCGCGTCCTCCCGGCGCGCGAAGTTCTTGAGGTCTTCCACGATGTGCTTGATGCGCCGCCCGCCGGCCAGCATGTCGTCGAGCATCTGCGGCAGCTCCTCGCGCATCCGCTCGTAGGGGAGGCCGGCGAGCTGGAACCCGGCGCCGAGCTCGTCGCGGCGCGCGTCGAGGGCCTCGCAGGCGTCGAGGAGCGCGGCCTTCACGATGGGCATGTTGAGGAGGATGTAGCCGTTCGGGTTGTTGAGCTCGTGCGCCACGCCCGAGACCAGCACGCCGAGCGCGGCCATCTTGCCCGCCTGGACGAGCTGCTGCTGGTGCTGCCGCAGCTCCTCCTCGGATCGCTTGCGCTCGGCGACCTCGCGCGCCAGGGACTCGGTGCGCTGCGCGACGAGCTTCTGCAGCGAGCGCGACCACAAGACCGTCCCGCCGAGCACGACGAGGAGCGGCACGAGCGCCAGGCTCAGGTACTTGAGGAGGGTGCCGAGCCCTGGGGCGCGCGGCTCGAGCACGCCCAGCCAGCGGTCGTGGATGGCGTCGTAGCGGCCGGTCTTCTTGAGGATGGCGAGCCCCTGGTCGAAGCGATCGAGGAGCTCGCCGTTGCCCTTCTTCACCGCGTAGCCGTACCGCTCGGCCGCGACGCGCCTCGCCACCGGCACGACGTTCGTGAGCTGCAGCTCGCGGATGATGTGGACCCCGGGGAGGAGCGCCAGGGCCACGTAGTCGTGCTTGCCCGAGGAGAGGAGCCGCAGCGCGTCGACGGGCGTGCCGGTGCGCACGAGGTCGGCCCCGAACCCGCGGCTGGTGAGCATCTCGTCCATGATCCCGCCGCCGAACACGATCACCTTCTTCCCGCGCAGCTGGTCGAGCGAGGCGACGGCGGGCGTCTCCCGGCGGGCGAAGATGGCGTGCTGGATGATGGCGTGCGGCGGCGCGAAGTCGAGCTCCTTGGCCCGCTCCTGGGAGTAGGTGATGCCCTGCAGGACGTCGATCTCGCCCGAGAGCAGGCCGGCGCGCATCTCGGCCCAGGTCCCGGCCCGGAACTCGACCGTCATGCCCATCACCTCGGCGATGGCCCGCGTGAGATCGACGTTGAAGCCAGCGGGGTGTCCCGCCGGGTCGACGAACTCGTACGGCGGGTAATCGCGGTCGAGGCCCACGACGACGGCGCGACCAGGGACGTCCTCGATCGACTGCGCTCGCGCGGCGGTCGCGGTGAGCGACAGCGCGCCCGCCGAGGCGAGCAGCGCGAGGAGGAGCCGCGGGGTCGTCACGGGGGGACAAGCTACGCCCGCCGCGCGGGCGCGGACAAGGACGGTCACCGTGCGGCTGGGCTGGAGTCCAACCGTGGAATCCTGGCCGTCTCGGCACGAGCAGGCTGCTGCAAGCTGCTCGCGCGGTCGGCGACCGCGACCCACAGACCCAGCGCGAACAAGGCGAGGAGGTCCAAGCCGAGGAGCCCGTGCTTCAGCGCCCAGGTCTCTCCGCTGGCGCCAAGCGTGTCGTAGGCGAGAAGCCCCGTGCCGAGCGCCAGGGTGAGGGCCGCCCACGCGATGCGCGACGGCCGGGTGAGCAGGATCGCGGTCAACGGCATGGCCATGACGAAGCTCTGTACCCAGCCATTCGGAGTGACGAGGGGGATCGCGGTGAGGCACAGCGCCCGGCGCAGCTCCAGATCGCGCACCGAGACCGCCGCGGCGGTCACGACGAGCGCAGCGACCGCGCAGAGGACCGGGCCAGCTCCGAGCCGGTGGACGATCGCGAAGAGCGACTGGTTCGTGTGATTGTCCAGCAACGCGGTGGTGAGCCTCGACTGCGAGGCCAGCCATTCGGCGTGATCGGTCCAGAAGCCATGCCTGCCGTGCGACAGCACCGGTAGCGCCAGGACGACGGACATCCCGGCCGCGAAGCCCGCGACGACGCGCCAGCGCCGCCGCAGGACGGCGTCCCCGACGAGCAGGACGGGCGCCACCTTGAGCGAGAAGGGGAAAGCCAGCAGCGCTCCCGCCAGCCACGGGCGCCCCGCGTCTTCGGCTGCGAACGCCGCGACCGCGCAGGCGAGCACGAAGAGGTGCACCTGGCCGAGCTGCAGCTCCTGCGCGATCGGGTGGAAGAGCGCCACGGTGGCGAGAGCGGCGGCGACCGGCTGCCGCGTGCGGAGGCGGCGGTGGAGATGGGCCGCGGTGACCGCCAGCAGCCCCGCCGAGAGCGCGGCCCAGAGCAACTTCGCCGTCGAGTAGCGCAGCAGGTGGAAGGGGGCGAAGAGCGCCGCCGTGCCGGGCAGGTATCGGAAGCCCTCGCCGTAAAGATGGCGCCCGGCGCAGAAGTTCCCGCCGGCGCAGCGGTAGACCGCGAAGTCGGTGCCGCCAAAGCGCCGCGTCTCCCAGGTCATGCCTGCGAGGACGAGCGCCAGGAAGAACAGCGACCAGTGGTCGCGGAGCCAGGCGCCCATTCGTCGCCGGATCGCCCGGCCAGCGGGATTCGTCGTGGACGTCGGTGTGGCGGCGCGTTGCACGGGCCGCCCGGAGGCTACCTCGAAAGACGCATCGGCGGGTAATCGGGCATCGCAAACCTGGGCTGGACCTGCCGCCGGGCCCGAACAGGTCGTCAGTTCTCAGGCGCCACGGACGTCGACCCGACGGTGACAGTCGCATCGGCCCGGCTTGCCAGGAGAGATCGGCCGCGTGGCGCTCAGCTCCGGGCCACCCGCAGCATCGCAGCGAGCGACCGCTCCACATCGTCCTCTGTCGTCGCCCAGCTCGAGACGCTGATCCGCATCGCCGTCTTTCCCTGCCAGACGGTGCCGCCGCACCAGCAGGTCCCGTCCGCCTGGAGCCCAGCGATGACGCGCCGGGTGCGCTCGTCGTCACCGAACGAGACGAGCACCTGGTTCAACACCACGTCGTTCAGCACCTGGTGACTCGCGGCGGACAACCCGTCCGCGAAGCGCTCTGCGTGGCGGCAGGTGCGTTCGACGAGATCGGCGAGCCCGGAGCGGCCGAGGTTCCGGAGCGCCGCCCAGACCTCGACGCCGCGAGCTCGGCGGGAGAGCTCGGGGGTCGAATCCGCCGGGTCGCGAGCGCCCGCCTCCGGGAGGTACGCCGCCGAGATGCCCATCGCCGCGCGGAGCGCCGCGTCGTCGCGGACGAGCGCGAGGCCGCTGTCGTAGGGCACGTTCAGCCATTTGTGGGCGTCCGTCGCCCAGGAGTCGGCGTCGGCCATGCCTTCGGTGAGATGCGCCCGGCGCGGCGCGGCGGCTGCCCACAGGCCGAAGGCGCCGTCGACGTGGACCCAGGCACCCGCCTCGCGCGCGCGGGCGATGACGGCGGGGGCGGGGTCGAACGCGCCGGTGTTCACGTTGCCCGCCTGGAGGCAGACGATGGCCGGGGGGCGGAGCGGGGGCAGCGCGTCGGGCCGGAGCCGGCCCTGGCCATCCACCGGAACCGTGACCAGCCGCTCGCGCCCGAGCCCGAGCATCGCCAGCGCCTTGAGCACGCTGACGTGCGCCTCGGCTCCGACCACGACCGTGATGGGCGGCGCGCCGAAGAGGCCGCGCGCCTCGACGTCCCAGCCCGCCCGGGCCAGGACCGCGTGCCGGGCGGCCGCGAGCGCGGTGAAGTTCGCGACCGTCGCGCCGGTCACGAACCCCCCGCCCGCCTCGAGCGGGAGCCCGAGCGCCTCGAGCGTCCACCGGAGCGCCACCTTCTCGAGCGCAGCGGTGCCAGGCGTCGCGGCCCACTTCGCGCTGTTCTGGTCCCAGGCCGAGGCGAGCACGTTCGCAGCGAGCGTCGCCGGGAGGGCGCCCCCGATGACGAACCCGAAGAAGCGAGGCCCGGCCATCGCCATCGTCGCAGGCGAGATGAGCCGGTCGAGCTCTTCGAGGACGGCGGCAGGGTCGGCGCCCGTCTTCGGCAACGGCCCGTCGAGAGCGCGGAGCGCCGAGACTGCGTCGGGGGACGGCGCCACCGGCCGGGTGTCGAGGCCGTCGAGGTAGGCAGCGGCGCGTCGAGCGGCATCGGTGAGCAGGACCGCGGTCGGGGACGAGGGCATGACCGGCACCTAAGCGCGCCCGCGGCCCGGCGCACGAGCCCGCGGCCGGGCCTCGGGATCGCGCGCGGGATCGCCTCGTCCCCGCTCTCGGAGAGAGGTCTCGTCAGCGTCGAGCCTCTCCACGAGCGCCGAGCTAAGCATCCGCGGTCCATGAGCGGCTCACGTGAGGCGGACGTGTCCGGTCGGGCTACGGGCGGCCGGGGCGCGATGCTCCGGGCCCTGCTCGCCCTCGCCTGGCCCATGGTCGTGTCGCGCAGCTCGCAGGTGGTCGTCAGCATCGCCGACGCGGTGATGGTCGCTCACCTCGGCACCGCCGCGCTCGCGGCGACGACCGCCGGAGCGACGAACGCGTTCGCGTTCTTCATCCTGCCGATGGGGATCACCTTCATCGTGTCGAGCTTCTCGTCGCAGCTGTTCGGGATGGGCGATCCGGGCGCCGCCCGCCGCTACGGCTGGTACGGGCTCGCCGTCGCCGCGCTGGCGCAGGCGGCGGCGGTGCTCGCGCTCCCGTTCATCCCATCCGCGCTCGGACTCCTGGAGTACGCGCCGGACGTCCGCGCGCAGATGGAGGGGTACCTCACCGTGCGGCTGCTCTCGACCGGGTCCGTGGTCGGCCTCGAGGCGCTGGGGAATTACTTCGGCGGGGTCGGGAACACGCGCTTGCAGATGCGGGCGAGCCTCGTCGCGATGGTCCTCACGGTGGCCGGGAACTGGGTGTTCATCGACGGCCGCCTCGGCGCTCCCGCGCTCGGCCCGCGCGGCGCGGCGCTCTCGAACACGCTCGCCACGGGCCTGGCGTTCCTCGGGCTCCTCGCCGTGTTCGTGCGAGATTGCCGCCGCCACGGCGTGGGGCTCCTTCGCCGGGCGGAGCTCCTGCGGGTCCTGCGGTTCGGGCTCCCGGCGGGGTTCACCTGGTTCTTCGAGTTCGCCGCGTACGCGTTCTTCGTGAACATCGTGGTGGCGGGGCTCGGGACGACGTCGCTCGCCGCGCTCATGGCGGTCATCCAGGTCAACTCCGTCGCCTTCATGCCCGCGTTCGGCCTCGCGAGCGGGGGAGCGATCCTCGTCGGGCAGGCCATCGGCGCTCGCCGCGGGGACCGGGTCGGAGCGCTCGTGCGCCTCACGTTCGCCGTCGCCGCGATCTGGCAGTCGCTCGTCGCGCTCATGTACCTCGCGGCGCCCGACCTCGTCCTCTCCGCGTTCGCTCGAGATCCCGCCAGCGCCGAAGCGCTGCTCGCCGCCGGGCGGCGGATGCTCGTCCTGTCCGCGGCCTGGCAGCTCTTCGACGCCGCGGCGAACGTGCTCGCCGAGGCGCTCCGGGCGGCGGGCGACACCCGGTTCACGTTCTGGGCGCGGGCCGTCGTCTCGTGGCTCGTCTGGGCGCCAGGGAGCTGGATCTCGGTCCGGTGGCTCGGTGGCGGAGATGCCGCGGCCGTCGCGTGGCTCGTCCTGTACCTGGCCGTCCTCGCCCTCGTGCTGTTCCTCCGGTTCCGGAGCGGCGCGTGGCGGCGCATCGTCCTCGTGGCGGCTGCGGTTGCGTGAGCGGCTGTGGTACGTCGAGGTCGGACAGCGTGGGCCGGCGCCCGCGCCTCCCTCACGCCGCGCACGTCCACACCCGTCGCGAGCTGACCCGTGGGCTCGGTACAGTGAGGCCATGGCCGAGCCCGTCCTGAATCCGCGGCGCAGCCCTCGCGCTCCGATTGTTTGCGTCGCCCACGTCGCCTTGCGGCTGGACACCTTCGTCGCCGCGCGCGTGCTCGACTATGGACCGGGCGGTTGCCAGCTGGAGGTCGAAGGGCCGGTGGACCGTGGCGACCGCGTCTACCTGAAGCTGACGAACGAGTCCGTCCCGGGCTCCGCGTTGCTCACCGGGCGCGTGGCCTGGAGCTCGCGGGCGGAACCGTGGCGCATCGGCGTGGCCTTCGACGACGACTCGCTCACCTCGAAGGCCGCTCGCAAGTTCTTCGGGCTGCTCGAGGCCGCGCACCCGGGCCTGAGCGAGAGCGATCGGTTCCTCGACGGCCTCCCGGGTGATGCGCTGCTGGCTCCGACTCCGCCGCCCGCGACGGTCCCCACGCTGTCCACCGAAGAAGCGAAGGTGCTCAGGACCGTCGGCCCCGCCATGCGGGTCGACGCCCTGCGCGAGGCGCTGGGGGAAAGCTGGTCCGCGTGCAGGAACCCGACGTTCGCGCTCCTCGGTAAGCGCTACCTCGTGGTCGGCGCAGCGAATGAGCTCGCGGCCTCGGAGTGGGCGCCTCACCTCGCCGCGGCGACGCCTCGGGACGAGGACCTCGCGTCGCCGGAAGCGAGCGGTTCCTCGAGCAGCTGCGGTGGACGCCGCCCAGCGACGAAGGCCTCGCTGTGGACGCGGCTCAAGGAGCGTCGAGCTTCGCGCTGAAGGACCCCGGCGAAGGCCGGCCTGGGGCTAGTCTTTCTCGATCGACTTTCGCGCCGAGGCGAGCCGCTTTTGCAGGTCGGCGAGCGCGGGCGGCGCGGCGGGGTTGGCCGAGAGCTTGCGGATGGCTCGGTCGATGCTGTCCAGCCCGAGCGACAGCCCGAAACGCGTCGTGGTGCGCCTGAGCGCGCTCTGGAATCCAGGATCCGCTCGCAGCTCGGTCTCGCCGAGCAGCTGCGCCTTCGCCACCAGATCGGTGAGGACGGCGATCGCCCGCTGGACGTTCGCGGGGGAGGTGAGATCGCTCGAGCTGGTGAGCTGCTGCACCTCCGGCAAGCTCGTCGCGAAGCGGCGGAGCGCTTCGGCCTGCTCGCGGCTGCGCGGGTGATCCTGGTGCATGAGCGCCTGCGCGGCGCCCATGATCGCGAACGGCGCCATGGCCGCGTGCGTGAGCACCGGCCCGCCGGAGATGACGCCGCCGAGCGTGAGCCCCAAGAGCGCCAGGCCCCCGATCCCGTGCAAGAGGTGCAGCACCTTGCCTTCGATCGCGAGCAGCTCGCGGGCCAATGCGCGCACCGGCGCGAGCGCGAAGCCGACGGCTGCCAGAAGGCTCGCCAGCGATGGCATCGACTGACCGTGTAGCGCGAAGTGCTCGTGGGCCACGAACGAAGCGGCCGCCGCCGCCAGAAACAGGCCGTGGAGGAGCAGCTTGCCGACGAGCGATCGACCAGGTCGATCGCTCCGCGGCGGAATCTCGGTGGCGTGAGCGCGGACAGGCCGCATCCACCGGTATCGATAACCCGCCAGGCGAACGGCAGCGGACCCCAGGCGTGCCGTGGCACCGAGCGGCCGGGCGCTACCCCAGCGCGCCACCGGGCGTCAATGTCGCACCACCTCGAGGGCGCTGGCCGCCGCCGTGTCGGTCTCCGCATCGGCTCGGCCGGCTTCGCCACAGCGGACCAGCGCGGACCGGTACAGGGCGGGGGCGATGAGCTCGTTGAGGGCCACGACGCCCAGGGTGAGCGCGCTCGCCGCCGCTCCGAACTCGGGGAAGGTCTTCGCGAACAGCATCGAGAGCGCGAGCGCGAGGCCGGCCTGCGGGAGGAGCCCAAAGCCGGCGTAGCGCGCGACCTCGGGCTGGGCGCCCGCGAGCCTGGCGCCGACGCGCGATCCGGCCAGCAGCCCGCCCCCGCGTACGAGCACGATGACGCTCGCCGGCAGCCAGGCGGTCGCGAGCGCGTCGAGGTGGAGGCTCGCGCCCGCGACCGCGAAGAAGACGATCGAGACCGGCAGCGACGAGGGCTGCAGCTCACGGTGGAGCGCTTCGGCGACGTGGGTGGCGTTGCGCACCAGGACCCCGGCCGCGAGCGCCACCAGGAGCGGGTCGAAGTGGAGCCGCTGCCCGATCTCGGCGATGACGACCGTGGTCAGGAAGAGGAACAGCGACGCGCCCCCGGCCACCTTGCGCAGGTAGATCGCGAGCACGGTCCCGACGAGCGCGCCGGCCCCGAGCGAGCCCAGGATCTCCCACGCCAGCGTCGCCGCCGTCTGCGCCGCGTCGGCTCCGGCGCCGAAGAGCGCCTTCGCGACGGTCGAGGTGACCGCGAAGAGCACGATCACGAGCAGGTCCGCGAGGACCACGACGCCCAGGACGGTGCGCGTGACCGCGCCGTCGGCCCGCAGCTCGTCGCGGAGGGCCACGACGACCGCGGGGGACTGCGCGACCATGACCACACCGAGCACGACCGCCACCGCGATCGCCTGGAGGGTGCCGAGCTCGGCCATGAACGGCAGCACCGGCCGCAGCAGCCACACGGCGGCGGACAGCAGGACCGCCGTGCCGACGACCCCCACGAGCGTGATCCACCGGATCGACCGCAGGAGCGGGCGCATCGCGCGCAGCTCCAGCTCGCTCCCAGCGGTGAGGGCGATCATGGCGACCGCGATCCCGTTGACGACGTCGAGGCTCGCGACCATGGGGCGGGAGAGCAGGCCGAGCCCCATCGGGCCGGCCACGATCCCGGCCGCGATGTAGCCGGTGAGGCGCGGGAGGCGCAGCTGCCGGAAGAGCCCGCCGGCGAAGAACGCGGTCGCGAGGACGTACCCGAAGGCGAGCAACGTCCCGCCGCTGCCCGGCGGCCCCGAGGGGCTGAACGAGCGAGTGGCGTGCATGAGGCCGCCGAGCACCACCAGCAGGACGACGTTCATCCGGTCGCCTCCCGAGACCGGTCGACCGTGGCCGCGGGCTCGCCGCGGAGCGCGCCCGCTCTCCGCTCCAGCGTGGACAGCTTGCCGTGGGTGACCAGCTGCACGGCCACCTCGGTCAGGATCGCCCCGCCGATGATCGCCGAGGCGACGGGCGAGATGGAGCGATCCGGGTACAGGAGCTGCGCGTTCACGACGATCGCGATGGCGAGCGGCCCCATGGGAGCGACGGCGAGCGCCTCCCGTTCCCGCGGCCCGAGCAGCACCCCGTGCCCTCCCGCCGCGGCGTTTGCGCCGAGGCGCTTGCCGATGAAGCGCGCCGCGGTGAAGATCGGGATGAGCACCCAGCCGCGCCAGTCGGCGACGTCCCACACGGCGCCGATCGCGAACAGCGACAGGAGGTACACCGGCCGCTCGAGCCGGTGCAGCGCCGCGCCGAGCCGCGCCCGGTGCGTGCCGGGGAAGTTCGCGAGGAGCGCCCCGGCGATGAAGGTGACGACGATGGGCGACAGGTGGAGGTAGCTGGCGGCTCCGGCGCCGAAGCTCACCGTCCCCAGCGTCAGCACCACGAACTCCGGCCGGCTCCGCGCCGTCGACAGCATGGCGTAGGCGAGGAGGCCGAGGGTCGCGCCGAGCCCCACGGTGACGAGGAGCCACGCCGTGCCGGGCAGCTGCCAGCCCACGTCCGCGTGCGGCCGGAAGTAGGCTGCGACCGCCGCCAGCCCGAGCACGCCCGCGAGCTCCTCGATGCGCGCGACGCGCGAGAGCACGCTGGCGGACCCCGCCGTCCCGAGCAGCCGGGCGCTCGTCTTCGCCGTCATCGCCCCGGCCGTGCCCAGGATGAGCGCGTCGCGCACGAGCGCCGGGGCGCGCGCCGCCGCCTCCCCGAGCCCGCCGGAGATCGAGAGGAGCGCGAACCCCGTCAATCCGACGACGCAGGCGAACGGGATCGAGGTCGCGAGCGCGACGATGCGCGCGACGCCCGGCGGGAGCCCTCCGAAGAGGCGGGCGTCGAAGCGAAACCCGGCCACGAGCCCGATCCAGCCCAGGGCGAACCCGAGGAGCGTGCCCATCTGCGCCAGCACCGGGGCGGTCACCACCCCGACCGCCGGGTGGCGCGCCACGAGCCCGAGCAGGACGAAGGGGAAGCCGGCCGTGATGACCTGCGAGACGCGGAGCTTCTCCTCCCACGCCTGCACGCGCGGGTGGCCTCCCAGGTAGGCGAGACCGACGAGGAGGAGCATGGCGAGGATCGTCTTGATGACGACCTCGGGAGCGTCGGGGACGGCCGCGGCCGGCGCGCCATCGACCGAGGCCATGGCGAGCGCCGGCAGCAGGGCCGCGACGGATGCGGCGACGGCCCTGGCGGCGGCCGCGCCGGAACCCGTGAGACGTCCGCGGTGGTGCATGTACCGTGATTATGGCAGGCGGGGCAGGGCATGCCTACCAGGCGAGCAAGCGAGCGTCTGATGTGTCGCGGTTGGGCCTCTTGGCGAGATCAGCCAGTCGTTGCGGGGAATTCGACCCATGCGACGTCCTCGCTGGGGCAGTGGGCACGCCCCGTGTAAGCTCTCTCTCCCATGCGTCGCCGCGTTCGCCGCCGTCGAGATGGGCTGGTCGAGATCCGTCGCACTTCATGGCGGGACGCCGCCTTGACCCGTGACCTCGCCATCATGTTCGGGCTGGCGCTTGCGTGGGCAGCGTGCACCGTCGCCGTCGTCCTCGGGCTCATGAGGTCGCCGCTCGTCGTGGTCGCTGGCGTGGTCGTCGCCGCGCTGGTGTGCGCACCCGCGCGTGACGCGAGAGGCCCCGCCGCGGGCGAGCCAGGCCCTACTCCGCCGCCCGGGTGGGCCGCTTAGCGGAGCCAGCCTCGCCGAGTACGACGCGAACGGCCGCGGCAGATCGCCGCGGCCGTTCGCATACCGCTCAGCTCGTCGCGCTCACTGCACCGTGCCGGTGACGGTGGCCGCCTTGATGTTGCGCTTGCGGGCGAGGATGGCGGTCGTCCCGGCCGAGGTCCCCGTGACGACGCCGGCCCTAGACACCCAGGCGGTGTGCTTGTCGTAGCTGCGCCACGAGCACTGGGTCGTGAGGTCGAGCGTGCTGCCGTCGGAGAAGGTGCCAATCGCCGTGAGCTGCTGGCGCTCGTCGACGCCGACCGTGAAGTCGCCGGGCGTCACGACGAGCGAGACCAGGCGCGCGTTCGACACGGTGAGGCTGCTGGATCCCTGGATGCCCTCGAGCGTCGCCGAGATGGTGGTCGTCCCAGACGTGATCCCGGTCGCGAAGCCCTGCGTGGGCGATGCCGTCGAGATGGTCGCGACCGCCGTGTTCGACGACGTCCAGGTCGCCTGCTTGGTCACGTCCAGTGACGAGCCGTCGCTGTAGGTCGCCACGGCGATGAACTGCGTCTTGTAGCCGGCCGGGAGGGTCGGCGAGCCGGTGACGGCGATCGACTTCACGAACGCGTTCGAGACGGCCACGCTGACGTCGGCGGCGAGCGTGACGCCGCCCACGACGACGTTCGCCGTGATGGTGGCGCTGCCGGGTGCGAGCAGGGACACGAGCCCGGCGCTACCCATCGCGTTCGAGACCGAGGCGATGGCCGGGGCCGACGACGACCACGTTGCGAGCGCCGTGAGGTCCTGGGTGGTGCCGTCGGAGAACGTCCCGGTCACCGTGACCTGCCGAGACAGGCCGGCGGGGAGCACGATCGTCGCCGGGTCGACGGCGATCGACTGCAGCGTGGCCGAGGTCACCGTGACGGTGGCGGTGTCCGAGATGCCGCCGAAGGTGGCCGTGACGGTGGCCGAGCCGGGCGAGGTGCCGTAGGCGACCTCGATCGCTTCGCCAGTGTCGTACGCGATCCCGCTCGAGAGCTGGACGATCGCGGAGTCGGTGGACCAGGTAGCGACGTCCGACAGGTCGAGCTGCGTATTATCGGTGTAATAGCCGATGGCCTGCAGCGTCGCGGTCGTGAACTGCGCGATCGTGCTCGTGGCCGGGACGACGGCGATGTCGTAGAGCTTCGCGGCGGTGACGGTGAAGCTGGTCGACGCGGTGATCGCACCGCTGGCGGCCTGGATTTGGACGGTCCCTGGGCTCACGGGGTGCAGGACGCCCGCAGAGGAGATGGTCGCGACGGTCGGATCGGAGGAGGTCCAGGTCACGGCCGCCGTCAGGTCCTGCGAGCCGTACGAGTAGATGCCCATCGCGGTGAAGGGGACATCAACGCCGAGCGGCCCGGAGTCGGCGCTGGGCGTGAGCGAGAGCGCCAGCAAGAGGTTCTCGGCCACGGTGATGGATGTGGATTCCGTGACACCGCCGAAGGTGGCGGAGACGGTGCCCGCGCCCGCCGCGACGGCCACGAAGTTGCCCAGCGTATCGATCGTCCCGAGGCCCGACGGCGCCACGGACCAGGTCGCTGTCGCCGTCACGTCCCGCACGGACGTGTCGGAGTAGGTGGCGACCGCGGCGTACTGCTGGCTCATGCCGGCCACGAGGGATGCGTCCGCAGGCGTGAGCACCAGCCCGACGACGTAGGGCGAGCCTCCGGTGCCACCATCGGTCACGGTGAAGGTGGTCGACCCGGTGATCGCTCCACTATCGGCCTGGATCCGGGCGATCCCCGGGCTCACGGGGTGCAGCAGGCCCGTGGCCGAAATGGTCGCGACGGTCGGATCGAGGGAGGACCAGGTCACGGCCGCCGTCAGGTCCCGTGAGCCGTACGAGAAGATGCCCATCGCGGTGAAGGGGATATCGACGCCGAGCGGCCCGGAGCCGTCGCTGGGCGTGAGCGAGAGCGACACCAGGAAGTTCTCGGTCACGGCGATGGACGTGGATCCGGTGACGCCGCTGAACGTAGCGGTGATGGTGCCCGTGCCCGCCGCCAGCCCCAGGAACTTGCCAGACGCGTCGATGCTCCCGATGCCCACCGGGTTCGCGGACCAGGTGGCCGACGCCGTCACGTCCAGCTGGCTCGAGTCGGAGTAGGTGGCGACCGCGGTGTACTGCTGGCTCATGCCGGCCACGATGGACGCGTTGGCGGCCGTGAGCGCCACGCTGACGACGGACGGCGTCGAGCCGCCGTCGTTCCCTCCGGTGCCGCCGTCCGTGCCGCCGGTACCGCCATCGGTCACAGTGCCGTTGTTCGTGCCGTTGTCGGTCCCGGTGTTGGTGGTGCCGCTGGTGTCACCGCCGCCACCGCCACCGCCGGTGCCGGTGCCGCTGGATCTGGACTGACCGCCGCAGGCCGCCAGCGAAAGCAGCAGCGCGACGACGAACGCGTTCGAGCGCGTCATCTTCATGGAGCCCCCGTGCATGAGGTGCTCCCAACATCGATCTCGTCCCGAAGTACGCCCACTCCCGTGTTTACACTACACGCGTAGTGGGGATGCACCATCGGGGCCTTCGGAACGGGGCCGGGTGATGCCGCACCCGTCGCGAGTTCGCCTGATGGTGAAGTCTCGGCACTTGCGCGGGCTACGGCGGTCTCGCGACAGAGCAGGCTTCAGCGAAGGAGTGACAAGCGCTTGCTTCGTTCGATCAGGAGCAACATCGAACATCGATCGCGCGCGGCGACCGATTCGGCCCGGTCGCCGGGAGCTATCGCCTCCGCGAGCTCCCTGCGCGATCCCGCCGCGTCGTCCCCGGCAAGGGCGTCCGCCGCGCGGCGGTGCAGGCGGGTTCGCGCTCGCCGCGGCGGCGCCGTCCGGCTACAAGGTCCCGGTGACCTTCGCCGATCTCGACGCCCACCCCGCGCTCCGCTCCGCGCTCGCCGCGCGCGCGTATGCCGAACCGACCCCGGTACAGGCCGCCGTCCTCGAGCCTACGCTCGAGGGCCGCGACCTGCTCGTGTCTTCCCGCACCGGCTCCGGGAAGACGGTCGCGTTCGGGCTCGTCCTCGCCAGGACGCTCCTCGGGGAGGCGGCGTCCTTCCCACCGGCGTCGCCGCGCG
>Ga0318496_10000065_pt1 | contig 29285 bp, 18 predicted proteins | sample GRESIP109b1f22_FD_203296 | JGI IMG/M metagenome (GOLD analysis project Ga0318496, IMG submission 203296) | Tropical soil microbial communities from Luquillo Experimental Forest, Puerto Rico - GRE.SIPMG.109b1f22 | ecosystem: Environmental > Terrestrial > Soil > Tropical forest > Bulk soil... | reverse complement strand
CTGCCGCGACACACCGTGCCGCGCCAGCGCGAGCAGCACCGACTGCGAGTAGACGAGCCCCCGCGAGCTGTCGAGGTTCTCGCGCATGCGCTGCGGGCGCACTTCGAGGCTGTCGATCAGGTCGGCCAGCCGGTGCAGCATGAAGTGCACCGCGGCGGTGGCGTCGGGGAAGACGATCCGCTCGACCGAGCTGTTCGAGATGTCGCGCTCGTGCCACAGCACGGTGTTCTCGAGGCCCGAGACCGCGTAGCCGCGCACCACCCGCGCGAGACCCGTCAGCGTCTCGAAGCGCCAGGGATTGCGCTTGTGGGGCATCGCCGAGCTGCCCTTCTGCTCGGAGCCGAAGAACTCCTGCACCTCGGCGACCTCGCTCCGTGCGAGGTGGCGCATCTCCACCGCGATCGCCTCGACCGCGCCGGCGGCCTGCGCCAGCGCGCACAGCACCTCGGCGTGGCGGTCGCGCGAGACGACCTGGGTCGAGATCGGAGCGGCGCCCAGGCCCAATGCGCCCAGCACCTCTTCCTCGATCGCCGGGTCGAGGTGCGCGAACGTGCCGACCGCACCCGAGAGCTTGCCCACCGCGGCCTGCGCCCGCGCCCGCACCAGCCGCTCGCGCCCGCGCGCGAGCTCGTCGAAGCCGCGCAAGAGCTTCAGCCCGAACGTGGTCGGCTCGGCGAAGATGCCATGGGTGCGGCCCACGCAGGGCGTGTGCTTGAACTCGAGCGCACGGCGCTCGAGCGAGGCCAGCGCGCGGTCGCACTCCGCCAGCACCAGGTCGATCGCGGCGGCGAGCTGCAGCGCCAGGCAGGTGTCGAGCACGTCCGACGAGGTCAGCCCCAGGTGCACGTAGCGCGAGGCCGGGCCGATCTGCTCGGCCAGCGCGTCGAGGAATGCGTTCACGTCGTGGTGGACGCGCGCCTCGATCTCGGCCACGCGCGCCGGGTCGACCTTGGCGCGCGACTCGATGGCCGCGAACGCGTCGCGCGGGATCTCGCCCCGGCGGGCGAGCGCGCGGCACACCGCCACCTCGATGCGCGTCCACAGCGCGTAGCGCTGGTCCTCGGACCAGACCGCCTCGAGGGCGGGAAGCGTGTACCGGGGGATCAAGGGGGACCTCCTCGGATTTTCGGCGATCGCGTGTCCTGCGGGCGCGCTAGGTGGAGTAGCGCGTCCAGTAGTACGCGAGGAGGAGGTAGTACATCACGGGGATACCGATCAAGGCCGAGTCGATGCGGTCGAGCACTCCGCCGACCCCGGGGAGCAGGTGGCCGGCATCTTTGATCGCCGCGTCTCGCTTGAGCAGGGACTCGATCAGGTCGCCCACGACGCCGAACGCCGCAAGCACCATCCCGAAGAGGAGGGAGGCGCCCCAGTCGAGGTCGCGCGCGAGGCCTCCGGGGAGGGCTGTGAAGACGAGCTTCGCGAGCACCGCGGCGACGCCGCCAGTGAGCACGCCGCCCACCGCGCCCTCGACGGTCTTGTTCGGGCTGATGGCGGGGGCGAGCTTGCGCCGGCCGTAGCGGCGGCCGACGAAGTAGGCCCCCGCGTCGGACCACACCACCGCCGCCAGACACAGGATCACGTAGAAGAAGCCGACCTGCGGGTCGACCTGGGCGCCGAAGCGCCGGCCGAGCTCGTCGGAGATGCAGCGCACCGAGACGGCGTACGAGAGCAGCCAGCCCACGTAGATCACGCCGAAAAAGGTCTCCGACACGCTCGCGATCGCCTCGTGGATCTCCTGCTTGGTGAGCTGCAGGATCATCAGCGTGAGCAGCGTTGCGGTGAGGGCGCTGGTCGCGAGCGAGGCGTCGCCCACGTACGCGATCACCGGCAGCGAGGCCGCAGCGATGTTGCCGAGCAGCCGCAGCGGGCTCGCGCCCTTGGCGCTGATCAGGCCGTAGAACTCGTTCAGCCCGACCAGGATGAACGCCATCACCACGGCGACGTAGGGCCAGCCGCCCGTGTAGCAGGCCCAGATCACCGGCGGCACCAGCAACAGCGCCGTGAGCAGCCGCAGCGTGAGGTTGTTCGGCGCCCAGCGCGGCGGCTCGTCCTCGCGCGGAGTGGGGCGCAGCGGATGCGGCGCGCTCTGGGGCGCGGGTCCGGACGGCGCCGCGACCGGTCGCCGGTCTCGATCCGCGGGTTCCACTCGCCTCCTTCCCGGGGCGCCGAGATGGTAGCGGAAAATCCCGCGCCCCCCGGGAGGGCTCTTCGGCAGCCGGCTAGCGTCCCGTGTGACCGAACCCGCCCGCCGCCCGCGCGCTCGCGCCGAGCTCCGCGAGCTCGCTGACCTCCTTCGGCACCGCCCGGGCCACCGCCGCGATCACCAGCTGGGCGATCCGATCGCCGCGCCGCACGCGGAAGGCGTCGCGGCCCGCGTTCAGCAGGATCACCTGCAGCTCGCCGCGGTAGTCGGAGTCGATCGTCCCCGGCGCGTTGGCGACGGTGACGCCCGCGTGCAGCGCGAGCCCGCTGCGCGGACGCACCTGGCCCTCGTGGCCGGCGGGAATGGCGAGCGCAAAGCCCGTCGGCACGAGCGCCCGCTCCCCCGGCCCGATCACCAGGTCCTCGGACACCGCAGCGCACAGGTCCATGCCCGCGCTGCCGACCGTCGCATAGGCCGGCAGCGGGACGTCGGCGTCCCGCTCCCCGCGGACACGCCAGACTCGGAGCTCGGTCCCATTGGACACGAGCTCGAGTCTAGCTGCGCTGTCGCCACTTCGAACGACGGCGATACAGCTCATTCGGCTCAGAGCCGGGCGTGGCGGACTTCGGTCTCGAGGATGGCGACGCAGCCGATCTCTTCCAGGCGGTCGATCACCGCCTGCAGGTCCGACTTCTCGACGAGCACTTTGACGGCGAGCCAGGCGGGATCGCTGGTCTGCTGGATCGTCGGGGCGGAGAAGCCGGGAGTGATCTGACGCGCGACGTCGACGGCCTTCGCCGGGCAGTTGTACTCGACCAGCGAATAGCGCCCGGCGCTCAGAACGCCGTCGATCCGGCGCAGCAGGCGGTCGCGCGCAGCCGTGTCATGAGGAGCGCGCGTGCCGATCAACACCGTCTCGGCGCGCAGGATCTCCGCCAGTTCGCGCAGGTCGTTCTCGACCAGGCTGGTGCCAGTCTCGACGATCTCGACGATCGCGTCGACGAGGCCGAGCGGGACCATCGCTTCGACCGCGCCCTGGATCTCGATCACGTGCATGTCGCGCGCGCCCTCGCGCGCGAAGAACTTGGCCGCGAGCCGAGTGAACTTGGTGCCGATTCGCTTGCCGCCAAGGTCGCCGGGTCGCTGGTAGGGCGCGTCCACGTGCACCGCGACCGACAGTCTGCAGCGCCCGAATCCGAGACGCCGCCACTCGTCGACCGTCACGCCCTTCTCCAGCACGACGTCGCTGCCGGTGATGCCGAGCTCGACCCGCGCCCTCAGAGACGAGCCCCGGGATGTCCTGCGTGTGCGCGAAGATCACCGCGATGCCCGTCTCGGGGCACACCGAGTGCAGCCGCCGGCTCTCCGCTCGCATGTGCAAACCGGCGCGTGCGAGCAGCTCGACGGAGCGATCGCGCAGCCGCCCCTTGGACGGAATCGCGATCCGCAGCCCGGGCTTCGACGGCACGGTCAAGGCGAGCGCCGAGCCGCTTTCTCGGCCAGACCGCTCGTTCCGAAGCGCCGCTCGAGCTCGCCGCAGACCGCGCCGAACCCGACACGCCGGATGCCCAGCAGAACGAGCACATGAAACAGGAGGTCCGCTGCCTCGTGTGCGCTGTCGACCTGGGTGGTCGCATTGCACAGCTCGGCCGCTTCCTCGCGGATCTTCGCGGCGATCGCCGGCTCCCCACCGTCGACGAGCCGCGTGACATAGCTGCCCTCTGGCCGCTCGCGCACCCGGCCCTCGATCAGCTGCTCCAGACGCTCGATCACTTCGCTCGCTGCCATCGCTCCCTCGCTTGCGGCCGGCCGCGCGCGCCGCCTCGTCGTAGCGAGCGCGGCGGCCAGATGCCGACGAGTGGGTTTCGCAGCGAGTCCGCGAGCGAGAAGGGACCCACGAGGAGGCGCCGGCCGGCGCGCTCGCGGCGAGCGACGTCTTACGCCTGCGCCCTGGACGCCTCCAGCTGCTCGGCCAGCGCGGCTCGGCGCGATAGGCGGATCTTGCCGCTCGGGTCGACGTCGAGGCATTTCACGACGACCTCGTCGCCCTCGTTCACGACGTCCTCGACCTTGCCCACGCGCCGGTCGGCGAGCTCCGAGATGTGGAGCAGGCCGTCGGTGCCCGGGAAGATCTCCACGAACGCACCGAAGTCGGTCACCTTGCGGACCTTGCCCACGTAGGTGCGGCCGATCTCCGCCTCCTGGGTCACTTCCTCGACCATCTGCTGGCACTTCAGCAGCGCATCGCGGTTGGGCGCGAAGATGGTGACGCGGCCCGAGTCCTCGACGTCGACCTTGGCGGTCGTCGTCTCCTGGATGCCGCGGATCACCTTGCCGCCCGGGCCGATCAGGTCGCGGATGCGGTCCGGCTTGATCCAGATCACGCTGATCCGCGGCGCGTTCTCGCTGAGCTCGGTGCGCGGCACGAAGCCGGGCAGCTGCTCGCGCGTCTCGTCGGCCATGCGCTGCAGGATGTGCAGCCGCCCCTGGCGCGCCTGCTCCAGCGCCTTCTCCATCACTGCCCAATCGAGGCCCTCGATCTTGATGTCCATCTGGATCGCGGTGATGCCCTTGGTGGAGCCCGCGACCTTGAAGTCCATGTCGCCGAGGTGGTCCTCGTCGCCGAGGATGTCCGACAGCACGGCGTGCCGGGGGCCGTCGGAGATCAGCCCCATGGCGATGCCGGCGACCGGCGCCTGGATCGCGATGCCCGCGTCCATCAGCGCCAGCGCGCCGCCGCAGACCGAGGCCATCGACGAGCTGCCGTTGGACTCGAGGATCTCGGACACCACGCGGATCGTGAACGGCGAGTCCTCGCCCTCGGGCAGCACCATTTTGATCGCCCGCTCGGCGAGGGCGCCGTGGCCCTGCTCGCGCCGGTTCGGCGCGCGCAGCGGCCGCACCTCGCCGGTCGAGAACGGCAGGAAGTTGTAGTGCATGAAGAACTTCCGGTAGAAGGTGTCGCGCAGGCCTTCGATCATCTGCTCGTCGCGCGTCCCGCCGAGCGTGACCGCCACCATCGCCTGGGTCTCACCGCGCGTGAACAGGGCCGAGCCGTGCGGTCCGCGCAGCTCCCCGACGCTGGCGGTGATCGGCCGGATGTCGGTGGTGGAGCGGCCGTCGATGCGCGCCTTCCCCGCCAGGATGTCCTCGCGCATCACCTTGCCGCGCAGGTCGTGCAGGATCTCCTTCACGTCCCCGGAGAGCTTGCGGCCCGCCGACTGCGCGGCCTCGACCTCGGCCAGCGTGCCGAGCGACCGCGGCGCCTCGCGGAACGGCGTGATGATCGCCTTCACCACGTCGGCGTCGACCGCGTCGAACGCCTCGTAGCGCTTCTTCTTCTCGCGGGTCTGGCTGGCCGCGCGGATGCGGTCCAGCGCCATGCCTTCGATCTTGCGCAAGAGCTCCGCATCCTTCTGCGGCGGAGTGACGGTTCGCTTGGTCTTGCCCGCCTTCGCGCACAGCGCGAGCTGCGCCTCGATCAGGCGCTTGATCTCGCCGTGGCCGAAGCGCAGCGCCTCGAGCACCGCGGCCTCGGACACCTGCTTCGCGCCGCCCTCGACCATCACCAGCGCGTTGGCCGAGCCCGCGACGATCACGTTCAGGTCGGAGGCCTCGATCTCGGCGTGGCTGCCGTTCGCCACGAGCTTCCCGTCTACGCGGGAGACGCGCACCGCCGCGATCGGCGCCGGGAACGGGACGTCGGACAGCATCACCGCCGCCGAGGCGCCGATGAACGCCAGGACGTCCGTCTCGTAGTCCGGATCCGCCGACAGCACCTGCGCCGTGACCTGAGTCTCGTCGCGGTAGCCGTCGGGGAAGAGCGGGCGCAGCGCGCGGTCGATGAAGCGGGAGGTCAGCACCTCCTTCTCCGTCATGCCGCGCTCGCGCTTGAAGAACCCGCCGGGGATCTTCCCGGCGGCGTAGATCTTCTCCATGTAGTCGACGGTCAGCGGGAAGAAATCGATTCCCTCGCGCGGCTTGGCGGAGTTCACCGTCACCAGCACCGCGGACTTGCCCTGCGTGACCAGGACCGCGCCGTTCGACTGCTTCGCGAGCCGGCCGGTCTCGATGCCGACGGACTTTCCGTCGACCATGCATTGAACTGTTTCCATTCTCGTACTCATTCCTTCGTTTGGTTGGTCGCCTGCCGGCGCACCAGCGCGCGGCAAGCGGTGGAGCGGGGATCGGCGCGGACAACGCGCGCGAACCCGCGGCTCATCTCTCGTTCCTCATCTCTGTCTGTCGACCCGAAACCCCGATCCGGGGGGAACTGAATTCAGCGGCGGAGCCCCAGCTTGTCGATCAACGACTGGTAGCGGCTCTCGTCCGTCCGGTTCAGGTAGTCGAGCAGGCTGCGCCTTTGACTGACGAGCTTCAGCAGCCCGCGGCGCGAGGAGTGGTCCTTCACATGGACCTGGAGATGATTCGTCAATTCCGTGATGCGCTCGGACAGGAGCGCGATCTGAACCTCGCAGGAGCCCGTGTCTCCGGGTTTGCGCTGGTTCTTCTCGATGATGTCGTGCCGACGATCGGCGCTCAGCAAGCTCTATACCTTCCGAATTCGCGTGGCTGTATAGCAGAGCCCCGCGCAGAACCGCAATCCAGCAGCTCTAGGCCTCGGTCCCCCCCACGAACACCCGCAGGGTGCGGAGCTCGGGAATCCCGCGGTGGGCCTGCACCAGCGCGACCAGCTTCCCGGCGTGCGCGAGCTGCAACACGCCCTCCGCGGGCGCGCCGCGCAGCTCGTGGCGGCCCAGCTGCACGCCGTGGCGCATCCGCCGCGCGACGCGCGCGTCGACCTCGAAGGTGGGCAGGCCGGTCGCGGCGAGCATGGGAATGACGCGCTCTTCCGCCGCCGGACCGAGCTGTTCCAGCGCCTCGAGCGAGACCGCCTGCTCCAGCGTGAACGGCCCGCTGCGTGTTCGCACGAGCTCGTACAGGTGCGCGCCCGTCCCCAGCGCCGCGCCGAGGTCGTGGGCCATCGAGCGCAGGTAGGTGCCGGCGCTGCAGTCCACCTCGATCGAGAGGAACGGCGGCTCGAACGCGACCAGCTCGACCCGCGAGATCGAGACCCGGCGCGGCTCGAGCCGCACCTCTTCGCCCCGGCGCGCGCGGCGGTAGGCGGCCTGGCCGGCCTGCTTCACCGCGGAGTACGGCGGCGGGACCTGCTCGATCTCGCCCTCGAAGGCAGAGAGTGCCTTCTCCACCACGGCGCGGTCCGGCCACGGACCCTCCCGCGTCGCGACGACCTCGCCCTCGCGGTCGTAGGTGGTGGTCTCCACCCCGAGCAGGAGCCTGCCGCGGTAGCTCTTGGCCCCGTGCGTGAGCAGCTGCGACAGCTTGGTCGCCTCGCCCAGCGCGATCGGCAGCACGCCGGTCGCGAGCGGGTCGAGCGTCCCCAGATGCCCGACCCGGCGCTGCTTCGCGATGCGCCGCACCCGCTGCACCACGTCGTGCGAGGTGAGCCCGCGCGGCTTGTCGATCACCAGGAACCCGTCGATCACGGCGAGCCCTTCCCCTCGCGCTCGCGCGCGATCTCGCGCAGCACGCCCTCGACCCGATCCGCGCGCTCGATGGTGTCGTCCGGGCGGAAGTCGAGCTCCGGCACGCGGCGCACCTTCAGCTCGGATGCCAGCCGCCGGCGCAGGTAGGGCTTGGCCTTCTCCAGCGCCGCGGCCGCTGCCGGCGCGTCGCCGAGCGTGCGGTAGAACACGCGCGCGAGGCTGGCGTCGGGGGAGACCTTCACCTCGGTGATCGCGAGCAGCTCGAGCCGCGGGTCGCCGGTGTGCTCGCGCACGATGGTCGCGAGCCGCGCGCGGATCTCCTGCGACAGGCGTGCCGCCGAGTGCTTCACCGGCTCACTCCTGCGAGCCCTCGGCTCGCCAGTCTGCGGGCGCGCCGTCGGCGTCGTCCTCGAGCTCCTCGACCTCGTCGAGGCGCAGCACGGTGACGTCGTCGGAGACGACCTCCGCGATGCCCAGGCTCTCGACGTATCGCACCACCTTCTCCATTCCCTCGCGCAGGTGTCTCGGATCGACCCCCACCATCACGCAGCCGATGCACACCGAGTGGCGCTCGTCCTGGTCCGCCACCTCGGCCACCGACACGTTGAAGCGCTGGCGGATGCGGTCCTTGATCGAGCGCGCGACCCGCCGGCGCGCTTTGATCGTCTCCGCTTCGGGAAGCGCGAGCTCGATGAGCGCGGCCGCGATCAGCATCTCCGCCTCCAGCGCGCCCGCGCCGCGTCGCTACAGCGTGTCGGGCGTCGACTCGATCTCGTACGCCTCGATCCGATCTCCGACCTTCACGTCGTTGAAGTTCTCGATGCCGATGCCGCACTCGAGCGGCGCCGCGACCTCACGCACGTCGTCCTTGAAGCGGCGCAGCGACGACAGCTTGCCGTTGTAGATCACCACGCCGTCGCGCAGCACCCGCGCGCGCGCCTGGCGGGTGATCTTGCCGTCCTCGAGCGCCGAGCCGGCGATCGTGCCGACCTTGGGGATCTGGAACAGCTCCTTCACCAGCGCGTGGCCGAGCCGCTTCTCGGTCTCCTTCGGCGGGAGCAGCCCGCGCATCAGGAGCGTGGCGTCGTCGAGCAGCTCGTAGACGATGTCGAAGGTGCGGATCGCCACGCCCTCGCGCTCGGCGAGCTTGCGCGCTGCGGGCTCGGGCCGCACGTGGAAGCCGAACACCACGGCCTTCGACGCCGCGGCCAGCATCACGTCGCTCTCCTTGATGCCCCCGACACCGGAGTGGATCACGGAGAGCTTCACCTTCTCGGTGGAGAGCTTGCCCAGCGCCTCGCGGATCGCCTCGACGGTGCCCTGCACGTCGCCCTTCACGACCGCGAACAGCTCCTTCTCGGTCGATCCGGCCAGGCGCGCGAACACGTCCTCGACCGACATCGACGCGGGCGTCTCGGCGCCCGCCACGGCCTTCTGCTTCTCCTCGGCCTGGCGGAGCTCGACGATCTCGCGCGCCTCGCGCTCGTTCTTGGCGACGAAGAACTCGTCGCCGGCGAGCGGGACGCCGGAGAGGCCGACCACGCGCACCGGCGTCGACGGCCCCGCCTCCTTCGCGTTCGCGCCCTCGGAGTCGGCCAGCGAGCGCACGCGGCCGTAGGTGTTGCCCGCGACGATGGCGTCGCCCGGGTGCAGCGTGCCCTCGCGCACCAGCACCGTCGCCAGCGGCCCGCGGCCGCGGTCGAGCTCGGCCTCGAGCACCGCCCCGCGCGCGGGGCCGGTGTGGCGCGCGCGCAGCTCGAGCACCTCCGCCTGCAGCGCGAGCATCTCCAGGAGCTTGTCGAGGCCGGTGCCCTTGGTGGCGGAGACGTCGACGAAGATCGTCTCGCCGCCGAAGTCCTCGGCCACGAGCTGGTGCTCGAGCAGCGCCTGGCGCACGCGCTGGGGGTTGGCCTCCGCCTTGTCGATCTTGTTCACCGCCACCAGGATCGGCACGCCGGCGGCGCGCGCATGGTGGATCGCCTCGACCGTCTGGGGCATCACGCCGTCGTCGGCCGCGACCACCAGCACCACCAGGTCGGTGAGCTGCGCGCCGCGCGCGCGCATCTGCGAGAACGCCGCGTGGCCCGGCGTGTCGATGAAGGCGATGACGCTTCCGTCGGCCGCGTGCGCCTGGTACGCGCCGATGTGCTGGGTGATCCCGCCCGCCTCGCCCGCCGCGACGTGCGTCTTGCGCAGGGCGTCGAGCAGCGACGTCTTGCCGTGGTCGACGTGGCCCATCACGGTCACGACGGGCGGGCGCGGCTGCCGGTCGGCCTCGGCGGTGGGGACGCGGCTGGCGGCGATCTTGCGCTCGATCTCGGACTCGACGCGCTGCACTTCGAAGCCGAGCTCCTCGGCGACCAGCGCCGCGACGTCGCCCTCGAGCAGCTCCTCGCTCGGCAGCTCGGCCTCGAGCGCGCGGGCGCGCCGGATCAGGTCGCGCACCTTCACGCCGGTCTGGCGCGACAGCTCGACGAAGCTGATCTGGCTGCCGAGCTTGACCGTGCGCTTCAGCTTGCCGGGCTGGGGCGGAATGGTGAGCTTGCGCGGCGCGGGCGTCACGCGGCGGCGCTGCGACTGCGCGCGCGACTGCTGCTCGACCAGCATGCGCCGGCGCTCCAGCTGCGCCTGCACGTTCCCGCCGCGCATCATGCGCGCGATCGTCTCCTGCTCGCGCAGAGTCACGTCCGTCCGCACCGGACGCGCGCGCTGCGGCTTGCGCACCGGCGTCTCGGTCGTCTCCTCCCCCTCGGCCGGAGAGGTCGCTGCCCCGCCTGCGGCCGCAGCCGCGGGGCGGGCGACCGGAGCTGGTTCGGACGCAGCCTGTTGCTGCTGCGCGGGGGCGAGCGGATCCTCGACCACCTTCACCGGGCGGTCGAGCGGAGCAACGAGGCGCGGCGCGGCCGCCGGCTGCTCGGACGCCAGTGGGGCTCCCTCCGCGGCAGCCGCGGCTGCGCGAACCTCGGCTTCGGAGGCGGACTCTCCTTCGGCCACCGGCTCGAGCGCGCCGACATCTTCCGCCGCCACCGCCTCTTCGGGCTCGCCCTCGGTCTTGCGCTTGCGGCGGCGGATGATTCCCGTGCCGACGCGCTTCTGCACCGTCTCGGCCGCGGGCGCGGACGAGAGCCTGCGCCGGATGGTGGCGACCTGCTCCTCGTCGAGGCTGGCCATGGGATTGCGGATCTCGATGCCGATCTCCGCCGCCTTCTTGATGAGCTCCTCGCGCCCGAGCCCGAGCTCGCTCGCCAGCGCGTACGCTCTCATTCCCTTGGTGGCCATTCGCTCGCCCGTTCCCTTTCCGGTCGCGCTCAGCTCGTCCCGCCGGGCGCCGGCGCCGCGGCCGAAGCCTCGCGCTCGCGCCGGGCCTTCTCGGCCGCGAGCTCGCGAGCGCGCGCCTTCACCGTCTGGGCGCCCGCCTCCGTGATGCCCGGGATCTGCGTGAGCAGCTCGACCTCGGAGTCGGCCAGCTCGTCGAGGCTGGCCACACCGTGGTCGAGCAGGATCTTCGCCTCGTAGTCGCCCGCGCCGTCGACCGCGGAGAGCGCCTGCGCGAGCTCGGCCTGCACCGCGCGCATCGCCATCTCGCTCTTGATGTCGATCTTCCAGCGGGTCAGCATCACCGCCAGGCGGACGTTCTGGCCCTTCTTGCCGATCGCCAGCGACTGCTGGTCGTCGGGCACGATCACGTCCATCGAGCGCTTCTCGTCGTCGACCATGATGCGCACGACCTGGGCCGGCGCGAGCGCGGCGACCACGTACTTCACCGGGTCGGCGCTCCACGGCACGATGTCGATCTTCTCGCCGCGCAGCTCCTGCACCACCGCCTGCACGCGGCTGCCGCGCATGCCGACGCACGCACCGACCGGGTCGACGTCGGAGTCCTTCGACACCACCGCGATCTTCGAGCGCGCGCCCGCTTCGCGCGCCGCCGCCTCGATGCGCACGATGCCCTCGTAGATCTCGGGCACCTCCTGCTCGAACAGCTTCTGCAGGAACTCGGTGCAGGCGCGCGATAGGATGATCTGCGGACCCTTGGACTCGCGCAGCACGTCGAGCACGTAGGCGCGGATGCGCTCGTTCACGCGGAACATCTCGCGCGGCACCTGCTCCTTGCGGGGCAGGATCGCCTCGCCGCGGCCGAGATCGACGATCAGGTTGCCCTTCTCGATCCGGCGCACGATGCCGTGCACGATCTCGCCTTTGCGGTCCTTGTACTCGTCGTAGATGTTCTGCCGCTCGGCGCCCCGGACCTCCTGGATGATCACCTGCTTCGCGGTCTGCGCGGCGATCCGGCCGAACTCGGCGGTGTCGAGCTTGATCCCGATCTGGTCGTCGACCTCCGCGTCGGGGTCGTGCCGGTGCGCGTCGTCGAGCGAGATCTGCGACTCGTTCGCCGGCGCGGCGGCGACCACGGTCTTGAACTCGAAGAGCTCGACCTCGCCGGTCTCGTTGTTGAACTGCGCCTCGATCTCGCGCTCGGGGCCGAACTTCCGGCGGGCGGCGGTGAGCATCGCCTTCTCGAGGGTGTCGATCACCACCTCGCGCTTGATGTTCTTGTCCTTGACCACCTGGTCGATGATGCGGTTCAGGTCCACTTCCACGGGCTCACCTCTTCCGCTTCTGCGGCGCGTCGATGGGATGGAAGGCGCGGGCGCGCTCGATCGCCGCGAACTCGATGCGCGTGTCGCCGCCGTCGCCGCGCACGGTCGCGACCGCGCCGTCGAACGCGACGAGCTCCCCCTTGAAGCGCCGGCGTCCGGCGATCGGCTCGCGCGTCTCGAGCGCCACCTTGCGGCCGACCGCGCGTTCGAAGTCGATCTCGCGCGCGAGCATGCGGTCGACGCCCGGAGACGAGACCTCGAGCGTGTAGGCGCCGTCGATCAGCGCGGAGACGTCGAGCCCGTGGCCCAGCTCGCGCGAGACCGCGGCGCACTCGTCGACCAGCACCCGCCCGTCACCCCGCGGCGTGTCGACGACCACGCGCAGGAGCGACCGCGTCGGCCCGCGGCCGAGCGCCGCGTCCACCAGCTCGAGCCCGTGGGCGCGCACCACCGGCTCGACCACGCGCCGGAGGGTCTCTGGAATGTCTTTGTACATCGCGCTGTTCGCTCGAGACATGGATCTTTCGCTCGAAGCTCTTGCGAGCCCGGATCAGAAGCAAGCGACAAAAAAAGGCGGACGCGCAGCCCACCTTCCCCAGGACGGTCTCAATCTAAATGGCGAGGGAGAGATACCAAACCGGCGTGTGACGGGCAACGTAGACTCTTGATTCTCTTTGAGAATTAGCGCTGGACGGCGCGAAGGCCGCCTCGCGCCTGCGCCTCCGCTCGGCTGCGCCTCGCTGCGCGCCTTCGGCTTGCGCGGAGTTCCGCTCGATCAGTCGTCCGGGCCCCAGTCGCGGAGCGCGCCCACCAGCTCGCGCACGGCGCGGACGCCGTGGCGGCGGCAGTAGGCGGCGATCCCGTCCCGGACCTCGATCCCCGCGCGCGGGTTGGTGTAGCCGACGGTCCCCACCTGCACGGCGCTCGCGCCGCAGAGGAGGAACGCCACCGCGTCCTCGCCGCTGGCGATGCCGCCGATCCCGCAGATCGGCAGCCGCACCGCGCGGCGCGCCTGGTACACCATGCGCAGCGCGATCGGCAGGATCGCGGGACCCGAGAGGCCGCCCAGGCCGTTGCGCAGCATGGGGCGACGGCGCTCGACGTCGACGAGCATGCCCTGGACGGCGTTCACCAGCGAGAGCGCGTCCGCCCCCTCCCCTTCGCACACGCGCGCCATCTCTGCGATCGAGGTGACGTTGGGCGAGAGCTTCACGAGCAGCGGCTTCGCGCTGGCCGCGCGGCAGGCGCGCACCAGCGCCGCGAGCACCTTCGGATCCTGCCCGAACTCGATCCCGCCGCTCTTCACGTGCGGGCAGCTGGCGTTGAGCTCGAGCGCCGCCACCCGCGCCACTCCGTCGAGGCGTTTGCACACTTCGGCGTAGCGCTCGATCTCGGTCTCGAACACGCTCGACACCACCGTCGTGCCCGGAGGCAGCGCCGGCAGCTTCTCGCGCACGAACGCCTCCACCCCGACGTTCTCGAGGCTGATGGCGTTCAACATGCCGGCAGGTGCCTCGGTGATGCGCGGCGGCACGTTGCCCGCGCGCGGCTCGAGCGTGAGCGACTTCGCCACGATCCCGCCCAGCTCGTCGAGCGCCACGAACGGCGCGAGCTCGGCGCCGTAGCCGCAGGTGCCGCTCGCCAGCAGCACCGGGTTGCGCAGCGCGACCGGTCCGAGCGAGGTCGAGAGATCGCACTCGCCGGCGGCGCTCACGCGGCGCTCCAGCCCAGCGTGTCCGAGGCGAACACCGGCCCGTGCGTGCACACGTAGCGGAAGCCGTCGGGCGTGCGCACCGCGCAGCCCAGGCACACCCCGAAGCCGCAGGCCATGTTGTTCTCGAGCGAGACCAGGCAGCGCGCACCCGCGCGCGCCGCGAGCTCGTGCGCGCGCCGCATCATCGGGGTCGGCCCGCAGGCGTACACGGTCTCGCCCGCGGCCGGCGCGACGAGCTCGGTGACGAAGCCGCGCGCGCCGTGGGAGCCGTCGTCGGTGGCGAGCGCGAGGTCGATCCCCAGCGCCGCGAAGTCGTCGAGGCCCAGGATGTCCGCGCGCGTGCGCCCGCCCAGCCGCACCCGCACGCCGCGCGGCGCGTCGCGGGCGAGCTCGTAGAGCGAGGCGATTCCGGTGCCGCCGCCCACCAGCCAGTCACCGGGCGACGGCGGGGCAAAACCGTTGCCGAGCGGCCCCAGCACCGACAGCTCCGCGCCGCGCGGCTGCTCCGCGAGCAGCCGCGTGCCGCGCCCGACGGGCTTGAAGCGGAACTCGAGCAAATCGCCCGAACGCCGGTACACCGCCATCGGTCGCGGCAGCAGCGGATCGCGGTGGCGCCGCGCTGGATCGAGCCCCAGCATCGCGAACTGCCCGGCGCGATGGCCCGGCCAGTCGGGCACCGCGAGCTCGATCCGCGTGGCGTCGGCGCGCGCGACCACGCCGCGCGTGAAGATCAAAGCGCCACCCCCAGCATGAGCGCATCCTCGCCGTCGCGGTAGTAGCGCGCGCGCTCGCCGCAGGTGCGGAAGCCGCTCGCCGCGTAGAGCGCCAGCGCAGGGGCGTTCCCGCGGCGCACCTCGAGCGAGACCTTGCGCGCGCCCGCGCCGCGCAGCGCCTGGAGCGTCGCGTCGAGCAGCCTGCGGCCCAGGCCGCAGCCGCGCACGCTCCCCGCCACGGCGATCGAGTGCAGCTCTGCTTCATCGGCGGCGCGCAGCGCCAGCGCGAAGCCGAGCAGGCGCGGGCCTTCCGCGATCACGAACGCCGCGCGCTCCTCGCGCGCCAGCGCGGCGCGGTAGGCGCTCGCGCTCCAGGCCTCGGGCAGCGCCGCGGCGGCCAGCCCCGCGATCGCCTCGGCGTCGTCGGCGCGTGCCTCGCGCAGCTCACTCGCCATCGCGCGCGCGCTCCGCGTCGACGTCGATGCGCAGGCTCTTGAGCTTGCGCGACAGGCTCTCGCGCGCGAGCCCCACGGCCTCGGCGGTGCGCGAGATGTTCCAGCCGAACGTCCCCAGCTTCTCGAGCAGCCACTCGCGCTCGAAGGCGGCGCGGGCTTCGGCCAGCGTGTCGGCGGAAGCGCTCGCGCGCAGCAGCCGCTCGCGGTCCGGCGAGCTCACCTGCGGCGGCAGGTCGGTCAGCTCGATCACCTCGCCGGGCGTCATCAGCACCAGCCGCTCGATCAGGTTCTGCAGCTCGCGCACGTTGCCCGGCCACGGGTACTCCTGGAGCTTCGCCAGCGCCTTCTGGGCGATCGACTTGGGCGGGCGCCCCGCGTCCGCGGCGTACTCCGCGAGGAAGCGCTCGGCGAGGCGCGGAATGTCCTCGCGGCGCTCGCGCAGCGCCGGTACGTGAAACGGGATCACGTTCAGCCGGTAGAAGAGATCTTCGCGAAAGCGGCCCTGCGACATCTCCGCCTGCAGGTCCTTGTTGGTCGCCGCGATCACGCGCACGTTCACCTCGATCGTCTCCGTCCCGCCGACGCGCTCGAAGCGGTGCTCCTGCAGGATGCGCAGGATCTTCGCCTGCGTCATCAGGCTCATGTCGCCGATCTCGTCCAGGAAGATCGTGCCGCCGTTGGCCATCTCGAAGCGGCCGCGCTTCTTCTGGATCGCGCCGGTGAATGCGCCCTTCTCGTGGCCGAACAGCTCGCTCTCGATCAGCTCCTCGGGGATCGCGGCGCAGTTCACCGCCACGAACGGGCCCTCGGCGCGCTTGGAGCGGTGGTGCACCCAGCGCGCGACCAGCTCCTTGCCGGTGCCGTTCTCGCCGGTGATCAGCACCCAGCCGTCGGTGGGCGCCGCGATCTCGATCTGCTCCTTCAGCTTCTGCATCACCGGCGCCTCGCCGATGATCTCGTTCTCGCCCAGCAGCGCCTCGCGCAGCTCGCGGTTCTCCTGCGCCAGCCGCGCGCGCTCGAGGCCGTGGTCGATGCGCAGCAGCAGCTTGTCGTACGACAGCGGCTTCTCCAGGAAGTCGTAGGCGCCGAGCTTGGTGGCGCGCACCGCGGTCTCGATCGTACCGTGCCCCGACATCATCACCACCGGCAGCTGCGGGTGACTGGTGCGCAGCGACTCCAGCAGCTCGAGCCCGTCGCGGCCCGGCATCGCCACGTCGAGCAGCACCAGGTCGGGGAGCTGGCTGGTGATCTCGCGGTCGGCCTCGTCGGCGCCCGCGGCCAACACCGGGCGGTGTCCCTCGTCGGCGAGCACGTCGGCGATCGAGCGCCGCACGCTCTCCTCGTCGTCGACCACTAGGATCGTGGCCATGGTGCCTCGGTGCGCAGCGGCAGCTCGACGATGAAGCGGCTGCCGCGCGGTCGGTTGGCGGCCACGCGCACGTAGCCCGAGTGGTCGGAGACGATGCGCGACACGATCGCCAGGCCCAGCCCGGTGCCGGCGCGCTTGGTCGAGAAGCCCGCCTCGAACAGCCGGCTGCGATCCTCCGGCTTGATCCCGGCGCCGGTGTCGGCGACCTGGAGGTGGATCGTGCCGACCGCGGCGTCGACGCGCGTCGAGACGCCGACCTTGCGCGGCCCGGGGCCCGCCTCGTCGATCGCCGCGACCGCGTTGTCGATCAGGTTCAGGATCACGCGCCGGATCTGCTGCCGGTCGAGGTCGAGCCGCGGCACCGCGGGGTCGAGCGCGGTGGTGAACTCGATCGTGGCGTTGCCGCGGTAGAGCTCCACCACCTCGGCCACGACGCGGTTCAGGTCGGTGGGCACCGGATCGGTGGCGGGCAGCCGCGCGAAGCTCGAGAACTCCGCGAGCAGGTGCTTCATCGCCTCGACCTCGGCGGTGATCGCGTCGGTGCTCTCGCGCAGGAGCGCCGCCGACTCGGGGTCGGCGAGCTTGCCCGCGAGCTTGCGGCGCAGCCGCTGCGCGGACAGCTGGATCGGCGTGAGCGGGTTCTTGATCTCGTGCGCGATGCGCCGCGCCATCTCGCGCCAGGCGGCCATGCGCTGCACCCGCATCAGCTCGGTCACGTCGTCGACGACCACCACGAAGCCCGCGGCCGTGCCCGCGGCGTCGTGCATGCGCGAGGCCGTCCAGTTGAGCGTGCGCACCTCGCCTGCGACCGCGATCGGCATCTGCCGGCGCAGCGTCTCCTGCGGGCCCGAGGCCAGCCGGTGCAGGAGCCCCGACAGCGCCTCGAGCACCGGCCCGGTCAGCATCTCGCCGAGCTTCTTCCCGACCCACTCGCCCTGCGGCACGCCCAGCAAGCGCAGCGCCGGCGGATTGATCGTGCGCACGGCGAAGTCCGCGTCGAGCGAGAGCACGCCCGCGCCCACCGCGCCCAGGATGATCTCCATCTGGGTGCGCCGGCGCTCGAGGTCGGCGCGGTTGCGGGCCAGGTCGGTGGCCATGCGGTTGAAGCCGTCCACCAGCGCCGCGATCTCGTCGCGTCCGCCGCGCTCGACCCGCACGTCGAGGTTGCCGGCCGCGACCTCCGCAGTGGCGCCCGCCAGCTGCTCGATCGGCTCGGTGACCTGCTTGGCCAGGCGGAAGCCGATCCAGGACGAGAACAGCACGCTCGACAGCGTGATCATCGCGAGCAGCAGCAGCATGCTGCCCTCGAACGTGCCCTTGCGCGGCTGCAGCCGCTCGTACGCGGCGCGCGCCTCGCGGATGCCCGCCACGCGCGCGCTGATGCCGTGGGGCAGGAAGCGGTTCACCACCACCACGCCCTCGATCTCGCGCGCCCCGCCGCTCGCGTGCACCGGCACCACCGCGCGCACCAGCTCGCCCGGGCCGGCGCCCTGGATCACGCTGCGCTCGGCGCCCTCGAGCCCGGCGCGGATCAGCGCCGAGGTGGGCGCTTCGAAGGCGATCACCGCCACCTCGGGATGCGTCGCGGTGGCGAGCTCCTCGAGGTCGCGGTTGAACACCTCCACCACGCCGAGGTCGTACTCGGCCTGCTTCTCCGACACGAACTTGTGGAGCTGCTCGAGCGAGCTCGGCGCGAGCAGTCCCCGCTCGCAGAGCTGGCTGGCGATGCGCCGCGCGAAGAACAGCGAGGTCTCCTGCGCCTCGCCGTAGTAGGCGTCAGCGACCTCGAGCGACTGGCCCAGGCTGTCCGACAGCTCCAGCTCGAACCAGACGCTGACGGCGCGCGACACCAGCAGCGCCGAGAGCACGAACAGCGCCGTCGACGACAGCGCCGTCGCGAACACGAACGAGGTGACGAAGCGGGTGTTGAGCTTCGAGCCGAAGCGGCCGGCGCGCCGGTCGACGAACAGCTTCACCACGTTGCGCGAGAGCAGGAAGACCAGCAGCCCAATCAGCGCGACGCTGACGTTCAGGATCGCCAGCAGCACCGTGTCGCTGGCGAGCGGCAGCGAGTGGGCGCGCGTGAGCAGCTCCTGCTCGACCGTGAACAGGAGCGCCAGCACCCCGAGCGCGAGCGCCGCGAGCCGCCAGTCGCGCAGGCGGCGACGGCGCTCCACGGGCGCGAGCGGAGCTCCCGCCTCGGGCGCGGCCGGGGGTGAGTTGGGTGCGGATTCCAAGCGGACCCAACGCTAACCCAGGCGCGAATTTCGTTTCAAGCTTTCCCGCGCGCATGGCTTCGCCGTAAGCCCATGAAAAATCGCCGGTTTGAGCCCCGACGCGGTCAAGCTCGCAGGGGCGCGTTCCGAAGAAGCCGGGATGCAGCCGCGCCCGCGCACCCGTGGCCCCGGAACCTCTCCCGAGCAGGCCGAGAAGATCCGCCGCCTGCTGCAGGGCTTCGCCACGAACCCGACCGATGCGCGCGCCTTTCGCACTCTGGAAGAGCACCTCTACCTCGAGGGCGCCTGGAGCGAGCTGGCGAGCGTCTACGACTGCCGGCTCTCCGTGCTCGCGCCGACCGGTGCGGAACGCGCCGAGGTGCTGCAGCGCGCCGCCGCGATCTACTCCGAGCGGCTGGGCGACGTCGCGCAGGCGCGCGCGCGCTACGAGGAGCTCCTGCGCATGCAACCGCAGAACGCCGCCGCGCTGTCGAGCCTGCGGCGGATGCTGGCGGCGGCGGGCGATGCGACCTCGGCGCTGCAGCTCGCCGAGGCCGAGGAGGCGCTGACGCTGGCACCGAAGGAGCGCGCGCAGCTCCTGGCCGAGATCGGCCAGCTCTGGCGCGGCCTCGGCGACAAGGACGAGGCGCGCCGCCGCTTCGAGTCCGCGCTCGAGCTCGACCCGCGCTGCGACCCCGCGGTGCAGGGCGCCGCGCTCCTGGCCGAGGACGCGGGCGACCGCGCGCGCGCCCTGGCGCTGCACGAGAGCCGGCTGCCCGGGCTGACCGGCAACGTCCGCGCAGACGTGCTGGAGCGGATGGCGCGGCTGCTGCCGACCGAGGACACGGCGCGCCGCGGCGCGCTGCTGCGCGAAGTCGTCGCGGCGCACCCGGAGCGCCGCGGGCCGCACGAGCGGCTGATCGAGATCGAGCGCGCGGCGCGCAACTACGCGCGCGTCGACGAGCTGCAGCGCGCGCTGTGGAAGCTGGTGCACGATCCGGTCGAACGGCAGAGCCTCGCCGTCGGCGCCGCCGCGCTGCAGCTCGACGAAGCCCAGAACGTCGAAGCGGCCGCCTACTGGGCCGACCGCGCGGGCGAGATCGCCTCCGACGACGCCGCGGTGCAGAAGCTGCGCCTGCGCGTCCACCGCCGCGCGGGCAGCGCGCGCGCCTCGCTCGACGCGCTCGAGAAGCTGGCGGCGATCGAGGGACCGGACCCGATCCGCCTGCTCGAGCTCGCGGTGCTCTACGAGCGCGAGGGCATGTCGGTGCAGGCGGTCGAGAAGCTCGAGCGGCTGCTGGCCAACGACCCCTACGACGGCGAGGCGCTGGCGATCCTGGACCGCTGCCTCGCGCGCATGGGCCGCCACGCCGAGCGCGCCGAGGTGCTGGAGCGGCGCATGGCGGCCGCCGAGAGCAACGAGGAAGCGTCCGACCTGATGGTCGAGCTGGGCGATCTGCACCTGCACGCGCTCGGAGACGGCGGAAACGCCGAGGCGGCCTACCGCCGCGCGCTCGAGCAGGTGCCCGCCCACGCCGCGGCCGGCGCGCAGCTGCGCGAGCTCTTGCGCCAGACCGGCCGCGCGGCCGAGCTGTGCGCGCTGATCGAATCGCTCGCGCGTTCCGCCCCGGCCGGGCGCGGCCGCGCGGCGCTCCTGTGCGAGCTGGCGCAGCTGCAGCTCGAGCAGGGGCGGCCGCCCGCGGAGGCGCACGCCGCCTACTCGGAGGCGCTCGAGACCGATCCCAGCTGCGCGTCGGCGCTCGCCGGCATGCGCGAGCTCGCGGCCAGCACGCGCGAGCCGCGCGCGCTGCTCGAGGTGTCCGAGCGCGAGCTCGCGCTCGAACCCCCGCCCGAGCGCGCAGCGGTGCTGCTGGCCGACGTCGCCCAGGCGGCGCGCGGGTTGGGCGACCGCACGCGCGCGCGCAGCGCGGCCCAGCGCTGGCTCGAGCTCGCTCCCTCGCCCGAAGCGCTGGGGCTGCTCGCCGAGCTCGCACGCGACGACGGCGACTCCGCGCAGGAGCAGCGCTGGCTCGAGTCGCTCGAGGCGCTGGTGCAGGGACAGAGCCCGCGCGCCCACGCCCTCGCCTGCGTGCGGCTGGCCGAGCTCGCGCTCGCCCGGGACGACGGCGACCACGAGGGCGCGGAGCGCTGGTATCGCGCCGCGCGCGCGAGCGCGCCCGACGACGAGGCGCTCGGCGCGCGGCTGGTCGAGTACTACCGGCGCACCGGCAAGCTCCCCGAGCTCGCGCGCGAGCTGCGCACCCAGCTCGAGGCCGCGGGCCCGCGTGCGCCGCTCGCGCTCGCGCTCGAGCTGGCGCGCACGCTGGCCGAGCTCGGCGACCTGGTGCAGGCGTCTTCGGTGCTCCAGCCCGCGTTCGAGCGGGAGCCCGAGTCGACCGCGGCGGGCGACCTGCTCGAGAGCATGCTGGCGGAACAGAACCGGATCGAGGAGCTGTGCGAGGTGCTGGCGCGCCGGCTCTCGCGCGAACGCGACCCCGCGCGGCGGCGCGAGCTCGCGCACCGCCGGGCCGGGCTGCTGCTCGAGGGACTGCGCCGCGCGACGGACGCCGTCGCGGTGCTGCGCGAGTTCGCCGATCCGACCCGCGACGGGCGGCTCGAGCACCTGTTCGCGCGCGCGCTCGAGGCGGGCGGCGAGACGCGCGAGCTCGAGACCTGGCTCGGCATGCGCGAGGAGCACGTCGGCGGCGCCGAGCGCACGGAGCTCTTGCTGCGGCTGGCCGCGCTGCAGGAGCGCGACCAGCGCGTGCCCGAGGCGATCGCCACGCTGAAGCGCGCGCGCGAGGGTGCCCCCGGGCCGCTCGCGGCGACGGTCCGCAGCGCCCTGCTCGCGATCCTCCGCGCGCACGGCAGCAGCGACGACCAGCTCGCCTTCCTCGACGAGAGCATCGCGAATGCGCCCGACGCCGGCGCGCGAGGCGCGCTCCTGGTCGAACGTGCGAGGCTGTTCGCGGAGCGCGTGCGCGACCCGGCGCGTGCGCTCGCCGACCTCGAGCGCGCACAGGCCGACGGCGCGCTCGGGCCCGACGAGCTGCGCCTCGTGGCCGAGCTCTGCGCCACCGCCGGCGCGCCCGAGCGGCAGGTCCGCGCGCTCGAGCAGCTCGCGGAGAGCGGCAGCGCCGAGCAGCGCCGGGCGACGCGGCTCGAGCTGGCGCGCCTCTGGGTCGACGGCCCGGAGGCCGTCCGCGACCCCGCCCGGGGCGAGGAAGTGCTGCGGACGCTGCTCCGCGAGAGCGGCGCGGATCCCGACGCCTTCGACCGGCTCTCCGCGCTGCTCGAGCGCGCCGAGCGCGGCCAGCAGCTGCGCCGCCTGTTCGGCGAGCGCCTGGCGGAGCCGAAGCTCCGGCCCGGCGAGCGCTCGGCGCTCGCGCTCCGCCTGGCGCGGCTGCAGCTCGCCGCGGGCGACGCGCGGCTCGCAGCCGAGACGCTGGCGGGTGCGCGCACCGAGGGCGCCGACCCGGCGGTCGACGAGCTCCTCTTCTCGGCACTCGCGCGCGCGGGCAACGCCTCCGGTCAGATCCAGCTGTGCGCGGAGCGCGCGCGCCGCGGCGAAGGTCCCGAGCGCACGCGCTGGCTGCGGCGCTGGCTGACGGCGCTGGAGAGCGCCGAGCGGCCGGCCGGAGAGCGCCTGGACGTGGTCGATCGCCTGCTCGGCACGGACGGCCGCGACGCAGAGCTGCTCGCCCTGCGGCTGCCGCTCTTGCGCGAGGCCGCCTCGCCCGAGGCGCTCGCGGAGGGGCTGGAGCGCGTGCTGGGCCAGGGCGGCGCGGGCACCGCCGCGAGCCGGCGGCTGTGGGTGCGCGAGCTGCTCGGCCTGTACGAGGGCGCGCTGGCGCGGCCGGAGCGCGCGCTCGAGCTGGTGCTGCGCGAGCTGCCCGCGGACCCGGGCCTGCGCGAGCACGGTCTGCGGGCCGCCCGGGCGCTAGGCGACGAGGCGCGCGAGCTGGCGCTGTTGCGGCCGCTCGCCGACGATCCGAGCCTGCCTCCCGCCGAGCTACGCCGGCTCGGGCTGGCGCTGGCGCGCTCGGGCGAGAGCGAGCCGGCCTACACGATCCTGTGTCGCACGCGCGCCGAGGTTCCGCTCGACCGCGAGGTGCTCGAGGCGCTCGAGCCGCTGGTCCGCGAGTCCGGCGACGAGAGTGAGCTCCTGGAGCTCTTGTCGGCCCGCTTCGCCGCGGAGGCGGGCGACGAGCGGCTGCGCGCGGCGCGCGAGGCCTGCGCGACCGCGGCGCGCCTGCACGACGCCTCGGCCGAGCTCGCCTGGCTGCGCAAGCTGCACGCGCTCGCGCCGCTCGGCCGCGACGCCTGCGCGCGCTGGCTCGCGCTCGAGCGCCAGGCGGGCTCGCCCGGCGGCCGGCTCGAGGCGGTGCGCGCGTTCGCCGCGCTCGCGAGCGAGGCCGCCGAACGCGCGGCGCTGGCCGCCGCCGAGGGCGAGATCCTGGCCGAAGGCGGGCAGCTCGCGCAGGCCAGCGCCTGCTATGCGCGCGCCCTCTCGGGCGAGCCGCGGCCGCGGCTCGCCTGGCTGCGCGCCCAGAGCGAGCTCCTGGCGCGGCTCGGGCGCGCCAGCGAGCGCGTCGACCTGCTGCGCGCGCTCGCGCGGCACCCCGAGGCCAGCGCCGACGAGCGGATGCGCAGCCAGCGCGAGCGCATCGAGCTGCTCGCCTCGCAGCCGGAGCTGCGCGAGGAGGCCGCGCTCGAGCTGCGCATGTGGCTCGACTCGGACTCCGCCGCACCGCGCTCGGCTCAGCTCGAGCGCATGCGCTCGCTGCTCTCGCTCTACGCCGACCTGGGCCGCGACGCCGACTGGTGCGCGCTCGCGGAGCGCGCGCTCCCGCTCGCGCCCGACCCCGAGCGCGCGGAGCTCGAGCGGCGCATCGCGGAGCGGCTCGGAACGGCGCTTGGCTCGACCGACCGCGCGATCTCGGCCTGGCAGCGGGTGCTCGCGCGCAGCGCGAACGATCGCGAGGGGCTGGCGGCCCTGGCGCGGCTCTTGCGCCGGCCCGGCGACGAGGCGCGCCGCGCGGAGACGCTCGAGCGGCTCGCGGCGACGGGCGCGGAGCGCTGCGAGGCGCTGTGGCTCGAGGCGGCGCGCCTGCGCTGGCAGGCGTTGGGCGACGCCGCCACGGCGCTGGCCGACGTCGACCGCGCGCTGGCGCAGTCGACTCGGTTGGAGGGCGCGCACGACCTGCGCACCGAGCTCTGCGCGCACCTCGACCGCCACGATGACGAGGCCGCGTCGCTGCGAGCGCTGCTCGCCCGCGACGCCGACGGTCCGATGGCCGCCGATCGCTGGCTGCGCCTGGCGCAGCTCGCGGCGGCGCGGCGCGAGAGCTGGACCGAGGCGGTGGACGCGGCCGAGCGCGCGCTCGGCGCGGCGGACGAGCAGATCTCGATGGTGCGCGAGGCGCGGCGCGTGTTCGAGCGCGCCCACGCCTTCGAGCGCGCGCGCGACCTCTTGTGCCAGGAGATCGCCGCGGAGAGCGGCGAGGAGGCACTGAGCCTGCACCGCCGCCTCGCGCGCATCGCCTGGGACGAGCTGCACGACGAGGAGCTCGCCACGAAGTCGCTCGCGGCGCTCGCCGCGAGCGGAGCGCTGCGCACCGACGACCGCGAGCGCTACGCCGCGGCGCTGGCCGAGCAGGGGCGCTGGCGCGAGTCGCTCGAGCAGCGCCACGCGGCGCTGTGCGACGTCGGCGAGCTCGCGACCGCGGCCCGCTGGCTCGAGCTGGCGCGCGACGCGCTGGCGAAGCTGGACGATCCGTCGCGTGCGCGCGAGGCGTGCGACCGCGCGCTCGCGCGCGAGCCGCGCAGCCGCGAGGCGCTCGAGCTGCGCACGATGCTCCACGGTCGGCTGTGCGACCCCGCGCGCGAGTTCGACGACGTGCTGGCGCTGGCCGAGCTCGAGAGCGAGCCGGCGCAGTCGGCGGCGCTCTTCACCCGCGCGGGCGAGCTCGCGCGCGACCGCCTGGGCGACCCGATGCGCGCATGGGCGCTGTTCCGCACCGCGCTGAAGCGCGACGCCGCGCAGTTGCCGGCGCTGCTGGGCGCCGGGCAGATCGCGCTCGCCCGCCAGGAGTTCGCCGAGGCCGAGCGCGCGTTCGGGCTGGCGACCTCGCTGCTGCGCGGCTCGCCCGAAGAGGACAAGCTCGGCGGCGTCGCGCGCTCGGCCGCGCAGGCAGCGCTGGCACAGGAGCGCTTCGCCGAGGCCTACCGCTACCTCGAGCTCGCGCTGGAGCGCGAGCCGTCGCACCCCGATGCGCTCGACCAGATGGCTGCGCTGGCGCTGCGGCTGGGCGCGCACGCGCGCGCGCGCGACTGCATCGAGACGCGGCTGCGCGCGCTCGAGCTCACGCCCGAGGAGCGCGCCGACCGGCTGGTGAAGCTCGCGCAGGCCTGCGAGGGGCTGGGCCAGCTCGACCGCGCCGCCGCCGCGCTGGAGGAGGTGCTCGCGATCCGCCCGGCGGACGAGGTCTCGCGCGCGCGTGCGGTGGACCTGCTCGAGCGCCTGGGCGAGGGCGAGCGCGCGGTGCTGCAGCTCGACGCCTGGAGCGAGCACGTCCCCGCGGAGTTCGCGGCGCGCCTCGCGCTGCGCGCCGCACAGCTCGAGCTGAAGCACGGCGAGCGCGCCGGCGCGCGCGCGCGGCTCGAGGCGATCACCGGCGGAGAGTCGGCGCCCGAAGAGGCGTGGGTCGCGCTGCTCGAGCTGGTGCGGAGCGACGACGGCGCCGCCGCAGGGCTGGACCTCGCGACCGAGGCGCTCGCCGCGGTGAAGGGCGCGAAGGCGCGCGCGGCGCTGCTGTGGACCGCAGCCGAAGCGTCGGCGTCGCTCGGCCAGAACGGCCCCGCCGCGCGGCGCGCGATGGAGGTCCTCGGCTGCGACCCGACCCACGTGCCTGCGGCGCGCATGCTCGCGGGGAACCTCGGGCAGCTCGAGGACTGGGGCCAGGCCGTGAAGCTGCTGGAGCGGACGCTCGACGGCGCGCACCCGGAGCGCCCGGTCGAGGCCGAGCTGTGGGAGGCGGTCGGCCGCGCCTACGCGGGACCGCTGGAGGACATCGAGCGCTCGCAGCGCTGCTATCGCCGCGCGCTGGAGTGCAATCCGCTGCGCCAGAGCGCGCGCGAGGCCCTGGCCGACATGACCGCGTTCGATCCGGCGGCACACCGCGAGTCGGTCGAGGCGCACCGCGGTCTGCTCGAGCGCCATCCGGGGCGGCGCAGCTCGTGGCGCTCACTCGAGCGCATCGCCTCGCACTGGAAACGGGAGCGCGCGCAGAAGACCTGTGTGGCGGTGCTGCAGGCACTGGGACCGGCAGGCGGCGCGAGCCCGATCGACGGCGCGCCGCTGGTCGAGGTCGGCGCGCCCACCGACCCGACCGTCGCCGCGGCAACGGAGCTCTTGCTGGCGGTCTCCGAGGCTGGAGCGCTGCCGGAGCCGAGCGAGCCGCGCCCCTACCCCGCCTTCGCGGCGCCGCTCGAGCAGGAGCTGACCGCGCTGGTGGGTCCGGCGTGGCTGCTCTCGGACGCCGCGCTGCGCGGCGTGTGGAGCCAGCCCGGCGACGAGTCGACGCAGACCGGCGAGGACATCGGACGGCGGGCGAAGCGCCGGCTGAAGCGCGCGCTGCGCACCTTCGACACGGAGCTCTTGCGCGTGCTGGCGCCCGACGTGTGGCGCGAGCAGACGCTCGGACAGGCTTCCGCGCGCGTGCTCGCCGGGGGTCGGATGGAGCTGCGCGATCTCCTGCTCGAGCTGCTCGCCGCCTGGCCGACCACCGCGAAGCTCGAGCTGCGCGCGAGCGGCGACATCGCGTCGGCCGTCCAGCTCTGCCCCCCGGCGCGCGCACTCCTGCTGCGCGTCGCGGGTGCAGTGATCGGGGCGCTCGGCCTCTAGCGCAGAGCCGCGAAGGGCGACTAGCTGCGGCCGGAGCGGGCCAGCGCCGGCTGCAGCACGCCCGCCTCGGGCTGGAGCTCGCGCTCCGCGCTCGGCGTCTCGAGCGTCCAGCAGGACGGGTTGGCGCGGATCTCGGCGACCAGCGCCTGGTGCAGCTGGTGGCCGCCGCGGACCGCCTTCACGTGCCCTTGCAGCGGGACGCCGAGCAGCGCCAGGTCGCCCACGAGGTCCAGCACCTTGTGGCGCGCGAACTCGTCGCGGAAGCGCAGTCCCTCGGGATTCAGCACGCGCGTCTCGTCGAGCACGACTGCGTTCGCGAGCGAGCCGCCACGGGCGAAGCCCAGCGCGCGCAGGCGCTGCGTATCCTTCAGGAAGCCGAAGGTGCGCGCAGGTGCGATCTCGCGCGCGAAGACTTCAGGCGTCAGCACCAGCGACTCGATCGCCTGCCGGCCGATCGCCGGGTGCGCGTAGTCGATCTCGACCGAGAGCTTGAACTCGCGCGAGGGCATGACCCGCACGTAGCGGTTGCCGTCGCGCACCTCGATCGGGCGGCGGATCACGATGCGCCGGCGCGTGCGCGCCTGGCTGCGGATGCCGGCCTGCTGGATCAGGTACACGAACGCGGCGGAGCTGCCGTCCATGATGGGCACTTCGGGCCCGGACACGCCGATCGTGCAGTTGTCGATGCCCATCCCGCGCAGCGCGGACACCAGGTGCTCGATCGTTGACAGCCGCGCGTCCTCGTTGCCCAGCGTGGTCGCGAGCGTCGTGTCGGTCACCCACTCGGCGCGCGCCGGGAAGCGCACCGGATGCTCGCCGTCGTTCCGCACGAACAGGAGCCCGGTGCCCGCGGCCGCTGGCTTGAGCGAGAGCTCGACCGGCTCTCCGGTGTGAAGGCCGATCCCGGTACACTGGACCGGCGTCGCAATGGTCTGCTCGACGCCCCTCAGCAAGATTGCCCCCCTGCCACTCGCCGAAGCTCTAGTCGAAGCCCCATGAACTGTGATCCCCCCCACGAACGGGACGAGCTTCAGCAACCTGCGTGCCAGCTGCTGCTTGTACCGAGTGAAATCGGAAGAAATCGCGAAGTTCTGGATTCGTCTTGTGATTTGGAGCACATCGGCCCTTCGGGCGCCGAGGGGACGCCACCCCGAGCGCTCGCATTCTACGCCGACGGAGTGACGTTTTCATTACGCCGTGATGAGCCGGTCACGAGGGCCGCGCTCAGGCGGGGGCGCGGCCGCTCAGGCGATCGAGCTCGTCCAGGAGGTCCTTGGCGCTCTGGAAACGGTCCGCCGGAGCCTTCTGGAGGCAGCGCAGGATGAGCTTGCACAGCCCCTCGGGGACGTCGGCCTTGATCGACCGGGGGTCCGGGGGCGGGGTGTGGACGTGGTGGTACGGGACGTTGCCCTTCTGGAACGGGAGCTCGCCCGTCACCAGCTCGAAGATGGTGACTCCCAGCGAGTAGAGATCGGTGCGGTGGTCGACGTCGCGGCCCAGGGTCTGCTCGGGCGACATGTAGAAGGGCGTGCCCGAGATCATGGTGGTGGCGTTGCGCACCTCCTCCATCAGCTTCGCCAGGCCGAAGTCCATGATCTTCACGTGCTTCTCGGTGGTCCACATGGTGTTCGCGGTCTTCACGTCGCGATGGACCACTTTGCGGCCGTGGGCGTAGGCGAGCGCTGAGGCCATCTGCCTCAAGATGTACGCGGCGGCGTTGGCGGACACGGCGCCGCGCTGGCGCAGGATCTCCTTCAGCGTGGTGCCCTCGACCAGCTCCATCGCCATGTAGAAGCCATGCTCCGACTCGCCGGCGTCGTACACGGTGACGATGTTCGGGTGGTTGAGCTGCGCCGCCGCCTTCGCCTCGCGCAGGAAGTTCTTCAGCGCGTTCGGATTCCCGCGCAGGCCTTCCGGCAGCACCTTGTAGGCGACCTCGCGCTCCAGCACCGAGTCGCGCGCGAGATACACGACGCCCATGCCGCCCCGGCCGAGCTCGCGCACGATCTCGTAGCGCTTCTGCGTCTGCGCGAGCGGCGGCGTCTGCGTCGGAGTGGTCAGCGGGGGAGCGGAGTCGCCGCCCTTCTTCTGCGCGGCCGCCTTCGAGCGCTCGAGGCACGCGGCGACATCCTTGTAGTGGTAGTCGAAGCTCAGGATCCGCTCGTAGATCTCCGCCGCGCCGGCGTTGTCACCCTGGCGCTCGTGCGCGCGCGCGAGCTCGTAGAAGGCCTCGACGTTCTGGCGGGTGACCGAGTCGGAGCCCGCCGCCTCCTCGAACTTCTTCACCGACAGGCTGTGCATGCCCTTGTTCTGGAACATGCGGCCCAGGATCGAGCAGGCCTCGCCGTAGCGGTTGTCGTCGGAGGCGATCTGCTGCAGCAGCCGGATCGCCGCGTCGCTCTCGCCCAGCTCGGCGAAGATCTTGCCCGCCTCGAAGACGCTGCCCGCCTTCTCGAGCATCTCTGCCTGCTTGTCCTTCTTGCCCACCTGGCCGTAGCAGGTCGCCGCCTCGGCGAACTTCGCGCACTGCGCGTAGGCGTCCGCCGCGGGCTCGAGCTGGGCCGCCGCGCGGAAGGCCTCGGCCGCGGCGGGATAGTCCGTCGCGCGCGCGTACGCCTCGCCGGCCTCGCCGAAGCGCGCGAGCTTGCGGTACAGGTC
>Ga0318496_10000051_pt1 | contig 31924 bp, 22 predicted proteins | sample GRESIP109b1f22_FD_203296 | JGI IMG/M metagenome (GOLD analysis project Ga0318496, IMG submission 203296) | Tropical soil microbial communities from Luquillo Experimental Forest, Puerto Rico - GRE.SIPMG.109b1f22 | ecosystem: Environmental > Terrestrial > Soil > Tropical forest > Bulk soil... | reverse complement strand
CCGCCGGCAGCCGCCGGGCGCTGTGGGGCCCCGCCGTCGACGCGCTGGGGCTGCTCGCCTCGTTCCCGCAGCTCGCGGACCTCGCGCGCGAGGAGCTCCTGCCGGCCCTCTTCGAGGGGGGGCCGCTCGAGCCGCTGGTGCGCGACCTCCTCGACGGCGCCGTGCCGGCGGAGGCCCTGCCGGAGCGGCTCGCGCCGCACCTCGACGAGCAGGCGGTCGCGCACGTCCGCGATCTGCTCGGCCCCGCTCGCCCGGCGACCGAGGCGGCGGAGCGCGCTCTGCGACAGGCGATCCTCCGAGCTCGGCTGGCCGCGCTCGAGCAGGAGCACGATCGCCTGACCGCCGCCGTGACGAGGGCCGGGACGCCCGCCCCGGAAGAGCTCGCGTCCCAGCAGATCGCGACGTGGCGGCGGCTCGCCGGCCTCAAGAAACGCCTCCAAGGACTGGAGCGAGGATGAAAGGCGCGCTGCGGAAGATTCTCAAGAGGTTCAGCGGGCTCGGTCAGTCCGCTCCCGTTACAAAAGTTCACTCCCCAGAGCAGCGCAAGGAGCGCCCCTCCATGACGACGTCGAAGTCCCACGCCGCCAAGAAGCCGCACAAGAAGGTGCGGCCGGCCAAGTCCCGGCCCGCACGCCCGGAGAAGGAGCGCTCGGCCAAGATGGCGAAGGCCGCCCGTCCCGCGCGCGAGGCGCGGGTCCCCGAGAAGAAGGCGCCCGCCCGCGTGATGCACGCCGCGCGCCCCGAGAAGGCCGAGAAGGACCACCACGAGAAGAAGGCGAAGCGCCCCGCCGAGGAGGCTCGCAAGGGCGCCGATAAGGCGCACGGCGCGCGCGAGGCCGTCGAGGAGAAGCGCGTCCGCAAGGCGACCGCCGACGTCGAGAACGAGCCCGCCGAGGCGGAGGAGGCCGAGCTCGCCGAGGCGGACGCCGACGACGACGAGGACGAGGTCGATCCCGAGCTGTCCGAGCGGTCCGAGGTGAAGGCGCTCATGGAGCGCGGCCGCGACAAGGGCTTCCTCACCTACGACGAGGTGAACGACGCGCTGCCGGCCGACATCGTCTCGTCCGAGCAGATCGACGACGTCATGTCGATGTTCGGCGACCACGACATCGAGGTCGTCGACGACGCCAAGAAGATGAAGTTGCCCGACAAGCCGCCGGAGCAGCCGGAGGCGAAGGGCGAGGAGGAGCAGGAGGAGGAGAAGGAGGAGGACCCCGGCTACGGCAAGTCCAACGACCCGGTGCGCATGTACCTGCGCAAGATGGGGTCGGTCTCCCTGCTCACCCGCGAGGGCGAGGTCGAGATCGCGAAGCGGATCGAGGAAGGCGAGAAGGAGGTGCTCGCCTCGGTGCTCGCGTCGTCCATCGCCATCAAGGAGATCCTCGACCTCGGGGAGCGGCTCAAGAAGGGGAAGATCCGGGTCCGCGAGATCATCAAGGACGCCGGCGACGAGTCGTCGAGCGAGGAGTCCGAGGCCGAGGAGGCCGACGAGCTCGAGGCCGCCGGCGAGGGTGATGGCGCCGAGGCACCCACCGACGGCGCCACGCAGGGCGAGGGCGCCGAGCCGCCCGCGCCCAAGCTGCCCAAGGACGAGGAGCGCAAGGTCGAGCACGTCCTGAAGCACATCGACCTCATCCGCAAGCTCGAGCAGGACGTCGTCAAGATCAAGGAGACGCTCGCCTCGAAGAAGATGTCGGAGGTGAAGCGGAAGGAGCTCAAGACCGACATCAAGGCCGTCGAGATGCAGATGGTCGAGAACCTCGAGGCCATCCAGCTCAACAAGAAGCAGATCGACCGCATCGTCCTGAAGCTCAAGGGCCTCATCAAGCGCGTCGAGGAGGCCGAGCGCGAGCTCATCGACTGCGAGCGCCGCGTCGACGTGCCGGTCAAGGAGCTGAAGCGCCTCCTCCGCGACGCGCGCGCCGACGAGGGCGAGCGGAAGAAGCTCGCCAAGAAGCTCCGCCTCGCTCCGGACGAGCTCGAGGACCTCGACCGCGTGGTGCGCAACGCGATCCGGAAGATCCTGCGCGTGCAGGAGGAGGCGATGCTCCCGGTCGAGGAGCTGCGCCGCACCTACCGGCAGATCAGCGACGGCGAGCACCGCGCCGAGCGGGCGAAGACCGAGCTCGTCGAGGCGAACCTGCGCCTTGTCGTCTCCATCGCGAAGAAGTACACGAACCGCGGCTTGCAGTTCCTGGACCTCATCCAGGAGGGCAACATCGGCCTCATGAAGGCGGTCGACAAGTTCGAGTACAGGCGCGGTTACAAGTTCTCGACCTACGCCACCTGGTGGATCCGGCAGGCCATCACGCGCGCCATCGCCGACCAGGCGCGAACGATCCGCATCCCGGTCCACATGATCGAGACCATCAACAAGCTCATCCGGACGAGCCGCTACCTCGTCCAGGAGCTGGGCCGCGAGCCGACCCCGGAGGAGATCGCGGAGAAGATGGAGCTGCCGCTCGACAAGGTCCGCAAGGTCCTCAAGATCGCGAAGGAGCCCATCTCGCTCGAGACGCCCATCGGCGAGGAGGAGGACAGCCACCTCGGGGACTTCATCGAGGACAAGGCCATCGTCAGCCCCTCCGACGCGGTCATCAACATGAACCTGGCCGAGCAGACGCGGAAGGTGCTCGCCACGCTGACGCCGCGCGAGGAGAAGGTGCTCCGGATGCGCTTCGGCATCGGCGAGAAGTCCGACCACACGCTCGAGGAGGTGGGCCAGGACTTCGAGGTCACCCGCGAGCGCATCCGCCAGATCGAGGCCAAGGCGCTGCGCAAGCTGCGGCACCCGAGCCGCTCGAAGCGGCTCAAGAGCTTCGTGGAGAACTAGGGCCCATCGCTTAACGGTAAAGCTGTCGGCTCATAACCGATCGGATCCAGGTTCGAATCCTGGTGGGCCCACACCGACGGGACGAGCAAAAAGAAACCGGGCGCGATAACAGCGCCCAGACGGAGGAAGCACCCTTGTCGTTGCGTGAGAAGCTGAAGGCGCTGGAGGAGCTGCAGCAGATCGACCTCGACGCGGGCGGGCTGCGCGGCGAGGCGGACACCATCCCGGCGCGCCGCGCCGAGATCGAGGCCGGCGTCGCGGCGGCCCGGAAGGCGTACGAGACCGAGAAGGCCCGCCTCGAGGACAACGAGCGGGAGCGCCGCCAGGTCGAGTCGCTGCTCGCCATGGAGCGCGACAAGGTGAAGAAGTGGGAGGGCCGCCTGGGCGAGATCAAGACGCCCCGCGAGTACGCCGCCCTCTCCCGCGAGATCGACATCGCCAAGAAGACCAACGAGAGCCAGTCCGAACAGCTGAAGGTGCTCGCCGCCGCGGCGGGCGAGCTGAAGAAGGGCCTCGACTCGGCCGCCGACGCCCTCTCCGAGCGCGAGCTGGGCGCCCAGGACGAGCTTGCGGCGCTCGACAAGCGTGGCGCCGACTACGCGTCGAAGCTGTGCGAGCTCGACGGGCGGCGCGGAGAGGCCTCGAAGAAGGTCGACCCGGCGCTGCTGTCCCGGTACGAGAACATCAAGAGGCGCCGGGCCGGGGTGGCCGTCGCGCCGGTGGTGGGCAGCACCTGCCGCGGCTGCAACCGGCACATCCCGCCGCAGCTCAGCATCGTCCTCCAGCGGGCGGACTCGGTCGAGACCTGCCCCAACTGTAACCGCATCATCTACTCGGCCGAGGCGGTGAACCCGCCGGCCGCGACCGCCTAGTCGTGTCCGTCCTCGTCGATCTCCTGCGCTTCATCGCGGCGAACGAGCAGCTGCCCCGCACCCTGCAGCGCTACGCCGGCCACGACCGCGACACGATCGGCAAGCTCATTGCCACCGCCGCCGATCGCCTCGAGGCCTCGGAGAAGGCCGCCGAGCCGGCCGGCGGCGCGCGCGGGAAGCCCGGCGCGCTCAAGGTCCGCAAGCAGAGCGAGGTCGAGCGCGCCGCGCGCCAGAGCGCGGAGGAGCTCGATGCCGCGATGAACGAGTCGAAGGCGGAGCGCGACCAGAAGAAGCGGCAGCGCGCCGCGGAGGCCGAGCGGGAGCGGGTCGAGGTCGCCGAGAAGGCCGTCGAGCTGCCGCCGCGGGTCCGCCTCTTCACCGATGGCGCGGCGCGGGGCAACCCCGGCCCGGCCGGCGCTGGGGCGGTCATCGTCAGCCCCGCCGGCCACATCATGGCCAAGATCGGCAAGTTCCTCGGCGAGAGCACGAACAACGTCGCCGAGTACACCGGGCTCATCCTCGGCCTGAAGCGCGCCAAGGCGATGGGCATCAAGGAGCTCGACGTCTTCTCCGACTCCGAGCTGCTCGTGAAGCAGCTCGCCGGCGACTACGCCGTGAAGGCGGAGCACCTCCGGCCGCTGCACGAGGAGGCGCAGGCGCTCCTCAGGGCGTTCCCTCAGGTGCGGGTGGCGCACATCCCGCGCGAGGAGAACGCGGCGGCGGACGAGATGAGCAACCGCGCCATCGACGAGAGGCTGTAGGGCAGAGCTCTTCCCGCGCCGCTCGCCGCCTCCTCTCCTGACGAGACGCTGTAGGGCGGGGGCTCGTCCCCCGCCGCTTGCCGCCTCCTCTCCCTTTCCCTCCTCCTCCTTCTCCGGAGGAGAGGGGTGGGGGGGCTCGTTTCCCTCACTCGGCGTCAGCGTGACCCGCGTCTCGTCCACGGTCGCCACGCGCCAGTGGGAGAGGCTCGGGGAGAGGGGCTGCGTACCGTCGTTGGCTCTTCGCGCCCGGGGGTGTTAGATCGGTTCCGCCGGAGCCGCCTGGGCGTACGCGTCGACCTGCAGGGCATGGGGTCGCCGAGGAAAGTCCGGGCACCACAGGGCAGGGTGCCGGCCAACGGCCGGTCGGAGCGATCCGCAGGACAGTGCCACAGAGAACAGACCGCCGAACGCTGCCGTGAGGCAGGCGTGGCAAGGGTGAAACGGTGCGGTAAGAGCGCACCGCACGCCGGGTGACCGGCGCGGCAAGGCAAACCCCACCCGGTGCAAGAGCGAATAGGGAGGCATCGCCCGCGAGGGCGTGACCCGCGCGCGAGCGAGGGTCGAAGACCGGCCCGGTCGGAGCCTCCGGGTACAGCTCGCTGGAGACGCGCGGCAACGCGCGTCCGAGAGGAATGTGCGCCGCCGCTGGCTGAGAGGTCGGCGGGACAGAACCCGGCTTAGAGGGCGGCTCCGGCACTTCCGCTGTTATCACGGGGGCTAGAAGAGGGTCAGCGGATGATCTGGCCGATGTGTGGCCAATCGCGACCGCCCAGCGATGAGACTGCAGCCTCGACGGCAGACAGGATCGCGTCCTCGATCGCCAAGCCGATCTGTGTCCATCCCAGCGGGGCGGCTGTCGAGGCGTCGGGCCGGCCCAGGTGGGCCGCAGTGCAGGATCTACTGTGTGTCAAAGCCAGCTTACGCCTGAGCCGCAGGCGTGGCGTGAGGCCGTGAGTCAGGCTTCTGCCTGATGCCTGCCCGAACCGCCAGAATCGCCCCTGGATCGACGGAACGTGAGCCACCCGCTGTCCTGGCTCAGTTCGATGCCGATCGTGATCAGGAGGCCGCCGGCTCGCGCTGCATGTGCCTTCCACGCAGCGCTCGTGACGCTTCATGAACTCGTCGATCTACTCGCGCTCCATGGCTGCGATGGCCTTGAGCAGCTTCGTCGCGAGCGTGCCGATGGTCCTCGCTGATCTCTCCAGCTTCGAGCCTGCGAGCTGTGGCGGCGAGCCAGCTCTTCACGTTTCGGCAGAGCGAAGCTTACGGCCTCTGTGTTCTCACAGGCAGGCAAGCGCATAAACGAAAGGCCCCAGTCAAATGGGAGCTTCACTGCCTGCAAGCTCGGTTAGCGATCAGTGGTGCATGTGCCCGCTTGTTCCCCTGGCTTCCAGTTGTCGGTGGCGCTGACGGTTGCCGGAAGGAATCGCTGGACAGTAGATCGGCACCCATGTCGGAGAAGAACCTTGATGCGTTGATGGCCGAGCTACACGAGGACCTGAAGCGGGCGCTCATGAAGTACGGCACGACCGCCGAGGACATCGACTTGAGCGGCGACGAGAGCCCCATGCTCGGCTCGCTCTGGGAATTCGCATACTATGCGGCGCTGATCGCATCCAGCGGTGGCGTGCCGGAGAAGGACTTACTCGCGATCGCGAGCGACCAGTTCAAGCGCGTTCAGCAGGCAATCGGGAAGAAGAGTGAAACGCCCCTGAGCTTCGACGCGCCGGGAATGAATTGGTGGTAGTGACCATGAAATGAGTGAGCAATCAGCCTGACGAAAACAAAGAACGGCCCCAGACCGAAGTCCAGGGCCGTCGCTCTCACTGTGATGTCGGTCTGCGATCAGTGGTGCATCGGCTCGCCAGCGTTCACTGTCACGGAGCCTGCCTCGCTCACGCTCGGTCGCTGAAGAGCGGTGCGGCTCGGCATGCCAGGCGTGTCCTCACTCAATAATCTCTTGCTGGCACCCTGTAGACACGCCCACCATCTCGTTAGCAGCGAGGGGGCGGCGGTGGAATGAGGTCGCCCGTGGAATTCGGTGCCCTCGAATTCATGCCGGATGCTGTGGTCGTGGTCGACCACCTCGGCATCATCTGCTTCATCAACCGGGCAGGCGAAGCCCTATTCGGTTACGAACGGAGCGAGCTTATCGGGCGACCGGTTGAAGTCCTGCTCCCCTCCCGTTTCCGGCTGAAGCATCGAATCGATCGAGAGGCATATGCTGCTGCCCCACGAGTCCGGCCCATGGGGCTCGGCCTCGAACTTCGAGGTCTGACCAAGGATGGCCACGAGGTCGAGATCGAAATCAGTCTCTCTCCGGTAGAGTTCGACGCACAACTCACGCTTGCCGCTGTTCGCGACGTGAGCGAGCGCAAGCGACTTGAAGAGCAGGCGCGGCAGGCAGAGAAGGCACAAGAGGAGGTCCGCCGTCGAGACGAGGTGCTCGCGGTCGCCTCGCATGAACTGCGCGGCCCGGTAGGAGTCGTCCAGCTCCAGCTCGGCGTACTGCAGCGAACCGCCGGCGACACTATCCACGAACTCACCGGAATGATGGAGCGCATGCGGAAAGTAGAGAGCAACGCCCGTCATCTTGCGCGGCTCGTTGACGACCTCCTGGACATGAGACAGCTACAGGGCGGAACCCTACCGCTACAGGCCGAAGAAGCGGACCTCGCGGAGCTGACCCGCGATGCGGTCGAGCGTGTGCGGGAGCCCGTCGAGCGGACCGGGGCTACCCTGACATTGCTTGCGCCTGTCGCCGTCAGAGGTCGGTGGGACCCGATACGCATCGAGCAGGTTGTCACCAACCTCGTCGCGAACGCAGCGAAGTTCGGTCAGGGCAAGCCGATTGTCGTGGAGGTGGAGAGCGAGGGGGACCGAGCGCGAATCACCGTCACCGACCAGGGCATCGGCATCGCGACGCGGGACCTGGAGCGCATCTTCGAGCGTTTCGAGCGGGTGGCTCCGAGTTCAGGAGGGCTTGGCCTCGGGCTCTATATCGCTCGACAAATCGTCCTGGCGCACGGCGGTCGTATCCTTGTGCGCAGTGCGGTCGGGAGTGGAGCGACCTTCACGGTCGAGTTACCGCGCGAAACGAGAAGTGCCTGATCGTACTGCGCCCCACAACGTTGTTTCGGCGGCGCTTGCGACGCGCACCAATCCAAGTCGCCGCAAGCGGTGCGGCTGGCCTCGGTCTACGCTGATGGCGGACGGATCAGGCGGAGCGAGGCCATGCTGCTGGCCGCGATCTCCGCGGTGGGCGCGCGCAGGATCACGGCCCGCCCGTCGCCGTGGTTTGGCTGATGTCTGGCCTAAGTCTGGGCAGAGGGGCCTACCGCGAGATGTCCAGTGGTATCTGCTGAAACGCTGGAACCCCTGAAACGACTACTCCAGACCACAGAGAGTGATCTGGAGTAGTCCACTGAGGGCGTCCCCGGCTTAGAGGGCGGCTCCGGCGTTTCACTCGAGTTGTCGCTGGATCGGGCGGATGGGGAGAGGTCGAGCCGGCATCACGGAAGGTGAGGCATGCCTCTCGGTGTACTTTCGACACGCGGGACCGCGACCTGCGGCAGCTGCGTGCGCGGACGCTGAAGAGGACCGACCCCGCGATCCTTTCGGATGGCGGGGCCGGTGAAGGCCAGATGAGCACCTAGTTTCCGTGGAAGTTGATGGGGTCCGCGCTCGCGCCCTTTCCGTGGCAGATGGTGCACGTCTCCACGCCGGCACCGCCCTTCTGTGTGGCGCTGTCGATGGCGGCCTGCGTGAGGCCCGGGCTGACGATGACGCTCGTCCCGACGGTCGCCGCGCCGACGGCGCCCATCTGGGCCATGTGCGCGGTGGCCTGCGCCGCCTGATGACACGACGAGCAGACCGCCGCCACGGGCGTCGTGCGCAGGTACGTGCTCTGGTCGCCGGAGCCGGCCGTCGTGGCGGAGCCGCCGGTCGTGATCGTCACCCCGTTCACGACCCCAATATCGGCGCTCGGGTACGGGTTCGCGTCGGCGTGGCATACGACGCAGCGGCCGACGGAGTTGCCCTCCGGGAATTGCACGTCCCGGAAGTCGTTGGGGGCCGGAGGCCCAGCGCCCAGCGCCGTTCCGGTGAACCCGTAGATGACGATCCCCTGCGTGAAGGGCGGGGTCGAGCCGCTGTGGATGCCATGGATCAGCGCCGCGAAGTGGATCGGCTGCTCCGTCTTGCTGTCGATCCCCGGGGCTGTGCCGACCGGAAGCGGACGCTGCGTGACGTCCGTCGCCTCCGTGTTGTGACACACGACGCACGCGTCGATGTTGTCGTTCCGGTTGGCGCCGTGGGCCTGGAGCATCCCGTGGCACTTGTCGCACTTCTGGATGTCCACCACGACTCGCCGCGACTGGGCCTTGGCGTCGGTGATGGCGAAGAACATCGAGTCGGTCCGGATGGCCGTCGCGCCGGGGGCGGAGTCGAGGTGGCCCTCCAGGACCGCGACGCCCGACCCGACCGCGTCCCCTGGGACGGTGGTCGGCAACGTCGCCGTGTAGGTGCCGTCGGCGTTCTTCACCACGGTCGCGGGGCTCGCCGCGAGGCCGGCCAGGACGTCGAAGGAAACGGGCTGGCCGGGTGCCGGACCGGCCACGATGGATCCGAAGCCGGCCGTCGCTCCGCTTCCGGAGTTGGTCCAGTCCTCACCCTTCTTCACCGTCCAGCCGAGGTCGATCACGAGTCGCCTGCCCGCGTTGATCCAGAGCGGATCGGTCGTGATGTCCATCGGCGCGTTGTTGTTCGCGGGGTTCGTGACCGAGAAGGTGACGACCGGTTTCGAGCCCGGACTCCCTCCCGTCACGCTCGTGATCTTGAGGACGGCCGCCTGGGTCGTGGCGGTCGGGGCGAGAAGGGGGTGCACCTTCGTCACGGGGAACGTCGCGCTCGCGGCCGTGCCGTGGCATTGCGAGCAGCTGCCGTCCGAGACCACGCCTCCACGGTGCGCGAGATAGCCGGGCGGCGGCGCCTGGCTGAAGCTCGTCCGGTCGTGGCACGCGCCGCAGGCCTCGATCGAGATCTGGGTCTTCCAGTAGTCGGAGCCCGTGCCGGAGGAGACGGTGTGGCAGACGTTGCAGTTGCCCGTGTCCTGGGGGAAGCCGACGAACGTGTAGTCGGTGCCGTTGATGACGATCGTGCCGGGCGTCGCGCCGGGGATGGGCGTGCCGTCGAGCTGCGTGCCGGTCACGCTGGGCAGGTCTCCGCCCTGGTGGATCTTGTGGATCATCACGCGGAAGTCGAGCGAGGTCGAGTTCACGCTCTTGGCGTTGGGATCAGGCAACGCGGCGTTGTGGCAGGTGACGCAGTACTCGGTGCTGAGCCGCTTCCCGCCGTGGTGGGCGAGGTCGCGGTGGCACTGGTTGCAAGCCGTGGTGTCCACGACGGCGCGTGCGTTGCCGGCCTGGATCTGCGCGCCACCGGGCGCGAGGTCGGCCCAGCCGTCGAAGATGGCGTGGGTGGGGTCGGTCGTGCTCGGGTTGTTCTGTATCCCGATGCGGGTGACGGCCGCCGGGTCGTACGGCTCGGTCACGGCCGCCGTGGCGGAGGGCGCCACTTGCTTGCTGAGGTCGTTCTTGAACGTGTAGGTGCAGGACCCGTCGCCGTTGTCCTTGAGCGTCCCGACGACGGTGTTGCGGCTGCCCTCGGTCGTCGGGAGCGTGGACGTCCCGGAGAGCACGTTGATGTAGTTCTGCCACCGCTTCGTGCCGGGGCTCGACGAGTCGTCGACGAGCTTCGCGACCGTGAAGTTCGGCGTGAAGGCCGCCAAGCCGCTGCTGCCGCCGCCGGCGCAGGTCCCCGCCGCCTGCGTGAACGCGGCGTCGGTGAAGAGCTTGTAGGTGACTACCGGGGCGCCACCCGACGAGCTCCCGCTGGGGATGTTCGCCGAGGTGAACTGGGCGTAGAGCCGCGGCGGGGCGAGCGCGGCGCCACCCGGCGTCACCCCGCCGTCGGGACTCGAGGCAGTACCCGGAGGTCCCGGGGGTCCTGGGGGTCCCGCAGGACCCTTATCACCCGTGCACGCTAGACCAATCGCCACTGCGCATGCCACCCACGGACCGCTCCAACCGATGTGCTTGGTCATCCCTTGCCGTCCTGGGCCTGTCCGGAGGCCCACCGAAAATGACGAAGAAACGCCGAGCTACAACGACGCCGAGTCACGACGACACGGCGTCGAGGATGCCACCGTAGCGGGGGGTGTCCAGGTACCCGGTTGGCGCGTGCCAAGGCCCGGAAGCAACCAAAGGTGCGACTTTGATTGGTACTACTGCCTGTAAATGGGTCGTTCGCGACCCGAGTCCCATGAGGGTCAGCGAGCGCTCGCCCGCGTCAAGGCATGGACGCCATCAGACGTCGGGGTACAGCGCGGGGCCCCCGGCGGAGGCGTAGATGGCTTGCCAGACGGAGGCCACGACGGGCCTGGCCCCTCCTCGGCGGCGCGTAGCGCCGCTTCGACCGCCTTGCCCGCCTCCGCCTCGAGCTTCTCGAGCTTCGCCTGCGTGATGTCGATGTGCCTGAAATTACGGCGCCTGACGACGATGAGTGAAGCGTGTTCCCCATCGGTCGTCCCCGGCTTACAGGGCGGCTCCGACGCTCAGTCCCCCATGGCAGGAGCAGGTTGGGAGTGAGGGAACGGAGAACAGGTCCCCATCTCGCAATGTCCGCCCCCGCATTCTGAATCGAAAGCGCAAGAAGTCGGGAGAGAGGAGCACGTTCCGAGGCGACAGCTCCCACTGGGGCAGTCGGTGTTCGAGGTGCAGTGCTGCTCGCCGGTCGAAAACGCCTCTTGTTGGAGCAGCGGCTGATGACCTCCCGACAACTCAAACGGGCGGTCCGGGTGGGCCGTATTCCAGCCGTTGATGACGTCCAGGAGATCACCGGACTTCGGAGAAATGATCATAGCCGCCAGCGCCCCGGCAGCAGTGATCCCTGCCCCGATGGCCGTCTGAGTTGGATCGCTTTCGCAGATGCGCATGGTCCCTGCGCCCGGGAATGGCGTTGAATCATGACAGCTCTGGTTCCCGACTCCCGTCAGCGCGACGACTAATCCGGTCGCGAAGAGAGCGCCGCCGACGCCGAGCGCTGCGGTGCGACGAGTCGCGAGCGCCTGGGCTCGAGCCTCGACTGCGGCATCTTCCTTCACCAGTTGCGCAAGATGATCAAGGTCCTTCACGTAAAGGCGGGGTCGTAGATCGGGAGGCGGGCTTCGGGGAGCGCCCATGACCGCCACTCGGGCGAAGTGCTCCCATGACGGGAGGGTGTTCAGGTCGCGGGGATCGTCTTGGTTACCGGCGACGAGGGGTACACCACGACCTTAGTGCCGCTTCGTCGCCGGGATCCCATACCTGCGCAGCTTGTTCGCGATCATCGTGTGCGACGTCCCGAGCTGCGCCGCGAGCTTGCGGGTCGAAGGGTAGCGCTCGTAGAGGCGCGCGAGGAGGCCGCGTTCGAAGCGCTCCACCGCGTCGTCCCAGCTCCCCACCTCCGCTGGCGCGGGCGCCACGGCTTCCGATGCGGGGCGCGCGTCCGCGAGGCCCAGGTCGGCGGCGTCGAGCACGGGTTCGTCGCTGAGCGTGACCGCGCGGAAGAGGACGTTGTGGAGCTGCCGCACGTTGCCCGGCCAGGGGCTCGCGAGGAGCGCGGCGCTCGCGGCGGGCGTGAGCCTGCAGGTGGGCCGCTGCACCTGGGCGCAGGCGCGCTCGAGGAAGTGCCGCGCCAGGAGCAGGATGTCGTCGCCGCGCTCACGGAGCGGCGGCACGTCGAGCCCGAGCACGTTCAGGCGGTAGAAGAGGTCCTCGCGGAAGGCCTTCGCCGCCACCATCCCCTCGAGGTCGCGGTGCGTCGCGCTCACCACCCGCACGTCGACGTGGATCTCGCGGTCGCCGCCCACGCGGCGGAAGCGCCCGTCGTTGAGGAAGCGCAGCAGCTTCGCCTGCAGGTAGGGCGACATCTCGCCGATCTCGTCGAGGAAGATGGTGCCGTGATCGGCCATCTCGAGGAGGCCGGGCTTGCCGCCGCGTTGCGCGCCCGTGAACGCGCCGGGCGCGTAGCCGAACAGCTCGCTCTCGGCGAGGCTCTCGGGGAGCGCCGCGCAGTTGAGCGCCAGAAAGGGCGCGTCGTGCCGCGGGCTCGCCAGGTGGCAGGCGTGCGCGACGAGCTCCTTCCCGCTGCCGGTCTCGCCGCGGACGAGGAGCGCCGCGTCCACCGCCGCCACCCGCGCGGCGCGCGCCTTGAGCGCTCGCATCGGCTGGCTCTCGCCGAGGATGGCGTCGAAGCCTCCACCCGACGAGTGCGCCTGCAACGCCTGCAGTCGCTCGCCGACGCGCCGAGGGGACTGGAGCATGACGACGCCGCCGGCGGGAGGCCCCCCCGCCGCCTGCGCCGCCTCGTCGACGGGCGTCGTGTCGAGGAGGAAGGGCTCGCCGCCGACGGTGATCTCCCGCGCCGGCGCGCGGAACCCGCTCGCCACCAGCTCGCGCTCGAGGGCCTCGTCGCCTAAGAGCTGCCCGAGGGAGCGCCCGGAGAGCTGCTCCGCGGGCACGCCGATCACCGCGGCCGCCGCGCTATTGCACGCCGAGACGACGCCGCCGCCGTCGACGGCCAGCACGGGATCCGGCATCGCCGCCAGGAGCGCGTCGAGGTGCAGGCGTCGCCGCGCGCCGGGGAGGAGGCGGACCTCGCTCGTCTCGACGACCCCCTCCACCACACGGAGCGCAACGCGCAGGTCCGCCAGTTCGCGCGCCGCGAGCGCCGGGGCGTCGATGAAGATGTGAGGCGGCTCGACCTCGACCGCGATGACGTTGAGCCGTCGCTGCGCGAGCACCGCGAGGATCTCCTGCGCGATGCCCACCCGGTCCACGAAGCGTACGTCGAGGCGCATGCCGCGGACTGTATTGCTGCGTGTACACCGTAAACAACCAAATACGCGGAGGCCTCCGGAACCGTAAAGAAATCGTGACGGTTGCGCCGTGGCGCTATGACATCACGCGAGTTTTTCTGATGGCGCCATCGTTGCAATCGGGTGCGGCAAGTTTTCGCCGTTCCCCTCGAACCCAGCCGTCCACGGAGGCCGCATCATGATCATCGGAGTCCCGAAGGAGATCAAAGTCCGCGAGTACCGCGTCGGCCTCGTGCCGGCGAGCGTCCGCGAGCTCACCGAGCAGGGCCACGAGGTCTTCGTCGAGACGAACGCCGCCCAGGGCATCGGCGTCTCCGATACTGACTACGAGGCGGCTGGTGCCACCGTGGTGAAGACGGCCGCCGAGGTGTTCGAGAAGGCCGAGCTCATCGTCAAGGTGAAGGAGCCGCTGGCGGTCGAGCGGAAGCGCCTCCGCAAGGGCCAGGTGCTGTTCACGTACCTCCACCTCGCGCCCGACCGCGAGCAGGCGGCCGACCTCGTCGCCTCCGGCGCCACGTGCATCGCCTACGAGACCGTCACGTCCCCGTCGGGCGGCCTGCCGCTCCTCGCCCCCATGTCCGAGGTGGCGGGCCGCATGTCCATCCAGGCCGGCGCCTACTTCCTCGAGAAGGCGCACGGCGGCCTCGGCATGCTGCTCGGCGGCGTCCCCGGCGTCGACCCGGCCAAGGTGGTCGTGCTCGGCGGCGGCGTGGTCGGCACGCACGCGGTGGCCATCGCGCTCGGCATGGGCGCCGAGGTGTGGGTCCTCGACCGCAACACGGACGCCCTGCGGAACCTCTGGAAGCAGTTCGGGCGCCCGCTCAACACCGTCTTCTCGACGCGCGACGCGGTGGAGAAGCACTGCATCTCCGCCGACCTCGTGGTGGGCGGCGTGCTCATCCCGGGCGCCGCGGCGCCCAAGCTCGTCACACGCGACATCGTGAAGCGGATGAAGCCGGGCTCGGTCATCGTGGACGTCGCGATCGACCAGGGCGGCTGCTGCGAGACGGCGCGCCCCACCACCCACGACGAGCCCACCTACGTCGTGGACGGCGTCATCCACTACTGCGTCGCCAACATGCCGGGCGGGGTGCCGCGCACCTCCACCTTCGCGCTCAACAACGCCACGCTCCCCTTCGTGCAGGCGCTCGCGAACAAGGGCTGGAAGAGGGCGCTCCAGGACGACCGCCACCTGCTGGACGGCCTCAACGTTCACCAGGGCCTCGTCACGCACCGCGCGGTCGCGCAGGCGCTGGGCTACGACTTCGTCGAGCCGGCCGCGGCGATCACGCGATAGCGCAAACGCGCTGAAGGTCCTCCGAGGGGGAGCCGCTCCACGGAGTGGCTCCCCCTCTCTGCTTGAAGCTCTCGAGCGCACGGCGACGGGCCCGCTTGCTCGCTCCCGAGGTCACGGGGTGCGGTGGCGCTCGAGCTTGCCCACCCAGGTCTCGGCACCGCCGGCCACGCCCCGGTAGATCGGGCGCGTGGCGACGGCCTGGGTGAAGCGACGAGGAGGCAGACCATGGCGAAGATGCGCGCGGTGCAGGTCTCGAAGGCGGGGGGCGCGCTCGAGCTCGTCGAGCGGGAGGTGCCCGCGCCGGGCGCGGGTCAGGTCCGCATCCGCGTCGAGGCGTGCGGCGTCTGCCACAGCGACGCGCTGGTGAAGTCGGGCGCCTTCCCCGGCCTCACCCTGCCGCGGGTCCCCGGCCACGAGATCGCCGGGCGCATCGACGCGGTGGGCCCAACCGTGACGGTGTGGAAGCCCGGCGACCGCGTCGGCGTCGGCTGGCACGGCGGCCATTGCTTCGTGTGTACCCCCTGTCGAAAGGGTTTGTTCATCAACTGCGAGCGGGAGCAGATCACCGGGATCACCTTCGACGGCGGCTACGCGGAGTACACGGTCGTGCCGCAGGAGGCGGTGGCGCGGATGCCCGCCGAGCTCGGCGCCACCGAAGCGGCGCCGCTGCTGTGTGCTGGCATCACGACCTTCAACGCGCTCCGCAACAGCGGCGCGCGCCCGGGAGACACGGTCGCCGTCCAGGGCATCGGCGGCCTGGGCCACCTCGCGATCCAGTTCGCCGCGCGGATGGGGTTCCGGACGGTGGCGCTGTCGCATGGCGCGGACAAGGAGGAGCTCGCCCGCGGGCTCGGCGCCCACGTCTACGTCGACTCCGGGCGCAGGGACGCGGCGGAGGCCCTCCGCGAGCTCGGCGGGGCCGACCTCGTGCTCGCCACCGCTCCCCACGCCGCCGCCATCGCGAGCACGGTCGGGGGACTCAAGCCGCGCGGCAAGCTGCTCGTCGTGGCCGCCCCCTCCGACGCCATGGAGGTCTCGGTGTTCACGCTCCTCAGCGGCAAGGCCGTCGCGGGCTGGCCGAGCGGCAGCTCCATCGACTCCGAGGAGACGCTCGCGTTCAGCGCGCTCACGGGTGTGCGCCCGCGGGTGGAGCTGTTCCCGCTCGAGCAGGCGGAGCAGGCGTTCCAGAAGATGCTCCAGAACCGCGTGCGGTTCCGGGCCGTGCTCACGCTATGACCCGGAGGCGCCCGAGGGTGGGCGGTCCTACTGAGCGGTCCACCCTCCGTCGACCGGGATGCTCGCGCCGGTGATCTGAGCCGCCGCGTCCGAGCACAGGAAGGTCACCAGCGCGCCCAGCTGGTCGACCGTCACGAACTGCTTCGACGGCTGCTTCTCGGAGAGGAGGTCGCGCGCTCCCTCCTCGATGGCGACGCCCAGCGCCTTCGCGCGCGCCGCGATCTGCGGCTCGACCAGCTCCGTCCGCGTCCAGCCCGGGCAGACGGCATTGCAGGTGATGCCGGAGCCAGCGGTCTCGAGGGCGACCACCCTGGTGAGCCCGACGAGGCCGTGCTTTGCCGCCACGTAGGCGGCCTTGTGGACGGAGGCGACGAGGCCGTGCACCGAGGCGGTGTTGACGATACGGCCGAAGCCGCGACGCCTCATCTCGGGCAGCGCGTGCCGGATGGCGTGGAAGGCGGCCGAGAGGTTCGTCGCGACGATGGCGTCCCACCGGTCGGGTGGGAACGCCTCGACCGGCGCGGTGTGCTGGATCCCCGCGTTGTTGACGAGGATGTCGAGGCCGCCGAGCTGGGCCACCGTCGCGCCGACGAGGTCTGCGATCTCCGACGGACGGGTGAGGTCGGCGCCGTGGTAGCGCACCTTCACCTCCGCCTCTCGTTCCAGCGCCCACCGCGTGTGCTCGATGGCGGCCGGGTCGCCGAAGCCGTTCAGCATGACGTGGCAGCCCTGCGCCGCCAGCGCGCGGGCGATGCCGAGCCCGATGCCGCTCGTCGAGCCGGTGACGAGGGCGCTCTTTCCCTTCAACATGGGTTCTCCCTCACTCGTCGATGGTGGACTGGTGCGTCTCGGTGGCCAGCGAGACCGACACGACCGTGATGAGGACGAGCCCGATCATGTAGAGCGCGATGGGCCACGGCTTGCCGCCCGACCACGCGAGCAGGCCCGTGGCGATGAGCGGCGAGAGACCGCCCGCGAACACCGAGGCGAGCTGGTACCCCAGGGAGGCGCCGCTGTAGCGGAGCCGGGCCGAGAACAGCTCGGAGAAGAAGCTCGCCTGCGGGCCGTACATGGCCGCGTGTCCGAGGCAGATCGGCAGCACCAGGGCGAGCCAGATGATGGCGGGCTGCTTCGTGGCGAGCATCGCGAAGAAGGGGAAGGCGAGCAGGCCGCACGCCACGGCGCCCCAGATGTACACCGGACGGCGGCCGATCCGGTCCGAGAGCGCGCCCCACGCCGGGGCGAGGAAGACGCCGAGGAAGGAGGCGATGAGGAGGCCGTTGAGGGCGATGATGCGGTCCACCTTGAGCTGCGTCGCGACGTAGGTGAGCGTGAAGGTGGTGAAAACGTAGAAGAGGCCGTTCTCGGCGAACCGCGCGCCCGCCGCGACCAGCATGTTCTTCGGGTGCTTCTTCAGCACCTCGACGATCGGCATCTTCGCCTCGTGCTTCTGCTGCTTCACCTTCTCGAAGACCGGGGACTCGGCCACCTTCATCCGGATCCAGAGGCCCACCAGGACGAGGAGGAAGCTGAGCAGGAAGGGCACCCGCCACGCCCAGGCCATGAAGTCGGCCTCGGGCATCTTCGAGACGTAGCGAAAGACGAGCGTCGAGAGCAGGAGCCCGATGTAGGCGCCCACCTGCGGCCACGAGCCGTAGAAGCCGCGGCGGTTCGGCGGCGCGTGCTCGACGGCCATGAGGACCGCGCCGCCCCACTCGCCGCCGAGGCCGAAGCCCTGCGCGAGGCGGCAGGCGACGAGCAGGACGGGCGACCACACGCCCAGGGTGGCGTAGGTCGGCAGGAGGCCGATGATCGCCGTCGCGATGCCCATGATGAGCAGCGTCAGGTACAGCATGTTCTTGCGGCCGATCCGGTCGCCGTAGTGGCCGAAGACGATGCCGCCGATGGGCCGCGCGATGAAACCGACCGCGAAGGTGGCGAACGCCGCGATGGTCCCCACCATCGGATCGAAGGTGGGGAAGAACAGCTTGTTGAAGACGAGCGCGGCGGCGGTGCCGTACAGGAAGAAGTCGTACCACTCGATCGACGTGCCGATGAGGCTCGCCAGCGCCACCTTCACGCTTTCCCGGTAGCTCGACTGCGCGGGCTGGGGTGCAGCTTGGATCGCAGGGACGGCCATGATCTGCCTCCGGTTTGGATGCGAGGTGCTGCGCTCGAGGGGGGGACGAGACGGCTTCAGCTGCGGAACTGCGGGGCGAGGAGGAGCGGCGGTTCGGTGGAGGCGCACACGTCGCCGGCGGTGAAGCCGGGGGCGACCTCGACCAGGACGAGCCCCTCGGGCGTGACGTCCAGCACGGCGCGGTCGCTGATGATGCGCTGCACGACGCGCTTGCCGGTGAGCGGGAGCGAGCAGCGATTCAGGATCTTGGGCTGCCCCTGCTTGTTCACGTGCTCCATGAGCACGACGATCCGCTTCGCGCCGTGGACGAGGTCCATCGCGCCGCCCATCCCCTTCACCATCTTGCCGGGGATGGTCCAGTTGGCGAGGTCGCCCTCCGCCGAGACCTCCATCGCCCCGAGGATCGCCAGGTCGATGTGGCCGCCGCGGATCATCGCGAACGACTCGGCGCTGCTGAAGGTGGCCGCGCCGGGGATCATGGTCACGGTCTCCTTCCCGGCGTTGATGAGGTCGGGGTCGATCTCGGCCTCGCTCGGATAGGGCCCGAGCCCGAGCAGGCCGTTCTCCGACTGCAGCACCACGCGCCTGCCGGGAGGGATGTAGTTCGCCACCAGCGTCGGCATGCCGATGCCGAGGTTCACGTAGTAGCCGTCCTGGATCTCCTGGGCGGCGCGCTGCGCGATCTGCTCTCTCGTCCACGCCATGGAGATCTCCTAGACCCGCACCGTGCGACGCTCGATCCGCTTCTCGACGCTGGGACACGCGATGACGCGCTGCACGTACACGCTCGCCGTGTGAACCTGATCCGGATCGATGGCGCCCGCCTCGAAGAGCTCCTCCACCTCGGCGATGGTGACTCGCCCCGCGGTCGCCATCATCGGGTTGAAGTTCCGCGCCGTGCGCCGGTACACCAGGTTGCCGAGCCGGTCGGCCCGCCACGCCTTCACGAGCGCGAAGTCGGCCGTCAGGCCGCGCTCGAGCAGGTAGGGCTTGCCGTCGAAGACGCGCACCTCGCGGCCCTCGGCGAGGGGCGTGCCGACTCCCGCGGGCGTGTAGAAGGCGGGGATGCCGGCGCCGCCGGCGCGGATGCGCTCGGCGAGCGTGCCCTGCGGCACGAGCTCGACCTCGATCTCTCGCGCGAGCAGCTGCCGCTCGAACTCCTTGTTCTCGCCGACGTACGACGCGATCATCTTCCGGATCTGCCGGCTGCGCAGGAGCAGCCCGAGCCCCCAGTCGTCGACGCCGCAGTTGTTCGAGATGACGGTGAGGTTCCGGACTCCCTTGTCGCGCAGCCCCTCGATGAGTCGCTGTGGGATCCCGACCAGCCCGAACCCGCCGGCCAGGATGGTCGCCCCGTCCTCGATGCCGGACAGTGCCTTTTCGATGGAGTCGCAGACGGTCATCTCGTGCTCCCGCGCTGTCGGGCGACCCCGCCGGGCAGGCGCGGGTCGTGGCGGGCCCTCCGGCCTGCGTGCTCGACGTGTCCGAGGGCGGAGAGCAACGGGCGGGCCAGCGCGACGCGCCCGTGCCTGCGGCGTCAATATGGCGCTGGACCGGGAGTGAGGTCGCCGCTGCCGCGCCAGGAGAGCGGGGTGTCGTTCCAGGTTTCTGGAAGGAGGCGGCCGGCGATGGCCCGGTTTGGCGCGGCGCGTCGGCGAATCTTTCGCGCCCCGCCGCGAGTCGATCCCGCCTGGGCGTCAGCGCTCGCGGCGCGTTCCAGCATCCTGGACGTCTTTCCAGGAATCCGGAACGGACGCGCTGCCCGGTCGCTGCGCTGCCTCAGCGATGCCGTACTGCTCGATCTTGGCGTAGAGCGAGGACTTGCTGATGCCGAGCCGGGCGGCGGCGGCGAGCTTGTCGCCCTTCGCCTCGCGGAGCGCGCGCCGGATGGCCTCCTGCTCGATGCGGCGCAGGAGGACCTTGAGCGAAGGGGGCTCCTCGGCCGCGTCGCCCGCCGGCGCGCCCGACACCGCGCGCGGCAGATCCGCCCGTCGGATGGCGCGGTCGGTCTTCACGTAGAGCGCCTGCTCGAGCACGTTGCGCAGCTCCCGGACGTTGCCCGGCCACGCGTACGCCCGGAGCAGGCTCTCCGCCTCGGCGTCGACGCCGTCGACCGGGATGCCGGTCTCCTTCTCCAGGCTGCGGAGCAGCGTCTCGACGAGGAGCGTGATGTCCTCCGGGCGGTCGCGTAGCGCCGGGATCTCGAGCTTGAGGACGTTGAGCCGGTAGAAGAGGTCGTGCCGGAACGCGCCGGCCGAGATGAGCGCCTCGAGATCCTTGTTGGTGGCGGCGACGATCCGCACGTCGATCGGCTCCGGCTCGACCGCGCCGACGGGCTCGACCTCGCGCTCCTGCAGCACCCGCAGCAGCTTCACCTGCATGGCGAGCGGGAGCTCGCTCACCTCGTCGAGGAAGAGGGTGCCCTTCTCCGCCAGGGCGAACTTGCCCTTCTTCCCGCCCCGCTGCGCGCCCGTGAAGGCGCCCGCCTTGTAGCCGAACAGCTCGGACTCGAAGAGGGTCTCGGGAACGGCGGCGCAGTTCACCTTCACGAACGGCCCGAGCGCGCGGGCGCTCTCGAGGTGGATGGCGTGCGCGAAGAGCTCCTTGCCGGTGCCGCTCTCGCCCTTGAGCAGCACGGTGGTGTCGCTGCGCGCCACCTTGCGCGCGAGCGCCTTGGCGCGCTCGAGCGCCGCGCTCGTCCCCACGATCTGGGCGAAGGAGTGCTTGGCGCCTCCGCGCCGGTGCAGCTCGTCCTTGTAGAACTCGAGCTCCTTCTTCAGCGCCGCGAAGCGGCCCGTCATGGTGAAGAGGTCGTCGACGTCGCGGAACATCACCTTCCCGACCACCGCCACCACCTTCCCGCGCTCGAAGATGGGGATGCGGTGGCAGATCATCTCGTGGCCGCGGATCTTCTGGAGCTGGGCGATCTCGGGCACCCCGGTCTTCGCCACGATGTGCATCCGGGTGTTCTCGACCACCTCGGCCACGTGCCGCCCGATGAGGTCGGCCTGGCGCATGCCGAGGAACCTGGCGTACGCCTCGTTGGTCTTGAGGATGTACCCGTCGGCGTCGGAGATGATGATGCCCTCGTACGCGTGACCGAGCGCCTCCTCGAGCATGGCGTGGTCCCGCTCCGAGGCGCGGACGCGCGCCGCGAGCCGCCGCAGCAGCCGGTGCGCAAGTCCTCCGCGACGCATCCTCACGGCGGCATTCTACGGGATCTGGGAGGGGGCCGGCCCACCGATCCAGCGTCCGCCCGGCAGCCGCTGGCCCGCGCGTTGCTAGGAGTGGTCGTCTCCCCCTTTCCCCGGAGGCGAACATGACGGCTCTTCGCGAGGTGGTCATCGTCGGCGCGGCCCGGACTCCCATCGGCTCGTTCCTGGGCTCCCTCTCCAGCGTGCCCGCCGCCAGGCTGGGCGCGGTCGCCATCCGTGAGGCGGTGGCGCGCGCCGGGTTGGAGCCCGCGGCCGTGGACGAGGTGATCATGGGCAACGTGCTCCAGGCCGGGCAGGGCCAAGCGCCCGCGCGCCAGGCAGCCCTCTACGCCGGGTTGCCCGAGGCGACGCCCTGCTGGACCCTGAACAAGATGTGCGGATCGGGCCTCCAGGCCGTCATGTGCGGGGCCCAGGCGATCGCAGCCGGAGCCGCGGAGGTAGTGGTGGCCGGCGGCATGGAGTCGATGTCGAATGCTCCGTACTACGCGCCGAAGGTCCGGACCGGCGCGCGGATGGGGAACGTCGAGCTCGTCGACGGCATGCTGCGCGACGGCCTCCTCGACGCGTATGACGGGCAGCACATGGGGATCGCTGCCGAGTTGCTGGCGGAGCGGTTCGAGCTCGGGCGGGCCGCCCAGGACGCGTACGCTGCCGAGTCGACCCGCCGCGCCATCGAGGCTCAGAAGGCGGGGCTCTTCAAAGCCGAGATCGTCGAGGTGCCGGTGGAGGGCAAGAAGGGCGAGAAGGTGGCGGTCTGCGAGGACGAGGGACCGCAGCAGGCGCGGCCCGAGAAGATCCCGGCGCTGCGGCCGGTCTTCAAGAAGGACGGGACCGTCACCGCCGCCAACGCCTCGTCCATCAACGACGGCGCCGCCGCGGTGGTGCTGATGAGTGCCGAGCGGGCGCGCCGCGAGCGCCGGGCTGTCCTGGGGCGGCTCTCGGCGTGGGGCGGAGCGGCGCGGAAACCGGTCGAGTTCACCATCGCGCCCCATGACGCGGTGAGGCGCGTGCTTGGGAAGGCCGGGCTCTCGGTCGCCGACGTCGACCTGTGGGAGATCAACGAGGCCTTCGCGGTGGTGGCGCTGGCGAACAACCGCCTCCTCGGGCTCGACGGGTCGAACGTGAACGTGCGCGGCGGCGCGGTCGCGCTCGGGCACCCCATCGGCGCGAGCGGCGCGCGCATCCTCGTCACGCTGCTGCAGGTCATGAAGGACCTCGACAAGCGCCGCGGCGTGGCGAGCCTCTGCATTGGAGGCGGGGAGGCGGTCGCGGCCATCGTCGAGCGGGAGTGACGGCGGCGATCGCGAGCATCCGCCCAGCGGCTCGCGGATGACGACGATCTCCAGCAGCTCGTGACGAGCTCCCCCGCCACGCGCCCCCTGAGGGCGGGGTGGCTCGTATGCCCGTCGGTCAAACCGTTCCCCGGTCGACCAGGACTGTCGCGCCAGCGGCAACGGGGTCCTTGTGGGTGCCACCCCTCGAGGTACACCAAGAGTCATTACCCGGCACGCGGGCAAGCGGTTAGCTTCTGGGTGCTTCCGGGGACGCGGCGAACGTCGCGGTGTCCTCCGAAACGGATCGAGCAGCGCAGTCTTTGACGAAGGGGGGATCGTCGTGAAGAGAGCGTTCGCGCTGGCCGCAATCACCGTCCTGACCGCGTGCGCCGGCACCGAGGCCAACAGCCGGTCCATCGCGAAGAACTCGTGGTGCAACCCGTGCCAGATGCCGTGCCAGGTCGGCTGCGTGGAGATCGTCAAAGCGAAGCTGATCGAGCCCGCCGCCGCCGTGATGTTCGATCCACCTGGCGGCGAGTACACCAGCACGCAGCTGGTGGCGCTCTCGAGCGCGACGCCCGGGGCGGTGATCCACTACACCACCGACGGCAGCACGCCCACCGCCGATTCGCCCATCTACACCGGGCCCATCGCCATCGACGGGAACACCACCCTCCAGGCCGTCGCGATCGCTCCGGGCGCGCCGGCCAGCGTCGTCTCGGCCAGCGCCTACGCGGTCACCCTGCCGCCGCCGCCGCCGCCCGTGGTCAAGAAGCTCGAGCTGAAGGAGTCCCTGCGCTTCGCCACCGGGACGGCCATCATCGCCAAGACCTCCTATCATTTGCTCGACGAGGTCGCCGCGGCGCTGAAGGCCCACCCCGACGTGAAGAGCGTCGAGATTCAGGGGCACACCGACGACCGGGGCGGCGCGAAGATGAACCAGAAGCTCTCGCAGAGGCGGGCCGAAGCGGTCCGCAAGTACCTCGTCTCCCGCGGCATCGCACCCGACCGGCTGACCGCGAAGGGCTACGGAGAGACGCAGCCGATCGCGACCAACGCGACGGCCGAAGGGCGCAAGGCCAACCGGCGCGTCGACTTCGTCGTCACGCAGCAGGGTTCCGCGGGCGAGAACCGCTCGTGAAGCCGGGGGGCCGCCGCTCGTAGCCGGCGGCGGCCCCTGCTCCGAGCCCGCCAGCGGAGCGCAGCACCCTCTTTCAGCGTCACCCGGCCGGAGGCGCTGACCCCGGCTGCCATCGTCACCGATCGAGCAGCTCTCCCGACGCTGCGCCTCAGGTGGGAGCGAGACGCCCCTCGCGTCGCCACCATGACGCGGGCCCTACAACGCGTCGTGCTCCCTTTGGGCAGCCGCCTGGTCGGGCCGCCGTGCCAAACGTTCGGCGCGATTGAGCGGCATCAACACTGGGGGTAAACGATATGATCAGGAGAGCAGGGTTCGCCCTGGCAGTGGCGGGGCTCATGGGTGGGTTCGCGGCGACGTCTGCCGTGGCGGGCGACAACGAGAAGGAGCAAGGGCGTAACTCGAGCCCATACGTCGTCGGGGTGTGGAAGCTCATCCTGGACAAGAACCCGAAGAAGCCTCCCCGCGTGGACACGGAGGTCAGGTTCATCAACCCGACGCAGCTGACGGTAACCCTCGAGTACGCCTTCTTCGAGCTGGACGGGACGTTCTGCGGCTGCGACCGGGACACGTTCCAGCCGAACAAGACCACCATCTACACGATGAATGACGAGACGACCACGCAGTCGCCGATCGGGAAGACGGTGTTCACCTGCCAGGGCACGAGCGGCGCGCTGAAGTCGATCGTCTTCCTGAACAACGGGCAGGAGATCTTCCTGGACGAGACGTCTCAGGTCGGGTTCACGACCCACGTTTTTGGTGACGTCGACGAAGACCTCACCACACACTTCCTCACAGGGAAGGTCATGACCGAGTCGGGGATGGTGCCCGTCCCCATCAACGATGAGACGCGGAAGGAGATCCAGCAGATTCACGATCAGTGCAATATGGTCAACGGCCCGCTGTAGCCGAGGCGCGATGCCGTGAAGCGGATAGAGGACCGCGCGCCTCGAGCGACGGTCCTCGTTCAGCGACGCCCGCGCTCTCCGTGAGCGCGGGCGCTCTGCGCCTCCGGCTCTATCGCCCGTGGGAGAGCCACACCAGCGACCCGAGCCCCGCGAGCAGCGCGCCGAGGGCGACCGTGATCGCGAGGTGGCGCGCGACGCGCCGGGGCGGGCGGCGGCCCGCGGCCGGGTCGCGGGGTGCGACGGCGGAAGGGTCCTCGAGATCGCGGAGCAGCTCCGTGGCGCTGGCGTAGCGGTCACGGGGAGCGAGCTCCAGCGCCTTGAGGAGGATCGCCTCGAGCGACCGGTCGAAGCCCGGCACGTAGGAGCTGGGCGGCCTGGCCGGTCCCCTCTGCTTCGCGCGAAGCACCGCCACGCCAGTCGAGCTCGCATACGGCAAGCGCCCGGTGAGCATCTCGTAGAGCATCGTCCCGAGGGCGTAGACGTCGGTCCTCGCGTCTCCACGCCGGCCGCGGATCTGCTCGGGTGCCATGTAGTCCGGCGTGCCGAGCGCGTGGGCCAGGCCCGCCCACGTCAGGCGGCGCGCGGCCTGCGCGGTCGCGATCCCGAAGTCGATGATCTTCAGCTCGCCCGACGAGGTCACGAGGACGTTCTCGGGCTTGATGTCGCGGTGGATGACCCCGTTCGCGTGCATGTACGCGAGCGCTCCGCAGATCTGCCGGGCCATGCCCAGCGCCTTCTCGACGGGGAGCGGCCTCTCCTTCTGGAGGATCGCGGAGAGCGGCACCCCCTCGACGTACTCCAGCACCATGTACATCCGGCTCTTCTCGCGAGGCCGGAGCACCTTGACGATGCCAGGGTGCGCGAGCCGTAGCCCGATCTCCTCCTCGCGCTGGAAGCGCTGGAAGAAGACGACGTCGGCCTCGTACTGGACGTGGGGGATCTTCACGACCACCGCCGCGCCCGTCTCCCGGTCGATGGCCTTGAAGATGGAGGCCATCCCGCTGCGCGCCACGAGATCCGTGAGCTGGTACTGATCGAGCTCGTCGCCGACGTTCGGGTCGCGCATCAGGTCACCGCGGTGTGGTGGGCAGCGTTACTCGAAGAGCGGTGCGCGCAGCCGGCGGTCGAGCAGCGAGAGGGCCTCGAGGAACACCTCAGGCGTCGGCAGGCGCGACACGACCAGGTAACCGTGGCGTGGCAGCCCCTGGGTGAAGCCGGGCAGCACGGCGACGCCGTCCTCGAGCAACCTCAGGCAGAGCGACTCCTCGTCCTCCGCGCCGCCGATCCGGAGCACGGCCCAGCAGCCGCCGGCTCCACGCTCCACGGTCCAGGAGGACTCTCCCAGTGCCGCGCTCGCGAGGAGCGCTCGGTTCCTGCTGAGGCGCGTCCGCAGCTCCGCCAGGAATCGCTCGCGCCGGGCGAGGAGCGCGGGGACCGCGGCCAGCGCCGGTCCCGGCGCCGCGCCGCTCGCCTCGATGGCGAGCTCGAGACGCGCCAGCACCGGCGCCACGAGCTCGTCCGGCCCGGCTCCGGCCACCCACTCCGCCCCGAGCGCCAGCAGCCCGCAGACGCCGGAGAGCCCGGACAGGTGGAACCCGGCGCACCGGGTCACCTCGATCACGCTCGCGCCCCCGTCCAGCGTGTCCATGAACGCTTCGTCCGCGACGATCGCGATGCCGCGCTGGCTACAGAGATCCTCCACGAACGCGAGGTCCTCGCGCGAGAGCGCCGCGCCGGTCGGTTGCGATGGGTTGCCCACGAGGATCGCCCGCGTCCGCCCGGTGACCGCCTTCTCCAGGGACCTCCGATCGATTCGCCACGTACCATCGTAGACGAGGGCGTAGGTGACGACGCGTACGGATTCCGTCGCGACCGGCAGCTCGACGACCGCGCGGCTCGGCGAGGCGACGAGGACCTCGTCGCCCGGGCGGCACAGGAGCTCCACGAGCAGGCGCTGAGCCATGCCGATCGAGGCCGTGAGCTGGATGTGCTCCGGGGGGACCAAGACGCTTCGGCCAGCGAGGTAGCTCGCCACGGCCTCGCGAGCCCGTGATCGGACGAGCTCCGGTTGACCTCCCGTGGCCCGGGATTCCTCGAGGAGTCCCTCGAGCTCGGCGTGATCCCAGCCCAGCCCCCAGCGCGCCGGATCGGAGTCCGTGAGATCGAGCAACGCGGACCCGGAGGTTCGGGCGCGATCGAGCCGAGCGGCGAAGGCCTCGTCGGGCCGGCGTGAGCTCGCGGTAGTCATGGTGGACGGTGCAGCACGGGGCGTGCCGTTCCGAACCTCGCGAAACCAGGGGGACTCTCTGCCGAGCCCGCCGCGGACCTTGTCGTTTGCGAGGCAGAGCCCCGTCCGCGCCTTGCGAAATGCAGGCACCCGCGAGCAGCCCATCCCTCGACCGGTGCAGTCCCAAGAGTCTTCACCGACGCGGATCAGCTCGGAATGCGCTCGGGCAAGGCGGAGACATCGAGCGAGCCGCCAGGGGCCAGGATCACCAGGCGCTCCAGCACGCTCATCAGCTCGGAGACGTTTCCTGGCCAGGAGTACGCGACGAGGGCGCGCTCCAGGTCGGGCGACAGCTCCGGAGGAGGGCACCCTTCCTTGCTCGCGAGGGATGCCACGAACGTACGCGCGAGCGGGAGGATGTCCTCCGTTCGCTCGCGCAGCGGTGGAATCCGGATCTCGCACACGCACAACCGGTAGAACAGGTCCTTGCGCAGGCGGCCGATCCTCATCTCGACGTCGAGGTCGTGGCGCGTGCTGGCGACGACGCGGATCGCCAGCGGTGGGGGAGCGCGTTCGTCCTTCGACTCCGCTTCGCGGAGCCTGTCCTGAGCGGAGGCCGCGGCGCGGCCGGAGTCGAAGGGCTCAGGACGAACGGAAGGCAACCTACGCTCCAGGAACTTGAGCGCCGAGGCCTGTGCGGCGGGGGAGAGCTCGGCGACCTCGTCGAGGAAGAGCGTCCCCGTCCGCGCCGCGTCCGCGTGCATGGACAGGTCGCCGGTCGCTGCAGGACAGTCCACCCGGACGAAAGGCAGCGCCGCGCGAGCGGACATCGCGTGGAGGGCGCGCCCGAACGTCGTCTTGCCCGCGCCGGTCTCTCCGACCAGCAGCACAGGGACGTCGTGTCGAGCCGCTTGGGCCAGCAAACGGCCGAAGGCGCGCATGGCGGGCGAAGCACCCTCGAGCGCGAGGTCCGACATGAGCGTCGTCAAGAGCACGACGCGTGCCACGGGAACACGGGGCGTCCCGCCGTGGCGGGTGGTGCGCCGAGGAGCGGCTCCAGGTGTCGTGGTCTTCCCTCGGGGTGCGACGAAACGTGAAAGCGACCTCACCGCCAGCAGGTCGCCGCCTCGCTTGCACGTCGGCCCGCCGGGGCAGGGGGAACACCCCGGCGACGTCGTGCGGAGTGCGGCGGCCGCGCCGTGGGCGAGCTTGCGGAATGCAGGGCGCGCCGCCGGCGTCAGCGACAGTACGCGCACTTACGCCCTGGCACCTCGCGTGCACACCTGGGCGGGCAGGGTGGATCATGGACTTCCTGTTCGTCGTCTTCACTGTCGCCTTCTTCGCGGTCAGCCTCGCCTACGTGCGCGGGTGCGATCGGCTGTGAGTTCCCCATGAACTTCGAGTACGCCATCGGCATCGTCCTCTCGGTGCTGCTCTCCGGTTATCTCGGTTACGCGTTGATCCGCCCGGAGCGGTTCTGAGGAGGGACTCATGACCGCCAACGGATGGATCCAGATCGGGCTCTTCGCCCTCGTCATCTTCGCGATCACCAAGCCACTCGGGCTCTACATGTACCGGGTGTTCGAGGGTGACCGGCAGCCGTGGCCGCGCGTCTTCGGGCCGCTCGAGCGGTGGCTGTATCGCCTCTGCGGCGTCGATCCGAAGAAGGAACACGGCTGGAAGGCCTACACCGTCGCGATGCTCCTCTTCAGCTTCTTCGGCCTCGTCGTCACCTACGGCATCGAGCGGCTGCAGCACCTGCTGCCCTTCAATCCGCAGAAGCTCGGGCCCGTCCCCTCCGATCTCGCCTGGAACACCGCCGTCAGCTTCACGACGAACACCAACTGGCAGAACTACGGCGGCGAGAGCACGATGAGCTACCTCACGCAGATGGCGGGGCTCGCGTGGCACAACTTCACGTCGGCCGCCGTCGGCATCGCGATCGCGCTGGCGCTCGCGCGCGGCCTCACGCGCCAGCCCGGCCCGAACGGCCCCAAGACGCTCGGGAACTTCTGGGTCGACGTCATCCGCTCGATCGTCTACGTGCTGCTGCCCATCTCGATCGTCGGGACGCTCGTGCTCGTCGCGTCCGGCGTCCCGCAGACCCTCTCGGCGAATCACGAGGTCACGACGCTCGAGGGGCTGAAGCAGATCATCGCAGTCGGCCCGGTCGCCTCGCAGGAGGTGATCAAGCTGCTCGGCACGAACGGCGGCGGCTTCTTCAACGCCAACAGCGCGCACCCCTTCGAGAACCCGACGCCGTTCACGAACTTCTTCGAGATGGTGCTCATCTTCTGCATCCCCGCGGCGCTCACGTACACCTACGGGAAGATGGCGCGCGATACGCGCCAGGGTTGGGCCATCTTCGCGGCGGCGGCGGTGCTCTTCTTCGCCGGAATCACGGTCGCCTACCACTCCGAGTCGCGACACAACCCCGCGCTCTCCACCCTCGCCGTGAGCCACGGCCTCGGCAACATGGAGGGCAAGGAGGTCCGCTTCGGAGTGGCGAACAGCGCGCTCTTCGCCACGGTGACGACCGACACCTCCTGCGGCGCCGTCAACGCCATGCACGACAGCTTCACGCCGCTCGGCGGGCTGGTGCCGCTCGTCAACATCAAGCTCGGCGAGGTGGTGTTCGGCGGGGTCGGGGCGGGCCTCTACGCGCTGCTGGTGATGGTCGTCCTGACCGTCTTCATCGCGGGGCTCATGGTGGGGCGCACCCCCGAGTACCTGGGGAAGAAGATCGAGGGGAGGGAGATGAAGCTCGCGATGCTCTACGTGCTCGTGTTTCCGATCGTCATCCTCACGCTGAGCGGCTGGGCCGCGGTCGTGCCTTACGGTACGTCGGCGCTCGGCAACGCCGGGCCGCACGGGTTGTCGGAGATCCTCTACGCGTACGCGAGCCAGGCGGCGAACAACGGCTCGGCCTTCGCCGGCCTCTCCGGGAACACCAAGTTCTGGAACATCTCCGGGGGCTGGGACATGCTCATCGGGCGCTTCCTCATGGCCATCCCGGCGCTCGCCATCGCGGGCTCGATGATCGGTAAGAAGACCGTGCCGGCGGGTCCGGGCACCTTCCCCACCACGGGCGCCACGTTCACGGTGCTCCTCGTCTCGGTGATCCTCGTCGTCAGCGCCCTGACGTTCTTCCCCACGCTGGCGCTCGGTCCCGTCCTCGAGCACTTCTCGGCGCTCGCCGGAAAGGTGTTCTAGCCATGGCCGCACAGAAGGCGAAGCAGCTCTCGCTGTTCGATCCCGCCATCGTCCGCCAGGCCGCGATCGAGAGCCTGAAGAAGCTCGACCCGCGGCACGTCGCGAAGAACCCGGTCATGTTCGTGGTGGAGGTCGGGAGCCTGCTCACGACCCTCCTCTGGCTGCGCGACCGGATCCTGCATCCGGCGGGCGCCACCCCGGGGTGGTTCACGCTCACGGTCAGCATCTGGCTGTGGTTCACGGTCGTCTTCGCCAATTTCGCCGAGGCGGTGGCGGAGGGGCGCGGCAAGGCCCAGGCCGACACGCTCCGCCGGATGCGCCGCGAGATCAAGGCCCGCAAGCTGGTCGGCGACCGCGAGGTGAGCGTCGACGCCTCGGCGCTGCGCAAGGGGGACGTGGTCGTCGTGGAGGCCGGTCAGATGATCCCCGGCGACGGGGAGATCATCGAGGGCATCGCCTCGGTCGACGAGTCCGCCATCACTGGCGAGTCGGCACCCGTCATCCGGGAGTCGGGCGGAGATCGGTCCGCCGTGACCGGCGGGACGAAGGTGCTCTCCGATCGCATCGTGGTGCGCGTGGCTGTCGATCCGGGCGAGTCCTTCCTCGACCGCATGATCGCGCTCGTCGAGGGCGCCGCGCGTCAGAAGACGCCCAACGAGATCGCGCTGCACATCCTGCTCGTCGGCCTCACCATCGTCTTCCTCTTCGCGTGCGTGACGCTCGTCCCGCTCGCGGCGTACTCGTCGATCCACCTGAGCGCCACGGCCATCGTGGCGCTCCTCGTGTGCCTCATCCCGACCACCATCGGCGGGCTTCTCTCGGCCATCGGCATCGCCGGGATGGACCGCCTGCTGCGGAAGAACGTGCTCGCCATGAGCGGGCGGGCGGTCGAGGCGGCGGGGGACGTCGACACGCTGCTCCTCGACAAGACCGGCACCATCACGCTGGGCAACCGCATGGCCACCGAGCTCTTCCCCGCGCCGCACGTGAAGATCGAGGACCTGGCCGACGCGGCGCAGCTGGCGAGCCTCGCCGACGAGACACCCGAGGGGCGCTCCATCGTCGTGCTGGCGAAGGAGCGCTATGGCCTGCGCGGCCGCGAGGTGAACCACGGAGAGCACACGTTCATCCCGTTCACCGCCCAGACGCGCATGAGCGGCTGCGACATCGCCGGGCGCGTCATCCGCAAGGGGGCGGTGGACGCCGTCGCCAAGCACGTCGCCGTCCTCGGCGGCAGCGTCCCCGCCGAGACCGGTGCGGTCGCGGCGCGCATCGGCGACAGCGGCGGCACGCCGCTCGCGGTCTCCGACGGCGGGCGCGTGCTCGGCGTCGTCCACCTCAAGGACGTCGTGAAGGGCGGCATCAAGGAGCGGTTCGATCGCTTCCGGGCCATGGGCATCCGCACCGTCATGATCACGGGCGACAACCCGCGCACCGCCGCGGCCATCGCGCGCGAGGCCGGCGTGGACGACTTCCTGGCCGAGGCGACGCCCGAGAACAAGATGCGCCTCATCAAGGAGGAGCAGGCGAAGGGCAAGCTCGTCGCGATGACCGGCGACGGCACGAACGACGCGCCGGCGCTCGCCCAGGCCGACGTCGGGGTCGCCATGAACACCGGCACCCAGGCGGCGAAGGAGGCCGGCAACATGGTCGACCTCGACTCGAACCCCACCAAGCTGCTGGAGGTGGTCGAGGTCGGGAAGCAGCTCCTCATGACGCGCGGGACGCTGACCACGTTCTCGATCGCGAACGACGTGGCGAAGTATTTCGCCATCCTGCCGGCGCTCTTCGTCGCCGCCTACCCCGAGCTGGCGCCGCTCGACGTGATGCACCTCGCGTCTCCGTTCAGCGCCATCCTGGCGGCGGTCATCTTCAACGCCATCATCATCGTGC
>Ga0318496_10000048_pt1 | contig 33740 bp, 61 predicted proteins | sample GRESIP109b1f22_FD_203296 | JGI IMG/M metagenome (GOLD analysis project Ga0318496, IMG submission 203296) | Tropical soil microbial communities from Luquillo Experimental Forest, Puerto Rico - GRE.SIPMG.109b1f22 | ecosystem: Environmental > Terrestrial > Soil > Tropical forest > Bulk soil... | reverse complement strand
GTCGGGGTGGGCTCGGCGGGCGGTTCCTCGCCGTCGCCGCCACGGACGCCGGTCGCGAGGATGGCCGCCTGGCGAGAAGTCAGGGTCAGGTCGTGCATCTGAGCGAACTCCTCGGTCTGCGCGCGTACTGGCGCGCGGCGATCGGGTGGTCCGTCCGCTCAGGGCGAGGCGGCGTCCTTACTGCGACTTGGCGTGCTCCGTCTTGGCTGGCTGCGTCTTGGTCCGAGAGTCAAGCACGTCTCGGCGCGCGAGTCGAGGATGATCTCAGGCAGCGGCCTTCGAGTCGTCCGCGACGTGGATGCCGAACTTCTTCGCGGCGGAGCGCATCGCCGCCTTGACCTTCGCGAGATCCCCGGCGTTGTACTTGCCGCTGTTCGTCGGGTCACCGATCCGCGACAGCGCGTTGCGGACGTGAGCCCTCGTGTCGAGCGGGTAACGCTTCTTCTTGTCGTCCTGGTAGCCAGGGTCGGCGTAGGTGACGTCGCCGTACGGCATCTTCGGGTTCGCCGCAGCGAGGCGGGCGCACGTCACGCAGATCCCGTTGTCGAGTTCGTGGAGCGCGTCCTCGTTGGCGTCGAGCGCGCCGAGCGCGGCGGCGACTCTCGCCTCGTCCTCCGCGTCGAGCGCCGCGAGCGCCGACGCGACGTTGCCCTGCGTGACCGCCTGGATGAACTGGAGCACGCCTTGCATCTGCGCTTGGAGGTCCTGGACCGCGCCTTCGCACGCGTCCATCCGGTCGCCGAGATCGTCGTTGGCGGACTGGTCCGCGTTGCCGGGCTCCTGCATCGTCATCGACGTCGCGCCGTCGGGCGGCATCGGCTGGGTGAGTTGACCCGCCGCCATCGGCATCGCCGCGGTGCGGCCGTGGATCTCTACCGCGCCGTCGGTCGCGAGGATCTGCGCCGCTCCCGCGACGCGGAGGACCTGACCGTCGGGGAGGGTGATCTCCGTCACGTCTTCCTGCTCCTCGCCATCGACCGGGGAACCGTCGGTCGTGTCGAGGATCCCCTCGACCGCCGCACGGACCTGCTCCTCGTCGTAGGTATGCCCGCCGATCGTGACGTTGCCCATCGGAGGTCCTCCTCAGTCGATCTCGGGTGAGGGTAGCGAGTAGTCGACGCGCGCGAGCGGAACCGACGCCTGCGCCGTGCCGCCGCCGCCGGAGACGACGTGCCCGTCCGGGCCGACGAGACGACCGAACACCATGTGGTAGCCCTTCGGGAGCGCCGGAGACTTCGTCGGCCCTGCATGGCCCTTCAACGCTGGCGGCTTCTTACCGCCGCCCTTGCCGCCCTTCTTACCGCCGCCCTTCTTACCGCCGCCCTTCCCGCCCTTCGCTCCCTTCGACGCTGCCTTCACCGCTTTGGCGTACGCGGCGAGATGCTGCGCGGTCTGACGCTGCGCCAGCTTCTGAGCCTGCGCGGCCGCTTTCGTCAACGCTGCCTGAGCCCGAGCGGCCATCTGCTGCGCCTGCTTCGTGTTGTTCGCCGCGACGTGGTTCGCCGCGGAGACCAACGACGCTGCCGCCGAGTTCAGCGGGATCGCCAACGCCGGGTTCGCCGTCCCGTACGCGCCGAGCGCCTGGGAGATCCCGGTGAACGGGTTCGCCGCGGGCGTGACCTGCGCGAGCCGGGCGACGATCACGTCGTCGTCGGGACGCCAGTCGGGATGCTCCGCCGACGCGGCTCGCTGCGGACGAACCAGCGCGAGTCCCGGTCTGGTCACCAGCGTCGGGCCGAGCGAGTCGTAGCCGCCCTTCGGGTTGACCCGATCCGGCTGATACCAACGCCAGTCGCCCGACAGCGCGCAGCGGCGGAGGAGCGCGACGTCGCCCCACGTCGAGCCCGGAACGAGCGCCCCGGCGAGCCAGCCGCCGTGCTCATCATCACCGACGCGGACGACCATCAACTGCGCGTTCGGGTCCGCGTAGTGCCGCGCCGCGACGGACGGCGCGGCGGTCTCCGACGCGTGACCACCCGAGTTCCCGACCACGCCGATTAGGAGCAGCCGCCCGCCGGGCACACCGTCGTCCGCGGCGGCGACCTGCGAGTCGTCGAGCACGACGACATCTTGCTGATGGAACCGGGCGTAGCCGGTCGGGGACGGTTCCGGATACCAGCATTGGTGCTGGCCGGGACGCAGCGTCGCGGTGCGGTCCACGATGCAGACGCCCGTGTGATACCAGTAGCCGCCGACCCGACCGTCGTCGGTGACGGTGAGGCGCAGGATCTCGTGTCCGTCTTCGCCCATCTCCGACGACGCCCCGAAGCCGTGTTCCGCCCGGTACTCCTCGACCCAGTCGGGACGTTGGAACCAGGAGAGCGGCGGGTACTCGGGAACGTGGACCGCCTCGGCGAACGGCAGCGTCGCGAGCGCCGCGGTGCGCGCCGCTGCGGGAATCCCGCCGGGACCGACGTCGGTGTCGGCGGGAGAACCCGGCGTGTCGATGTCGCCGTCATGGTCCGGGTCGAGTTCCGGTGCGAGCGGCACGCCGAGCCCGATGATCCCCGCCGCGTGGAGATGCCGACCGGCGACCGCGAGATGGCGATGATGCTTCTGCTCGGTGGTTTCGTGCGTGACCGCGCCTTGATGCGCGTGTGGCCCTGCGGGCTCCCCGGTCGCGTCGATGTGCCGCTCCTGGCAGAACCCTTCCGGGTCCGCGACGTGCTGCCCCGCGATCGCGACGCATTGCTCGAAGTCGCCTGGCTGGCCCCAGTCGATCGCCCCGTCGGCTCCGGCGTTGTACCAGTCGATGAGCGCCTGCGGGTTTCCGGCGTTCCCCGCCGCGGAGTGAGCCTTCGACGCGCACGACGCGCACGTCCCACCACACGAACACGCCGACGGCGGCGGCTCGTAGACGATCGTCGCGAGACGACTCACGGCACCCATCTTGCCTGACCGCTTCGGACGCCACACGCCAAGCGGCGTCGACATCGTCTGGTCGATCACCGACGGCTTCACAGCGCGACCGTCTGCTGGACCGTCAGCCGCATCCCATCAGCGACCGAGCCCTCCGTACTCGCGACCCGGAACGTGCCGCGGGTGAGGTACTCCCGCTCGTGCTCGAACAACTGCTGATCCGACTGGAACGGGCCGAGCGGCAACGCTTGCGCGCCTTCGGAGAGCCGCACGACCGCGTAGTTCTCGTTGCTCGCGCCGATCTGGGTGGCGTAGTCCTCCGCGGTGGCCCGCTCAGTCGTGTACGACGACGCCTGCGTGTCGAACGTCGAGCCTGGCTGCATCGACGCCTGGAACTCCTCGCCGAGCGCCGGGTCCTCATCGAACGACATGCCGCGGTACAGCGGAGAGTCCATCGGCGGCGACGCGGAGAGCGCCGCGTCGAGCGTGTCGTATCCCGGCGTCGACGCCGCTTCGAGTTCGCTGCGGGCTTCGTCCATCTCGCTCTGATCGGTCGCGCCCATCCACTCCTGCGCCGCGGCGAGCGTCGCTCGACCCGTCTCGGTACGTCCGAGTGCCTCCTGGAACGCCTGCGCCTCCTCCCAGGTGGAGACGTCCTTCGCTTCGTTCGCGATCGTCGCGCCTGCCTTCTCGGTCGTCATCTTGTCGAGCCGGTCCAGCGGCGACTTGCTCGCCGTGCTCGCGCCGCTCTTGTCCTGCGGGCGTGAGCCCTCGAAGTGACCGTGCTCACCCTGGATGAAGTCCACCGCGGCGAGCCGCGTCTCGCCGCGCGCTTGACGCTGCTCGGCCTCGCGCTGCGCGACCGGAAGGAACTCCGCGACGACATCGTCAGGCAGATAGCCCTTACACGTCTCGTGGCCCGAGTCCTCCACCGCGGCGAACCGCTTCACCGCGTCGCCCGAGACGAGCGAGTACCCATCGGGTCCTCCGATCTGACCGATCGCGATGTCAAGCAGCTTCGCGGGACGGTCCGGCATCGACGCGCCGGTCTGGCGGGCGGCGAACGCCTCGGCGAAGTTCTCGACCTTGTTGCCTCGACCGTACTCAGAGACGGCGTTCGCGTCGCGGCCGAGACCGATCGCCGCGGCGGAGTCCGCGGTCAGGCCGTACTCCCGGTCGAGGACGTGGCCGAACTCGTGGGCTGCGGTCGCGTCCGGGTTCGCCGACGGGTGAAACGCCAGTTCGTCGCCAGGCTTCGGCGTCGCGGTCCGTTCCGACGCCGCCTGGAACCCCGTCGACGACATGTACCACGTCGAGTTGAAGATCACCTCGGAGGTCCGCACACCGTTCTCGTCGACGCCGTAACGCGTCGCGGCGAACGTGCTGTCCTTGAGTTGCCCCATCGTGATCGCGGAGACCTGCCCGGCGGCTTCGGGGAACTCGGAGGCGAACTGTTCGGCCTGGGCGGCGATCCCGGCGGCGAGCCCGGAGTCCATATCGCCGAGGTTCACGTCGGCGTTCGGGAACGCCTCGCCGATCCGGTCCTCGATCGCGTTCATCCGGTCGTCGTACGCCGCCGCCATCGACGGCGACTGGCCTCGGGCGATCCCCGCCTCGAACCGGGCCGACGACGCGTCCGTCTTCGTCCCGCCGCCTTCGCCGAACCGCCCGTGGTCGTCCCGAGGTTGGTCCGGCGAGTAGGCGAGCCGGGCGAGGACCTGCGCGGACGCTGCGAGGGCCGCCGCCCGCCACGAGCCGCCGCGCTGCCCGTCGACCTGGACGACGCGTGGCGGCTCCGACCCGGAGCCCATCCATCCGACGACGACTCCGGCGAGATCCGACGACGTCGTCGTCCCGTCCCGGACGTACAGATGGACGATCGCGCCGTCGCGAGCGACGTCCGGGTCGGTCGAGCCCTCGGAGAGCGTCCCGTAGTCGGCGAGGTCGTCGGGATGGCCCTCGGCGTCTTTCGGCGAGAAGGTCTCCTCCTGATCGGGGTCGGCGGTCGTCATCGGGTTCGACCGGAAGCCGACCTCGACCTTCGCGTTCGGGGAGACGCCCTCGGCTCTCCGGGCGTCGGCGGCGAGCGTCTTGAGGCGAGCCGCTGCGTCCTTCTTGGTGAGTGGATCGCCCGCTTTCGAGCCGCCGCCGCTGTCCTTGCTCTCGCCGGAGCCCGAGCCCGAGCCCTCGCCGAACCGTCCGTGGTCGTCGCGCGGCTGATCGGGCGAGTACGCCAGGCGGACGAGCGCCGCGGTCGCCGCACGGAGGAGCACGCCTTTCGGCGGGTGGCCCTTCCCGCGCGCGACAAGGTTCCCCGGCTTCCAAGCGAACCGGGCGGCTTCCTTCACCATCATGCGAAGTCCTCGCCTGGCACGAACGCGTACAGCCGCCAACCGCCCGGCGCGTCGGCGTTCTTCTCCGCGTAGAAGTTCGAGCCGCGCGGCAACAGGACCTCATGTGACGTCGTGTCGCCGTGCGCGCCGTAGTCGTAGCGGGGCTGCCCTTCGTTCAGGTGGATCTCGATCGCGGTGCCCTCGGTGTCGGACGCGTAGTCGCGTGCCGTGTCGAGGCTGGACGTCGTGGACACGAACCCGGCGTCGTGGAAGATCTCGCCGTCTTGGAACAACTCGTCAGGGTTCATCCCTGCGAGCGCCCGGTACACGGTCTCCTCGTGGGTGGCGTGCTCCGACTCGATCGCCTTGTCGAGTTGCCCGACGATCGGGTTCGACGCGTCGCCGGAGCGGAGCGCGGCGTTGATCCCGCCGGAGTAGTCGTCCTGGTACACCTCCAGCGCGTGCTCCTGCTCCGCCGGGAGCGTCCCGCTCTCGCCCTCCCCGAATCGCCCATGATCGTCCCTCGGCTGATCCGGGGAGTAAGCCAGCCGGGCGAGGAGAACCGTCATGTCGTGAAGGATCGCACGCGTCACGCCCTCTCGACGAGACCTCCCATCAGGTCGAGGACCTCGACCACGTCCGGGTCGGAAACCTCCGCGAGTCCACGCTCGAAGTAGACGTTGTGGCGCGCCGCGTGCACGACCCGCGACGGCGACCGGAACCGGACCGGGCGTGGCAGCGGTTCGGGCGGCGGCGGCATCACCCCTGCGATCAACGCGCGCATCAAGCGCGGGACCTCGTCCGCCGCCTGGTAGGCGCGGAGGAGGTTGACCGACTCCGGGTACAGCGGAGCACGCGCGCCCGGCGTCTGATGCGGATGCCACAGATGCCAGACGTGCTGGTCGTGGTGGTAGCCGCAGCCGAGGAGCGTCGAGAGGGCTCGACCCCACGCTTCGTCCTCGCCGCCCCAGCCTCGGAACCTCGGGTCGACCGGGACGCGGTCCCAGGACCGGGCCGGGAGGACCACGATCCCGCCGCCTCTCACGCCGACGTACTCGTGCCGGTCGAGGCGTTCCGCCTGGAAGTCCAGGACCGAGCCCCGCCCGGCTTCCACGGCCGTGTAGAGGGCTCTCGTGACGTCTGGGCGGAGACGCCGGACCGTCGTGTACGGCATCGCCCACGGAGCGGCCCTCTCGACGACCTTGGCGACCGTCCGGGCGAGCGCGGAGCGGAGCACGAACACGTCGGCGTCGGCGACGACGAGGACCTCCGCCGCGGTGCGGCTCCTCGCTTCGGCGAGCGCCTCGCCCTTCGACCACCACGGATCGCCCGCGCCGCGATGGCTCTCAGGGCGACGCAGCGGCGCGCCGACGACGATCTCCCAGTCGGGGAAGTCCCGCCGGTAACGCTCCGTCACGAACCCGAACGCCGCGTCGCGCCACTCGTCGACTCCCGGCTCGAACGGGATCATCACCGCGACGCTCACGGACACCGATCATGCCGTCACGCGTCGCGCCGCGCTCGGATCCTTACCGCTGCTTGCTGCCGAGATGGAACCCGATCCCGAACGCGATCAGCAACGCCATGAGAACCCAGGCAGCGAGGACCGCTGCGAGCATCAGACGGTGATGATCTCGACGGTGAACGCCGTGCCCGGCCGGTTCGGTTTCCCGTCCGGCCGGGTCGGGCACACCGTGCTCCTCCGCCGCCAGTAGCTCATCGCGGCTCCTACGTCGTCGAACAGCATCGCCCGGTCGGGGTCGCGGGTGAGGTCCGCTTCGCCGCGCCCGTCGTGCGCGTCGACGTCGATCGACGCGACGTACTGCCCGGCGGGGACCTCCGCGCCGCGAGCGCGCGTCGACGGCGAGTCGACGACGATCATCACGCACGGCACGGTCAGGACCTCCGCCGCTTCGGGCGGGTCCGCTTCCCGAGGTAGAGGACCGTCTCGTCGGTCTTGGTGTACGACCCGAAGCGCACCACCGACCAGTCGCCCTTGAGCGTCAGCGCGACGATGCCGTTCTCGTCCAATCGGAGCCGGATCCACTGGCCGTCCGGCCCCATCAGATCGACGCGCTCCTCGTAGTCGATCTCTCGCGTCGTCTCCGGGGTCCACGGAACGGGAGCCTTGCGGGCCGGGGCGGTCATCGTGAGTCCTCCAGTCGGTCGATGATTCGTTCGGTTGCCTTGATCGCCTGGTCGACCTTCCGCACGTCCGCGTCCGGTCCGAACTTCCGGATCGTCGCGGCGCGCACGCCGACCTTGTGTGCCCGATACCGGGCGAGCGCGGCCAAGACGTAGCCGCGCTCCCCCGGAGTCAGGTCGAACCTTCCGGTCACCGCACCGCGTCGCTGAGACGCTCGACCGTGAAGGCGTTCCAGTACGCCGTGCTCCCAACCTCGATCCACGGGAAGCGGCCTGCGACCCGGCGGTTCCGGTTGTACCGGTCCCAGAGGATCCGCCCGACGGTCGTGCCGACGTCGCCCTCGACGGAGACCTCCGCCCGCAGCGACCGTGCCGAGCCGAGGAGCCTGCGAGCCGTGTTGGCTTCGAGGACCTTGGCGAGACGCTTCTCGTCGATGACGGCCCGGTAGCGGGAGAGCACGACCGCGACGCCGAGGACGATCTCGCCCGGCAGCGGTTCCTCGTCCGCGTAGCCCGCCTTGACGCAGAGGTCGAGGACCTTCGCGAGCATCTCGCCGCCGAGGGCGCGGAAGATGCGACGCAGCGTCTCCGGTGCGCGCACCGACCCGCCGTTCTTGCCGCGGTCCACCGTGAGACCGTGAGCCCGCACGATCGCGTCGACCGCGCAGACCTCCGGGTCCTTGGCTTCGAGCATCGCGAGGTACACGTCGATGGTGTGCGGGCGGACCCGCCTGACGTTCATCTGAGCGAAGATCTCGGCCTCGCGTTCGTGCGTCAGGCCGTGGAACACCTGGCACGGGACGCGTTCGTCGTCTCCCCACAGCGACAGGATCGCCGCCTGACGGTGCTGGCCGTCGAGCACGACCTCGACGCCTGAGTCCCTGCGGGACACGGTGAACACGCCGACGAGGTCCGGGTCGAACTCTCGTGCGATCCTCTCGACGCGGCGCAGGTCGAGCGGACGCTGGAAGCTGGAGTCGACGACCAACTCGCCGACCGGTAGCCACTCGAACGTCTGCTTCGCTCCGCCTTTGAGTGCCTTGACTCGTGGAGCCATCATGGGTTCCCCTTCGGGGTCGTGGCCGTCTCCCCGGCGGCCGGGTTGGTTTCGGGAGATCCTGTCGGCGCGGACCAAAACCCGTAAACGCAGCGGGTCCCGCCTCGCGAGCAGTCGTGTGTGTCGTGGAGGACGCCGTCGACGACGGCGGCGAGATGACCGGAGAGGCGGACGATGATCCGGCCCATCGGTAGCTCGATCTCGCGGAGATGGACGCGGCAGCCGGAGCCGATGCTCATCGTGGCGTGCCACTCCCAGCCGAGCGTGGTTTCGAGGTACGGCTTGTAGACGGTCTTGTGGACGCCTTGGCGGGCGGAGCGCGGCTTCCCTCGGCGTGCCTGGCCGAGCGCCATCTCCGTGTAGACGTCGCGGTACGGGACCTGCGTCGCGATCGCGATCGCGCGCGTCACGCAGTCACCCGCCTGACCCTTGAACCCGGAGGCGGCGCGACCACCGTCGTCTTCGTGCCAGGTGATCGCGTAGCGGCCGTCATGATCGACGATGACCGCCACGATCGGATGCTCGGTCACGGCGAGACCTCCACGGTGTCATCGTGCTCCCGCGGTGTGACGTCTTCGTCGGGTTCCTCGGTTCCCGCGCAGACGCCGCACCAGCCCATCGGGTCCGACGCGTGCCAACGCGCGAGGTGAAGCGAGGGGTGGCCGACGAGTCGGCCGTGATCCTCGCAGACGGTGAACCACTTCGTGGTCGGGTCGCCGGTCTCGTCGAGCCCGGCCTGCTCCGAGTGGTACACGCCGACGAGCGTCCCGGTCTGACGAGCACGCCGGAGTTGGAAGCATCCGGCGCGCCCGCCCTCCTCGTAGCTGCGGCTCATGCGAACGCCTCCTCCTCGTCCAGGCGGCGCTCCCAGAGCGCCTCGTCGTAGGAGGACTGCGAACGCCAGGCGGCGATCTGAGCGGCGTGACCAGGGCAGGCGCAGTCGTCGTTGAGGACCGGGAGCCCGCAGCGACCCGACATCGGGCCGTCCTCGGTGAACACCTGGATGAGTTCGCCGCAAACGACGGGGACGGCCGTGCCGCCGGTCGCCGGGGCGAGGTAGGTGCGGCCCGTCGCCGCGACGCGGACGACGTAACCGGCGTCGAGCGCGTCGCGGACGTGATCCGTCGCGACGCCCTGACGGTCGAAGTCCGGGCCGTAGGTTCCGATGGCGAGTGCTTCACGCATGTCCCCTCCTCGGGGTCGGTGTGGTCTGGCAGAGACCAGACTAGATCGTCCCGACCAGGCTGTCTAGTCCTGGCCGGGACGCCACTTGTCGCGGCTCATGCCGATCAGGATCGTGTACGGGGTGTTCATCGGAGTCCCTCCTCGGGCTCGGGTGGAATGGCTGGGGTCAGACTAGACGAACGCCGACGCGATGTCTAGCTCGGAGAGGAGATCGGTGACGACGGCGCGTGCATACTCGCGGTCGGGGTTCGGTTCGATGCCGCCAAGCCAGGCGCACGCGGTGACGATCGGATGGCCGTAGGCGTCCTCGCCGTGGAGGACCTCGACGCCGATCTGCGAGAACCCGTACTCGACGATGTCAAGCACGTTCTCCCGGTACGCGGCGAACTCGGGCGTGCCGCGCCGATCCGCGGGACCGCCGCCGTCACGGAACGGCTGCCACCACAGCGCGGCGTCGCGACCGCGGCGCAGGATCTCCGCGTTGCCGTCCATGTCGTCAGGACGCGGGAAGTAGAACTCGACGCTGCCCGACGCGTACGTCTCGCGGCGGCGGACCCACTCGGCCTTGCCGTAGACGTATCCGTCGCCGAACGACTCGATCGGGTCGCAGTCGTCGGGCTGGATCCGCAAGCGGAGCGTGAGCCCGCCGCCGACGTCGACCGTGTCGCGGTCGTCGACGAGCGCGTCGAGGATCTCGTGGGTCGTGGTCGTGGTCACAGCGTCGGTTCCTCCCCGATCGGCGGCTGCGGGTGCTCCTCGCAGCCGGTGCAGTTCGTCAGGTGCCACTTCTCGCGGCCCGCAGCCATGTCGTACCAGCCGTCGGTCCACGCCTCGATCTGAGCCTTCCCGTACCGGCGGAGGTAGCGGTCCTCTGCGTCGTCGAGTTCGGCGGTGCTCGCAGAGGACCGCCAGCCCTTCTCGTACGCGGCCCGGTACTCCGGGCTCACCGTGCTCGCCACCGCCCGCGTCACGGCCGGACCAGCTTCACGATCCCGTCGGCTTCCAGGCCGAGGAGGAGACGTGCCGCAGCGACGTTCTCCGGCGACCAGGGGCCGGTCGGGTTCGGCCACGGTGTTGAGACCTCCGCCGCCGCCGCGACGGCCGGAGAATCGAACAGGGTCAGGTTCTCGGTCATCATCAGGCGACCTCCTCCCAGAGAAACGCCGAGAAGCGGCGGTCGAGCCAGGCCAGCGCGATGTCCTGCGCCTCGGTGAGCGTGAGCCGGGTGCGGTGACGCGTCGACCCGTTGTGGTTCCCGCGGGTCGTGAGCGTCCAGACCTCCGACTCGGAGTCGAGTCCGGCGATGCCGGTCGGCTTCCGGTCGAACCCGAAGTCGTGCTCGTTGCGGGCGCGGCTCTCCGCGTGCTCCGTCTCGTAGCGGATCACGGCCGACCAGCCGGTCCCGTTGCGGGCGTAGTCGCGGATCCCGTCCGTCTTGTCGAACAGGCCGAACGCCTTCCCCATCGGCTTGAGCCGGACGGTGTTGCCGCTCGTGGACCAGTCCCAGAGGACCGTGTCGCTCGGCTTGATGGTGTGCCCGTACCCGTCCTGCGGGCGGGGCGGCTGCTTCTTCATCTCGTCCCTCCTCGGGGTCGATAGTGATCTGGCAAGGGCAGACTAGACCAACGTTGGGACGCTGTCTAGCCCTCTTCGGGGTCGGCGTCGGGGACGTAGAGCAGGTGCGAGTCGAGGAGGAGCGCCTCCGGGTCGTCCTCCCAGATGAACTCGGCGAGACGACGCTGGAGACGCCGGAGCGCCCGAGCGTTCGTGACGGACCGGTTCGTCTTCCCCGGCTCGGGGACGAACTGGTCGCGCTCCGCGTCGCGCTCGACCTTCATCGCCCGGCGGCGGACCATCGAGTAGAGCGAGCGCGCCTCGGCGGCCGAGAGGTCGAACGGGCGTCTCACGCGTCGTCCTCGACGACTCGGATCATCCCGAGCGAGTGGCGGCTCTCGTGGCCGTTGTCCCAACGGACCCGGGCGACGGCCGTCCCGGCCGAGTGGCCGCGCTTCGCGTCGCTGGCGTACGTCACGGTGCCGCGCATCTCGTCGCCCGTCAGCGGGAGATCCGGCGACGCCGGACCGACCGGCGAGCGGCGCGCGACGACGCGGTCGCCGACCTTGGCTCGTCTGGTAGTCATCGGAGTTTCGCTCCTGCCTCGCGGTCGGCGTCGGCCTGGAGGCCGAGTTGGGCGATCCGGTAGGTGAGCGCCGTGACGGTCCATCCCGCCTCGGCGTACGGCTCTGCGTGCGCGGCGCAGACCTGCGAGACGTGGTCGCCGCTCCGCGCCGTGTGCGTGTACGGCGAGGAGCAGCGGCGGCAGCGGTCGCGGGCGACGGTCATCGCAGCACCAACCATGCTGCTTCGCACGCCGCGGCGATGGCCGAGTTGAGCGCCGAGAGGAACAGGGCTGCCTTGGCGGTGGACTCCTCGTCCGAGCCGAACAGGTCTTCCTCGGAGCGGAACTCGTCGACGTCGAGCAGGGCGTCTTCGAGAGCGCCGGTCTCGGGCATCTCGTCGGCGTCGATGACGGCCCGGAACAGGTCCGAGCGGAGCGCGAGCCCGACGTTGTAGCGGGCGTCGAGTTCCGGGAACTGCATGCGGGTGGTGGGGTTCTTGCTCATGGTCCCTCCTCGGGGTCCGGTGGTGGCGACAGGTCAAGAATATACCCGCCGGGCGGAAAAGTCTAGTCGGTTTCTTCCCAGGGTGCGGTGTATTCGGGGTGGTCGGCGTAGAACTCGACGTCGAAGCGGTGGTCGGCGACCGCACGCTCGATCGACGAGCGGACGCCTCCGCCGGAGCGGGAGTCCCAGCCGCAGGAACACGTCGCGTCGTAGTCCCAGCGGCCGCGCATCGTCGACGTGCGGGGGATCCGCTCGCCTCCGGCGTAGACCCACCAGCGGACCCGGTGGGCGACGGCGGGACGCGGCTCGGGATTCTGGACGGCTCGGGCGTCAGAGGCGACGCCTCGGAGGATCTCGGCGAGCCGGTCGGCGTCGGAGAGGTTCATCGGGCGACCTCCTCGGTCTGCTCGGTCAGGACCTCGTCGCACAGGGCGAGGAAGTCGTCGATCCTGCGGTTGATCCTGGCCCGGATCTGCGGGGTGGGGTTCTGCTCCATGGGGACCCTCCTCGGGCTCGTCACCTCTTGGCAACCCCAACTCTAGATCGGGTCGGGGAGGATGTCTAGACCCTTCTTGTCCTTGCGGGGAGCGGGGTCCGCAGGGTCAGAGCGCCCGCAGCCGCTTGAGGAAGTAGACCCAGCGGCTCCTCCTGCGTGCCGTACTGGATCCCCGGCTGCCAGACCACGGCGAAGGGCTCCCAGCCGGTATCGAGTAGCTCGTCGAGGTTGCGCTCGCTCGCGGTCCGCTCGATCCTCCAGGTACGCGGCGCGGTCACGAGAGCGCGAACGCGTTCCAGCAGTAGACGAACGCGACGAACGCCAGCCCCGCAGCGATCAGGTTCACGCGCGGGACGTTCGTGAACGCCGCGATGGCGAAGAGGATCAACGCGACGAGGAACAGGATCGCTTGGGCGGTCTGCGAGAGCACGCTGATGGCGAGCACGGCACGCCTCCTAGCTCGGGTCCTGCCACGGTAGCGGTGCGAACAGGACCGTGACGGGAGGAGCCTGCGTGACGAGCGGCGGGACGTGGACCTTCCCGACGTTCGTGTCGCGCGGCGCGGACTGCGAACCGAACCGGAGGTTCCCGTCAACCAGCCAGGCGAAGAAGATCGTGACCGGACCCGGCACCGGGTCGAACTCGACGACGTTCGGCTTCGTGATGTCGAGGTCGCCGTGCCAGATCCGCTCGCGCGTGTCGCCGCGGTACACCGCGCACTCGGTCACAGGGGACGACCGTCGACGACGACCGGGTCGTGCACCAACGGCGGGAGGTTCTCACCGTCCATCTGTTCCATCGCGGTCGGGCGCGCCCGGTAGAACCACTTGCCGAAGATGCCTGCGATCTCCTCGTCGCTGAACTTGTCGTAGCCGCGCCAATGCGCGCCGAAGTCGTCAGGCAGGTCCGTCGCCCGGTACGCCGCGCCACCGTTGCGTACCTTGCGGATCATCTGCTCGGCAGAGCGGTACGGGAAGTGCCGCACCTTGAGCACAGGCGTCGGTGTCGTCAGCCCGTAGTTCGCGCCGTGGTTGCCCTGCTCGATCGTGACCGGCATGACCGGACGGACGGCAACCTTCGGGAACGAGATCGGCTTCTCGACGCGCCACTGGAGACGCAGCACCGGGTTCGGGTCGGGACGGTCAAGCGCGGTGGCGCGGTAGTCGTACACGAACGCCTTCGCGACGCTCTCAGAGAACGGCAGCGACGCGAGGACCTGCGCCACGGTGCCCCACTCGCGCTCGCGGGCGTACCAGAGTTCGTCCGCGTCGAACGGCACGACCCACTCCTGCCGTCCCCACTGCTCGTACGCCACCCGGTCCGCGAGCGCGGTCATCTGCCTCGACTGGTAGTAGCCGACCTCCTCGTCGACGTCGACGACGAGCCGTGGGCACTCGCGCTCCAGCGTGCGGAGGATCTCGCACGTCCCGTCCGTCGACGCGTTGTCGACGACGAGGACGTAGTCCATCTGGGCGAGCGCGTGACGCACCGTCGTCTCGATGATGTCGGCCTCGTCCTTGACCCTCGCGATCCCTGCGACCGTCATCCCGCCCTCCCATGAACTCTGACCGGGATCTCCTCCGGCTCCGCCCCTCCGTGAGCGACCACCCAGGCCGTGAGCCCGTACGGCGAGAGGATCAGGTGAACGTAGTCCGAGAGGCTCGGGGAACTCTCGATATCCGGGCCGGAGAGCCCCGCAGGACCGCCGGGGTGAGAGTGCCAGGCTCCTAGTACCTCGAACGGCTCAACGGCCCTCAGGACGGCCAGGAGCGCCTCTCGTGAGACCTCGTAGCTGTGCTCCGGGTGCGCCGCGGCGTTGTCCTCGATCGTGAACTCCTCCACGAGCACGAACGGCGGCTCCCCGAGGGCCGGGTCACGCACCAGCGACCCGACGATCAGCCCGCACGCCTCGGCCGGTTCCGCGTCGGTCGCGGCGCGCGTGATCCTCTCGAACTGCTCCGGGCGCATCCGGATTGCCGACGGGTAGCTCACTGGACCTCACAGACGGCGACCTGCGTCGCGATGTTCGACCAGCCGTGATCGTGGCCGCGCGTCAGACCGTGGAACCGGACGGCGAAGCCGTGATCCTGGAGGAGCAGATGGAACTCCTCGGCGTTCCATTCGCGGACGTGATGCACGTTCGGGGAAGGTCCCCGATGGTCGTAGCCGTGCTGCACGTCGCGCTCCGGGGTGGAGAACACGTACGTCGCCCGGTCGAGTTGCGCGAGCGAGTCGAGGAGCGGCCGCGGGTCGAGGAGATGCTCGACCACGTCGGAGCAGACGACGATCGCGTGGTACGGCACGACGCGATCGAGCCGGTCGACGCATCCCTGCGTTTCGAGGTTCGCTTCGATCCAGCGTCCCCAGGTGTAGCTCGTGCGGCAGCGCGCGAGGTTCGAGCCGTAGTCCACGCCGACGAAGTCCCAGGTCGAGTGCCGGTCGTGGATCGCGGCGAGTTTCTCGGCCCAGCCGCAGCCGACATCGAGGATCGTCTCGCGGTCCACGTCGGGAGTTGTCGACCAGGCGATCCACTCGGCGAGCGTGTAGACGTCGGGCTGGAACGTGATCCTCACCGAGTCGTCCCACTCCGCGGTGCGGGGCTCGTCGGAGAAGTAGCACGCACGGTCGCGCTCGACGTAGTCCGCAGGAAGACGAAACGCCGGGTCGGGGCTCACCGCTTCTGCGCGATCGTCAGCCCGCGCGGCGTCGGCAGGTCGAGCATGTGCAACCGTTCCCCGATCGTGTTCCCGATCTCGACGCGGAGACCTCGCCCCGACGCGATGCGGTGCGCGCCACGATCCGGGGCGGTGTCGTGGAAACAGACGATCGCTCCGGGCGCGAGGTACGGCTCGAACCTCTCGAACTCGGCGACGCGTAGCTCGTAGAGCGAGTCGAGCCACACGAACCCGAACCGCACGTCGTCCGGTGGTGTCCAGTCGAGCGACGAGACGCTGAGAGCGTGGACCCCGACGTCGCTGATGCCTTCAAGCCCGTAGTCCTCGGCGAAGTTGAGGAACGCCACATGGAGCCGCCGCGACGCGTACTCCAGACGTTCCTCGTCGACTTCAAGCGTCCACAGGTCACCGTGCTGGTTCCCGAGGAGCGCGTGGAGCACCGCCTCGGAGACCTGACCGAACGCCGTGCCGGTCTCCAGAACATGATCCGGTTGGAGCGCGCGCACCAAGCCGAACGCGACGTCTGCGACCTCGACCTCTGTCGAGTCTCCGTCGAACGAGTGCCACCGTTCCGGGTACGGGCAGCGCGCGTCCGCAGCGATGAACCGAGACTCGGGCAGCGGATCCTCGCCGGGTATGTCACGGCCGGGCTCTCCCGCCATCCCCGTCGGGACGAACTCGTCGATCTTCCTGCTGCCGAACATCAGTACCCCGTTCCGTTGCGTGTCGCCCCGATATGGGTCACCCACGGCGTGCTGTCACCCCAGTAGCCGCACACCGCGTCGGGGTGAGCCTCGCGGTAGCGGTGCCAGAACAGACCTTCGCTGTTCGGCTCCTCCGGCCAGCCTTCCGCGCAGAGCGACCGTCGGTACAGCGACGGGTTCGTCGTGAAGAACAGCCGGTGCTCCAGCCACTCGACGAGCCGCGGCGGCGAGGACTCGCCGCGCGGGTACAAGGCGACCTGACGTCGCTGGTACTCGTCGCGGTGTGCGGACACGACTCCTCCCGCCTTGCGTTCCTCGATCGACCACGCCTGCCTGACGAGAGCCATCTGCACGAGGTAATGCCGGTGCTCCATCACGGCCATCAACTCGACGAGGTCGACCGGCCGGTCGAACCCGAAGTCGTCCTCCAGATGGAACACCCAAGTCGGGGCGGGCGCGCGTGTCGTCTCTGTCCAGAGGAACGACAGGTACTCCCAGGCGCGGTGGATCGTCCCACCGAACCCGAGGCGGCGCGCGTTCGGGAGCACCGTCCAGGGATGCTCACCGACGCGGCCGTACCGTTCGCCGTACTCCTGCTGGAGAAACTCTCGGTACAGCGGGTCCGCGGAGTCGTCGAAGATCAACCGCCAATGCTTCCCCGGCCCGAGAGCGACCTTGTCCTCGAACGACGCGATCGTCTCGCCGATGCAGTCGTAGCGGCCGTCGGTGAAGCAGACGACCGCGACGCTCGCGCCGGTCATCCCTGCGTGAACCGGAACGACGGGTTCGGCACGACACCACCAGGCACTTGAACCTCCGCGAGAAAGTCGCCCCAGACCTCCAGGTGGATCTGATCACCCTTCGCCGGGGACTCCCAGCCGACGCACTCGATCACGATGACCTGCGGCGTGAGCCGCTCGATCTGCTCGACGATCTTCCACCCCGACCCGGACCCGGTAGCGACGTCGTCCTCCAAGCGGAACACGTCACCGACGAGGAGGTCTCTCGTGCGGATCCAAGCGAGGCGGACCTCGCGACGCAGATGATCGCTCACGCGCGCCGCCCCGGACGGACGATCGACGTGCCCGCCTCGATCTCGGGTGGGAGCGCGTGCGCCTCGATCGTGACTCGCTCAGAGGCGGGGAGCGGCTCGCCGGTCTCGTCGACGTACACGATCTCGACCGGGCCGAGGATCTCCAACGTCAACGTCGGTGACGTGATCGGCGAGACGTCGGTCGTGCCGTCCGGCCGCTCGGTCAGCTTCACCGCCTCGACCGTGGCACGCAGGATCGACTTGACCCGCACGCCGTCGATCTCGACCCACCACAAGCCGAACCCGGCGTTGACCTCCTCGACCGACCGTGCGGGACGGTCGAAGTTCCAGCCGACCTGCGCGATGCGGATGCGGCTCACGCCGTCTGATCCTGGAGGAATGGGGACACGCCGCGAGCACGCGCGGCGATCTCCTCGCGTCGGATCACCTGATACCACTGATGCGTCAACCCCGGCGACTGCTTGTTCCGGGAGTGCGGCGAGTCGTACGCGACGTACACCGCGCCCGGCGCGGACACGAACTCGACCCCGGCACGCTGGCAGCGGAGGAACAACTCCCAGTCCTCGTAGATCGGGATATCCGGCCGGAACCCGCCGACACGCAGGAACAGATCGAGCGGCGTCGCGGACCCGATGACGTAGCAGTTGATGTCGAGAAGGTCCCTGCCGTCGCACAGGTCGCGCGGCTGCTCCGGCTGCCCGTCGATGACGTAAGCGACGCGCGGGTAGAAGATCCTCGGCGGCTGCGTCGCGTTCGGGTCGTCGGCCGACGCGATGAACCCGAGATCGGCGTCGCGGTCGGCTTCCATCATCGCCCAGACGTAGCCCGGTGCGAGGACGTCGTCGGCGTCGCAGTAGATCAGGTGCGTCGTGTCCGGGTACGCCTGCGAGGCGTGTACGGCCGCGCCGTTGCGTGCTCCTGCGAGCGTCCCCTCGCTGTGCCAGCGGACGTAGTGACACTCCGCGCCTTGTTCCTGCATGAGCCGCTGCATGACCGCGTTGCCGCGGTCCATCCACTCCTGCCCGACGGTCTCCATGCCGTACGTGCAGACACAGACGGTTGCCTTCATCCGGGGTCCTTTCGCATCGACTGGCGGCGCGCACGACGCAACATGCGCCGCGTCGGCGGGGTCCAGAAGCGGTTGCCGAGCGAGTCCTCCCAGTACACGTCGGACGGCTTCTTGGTCACGACCTGATCGGCGGGGAGGATCGTCCGTGCAGTCGCGTCGATGAGCGCCTGTTCCCAGCGCGCCATGAACTCGTCCGGGTCGGCGATCGTGCAGACGAGCATCGTGTCGACGATCGCGACCTGGATGGCTTCCTCCCGGCTGATCGGCTGTTCGCCGCCTGCGGAGAGCCGGTCGATCTTCTCGCCGAGGAGCGGCGCGAGTCGCTTGACCTGATCCATCGTGAGCGGCAGTTCGGTCTCGTCGCTCACCCGGCTCCTCCCCAGAGATGCTTGCGACGGTCGAACTCCGCCCGGCCCGCCGCGATCCTGCGGCTCTGCTGCCGGTACACCGCGTCGTAGCGTTCCTTCCCACACGCCGGATGCAGATGCTCGACCCTCGCCTTCGCCGCGTGGGCGTACACGCCGCGGAACCTCGCGGTGCGGACCGCCTCGTCGTCGACGAACTCGTGGACGTAGCCCTCGTGGTAGATCCGGCCGGGGACGTCCGCGGTGCCTTGCTCGACGATGTAGGAGCGGGCGAACAGCGGGTGCGTCGAGTGGTCCGTCCCTCGATGCGTGCCGGAGGTCCTCGGGTTACACAGGTCGTTCGTGCCGACCACGAGCGCGCCGGTCGCGTGCTGCACCAACGCCGCTTGGGTGTACCAGTCCGGGCAGAAGCACAGGTCGATCGCCCCGGCGAGGATCCAGTCGCGCTCGCAGCGCGCCGCGACGGCGTTGATCTTGCGGGCGTAGTCGCCGGGCATCCCTGCGGGCGAGTCGACGACCGTCGCGAGGACGCGGGCGTCGTCGAACGCGGCCGGGTCGAGATGGCGGCGTCCGTCCTCGTCGTTCTCAGAGACGAGGAGCCAGACGGTGGCTTCGGGCGTCGCGGTGAACGCCGACTGGAGGAGCCGCTCGACTCGATGCCAACGTCCGAGCATCGGCACGAGGATGGCGAGATCCGCGCCGGTCGCGTTCACAGCCACCGCCGAGGGCGAGGAGCCAGCTTCCAGTGGCGCGTGCTGTCGTTCCAGCCTTCCGCGTTCGACCGGCACGACGAGACCAAGCAGATGCCCTCGAAGTGTTGACGCATCCGATGGCCGCAGACGCAGCGTCGACGCCAACGCCACCAGCGGGCGAGTCGCTGCCTGCGTGAGAGCGGCGCGAGTCCGTACCGTTCCAGCTTGGCGCGCACGAGAGGATGCCGTCCCTCGGTCACGTCTCCTCCCACTCTCCGCAGCGCGTGCAGTACCGGAAGTCGCCCTCGATGAACGGCGAGCGGAACCGGTGACCGAACACCCGGCAGACGAGTTTCACGGCCGTAGCTCCCGAGGGTCGCGCAGCGACTCGTTCGGCACCCAGTAACACGGCTCCCGGCGGTCCTGCGGCGACGCGCGCCGCCAGTTCTCCTTGACCTTCGCCTCCTCGCCCCACACCCAACCGACGACGAGCACGGTCGGGAACAGATGCGTGCGGCAGAGCACGAACCGCTGATCGTCGGGGTCCTTCGGATGCAACAACAGCTTGCCGGTCGGGTAGCGCGTCGTGCGGACCTGGAGCCCGTCAACGTCGGAGCGGAGTTCCTCGAAGTCGGGTGAGAACCCGACCCAGGAGGAGCCTCGCAACGCGGCGACGGCGATCTCTCCGTAGCATCCCTGGACGTGGATGATCTCCCCGTCGCCGACGAAGCCGTGCGTGTCGGCGCGGTGTGCGGAGAACTCCTGCCGTCGGCGCCCCTCACGCTTGGCCCGTTCGATCTCGGAGCGGGAGAGGCAGACCTCGATCGCCGGGACGGCGCGCGCGCGGGTCACTGCGCGCGCTCCAGCTTGCCGATCTCCTCGTTCACGATCGCCCGTTCCGCCTCCGGTAGCTGATCCACCCACCGGCGCAACCACATCACGACGTCGTCACGCGCGACGTACACGCGGCCGTCGACCTTGTGCGTCTTGATCAGCGTCGGGATCGGCCCTCCCGGCGGCACATGCACGACCGTCAGAGGAACACGACGGCGGGCGCGGAGCGCGGCGACGAGACGGATCCGCTTCATCCGCGGCCCCGCTGCGGGTGACGTCGCTGCTGCCGGTTCATCGGCATTGGTGTGATCCCCGGCGGCAACGTCGGCGGCGGCGCGCCACGCACCGTGCGGAGAATGTCCTCCGCGAGACCAACGAGCGACGACGCCGGGATCTGGAGGTGGATCCCCGCGTTCGGCGTCGCGAGGTTGAAGAACCAGATGTCGTCCATCTGTCCGGTCTGCTGGTTCATCGCCTCGGCGATCTTGTTCATCGCGGACGAAAACGGCGTCGGGAACTGTGGCGGAGGACCGACGAACAGCATCGTGGTCCCGTCGGGGATCCGCGGGTTGAGTCCGGGCTCCGCGGCGGCTCCGAGTTGCGCGGCGACCGTCTCGGGCGACGAGAGGTACGCGGCGATCATCGCGACGCCGAGCGGGCCGTACTCGCGGCCGAGGTCGGTCAGCTTGTTCACGAGTTCCGGGCTCGCCGAGTCGAGCGGGTTCGGTGGGGTCGGGACCGCGTCGACGATCGGGTCCGCCGCGTCGATGATCGTCGGCTCCTCCTCAGCGGCTCGTTGCTCTGCGAGGACGCGTTCCAACTCGGCGCGTGCCATCTCCTCGATCGACTGCTGCGGCGCGACGACCTCCGGGACGTGCTCCGGGTCCTCGCCGAACACCGTCGGGTTCTCGACCGCGCCGAAGCGGTCGGAGAGGACGTCGCCGTGCTCGATCGGTTCGCCGCGCGGCTGCGGCGCGATCGGCCCTGGCGTCTTCGCGACCGCTTCGCCCTCGCGGATCAACTGCTTGCGGCGTTCGATCTCCTCCGGTGACAGCGGCGCGTTCACGGACTTGCCTCCAGCACTCTGACTCCCTTCGCTTCTGGCCCTTGCCTGCCTGGCCCGACGTCGAAACCGACTCGCTGCCCGACGATCAACGCCGGTCCCTGCAACGGTGCGTCCTCGATCTGCGAGACATGCACGAACAGGTCTCGGCCTTCCTCCACGATGCCCTCAGGTTCGTCAGGGGTGATGAACCCGTACCGTTTCTCCTCGTCGAACCAGCGGACCGTGCCGAGGTTCACAGGTCGATCTGTTCGATCGTCGCCTCCAGCCTGCGTTCGATCGTCTGGAGCGACCGTTGGATCGCGGCGACGAAGCCGATGACGCTGTTCGCGAGCGGCGAGAGCATCCGTGCGGGTTCAGCGTCGCGGTATTCGCCGAGTACCTCCGCCGAGTCAAGGCCGGGGCGGAGCAACAGGCCGAGCCGCGCGTCGAGGAGGTCAGGCAGCGTCGTCGCGATCCGGTCGGCTCGCCCGGCGGCGTTCTCCAACGCGGCGAGCGCCCACGGGATCCCGGCGGGCTCTTGGAGCGTTGTCTCGGCCTTGGACTCAGCCTCGACGTTGACGAACTCGTCTCTCATTCGGTCCTCCCGTTCAGGAGCCGGGCCGAGACGTCCTCGACCTGCGGCGCGTACCCGCAGACGCAGCACCACACGATCGAGTTCACAGCGACGAGCCTCGCCGCGCACAGCGGGCACCACAACGCACCGTGGCGGCGTACCGGCGGGTCGGTCTTGCTTGCTTGCTTACTGCGTCCACTCGACCGTGAGACTAGACGCGACGACCGGGAAGGTCTAGCCGTGTTCATCGGCGGCGTTCCCACCAGATCCCGAACCCGATCGTGGCGACCCACAGGCAGAACCCGGCGACGAACACCTTCGGGTCGATTCCGTGGAGCGACACGCGGCGTCCGTCGTCGGTGCGGGCTGGGTCCTGCGACCTTACGCGCCGCGCGTGCGTAGCTCCATGATGCCGGGGATCGCCCAGGTGAGCGGCACCGGCTCACGCTTCCCGTCGTGAAGTACCCGCCACGACGCGATGTCCGCCTCGGTGAGATCACGGCCTGGGAGCGAGGAGCCCTGCTCGCAGAGTTCCGCGGTCCAGTCGCGTCCGCCCATCAGCGCGGAGCCGAGCAGCTTGAGTTGAGCGAGGAAGTTCACGACCTCGGAGGCGTCGCACAGGTCGACCATGCGCGCGCCTTCCTCGTCAAGCGCCTGCGTTGAGGTCGGCGGCGCGTTGCTCCGCGGTGGTCACGACCGGGTACACCGCGCGCGCGACCGCTTCGGGATTCGCGCCGAGACCGGGGATGCTCCGCCCCGGCTGGATCGTCTGCGACGGCTCCTGCGCGTAGCGAGCCTCGATCGTCGGCACCCACTCACACGAACAGCCGTCGTGATCTCCCGGCTGGTAGAAGTCGCCCTCCGGGAACGAGTCGCCGTTCGCCAACGCAGGATCGTTCTCGATGTCGGTCGTCGTGAACTCCGACGCGCCGAGGTCCTGATGCGGCTCGAACGGGGTGAGCGGGTCTCCGTAGAATCCCCAGTTCCACGTGTAGCTCACGGCGGGTTCGCCGTCGACCTCGGGGTCCGCGCCGACCGCTTCGGCGATCCGCTGCGTGAGGTCCTCGTCGGGTACGAACACGACATCGGGCAGCATGTCGGGACGTTCCGCAGGAACGTGACCGGCCGCGCCGTCCGCGATCGCGAGCGCGCCGCGGGCGTACGACGCCGGGACGTTGCCGGAGGTCTCACCCACCGCAGGCGTGAGTGGATGCCCGTCGGCGGTGCGGCCGATCGCCAACGCGAGGAGCGCGGCGGAGAGGAACGCGGTGGCGTCAGCGATGTGCGAGTCGGACGACCCGGTATCGACGTCGTCGAAGCCGTTGTCGTCGAGGATCGTACGGGTCTGATCCGCGTGACGTTGGAGGATCTGAGCGACCTGCGCGGTGAACGTCGTGCCGAACGAGTCTCGGAATAGCTCCTCCTCCTTGATCCCGACCGCCGCCAGGTGCGGTCTGAGCGCGCGGCCTGGGAGCGGGCCGGGGTCGTTGCGGAGCCGTTCGATCGCGGCGGCTGCGGCGTTGCGGACGGCGGTGCTCTTGCCGCGCGTCGCGGCCCGGTTGAGGACCTTCACGTTCGCCCGTTCGATCGCGGAGCGGAACGCTGTCTCGGCGGCGGCGCGGATCTCTCGGCCTGCGTCGCGGCGTGAGCGGTACACGGCGGCGAGAGCACGGTCGGCGCGCGCGGCCGCTGCCGGGAGCGCGGGTGGCGGCGCGGCGGTTCGGATGGCGTCCATCAACGACATGCGGTCGCCGTTGACGTTCACGGTAACGCTGCCCTGCGCCGCTGGCGTACCGGCCGGAAGCGCGGGAGGTCCCCGCCGAACGTTGCCCGGCCCGACGGGGAGCCCGTTCGCTCCCGGCCCGGTGCCGCCACCTCCGAGCGCGCCAGGCGCACCGCTCGTCCCCGGCTGCGTGCGTCCCGCCGCGAGGACGCGGAGGAGTTTCGTGATCTCGTCCGGTGGCATGAGATCCGACGAGTCGAACCCGAACGTCTCCAGGACCTTCTCGAAGTTGAGGATGCCCAGCTTCGCCAAGGCGAGCGCGTTCGCTCCCTGGTCGGGACGCACGATCACCGGAGCCGGGTCGTACCACACCCGGTAACGCTTGAAGTCGCCGACGCCGAGCATCCGCAGCGCGTACCAGAGGAACGTGCGCGTCAGGTCCCGGCACATGCGTTCCTCGATCGGCGCGATCGTCTTGAAGTAGTCCTCCTGCACGAGCCAGGCGTTCCAGTGGTTCGACCCTGCCGCCGTGCCACCCGACTCGACGAGCGCGCCGGGAATGTTCACGCCACGAGCGAAGTTCCCTCGGGCTTCTTGGAGGTACTCGATCCCGTTCGGGTCGAGACCCTGCCCGATCTTGACGTACTCGGGCGGCTTCCACTCGTTGTTCCAATGCATCACGAACGGCGCGACGCTCGCGATCGTGTCGGTGTTCGCGAGGCGGCGCGCGGCGGCTTGGTAGTAGTCCCGCAGGATCGAGCCGCTGATCGCTCCCTGCGACGCCGACGGGCCGACGCTCATGTCGGGCTCATCACCCGAGCCGCCTGCCATCTGCCGCACCGCTTCGCCGGGCACCCAGAGGACGCCGTTCATCGCGACCGCGGAGTCAGCCGTGTTCCGGTAGTAGCGCGTCAGCGACTCGTACAGGTGAAGGTCGTTCACGACCGCCGCCATCGGCGACGTCGCCCAGCCCTGCCACTCCTCGTCGGGAGTCCAGAAGCGGCGGATCTGCGTGCGTGGCACGGTGAACGCCGTGCCGCTCCTCTCGCTCCCGTTCGGCAGGTCGAGAACCAACGCGGTGTCGCGGTTGAAGCGGACCGCGTTCGCGGAGTAGAGCATCCACTCGACGCCGGTCGGTCCGTCGCGCAGCACTTGATACATGTCGCCGACGGTCTCGTAGAACCAGGCGTGCATCCGGAGCAGTTCCTGCGTGGTGTGCCGCTCGCTTTCGTAGTTCGAGAACAACGCAGTCGTCCACGCCTGGTCGACGTTGTCCCAGTCGCCGTTGTCTTGGAGGTACTGCACGATCAGGTCGCAGCGCGAGAGCGTGTCAGCGACGATGCTCCCGACGAAGCGGACGAGATGCAGCGTGTGCGACCACCGTCTGATGTAGTCCTGCCAGTTCGGGAAGTTCTGGAGGTAGACGGCGTCCATCGCGCCGACGCGCGAGATCCGATGGTCGGCGACGTAGCGGGTCGGGTCCTCGTCGCTGCGTTGGATCGCGGCGACGCGCGCGGAGGTCTCGATCGGCTCGAACGTCGCGCGTGGCGGTCCCGCGACCGCGGCGCGCGCTTGGTTCAGCACCGCAGGTTCGAGCACGGCCGGAGGCGGCAGAGCCACCGCTACGTCCCCTCTCGACTCGACTGCGGGTCATGCTGCCACAGAGGAGCCGCGAGCACGATCATTCGGGACCTTCACGCGTCGCGAGGAAGCATTGCGCTCCGGCGATCGCCATGACGACGAGCGGCGGGTGCGACCACGACCAGTTGACCCAAGCGACGTACACGAGCGCGGCGACCCACACGCCGAGACACAGCGGACAGGTCAACAGGACGTAGACGTAGCTCCTCCACGCCGAGACCCAATCGCCGACCGGCGGGTCTCCGTCGTCGTCGCGCCACGCCCAACGGCGCAGCGCGCGGCGGAAGTCGAGGCTGATCGAGTCCTGCGTGACGACGCGCGCGATCCGGTAGGCGGCGAGGAACCCGATCAGGAACGCGAGCGCCGACGATGCCGTGTCGTCGGCGAGCACGCTACGCGGCTGCTGGAGGTCCGGGGTCGCTGCCAGACGGCGCAGACGGCGGTGTGGCCGGTGTGTCGGCCGGTGTCGGGACGGGCCGTCCGAGCGGGGCGGTGGCGTTCTCCTCGATGTGGATCTCCTCGATCGGCGCGGCGCTCACGCCGCCCGCGCCGAGGCCGGTCATCAGCGGGGCGGCTTCCTCCTCGCGGAGCGCGGCGGGTTCGAGGAACCCGGCGTCGATCAGGTCCGCGAACTGGGTCGGGTCGATCAGGTAGACGTGGTCGACGATGCAGGTCCCGCCCGGCGTCCCGAACGAGACGTTCGCCCGGTACTCCTGGAGGCTGGTCGGCGTGTCGGACATCGGCGTGCTCCTCGGTCGGGGCGTTGCGGGGGATGGTAGCGACCAGGGACCACGCGCGGAGAGGACCCGGCGTGTCAGCCGGGTCCTCGTTCCGTGCCGTATGTGTGTGTCAGGGGCGTGTCATGCGCGGCTCCTCCTCTCGGCTGCGTCTTGCGTGCTCACGCGCTGCATGACCGCGTGAACGCGGACGATCGGGGTCATCAGATCATCCTCGTGACGCGGGTGGCTGCGGACTTGAGACCGGCGATCCGGCGCTTCTCGTAGCGGACCATGCTCGCGGCGACCGTCGGGTACGCGTACTCGGGATCGGCGGCCTGGCGCTCGTAAAGGTCGAGCATCTCGAACGCCTCGTCGAGCCGGACGTGGATCCGCTCTAGCGTCTTCGCCGGGTCCGTGATCTTGTACATCGGTCCCTCCTCGGGGTCGACTCCTTGACAACCCCGAGTCTAGACCTCCTGCGGCGGATGTCTAGACCCTTTCGGGTGCGGGGTCGCCCGGCCCTCAACCGGGAGCGACAGTTCGGGTCCTGCTGGGGGCGAAACCGGAGGACACCGGCCGCACGACCCCGCCCGGAGAACCTACCCGGCAGGGCCGTCGGAGAGCCGCCGGACAGGCCGGGACGCACTAGGAGCGCGGCCAGCGGGAGATCCGGCTCCTACGGCCGTGTGCCCGGCCTGCCACGGCGACCTAGCGGACCCTGACCCGCGGATTGTAGCTACAGCCTCGGGCGGTTGTAGCTACAACTCAGCCCCAGGCGATCATCGCCTCCTCCGCCTTGGCCCGCTCCGCGAGGACGACGAGACGCTCCATCACGTCCTCGAAGTACCCGGCGCGTCGGCCGCAGTCGTGGAGGACCGGACCGTCGATCAGGTACGTCGTCGCCCCGTCGAACCCGGAGTCGTCGCGGCCGACGTTCGCGACGAGCACGCGGCCGAGGAACTCCTCGGGGGTCGTCTCGCCGTACTCGCCTTCGTAGCCGAGCCGGTCGAGGACCGCGTACGCGTTGGCGTTCGAGAGGTTCACGTCCTCCTCGAAGTCGACGCGGCCGACCACGAGGACGGTGCCGCGGTCCTCGGTCTCGACGTAGCGGGCGGTGCTGAACGTGATGCTCATGGCGGACCCTCCTCGGGATCGTTCTTGGTTCCTGCGGTCAGCGTGCGGGGCGGGACTGCACGATCGAGATCTGGAACTCGCTGCCGTCGTCGAGGCGGACGACGAGTCCGTCGTTCGCGCCGAGGTATCCGGCGCTTTGGAAGTCTTCTGCGTTCTCGATCGCGTCGAGGAGGAGCGGGGAGAACTCGGATTCGAGGAGCGCTTCGGCGAGTAGCTCGGTGAACACGGTCGCGTTGATCTTGGGGTGGCTCATCGGTCCCTCCTCGGGGGTGCGGTAGTAGGCGTGTGGGGCGCAGCCGTGGCGGTTCTCGGCGGTGTCGGCGCGGAGGAGGCGTCCTTCGTGGACGAGTGCCTTGAGGTCTCGGTCGTTCACGCCGTGGAGGTTGAGGGTGGCGCGTGAGACGGCGGCTCCGTGGTGTTCGGCTTGGATCTCGGCGACGAGCGCGACGGCGAGGTTACGGTCGAGGGTGAGTTCTGCGTTGGTGCGTCGGGTGCTCATGGTTGGTTCCCTCCTCGGGATCGTGGTTCGGTTAGCTAGGAGAGGCGGCGGGCGGGGCGGGCGAGACGCTCGATCCCGACCCACGACTCGCGGACGATCTTGCCGTCGATGCCGGGGCCGGGCTTCGCCCAGCGGACCAGCGCGCGGTCGCGGTCGTCGAGGTCGACGACCTTGGCGGGTGCGCCGTAGTAGGTCACGGCGTCGCCCTTGCGGATCGCGTCGTGTGCGGGCTGCTTGCTCATCGGGGGTTTCCCTTCTCGGGTCCTGCGGTCGGGTTACTGGGCGCGGCGGTAGCGGACCGGGTACCAACTCACGGCGATGAACGGGTCGTGGCCGAAGGTCTGGAACATGGTCCCGCCGGAGGTGTGGTGCTGCTCGAACGCGGTGACGGCGGCGTTCACGCGGTATTTGCGGTACGGGGCGGCATCGAGGACGGCGTCGGTCTGGGTGCCGAGGTGGCCGAGGCTGATCACGAAGTCGCCGACCTGGAGGTCGCTGAGGCGGCCGTCTTGCTCGGGGCCGTATTCGGGGGTCTGGCGGGCTGCCATCCGGGCCTTGCGGGCTTCGGAGTCGAACGCCTTGTCCATGGTCCCTCCTCGGGGTCCTGGGTGCTCCTGACACCCCGACTCTAGACCTTCGGGTCGGTGCTGTCTAGTACCCGACTGCCTGGTCGGGTTTCGGGGCTCCGGTCAGGTCCCGCGGGCTCCGGTCGGACCTCCCGGCCACGGTCTCGGAGACCCGGCTCTACGGCCGTGAGAGCCTCTCGGGCGCAGCCCCGGCAGTAGAACCGCGGGCCGGGTGCCTCGTCGCCCTGCTGCTCGATCGCGACGGTCGCCCCGTTCTCGCAGCCGTCGCCGTCGGGCTCCCAGCCGAACGGGAGGTTCCCGACGTCGATCAGGCGAGACTGCTGCTCCGGGGAGAGCGCGTTCCAGCAGGGCAGGCGGAACCAGCCGCGCTTAGCGGTCATCTCCACAGGTGGAGGTTGTGCTCCGCGGCGTGTTGGGAGGTCTCGACGACGATCTTCACGTCGACCGCGTCTTCGGTCTGGCCGGTGAGCGTGACGATCCAGCCGCAGTCGTCGCAACGGACCTGCGCGGCGACGCCGGGAAAGATCGTGAACCCTTCCGCGTCGATCATCCGGCCTTCCTCCTGCGCTTCGGCGCGACACGCTCCTCGGGGCGGATCATCCGGCCGCAGCGGTCGCAGCCGATGAACCACCAGCCCGGCCCCGGCTGCCGTCGGGAGCCGCACTCGCACCAGCGGATCCTCTCGGCGCGGAGACTCCCGAAATGCTGCGACGGCAAGATGTGCGCGAGGGCGTCACGGTCGCCGCGGCGGGCGCGGAGGTAGTGCGCGTTGCACAGGCCGCGCGAGTCCTCCGGGTTCGCGCAGCCGGGGAACCGGCAGCGGATCCGCCGACCGTCGACGTCGATCTTCACGAGACCTCCCGGCACTCGCCGTAGCGCGGGCAACGGTCATGTTCGTCTTGGCCGTCGCAGATCACGCAGGCGGGCAGCGTCGCGAGGTCCTCCTCGGTTGACCAGCCGAGCCCGGTCAGGTCCAAGCCGCACAGGGCGACGTTCTCGTCGTCGCAGCAGGTCAGATGGACGAGTTCCAGGTCGGCGCACGGGTGCGGGTTGTCGGTCTCGAAGTCGTACGGGGCGGTCATCGGCGGGCGGGTCTCCATTCGACGGGGATCTCCTCGACCGGCTGGCCGAGGTCGGCACGGTACGAACACATTGGCGGCAGCGCGGCGTTGGCGTGAGGACCCTCGTCGCCCCACGGGTAGCGGCGGCAGAACGACGGCCGTTCGTCGTACGCGAGGCAGCGGCGGGTCTCCCGGTCGAAGCGGTCGCACTCGTAGAACGCGGAGAAGACGAAGTCGCCGTCTCGGTCCGAGGTCGCTCGGCCCTTCAACCACGGAGCACGGTCGAGCCCTTCACGGCGGGAGAGTTGCCGGAAGTGCGCGAGGACGAACCGGCGGTCGGTCTCGTCGCTGCCGTGCATCGTCGACTGGCGTAGCTCACGCAGCGTCCACGGCAACGTCACCGGATCGCAGCACGCCCCGCAGCCGTTGCAGTCAGTCATCGCCGTCTCCGCGCCACTCGAACGACTCGACGACGTTCCCGTCCCGGTCGTACCGCTCCCAGGAGTGCGCGGCGGGGTCGTCGTGGCCGAGGAACAACTGACATCGGCGGCGGCCCTCAGGATGGAGATGGCCGCAGACATCCTCGATGGTCCCCTCGAACGGTTCGCCGGGCCGGTAGCGAGTTTCGGTCATGCTCGCTCCGAGACGTTGAGCGCCCGGTACAACGCGCCGACGAGGCGGATGACCTCGTCGCGGTCGCGGAGGAGGAGAATCGGCTGGTCAGGATCGTCGACGTGAGCGACGTGGATGCCGCCGGGAAGCGCAGGCCACGGCTCGACGACGAGCGAGTGGTGCGTCGACGTGAACAGGATCGACTCGTCGGTCACTGGCGCGCCGCCTCGTCGGCGTCTTCGGCTGCCTCGACGCGCTCGCGGTGCGGGCGGCGCGGCTTCCCTGCATGGCCGATACACGACCAGCCGGGACGCGCGTCGCAGACCGGGCACGCCACGTCGAGGGTCTGGATCATCACCGTGCCGTGCTCCGCAGCGGGTCGGTGCCGTACCCGGACTCGACCATCCGGCAGACGTAGTCCTCGTAGTTCGCGGAGCCCTGCACGGTCAGCCGCCACCGGGGCGGTTCCGTGACGAGCGCCTCGACCTCGCCGTCCTCCGCGAGTCGCCACAACGCCTGACCGACCTTGTCGCGCAGCCGCGCGTCGGAGAGCCTGCCGCGGATCTCGTCGGTCGAGAGCCCTGCGGCGGTTCCCGCCTCGCCGAGTATCCGGAACACGGCTGTTCCCGCGCGGTACGTCGGTGATCTACTCATCGGGTCTCCTCTCGGGTGTCTGGACGCGACGAGGTCCCGGCCGGAGCCGGGACCTTCGCCACGCCGGGGCAGGGCAGTATCACGCTCCGGCGACCTCCGCGTACAGGCGCTCGAAGCCGTCCGCCTTCTGGACGAACTGGGACGCGGCCTCGGCCTTCGCGACCGTCGACGCGTTGTGGAGCATCGACGTCGATGACGGCCGGAACCGGTTGCGGAGGAGGTCCTCCCGGGCCTCGTTCGCGTAGGCGGCGAGCGCCTCGCGGGGCGTGAGGTCGCCGCGCTCGATCGCCTGTTGGACCCCGATCGCGAACGACGCCTCGTGGTCGGCGCGGACGGCGCTCTCGCCCCACCCGACGCCGTACGCCGGGCCGTACTTGGCGACGCTCTCGACGAACTCCTCGGTCGCCTTCGCCGCCGCGCGGACGCTCGCCCGGAGATCGGAGGCGAGCATCTCGTCGATGCTCTCGGTCGTGGCGAACGGGTTGGTCTCGGTGGTGCTCATCTGGCCCTCCTCGGGTCCTCGGTGCGGGATCTTCCCGCCTGACCACAGACTAGACCTCCCGAGTCTGTCTGTCTAGCCCTCGTTTGCCCTTGCGGTTGCTGGATGCCGCCCCGGCATGACCGGGCTGGCGTGGGCTAACACGGAGGTCCGGCCACGCTCGGGAACGGCACCGTGACCCGGAGACTAGACCGCTACTGCGGCAGCGGCATGGCGAGCGCCTCGATCATCTCGTCGAACCCGGTGCCGACCTCCGCGGGAACCTGCCACGGTTCGAGCCCGTAGATCGCCCACACGAGCGCGTCCATCCGGTCCGGCGAGTAGTTCTCGTTCGGGTCCCAGGTGACGAGGCAGTCCTCCAACTCGGGGAACGACCCGACGTGATGCGCGCGGCCCTGCGCGTACAACGCCGACGGTGCCTCGGCGCGTGCTCGCTTCGCGTCCGACGCGCGCACGCCCGGCTTGCCCTTGTCCATGTGGAAGCGGACCTCGCCGCGTTCCTGATCCGACAGGCGCACCACGGCGAGCACGGCAGGGCCGTTGAGGTTCAACTCGGGAACGACCTTCGTCGGGATGCCCGCGTCGGCGTAGCGGTAGTACGCCTCCACGACACGCTTGCCGTACTCCTCCGCCTTGACGCGTCCCGAGAGGTCCTCCAAGACGTAGACGTGCGGCGGGTCGCGGTCGTCTTTGCCGACGACGATGATGCCGGTCTCCTTCCCGCGACCGCCGAGCGCGCCGAGGTCGGTGTCGACGAGCGCGGCGAGTTCCGGGGAGAACGCCGACGGGTCCACGCCGATCGAGACCTCCGCGAGCGGCGGGACCGGAACGCCGATCAGCGCGTTGTCGCGGATCGACGCGCGTGTCCACAGCGCGCCGGGGTAGTCGTCGAGGACGATGCCGAGGATCTCTTGGTCGTAGAGCGGCGTCCCTGCGTACAGGCGGATCCACTGCGCGATCGCGGTCGACGAGATGTTGAAGCGGTTCTCCATCGTCGAGCCGCGGATCACGACGACGTCGTCGTGCTCGCGGGCGAGGAGTTCACGGATCAGCCCGATCGGTTTCGGTGTTCCCGTCACGAGGCATTGCGGATGCTCACCGAGGCGGAGCCCGAACTGGAGGTTGTTCCAGGCGTCGGTGAGGTAGCGGAACTTCGCCGGTTCGTCGACCCAGGCGCGGTGATGCTGCGGGCCGCGCAGCGCGTCGGGTTTCTGGCCGGTGTAGATGTCGAAGCGGCTCCCGTTCGTGAAGATCAACTCGCCGAGGGAACGGTTCCAGTCCACGACCGCGGACGGCGGGACGCTGCGGAGGATTCCCGAGTCGCCCTCGACCGCGACGTCGCGACCGTCGGCGAAGGTCTCGAACACTCCTGCGTACCGGACGTTGGCGTGACGGCGGCAGAAGTCGGCGACGTCCTCCGCGCCGACGCGCGTCTTGCCGTAGCCGCGCCCGGCGAGCCAGAGCGCCACGTTCCACCAGTCGCCGCCCGGCGTCAGTTGGTTCGGGCGTCGCTGCGCCGGGTCCGGGTGCGCCACGGTCTGGAGGAGCCACCGGACTCGTGACTTCTCCCAGGCGTCCATCCCGAGAATGTCTCGGCGCGCCTGCTGGATCTCCTCCGGGGTCAGGAGGGGATGGTCGAACCCCGGAGACCGGCCAGACGGCCGTGTAGCGCCGATCACCCGAGCGGCAGCCCTGATATCGCGTCCTGGATCGGATCCGGCTCCTGGCCGTTCCTGGAGCCCTCAGCGTGGACCTCCGAGGCTGCCTCGATCGCGCCCATCCCTGGGAACTGCGAGAGGAGCGCCTCGATCTCTTGGTCGAGCCGGGTGTTGTACTCGGTCACGCGGATCTGAGCCTCGATCCGCATCGGGCTGTCGAGCCCGAGGAGCCTGGCCTTCTCGCGGAGGAGCCGGGCGAAGATATGGCCGTGCGACGCGTCGCCGCCGCCGAGGTACTCGCGACCGGCGCGCGTGAGCCCCGCCTCGATCTGAGCGAGTTGCTTCGCGCAGTGTTCCTCGTAGGTGGCGGCGTACTCCCGCTGCCACGCCTTCTTGATCTCCGCGAGGTCCGACGCGACCGTGCCGTGCGAGACCTCCACGCCGGAGCGCGCGAGGTCAGACCGGATCTGTTCGATCGTCCGTCCCGCGAGACGCAGCGTCGCCACCTGCGCGCGGCGGAGGGCGATCTGTTCCTTCCGCTGCGCTCGGATCACTTGACCGCTCGGCATCGTCGGGCAGCGTACCGCCGTCGAGGAGTTCGTCGATGATCTCGAAGCGGAAGTGCGCGCCCTGGATCGGTCGGCGGTGCTCGCGGTCCGCCTCGGTCATCGCGTCCGCTTCGGCGAGCAACTCCGCGAGCACGACGAACCGCCGCGTGACCTGCTCAGTGATCGCGACCATCTCGGCGAGCGCGTCGACGATCGGCTGCATCGCCTCCGGATCGTTCACGAGCGCGCGCTGGATCTCCCGCAGCCACTCGACCGGGTTCGTCGCGCGGCTCGGCTCGCCCCAGGTGATCCACTCCTGCGTGTGGAGCGGGCGTCCGTCGTCGGCTCGGAAGAGGTCTCGCGCGCGCGCCGCGGCGGCGACGCGGTCCTGCATCCAGGAGTCGTCGCGCCAGAACTGAACCGGCACGTACGAACCGTCAGGCTGGAGGTCGTACTGGATCCACGGAGCCGGATCCGGGTCCGTCCACGCCGCGCACTCCGGGCAGTAGGCCGAGACCTCCGCCGCAGGATCGGGAACCTCGCCGGTCTCGTCCGCCATCCACGCCGCGCAGTCCTCGCACAGACCGATGTCGTCGACGACGATGCGGCGGAAGCACCGCCAACACTCGTCCTCCTCGATCGTGTCCGCGGTCGGCGGCTCCGGCGTGCGTTGGAGGTCGTGTCCGTGGAGGAC
>Ga0318496_10000009_pt1 | contig 62549 bp, 84 predicted proteins | sample GRESIP109b1f22_FD_203296 | JGI IMG/M metagenome (GOLD analysis project Ga0318496, IMG submission 203296) | Tropical soil microbial communities from Luquillo Experimental Forest, Puerto Rico - GRE.SIPMG.109b1f22 | ecosystem: Environmental > Terrestrial > Soil > Tropical forest > Bulk soil... | reverse complement strand
GAAGTCGCGGACATGGTTCACGCCTATCTGAATCACATGGGGATCAAGGCAGTCAAGATCACCGGTGACACCAAGGACGAGGATCGTACCGTCAACCAGATGCTGTTCCGTCAGGACTGCAAGCGGATGGCGGATGATCCCCGCGTCATCGTGATGACCACGACTGCTGGTGGTGTTGCTATCACCCTCGACCTCGTTGAGAACGTTCACATCCTCGACGAAACGTGGGTACCGGACGACCAGGAACAGTTGGCCGACCGGGCAGTCAACACCAGCCGCATGCACCAGATCGGCGTGTACGTGTACCGCTCCAAGAACACGATCGAGCAACAGATCGCAGAGCTCAACATCGAGAAGGGCAAGATCAACCGGGACATCCTGGACCATCGTCGGCGTGGCTTTAGGGCCAACATCGTCGAGAGCCAGAAGAACGGTAAGTCATGACCATTCTCGGGAAGAAGGACAACATCAACGTCCTGGAGGTCTCCAGGGTGCTGATGCCTAACACCGCGTATGAGGCTGTGGTCATCGAGCTTTGGCTCGGTGACCGCAGCGATCTCGCCACGTCAGTTGATCGCTACATGCTGGTCTACGAGCCAGAGAAGATGGGCGAGCACCTGTACATCGAGAAGTCATACAGCAGCTGGGAACTGGCAACGTCTGAGAACGCTTCACAGTCGTGGCGTCGAGCCAGTCAGGTTCCAGGTGTGGCGGTTTGGACCCACATCGCTGAGGTCAAGACAGCGGACAGGGATGCGATGAATCACTCCTCAGCCGAGGAGAGCATGCTCAACAAGGAGTTCCGCCGGTACGGTTATGATGGCCGTCGGAACGAGGCGTTTGAGGCATTCCTGACCGCGATCGATACGCTCGCCGAGAACTATGAGGACGAGCAGGCATGGGCTGCCGTAGATGGCTTCAGAAGCATCTACGCAGAGCAACACGAGAAGTAGAACCGTACCGTAGTACAAGGAGGAACCATGGCTATTGCGGCCCTGAAGGTTCGCTGGCACCAGACGCCGGATTCGTCCAATGTAGCCGCCATCGGCCGGGACTCGAAGAAGCATGTCTTCGTCGAGTTCCGGTCCGGTGACATCTACATGTACGAGAACGTGTCATACCAGCGATGGACTGCCCTGCGAAGGGCGAAGAGCGTTGGTGGCTACATCAATCGGAGCATCATCCCGAACTACGTGGCCACCAAGGTCACATGAGTGCTCTTCAGACGTTGGTAGAGCTTCCGCTAGTGTTGTTCTTTCTACCATTCGTCCTGAAAGTGCTGAAAGTGCTGTTTGTAGGGCTGCCGGAAGACGTAGAGGCAGCTGAAGAAACGCCGTCGCAACCGATAAAACCAGCTGAAGACGACTGGTTCAGCTTCGATGAACGGTTGTTAGAAGCCTACGACCCCCGTGACGAGTGATCGTCGCGGGGGTCTTTTTTTTGTGGCTAAAACCATGACATCCCACAAAAATCGCTGTCACTACGAGGTCAAAGAGATCTCAGAAAAGTCGGAAATCCAGCTGAAACTATCCGACTCCAAAAATAAGGAATCCCGTCGACTCGCGCGAGCGCGCTACGCGAGGCCTATCTACTAACTGCGGTGCATCCTCTCGATCGCGCATGCACGCGCGAGCGAGGAACTTTCAAAGATTTCTCTGGAGTGAAAATGGGTCGCGAGCGTGCACGCGCGATCGAGAGGATTTTCACCCTAGCACCTGGCCTCGCGCTATACGCGCGAGTCAAGTCCTGACACACGACTAGTCCTATTTGCCACGTCTTTGGTGGGAGGTTATCTCTTCTTTGCGCGAATCCGTTATTCCTCAGAAAAAGGCCGTAAATAGCGGACTTTATCGGACTAGCGCGCCGGTCCCGGTTACGGTAGGCTTCCTAGTTCCGAGGTCGGCGGGTCGGCCTAGAACGCTACAAATCAGGGAGGACACTACCGGGTATGCCAAGAGGACGCAGCAGCAGAAGTGCGCGACAACAAAACTCGTTGCCGATGCTCCGCACAAGCGAGCGGACTACGCTCAAGAAGTGCGAGTGGCTGTGGGACCGCACCTACAATGACAAGCTCAAGCCTTTCACCGACGCGCCAGCCCTGCGCTTCGGCAGCCTCGTACACCGCGCGCTAGCTGCCTGGTACGTTCCCGGCGTGAAGCGTGGCGAGCATCCGGCCACCGCATTTGAGGCAGCCTACGAAGCCGACATGGCTGCGAACGAAGAGATCTTCGGTATGCGCGTCGGCAATGGCGATGTCGAGGAGAAGTGGGAGAATGCCCGTGAGCTAGGCATCGCCATGATGAACAACTACGTGGACGAGTACGGTGCCGACGACCGCTACGAAGTCCTCGCCACCGAGATGCCATTCAAGGTGCTTGTCACCCACGAGGTACGCGATCCCGACGCGGTAGGTGGTAGCCGGGTTGTGCCATGGTTCTACTACACCGGTGTGATCGACGGTCTCTGGCGCGACAGACGCGACAAGAAGATCTGGATCCCGGATCACAAGACGACCAGCGGTATCGGCGACAAGAACTGGTCGCACCTCGTGCTGGATGACCAAGCAGGCGCATACTGGTCATACGGCGTACAGTTCCTGCGGGACGCGGCGCGACTGGGGCCGCGACAGCGTCTCGCGGGAATGTTGTACAACATCATGCGTAAGGCCATGCCTGACGAGCGGCCTAGCCAGTTCGTCAAGGGCAAGCGGATGTATCTGAACAAGGACGGCAGCGTCAGCCAGAAGCAGCCGTCACCCTACTTCGCGCGGAAGCCCATCTTCAGGGATGAGTTCGACCGTAACGAGGTCATGCGTCGCGCGGAGATCGACTACCGCCGCATTGAGCTATTCCGATCGGGCGAACTGCCCCTGACGAAGAACCCAGGTATGTTCACCTGTCCGATGTGCGCTATGCGCGATGCCTGCGAGCTACACGAGACAGGCAACGACTGGCTCGCGTTCCTGAGCCAGACGACGCAAGCCTGGGATCCCTACAGCGAGCACGAAGTGTACGAAGGAAGGTGACATGGAAGAACATTACCGTATCATCAAGCCCGAAGAGCAGACGTCCGATGTTTGGCAGACGGTTGCGTTCAAGGTCTGTATGGACCTGGCCGTGGACATCAACGAGCTAACACCCGCCGAACTGATGGACAAGTACGAGGCACGCGATATCCGCGTCGCGACGCTGCGTAGGTCATTCAGCCCTCCGCCTCCATACATCAACGGAGGGACAACTAACGCAGTTCTCGCGCAGCGGTGTGCCGCGATGATCAAGGGCGCACTCGACAACGTGCGAGGAGATAGGTGATTTGACGTATGGGCTCTTGGATCAGCATTTCTATCTGCAGCGAATCGGACTACGGGACTCCTAATGCCACGTAGGGGTCAAAATCTCGTCCGAGCCTCGGGGCAGCAGGCGAACCTGTCGGTGGTACAGGCACCGTCATCGCCAAACCTGAACTTCACGCAGCTGGGCGAGTCCGAGTGGATCAGGATGCTGGTCTACGCGAGCCCAGGCAACGGCAAGACCAGCTTCATCGCGACCGGCGCTGCCGAGTACCCCACGCTGATAGTTCGCAGCAGCATGGACCTGATACCGGCACGCGCGCTAGCAAGCGGTGCGCACGAGATCGTAGCCGACACGCACGAGAAGATGTTGCAGATTCTCGAGTGGTGTCAGCATATCGATCCAATGCCCTACACGTGGATCTGGTGGGACTGCATCAGCATCGCGCAGGACGTACTGCTGGACGACGTGTGGGAAGCAGCGTGGCGGAACAAGCCTGGCCGTAACTGGGTGCTTGATCAGAGCGGTAGGCCAACGAGCAAGCCGAACATCTCACCCACAGGCGGCAAGGACAAGCCTGAGTACGGTACGAACGCTGACCGTATTCAGCAATGGGTGCGGCACATGATCGGGTGCCGGCGGTTCCATTTTGGGATCACCGCTCACCCGATGGAAGGACCGCACCCAACCAACGATGAGGGTGGTGACGTCCTGCGTCCATGGATCCAGGTGCGTCAGATGCCCGAGAAGATCTGCGGCTACATGAACATGGTCGGCTTCCTTGAAGTGGTTGATGAAGGCAAGAAAGAGATTCGTCGGATCCACTTCACCGAGTCCAGCCGGTACTACGCCAAGGATCACTTTGATGCGTTCCTACCGGATGGGTATGTAGACGATCCGACGATCCCGCAGATCATGCGGGCTGTAGAGGCAGCGCGCGGTGGCGCTGACATGCGCAATCGGCGTGGCGGTGCGACTGCTACACGACGAGGTAGAAGGGAGCAGTAGTGGCAAGGCTCATTGACTACGACGTCACCGGCGTCGAGGAATCCGGTGGCGGTACCGGCGTCAAAGTCCCAACGGGACTGCGCGTCGCCCGCATCGCGTTGTGCGAACAGCGCGAGGTGAAGGCAAACGGTCAGCCCGCAAACGACATCCGAGTCGGGCTGGACATGGGAGCCGAGTACGACTGGCTCTTCACGTACATCGGGCTGGGCCCGGAGTCCGACTGGAAGCTGGCCGAGTTCATCAGGGCATGCCAGCTGAAGGAGAAGGGCAAGCTCGATCCCACCAAGCAGGTCGGCAAGGTCATCCGTGTGAAGGTCAACCACGGGGAGTACAACGGCGAGTACGCGCCGGATGCCGGCAAGCTGATGCCGTCACAGGACGGCGACGAGGTCGGTGGGTTGTCACAGACGGCTGCCAGCAATGGCAGCAGCAACGCGATCGAGACAGACGACGAGGAAGCCGAGGACACCGGCTACCCCGACGGCTTTGTCCCTTCGCGCGAGGACGATCCGGAGGTCGGCAGCTACGACGACTGGGCCGACGAGGATCTGGAAGCAGAGGTCAACGATCGGGGTGCCACCATCCCCGGCGGTCGTGGCAACAAGCGCGACAAGCTCATCAAGGCGCTGCGTGAGGAAGACAACGCAGTGGCCGATGCCGCCGACGAGGAAGAGACAGAGGGCGACGGCGATGGTGACGGTGAGGGCGATGACTACGAGAGTTGGGAGATCGACGCTCTGAAGAAGGAGTGGGAGGATCGCAACCTCGGTGACATGCCCCGCATGCGCGGCAGCGGTGCTGCTGAGCGTCTCAAGAACACGATCATCGAGGCGCTGCGCGAAGACGACGAAGCCAACCCGTTCGACTGACCATGGGCGTAGCAGGAGGAGCATTCGGTACTGACGATCTCGCACTCGCGACCACGCTAGTCTGCTCTGGTTTCGAGTACGAGCTCAAGAGGCTGAACAGCACCAAGGTGATGTGGCTGTTTGATCCACCCGCGAGTAGGGAGGATGAGTTCTTTGACATGTTGACCCGCTACGAGAGCCGTACATGCACGGTCGAGCCGTGGTCATACACCATCGAACTCAGTCGCATGAAGTCAAAGCTGTTCTCTTTCTTGGGCAGGACCGGTGCTTCTCCTGCAGCGGCCTCTGCTCCTGATGGCTAAGGTAACGCAAAAACAGATCCGAGACCTTCAACCGTACCTGGAGGGAGAGACCCCGACTCATCGGAACGCTGATGGTACACGCGAATGGAACATGCACTGTCCTTTCCACGGCGACGAGCGGCGCTCGGCAAGCCTCAACGTGGACAAAGGACTCTACTACTGCTTCATCTGTGGCGGCATGCCGGTGACTGCCCTCATCCGCCGCAGGGCTGAGTGGGGCGACCCACGTCACGCGAACAACGGTAACGTGAACCTCAACGGTCAGCCTACTGACAAGAAGATTCGCGTCATCAGCCAGGCCATGGTGGACGGGTGGCATTCAGCATTGATGAGCAATCGCGGCGCTCTTCAGTGGCTACACGAACGCCGTGGCCTGACTGATGACACGATCAACAAGTTCCAGATCGGCTACCAGGATGGCCGTAACTACACGATCCCGGTGTACGATAGCGATGGCGAGCTAGCGAACATCCGTTACTACAATCCGAACCCTGCTGAGGGACGCCGCAAGATCTGGGGCGAGACCGGCTACAACAAGCCGCCACGCCTGTACCCGCTCAGCAGCCTGGAAGCTAACCCATATGAGATTCTGATCGTCGCGGGAGAATGGGACGCCATGCTCGCCATACAGTACGGCTTCAACGCGATCACGCGCACGGCTGGCGAGAACCAGTGGGACATCAGCTGGGGTCCGCACTTCAAGGGCAAGCGTGTATACATCGCGCAGGACATGGACGAAGAGGGCCAGACTGGTAACAACAAGATCGCGCGCAGCCTGCTGCCAGTCACGCAGGAGGTCTACATCGTCAAGCTGCCGTACCCGGTGCTGGCGAAGCACGGTAAGGACATCACCGACCTGCTCACGGACGAGGGGCCAGATGCGCTCAAGCTGGCGATGTCCGAGGCGGAGCAGTACGTCCCGCGTAAGGGAGCACGTCGTAAGGCTACCGCTGAGATTGAGACGGTATCGGTGCTGGACACCTTTGACTCAAGTCGCACCGGAACACCCATGCGCATCGTCGTAACGCTAAAGGGACGCAAGGAGCCGGGCTACAACGTGCCGCGCAAGGTGCATCTCTTCTGCTCGCAAGATGCAGGCGCGAAATGTCAGGGCTGTCCTCTCAACGCCATGAGCGGTGAGGCTGACCTCGAGATCGCGCCAGATGATCCGATCATTCTTTCCATGGTTGAGTCTACAAAGCCAGGACTCGCCTATGCGATCAACGATGCGTTCGGAATCCCCGGCGGCAAGTGCGGCAGGCTAAAGCATGGCTACGAGGAGCAGCAATCGGTGGACGTACTTTTCGCGCGTCCGGCGCTGGACTACACCGACGGTGCAGACACGTCGCCGGATGCAGCAAAGTACAAGGGCATCACCATCACGTCGGTAGGACGTCATGACCTGATGGCGAACAACACCGTTACGGTAGTGGGCGCGCTGCATGCGAACCCGTACAATCAGCGCAAGGAGTTCTTGGCGCATGAGATCGCGTACACCGAGACCGCTGTAGACAGTTTCAATCTAGACGATGCTAGCATTCTGCTGATGAAGAGATTTCAGGCACCAGGTGACCCGATCAAGAAGCTGGCCGAGATCAGTCGGACGTTGAGCACTCACGTCACAAGGATCCACGGACGCCCGGAGATGCATGCGCTCATGGATCTGACATTCCATAGCGTCCTCAGCTTCAGCTTTGCGGGTGAACTGATTGCACGTGGCTGGCTAGATAGCCTCATCGTCGGTGATACACGCACCGGCAAGAGCCTGGCAGCCGAGCGGCTGATACGTCATTACGGTGGCGGGGAGCTTATCAGCTGTGAGGCTGCCAGCTTTGCAGGCGTGGTGGGTGGCCTACAGCAGATGGGAGGACGCGATTGGGCCATCACGTGGGGCGTTGTGCCAATCAACGATAGACGCCTGGTGGTGCTAGACGAGATCAGCGGTCTGACGCCGGAAGAGATCGCTGCCATGAGCGACATCCGTTCATCTGGGCAGGCGAAGCTCATCAAGATTCAGCAGGAGGCGACATGGGCGCGCACGCGGCTGCTCTGGATGGGCAATCCGCGTAACGCGACGATGCAGCACTACACCTATGGCGTGGACGCTATCAAGCCTCTCATCGGTAACGCGGAGGACATAGCGCGCTTCGATCTCGCGATGGCCTGTACGTCGCTAGACGTGGCCGCTGAGACGATCAATCAGCCTGTGGGTGGCGGTGAACTGAAGTACACGCCCGAGGCATGTCATGCGCTTCTACGCTGGGCCTGGACACGCACTGCCGAGCAGGTGGTATTCGATCAGCGCTCGGAGCAGCTGGTGTTCGACCTCGCGAATGAGATGGGCAAGCGGTACATAGAGGACCCACCGTTAGTACAGGCGGCGAACATTCGCACAAAAATAGCGCGGGTTGCAGTAGCTCTAGCCGCGCGCCTCTTCAGTACTGACCCGTCCTATCAGAAGGTAGTCGTGCGACCTGAGCACGTCAGGACAGCGTGCCAGTTCATGAACGTACTCTACGGTATGCCCACGTTCGGGTACCGCGAGCGCAGCAAGGAGATCTTGGCTGACAGACTAGCGGCAGAGGAGAACAAGAAGAAGATCGCGCAGTACCTCAAGGGTCGGCCGTTGCTTGCCAAGCATCTCCGTAACCAAGGGAAGTTCCGCCGACAGGATCTCGAGGAACTTCTCAACGTACCCAGGGATGAAGCTAACGGCATCATCAACACGCTCTACGAGGCGCGCATGATTCGCCGCTACCTCGGGGACATCTACGTTGAGCCCACACTTCACTCTCTGCTCAGGGAGGTCAAGATATGAATGTTGCGATTCTTGGGTGTGGGCCAGCAGGGCTGATCGCGGCTCACGCCTGCGAGGAGATCGAGGGTGCTGAGGTAGCCATCTTCAGTATCAAACAGAAGAGCGTGCTACCTGGCGCCATGTACCTACACGAGCCGATCCCCGGCATCAGCCCGGTGTACCCGGACAACTATGTACAGTACGTCCGGCTGGGCACGGCTGAGGGATATGCCAAGAAGGTGTACGGCGACGCTGCCCGATACACCGCGTGGGAGCGGTACCTGCAAGCGTACCCATCGTGGAACCTACCGCTGGTGTACGACACGCTCTGGGAACGCTACGAGTGGAAGATCCTGGACACGGACTTCTCTGGCAACATCGCGGGGCTGACCAACATCGGGGCTGAGTTCGATGTCGCGATCTCTACGCTACCGCAGCCGCTGATCTGCCAGCACGAGCATGACTTCGCCAGCACGCCATACTACATCCGCACGATCGAAGCGCCTCCGCTGGATGCGGAGAAGGATATCTTCATCTACAACGGGTACGCGCACGATCCGTGGTACCGCTGGTCCATCATCGGCGGCATCTGTTCGATCGAGTACGCGACCGAGCCGCCTGACTATGACGAGAACGACCCCACATGGAAGATGGGACTCAAGGCGGTAGGGAATGACTGCGACTGTTGGCCCAGCATCCACCGGCTCGGCAGATGGGCACGGTGGGAGCATGGGGTCCTTCTACACGATGTGTACAAGGGAGCGAAAGACGTAATGAAGGCACACTCATGACACTCATCGAGGAGACCTATGACACCAGGGGCGCGCTCTCGGAAGAGGACGCACACGACTACATGCGCGTCACACGCATGGCGTGGGAAGTACACGTTGACCGTGAGAGACTGCGGAACGCGCTCTGGAAGCAGTACTCCTGTCGAGATCAGGCCGTCCAGATTCGGACGAAGATTGACAGAGCTCTCAACGCGCTGGATCTGCTCGCTGGATCTTTGACCGAGCCCATGCGGGCAGACGTGATTGCCAACATGGTCGAGGAGTTCGCCGACATCATCAACTACGCGAACTTCGCAATCAGGATCGCCGAGGGTACGACCTGATGGCGAAGCGTGAGAGGGAACACGAGTTCCTGAGTGTCCATGTGCCCGTCCACCGCGACGGGCACGGGCACCACACGCCCATCATCCACCGGAAGGTGAAGCGGACGGCTCGTCTTCCTCAACGCACGAGGGAGATGACGTTTGCCTCACTTCACCACCACACGACGTTCAGTTACGGTGACGGCTACGCTCTGCCGTCTGCGCATTGCAGGCGGGCAGGAGAGATTGGCCTCACTGCACTTGCGGCTACCGAGCATGGAAATATCTCTTCGCATGTCCAGCTTGAGTCGGCAGCCCGCAAGAATGGAGTCAAGCCGCTCTTCGGAGTTGAACTCTACACGGGAGAGCTAGGTGAACAGGCTACACAAAGAAAGAATCACCTTACCATTCTGGCCGAACACGCGGAGGGATATCGCAATCTGCTCCGCCTCGTTTCTGATACATATTCAAGAGGTTACTACTATGAGCCAACGGCAGACGGACGAATGCTTGCGGCTCATAAGCGCGGGTTGGTCATACTTAGTGGATGTCAAGGCTCTGCACTTTCTACAGCCGCCGTGGGAGGGAAACACGTGGCTGAGGCTGACGCTTCCTTTGGACGAGCGCGACGCCTCGCTTCTCAATATCTTCGCACGTTCGGCGATGCCTATTACATCGAGCTACAGGCGTTTCCGGAACTTGAGAAGACTCGGCAAGCAAATCCTATGCTTGTGCGTATTGCGGAGGAGCTACACATACCATACGTGGTGACATTCGACTGCCACTACACGGTGCCGGAAGAGAAAGAGATGCAGCAGATCCTGCACAACCTACGGCCAGGCGAGAAGCGCAGCCTGGAAGACATGGCTCGCGAGTGGGGTTACTCAGCCAACCTCTGTCCGCCATGGACGGATCAGATGATCGTGCGGAAGCTGATGGGTACCGGACTCACCAAGCGGCAAGCCATACGCGCGATCCTTACCACGCGGGAAGTAGCCGACCGTTGTACGGTTGAGCTCCCATCGCTCGAGATGGTGCGGTTCCCACTTCCTGCTCAGTACGACACCGCACTACAGGTTTGGCGGGACTGGATCCTGGACGGGTGGCGGTACCGCCGGTGTAACAAGCTGTCCGAGCCGCAGCTGTCTGCATACAAAGCGCGGCTCAAGCACGAGATGGAAGTCATCGAGGGCAAAGACTTCATCGACTACTTCCTCGTCATTAGCGATATGGTGCGCTGGGCGAAGGATCACGACATCGCGGTAGGACCCGCACGCGGTAGCGCCGCAGGCTCGCTCATCTGCTGGCTGCTCCGCATCACCGAGGTTGACCCCATGAAGTACCCTGACCTGGTCTTCGAGCGGTTCATCGACGTCACCCGCCAGGACCTGCCCGACGTGGACATTGACTTCAGCAGCGACCGCCGTAACGATATCTGGCAGTACATGGAGCAGAAGTACGGCACGGGCAAGGTCAGCACGATCGGCACCTTCACACGCTTCAAAGGAAAGAACAGCCTGGACGCGGCGGCCAGGGTGTACCATGTCCCCGACTGGGAGATACAGAAGATCAAAGATGTTCTCATCGAACGGTCATCAGGCGACCTCCGCGCCAGCGCCACGGTGGAAGACACGGCTGAGCAGTTCCCGCAGGCACGCGAGGTTTTTGAGAGATATCCGGATCTTGGAGCTTCACTTGACCTTGAGGGCAACTACGCTGGATTTGGAGTCCATGCGGCGGGAATGGTCATTTCTACTGGTCCCATCACGGATGTGGCCGCTATTTACGAGCGCAAAGTCAAGGGTGAGACGCGTCAGGTCATTAGCATGGATAAGTACGACGCAGAAGCAAAGGGACTCCTCAAGATAGACGCGCTCGGCCTGAGCACGATCGAGGCACTAGACCATATGCGCAAGGAAATGGGCTGGGATCTCGACACGCTCTACAACATGCCACTCGACGATCCCGCCGTCATCCTAGGATTCAAGGAGAACGATGTCGTTGGCATCTTCCAGTTCGACGGTCGCGCTTGCCGCTACGTCAACGGTGCACTTCAGCCGGATCACTTCAAGCATGTCTACGACGTCACAGCTTTGGGTCGTCCTGGTCCTCTGCATAATGGCGCCGCTAATGATTACATTGACATCAAATGGGGCCGGAAAGAACCTGACCAACTCCATCCGGCGATGGGCGAGATCTGCGATAGCACGTATGGTCAGATTGTTTACCAGGAACAGATCCTGAGGCTGCTGGGCGCGATCTTTGACTTTGACTGGACGCACCGCGCTGAGGTGCGCCGCATCATCAGCAAGAAGTCAGGCGACCAGGAGTTCAACCGTAAATGGGAACAGGCGCTGAAGGGTGCCATGCACCTGCACGGTGGTGACGGCGTCATGACAGAAGAGCTAGCGCGCCTGATCTGGATGAAGCTGATCACGGCAGGCTCCTACGCTTTCAACGCGAGTCATGCAGTCAGCTACGGTATGATCGCGTACCACACCATGTACTTCAAGCGGTATCACCCGGAGGTCTTCTACATGTGCCGGCTGAACGTCACTACGGATGCTGAGAAGGCACGCAGGCTACTACGTGACTCGCAGCGGTTCGGCCGCAAGGTGACGATCAAGCCTCCGCACCCGCGCGTGAGCGGCATCGGCTGGGAGCGCGAGGGCAACGATCTCATCAGCGGCTTCAGCCAGGTACCGGGCATCGGCGAGAAGGTGGGCGGTGCCATCGTGGCGTATCGTGCGGAACACGGCATGCGTGACTGGCCAGATCTGTTGCAGGTCAAAGGTGTCGGCCCCATCACGATGCAGAAGATCAAGGCATTCTCCGACGCGGGTGATGATCCGTTCGGCGCGCTATGGCTCGACAAGGCCATAGCTGCCGTCAAAAACGAGATCGAACATGGTGACCTAGACAACCTTCCGATGCCCACGCATGTGGCGCAGGACCTGCCCTACGAGCAGGGGCAGGACATCGAGGTCGTGTGGCTCGGCTGCATCTATACGCGGAACGAGCGCGACCTGTTTGAGTTCAACCAGGCGAAGGGTGCTGAGCTCGACATGAGCGACCCCAAGCACCCGATGCTGAACGGCAGACCTATCAAGGATCCCCACCTCGACAAATGGTGCGTCATGGTCGGTGACGACGAGAGCGATCAGCTAGGTCTACGAGTTGACCGTTGGCGTTATCCGAGATTGCGTCAAAAGGTGTGGGGGATACGTCCAGGGAAGGACCTTATCCTGGTACGCGGAGTCAAGCCTGGATACATGCCGACTCGTCAGGTGAGCATTAGCGAAATGTGGGTGATCGATCCAGAATGCTAGCCAAGGAAATCACCCCAGATGTCATCGAAGAGTTTCTGCGGCTCGTGAAAAGGCTTCCAAAAGGGAACGCCTGCGTTCTCTGGAAGGGGAAGACATTCGGTGAAGGGTACGGATGCTTCCTGGTACCAAGCAAGGGGATGTACATAACGCATCGGGTGGCATTCTTCATCCGATACGGGTCTATCGATAGAACGAAAGAGGTACACCACACCTGTCGTAATGAGGGATGTTACAATCCAAAGCATCTCGAGCAGGTGGGTACAAGGGAGCATCGACTGAAGCATCCGGCAGACCACGATAGGCTTAGCCAGAGTCAGCAGCATAGATGGGCTGATCCGGGACAAAAAGCCTGGTTGGCTAAGAGAACTCGTGATGCGAATGGACGCTTCACCAAACAATGAGAGGAGAGAACGTGGGAGACGAGACGACCGAAGGCACGCCGGAGCCGACCACAGCGCCGGAGAACACGCCCAACGACCCGGAGACCGGACTGCCCGAGGGCGAGCCGGTTCCGGGTGCCGAGGACGCCGACGACGAAGAGTCGTCGGACGACGAGGACGAGTAAGTGAGAGTTGGGAGCATGGCACTCACCATAACTGAGAGGCATGCACTTTGCCGCGAGAAGGGATGGGCGCTCGCGAGGCCGAGTAATCCACAGCAGGAGGGTTGTGAGAAGGGTACACGTCATCCTCGCCGCGCTGTGCGTGGCGTTCACTATGGTAGCAAGTTCGCACGCGTCGAACGGCTCGGGTCAGCGTTCGGACTACGTGACGAACGGGTTGTTGTGCATTCACCAGTACGAAGGAAGCTGGACAGATCCGAACGGGCCATACTATGGAGGCCTGCAAATGGACTACAACTTCATGGAGGCCTACGGGGGTGCCTTCCTTCGGAGGTGGGGCACGGCAGATCACTGGCCCATTTGGGCACAGCTACAAGCCGGAAGGAACGGCTATGCGGCGCGGGGATGGACCCCGTGGCCCAACACGCGACACGACTGCGGATTGTAACGTAGTCTAACAGGAGGGAGCATGTCGCTAACCAAGCACGAACTGGCAGTAGAGGTCGAGAAGGAGACCGGCATCAAGCCGGGTCTCGTCAAGAGCGTGATGGACGCGATCGCGCTGATCGCGGCGGACGAGATCGAGGCTGGTGAGGACTTCACCATGCCTGGCGTCGTCCGCATCACGTGGCGCTACAAGGCACCGCAGGCCAAGGGAGCACGCTGGAAGAAGGGTGATTCCGTTGTCGGATTCGGAGGGATCGAGTCCGTCAAGGACACCGACAGCCCGCCTGTCAAGGCAGCGGTTGTTCTCAAGCCTGCTCTGACTGGAGAGGTCGCGAAGCTGCGGCCGAAGTCCACTCAGATGGCCGACTACATGAAAACGAAGACGGCCAAGGCTGTCGTGGCGCGGAAGAAGGGTTAGCGATGAGCGGCTCGGACATCGTGCGGTATGGTGACGCTGCGATGTACGAGTCGGTGCCGATCCGGCGCGAGGAGGGTACCACTGTAGTACCAAGTGTTACCCTCCTCAGCGCCACGCCGGATCCGCTCGGCTCACTCGCAGCCGGGTTCCGCATGTACCGTGGGGACCCGGTCTATGACCTACAGGATATCACGGACGAGCAGCGCCTATGGGCCTGGGACGAGAGCATCAAGACTCACCTCAAGGCACCATGGGAGTTCATCGATCTGATGTTCATGATCGAAGGGGTCACGCGCTCCTTCACTCATCAGCTTGTGCGGCAGCGCACTGCCGTGTACGCGCAGGAAAGCCTGCGGTTCGCTGTCAAGCGTGGCTTCGCACATGAGGCAGCCCTACCGCCGCACATCGTACCAGGCCCAGCCGGTGACGAGCCGGCATTCAAGATCTGGTGCGACATCATGCAGGACGTCGAGGATGCCTACGAGAAGTTGATCGCCCTGGGCATCCCCGCCGAAGACGCTCGCAGCATCCTACCCCACTGCGTCACGACGCGCGTGATCTACAAGACGAACCTGCGTGGGCTGCTGGAGCACGCTGGCAATCGGCTGTGCACTCAGGCGCAGTTCGAGTGGCGCAGCGTCTTTCTCGGCATCATCAAGTCCATCAGGAACAAGAAAGGCTACATGTACAAGAAGCCATCGATGATCAACGATGGCGTCTACGCCGCTGCGAAGTCAGACTGGCAGTTCGAGAAGCTGGCGTCACCGATCCCAGCTACGTTCGCGCCGGTCTGCTACAAGGCGGGGCACTGCGTCTTCATGGGAACCATCGATCGCGGCTGTACCATTCGTGATCGCGTACAAGCGTTCTCTGAGGCTGGCATCGGTGCGGATCGGTGGGCGGAAGGCACTGCCGTCATCCCGCCCATCGAGGTGGAAGAGTGGATGGCCAACGCCAACGCCGGCATCACCTGGTCGGACGAAGACCGGCCAAAATGACATATCAGCGCCACCCGCGTGGCGCGCATACGGCGAGGCTGCACGCTCAGAGGATGGCACCGATCTCTGAGCGGCGGCTCGCTGCTTTGCGTGCCGAGGTAGAGGCGGAAGAAAAGAAGTATGGCGGCCAGGGTGAGGCTCAGGTCGTGTTCGGCACACAGCTGTCTGATGTGCTGAAGAAGTGGGAAGCTGAGTTTGCCGCGAAGTACCCGCAGGATGCGCAGTGGGGCAAGGTGATGGGCCCACGTGATTGGCTGAAGGAGATGACCGGCTTGCACATCAGGCGCATCTATGGATTGCTTGAGGCTGAGTACCGTTTCGTCTCGTTGTCTCAGGCAGATCTGATCCTCACCGTGATCGAGAGATCTGACCTTTTGTACGACGTAATCCACGTGATTCCGAATCCGAACTGGTCGCCGGAACGGTGGCTAGCGTACATGAACGAGCGTGGATGCGGGGATGGGTAATGGCTCCTCCATCGTCGAAAGTCTCGGCGGGTGAATTCCTCGGTCGAAATAGGGGTAACGATGGATAATGGCCCCTCCAAAGCCTCGTCCGCGTTCCTAGCAGCCTACTATGATCCTGGAGTAGCGATTAGGGACGAAAACCCAGTGGAGATAGAGAGGGGTGAAAGGGAACGTCTTCTCACCCTGTACGTCGTAGCACAAGCAGCCTCCCAAATCCCGCGTCGGATCGGAGGCGATGCAGAGCTCATTGAACTACGTGAGGACAAGAAACGCTGCCGCCGTGTGGCCCATGTAGCACGCCAGTGCCTCGAAGCTTGGGGTGGTGAGACCACCAAGGCTGTTCCCAAGGATGTACGGAAAGAGGCTGCCCAAGTGGTCTGGGACAAATGGTGGGAAGCACACCAAGTTGTCCTGCGCACACGGCTCACCTACATCGCGAACTGGGGATTGGTGCAGGACGCTGATACTCAGCGCTGGGCGAAGGGTGCAGTTCAGCGGCTACAGAATGAGCTGAACTGGCTCAACTATGCATTACGCTAGTCAGCGTTACGCTGCTCAGCGTTACGAGTTGTAGCCAGACTTCAGCACGAAGTCATAGTAGAAGCCAATGCCCTGACAGAAGCAGGTGTTCCACCCAGGGCTGGAGCAGTACCAGTGAGCGTAGCAGGCTTCGCCGCCGTTGACATTCCAGAGCGGTCCTAGGTTGAATCCCCAGGTGGGACCGTTGGCCCAGACATTCACCCAGCCAGAGCCGCCCACCTGGAAGTCCATGTAGCAGACGTTGCCGTCTGAACCACCCTCAACACGGTCGCCGTGCATCCACACCCGCATCTGGTAGTGTGTCGGGTCTGGGTTGCCTGGCAGGTAGACAGGCGTGTACTTCGCGCCGGTGGCCGTCCAGATCCAGTTACCGTCTGACGAGTCATCATATGACGGTGGACTGTGACGGTAATCGTCATAGTAGCCCTCACCGTCATTCCACTCTGCGTGGTTCCCGAGCGTGACGGTCCCTGCGCCGGGGATGCTGTTGGTGACGTTGATGCTCTGGCTAACCGTGGTAGAGTTGCCTTGGGCATCCGTTACCACCACCGAGATCGTGTTACCACCGGCACCGAGTAGGTGTGTATCGTATGCGAGCGTGTATGTCCCATTGCCACCGCTCTGCGCGCCACCCACGTTGTTGCCATTTACGCGGAACTGAACGGTGCAGCTAGAGCCGTACTGCGTGACGGTGGTGGACAAAGTGATCGTACCGCTGACATTTCCGGAAGGACTGAGGCTCACGACCGGCAGGTTGTGGAATGCAACCGTGACGCTCTGGGTTGTGGCGTTACCCTGCGCGTCAGTGACTGTCACCGCGAATGTGTGGTTCCCGTTCACGAGTGCACGGGTATCATAGGTTGTGTTGTACGGACTGCCTACAGGCGCACCGATGCCGGTACCATCAACCTTCCACTGAGCGGTGGCGCTGGTACCGTACTGCGTGACTGAGCACTGCAGATTGATCACGCCGGAGACGCTCACTCCGCTAGCAGGAGTGGTGATCCCCACAATCGGGTTGTTCCTGACCGTGACCGTATAGTCAATCCTGGTCTGGTTGCCCTGACCGTCGCTCACGAGGACAGAGATCTGGTGATTCCCGTTCACTAGCTGAGTTGTGTCAAAGCTCATCGAGAACGGTGGGGTGAACAGCGCACCACCTCTGTTCACGTTGTCAACCAGGAACTGTACGTTCAGGCCCGTGCCATAGTTGGTCACCGTCGCAGCCAAAGTGATCGTTCCGCTGACCGTAGAGCCATTAGCAGGACTGGTCAGCGTAACTGCTGGATTGTTCGCAACCGTAACACCGACCGATGCACTGCTCTGATTGCCAACGCGGTCTAGAACAACGGCGCTGTAAGTGTGTCCTCCGTTGATCAGGTTGTGCGTGTCGTGGCTGATCTGGAAGGGTGCCACCGTGATCGGACTGCCTAGATTAGCACCGTCCACCTTGAACTGAACCGAGGCGACCTGATCGTTGTCTGCCGCAGTGGCTGCGACTGTGATCGTGCCCGACACCGTACCAGCGGCAGGGCTGGTCAGGGCCACAGTTGGGTTGACCCGATCAACGCAGAGGACGCCAGGCTTGGTCACGGCACGAGGTTCCCGGCAGCGTACCAGTCATTCGCGGCACGCTTGATGACAGAGGCGATACCGTACTGACCGGCGATCCTGAGGCTGTTGTTGTAGGAACGGAGCGTAACACCGCCGGCAGCCGCCAGCGTCGTCTGACCTGCACCCAGTTGGGTGACGGTCACGGATGAACCGACCGCAAAGTTCGCGAGTGTGTCATTCGGGATCGTGAGTGTGTTCGCGCCTGCGACATTGAGCTCGACGATACCGTTGTTGTCCGCCAGCGTCAGTGTGTAGCTCGCCACCTGCGTGTTGACCGGCGTCGTCGGGATGACCTGTTGCCACGTGGTGCCATCGTCATACCACATGACCTTGGTATCGGTGGCCCACCAGAACCGGCCACCCTGAGCCTGATGGGCAGCTGCCTGACGCGCAGCGTCCGTACCCTGATTGTAAAGGGTAGATACATCAGCGGCAAGAGCGATATAGCTGAGATGGGTGGCGATGTCAGCACGATCAGTCTTGGCAGCAGGATCTGGGTACTGAATCGCCCGTCTGGGTGTGCTGAGCATGTTCCTCCCCTAGTGGACGTCGTTGTATGTCTGGAAGCTTTGATACATGGTGATATATGTATCACCGCGCGTGTAGATGGATCCGTATGTCGCCGGTGGCGCGGTACCGACGACAAGTGTCCAGGTCAGACCGGCTGGCTTTGCGAAGTTGTTGACGTAGTTCACCAGCGCGGTGGTATCAGCCGGAGCCTCTGCGGTATTGATCGTGATCGTGAAGTGGTATGGCCCCGTATCACGCTCTGCGATCTGTACCGTCTGTGTCCCAGTGAGGAACAGGCGCACACCCGACGCAATCGCCGCTGGTGTACCGCGCTGCCAGCTGATGTGGTCACGGATCTGCTGCCGCTGCTGGGCGACAGTTAGGCCAGGGGCTGCGCGAATACCAATGAACTGACCGAGCCAAGGCACACCAGCATCAGGAACCGCGTCCAGGTCGATGAGATTGAACCATACAGGATGGCTCGCATCTGGAGCGTGCGCAAGGTAATCCAGGTCTTGCAGCGTCTGCCCGATCGCGCCAAGGAAGATGAGTAGCGCATAGCCGGTCTGAACCTCCGCATTCTGAACAGGGGTCATCTGGCCATACATGGCCTGAGCGAAAGAGCCAGCGTCGGTCGGGGCAGGCATTAGCTCGCTGTCACCGTGATGTCAGCTGCCACTGTGAAGGGAACGGGTGCCTTGCCTGGCAGGGCCAGATCAGTTGCAGCCTGCGACCCGCTGTGAAGACCGAGCGTGAGGCTCGTGATCACGTTCACGCCGACCACGGTTGTGATGGCGGAGGCTAGCTCAAGACGGTTGATCACAGGCGTGTTGATCCATGTGATCGGATTCGCAGGATTATCTGACGGAGAGATACCCCAAGTTGCAGGGTTCAGGAAGTTGATGATGGCCGTGGTCACTCGCGAGATGATGTCGGCTGCGGTGTAGCCTACGGCCATGGTGACCGCCACGACTACGTTCACCTCAGACTTGGTCGGATCATCCATGTTCACGACGAAGTTGATCTCGCGTAGAGATTGCAGATACGTCTGTACCGCAGTCTTGACCGCCGAACTGACAGGCGTGCCCGTGGAGTCCAGACAGTACACCGTAGTCATGCGTTGATTGTTCGTCGTACCGTCGGAAGGGTTGTACAGATCAATGGCCATGGCGCGCTGCACTCCCTGCACGTTCTGTGCAAGGATCCCGAAATCACGAGCGATGATGGGGCGCGGCGTCAGGGTTTGAAGCTCGTTGCTGAGACGAGCAAGGTAAGCGTCATCCGTCTCAGCATCGATCCCTCCGGTGGTGGCCGCTACCTGCGTTACACCCTGCACGAATACAAGCGGATCAATCAGGTTCACAACTCCGCCAGGAGTGCCAAGACCAGAACCGGCTGCCCCAGGAGTGGACGCTGAGATCGTTGCGGTGCCGGACGTGTTGCCACCGGGGATGATCAGATCGAACAAGACGGTGAACGGGATAGAGTTGCCGTTACCGTCCAGAATCGAGACCTGCGTACCTGCCGGCACTGTGTGACCCAGATTGTCCACCATCGTCCAGGTCGTGCTACAGGTAGCTGATACGGCGTCGATCGGCTGGAAGCTGAACAGCTTTGCACCCATGTACCGGAACAGACTCTTCGGTACCTCGGTGGCCAGAGTCTGGATGTCGGCAGCCTCGTTACCAAACGCCTCGATCATCCACACGTCCAGGTTCCCCTCAGCAGGCACCCATCCGGGAACCTTGAGGGCCAGGTAGTCAAAAGCTCGCTGCATCAGATCGCGAGCATCGGTGGTGATCGGGTAGGTGATGTAGCCAGTGCTACTCATTTGACACCTCCACGATGATGTTGGCGATCATAGCGTCGAGCGAACCAACGTCGGTGAACTGAGTGGAGGCTCTCGGCTCGTTCTCCTGCACCTCAGCCTGCATCTGCTCGATGGCTAGGAAGGGTGATTGCTTGATGGCGAAGAGCGGATCGGTGATTCCAAAGTTTGGCACAAACATCCTTGTACCGCGTGTGGTGCGAAGACAGGCCTCGACGCAGTTGGTGACGTCGTCGCCGGTATTCTGCTCTACTACGGCAGCATGCGCTCCGCCGGTGCCGAAGCGGAAGGGCATGTCGAAGTGAGGCACACTGACCATTAGGAGATCCTGACGGGCTGGAGGGACATTATCTGATCAGAGAAACTAGCCGCGTATGTTACGCAATAGTACCCGAGACCAGTACCCTGTGATGCCGGAAGATTGGTCCACTTTGCCTCGGTGTACACACTAGCTGACATACCCTGTACCGTCCACTGCGGGTGACGGAAGCCATTGTCTCCGCCCAGAATCCCGCCCATCTGGATTCCGAGATATGTCATAGATCCGGCAACATTGCCGTTATCAACCTCAGCAACAGCATGTGCAACCCAGTCTCCTGCATGCGGCGGTGTAGTGTACTGGTTCGGACCATACACCCATCCATTCACCGTAGAAGTGCTGAAGCCACCCACGGCAAATCTGTACGGAGAGCCGCCGATAAACTCCCACTTATACGGAGAGGTAGAGTTAGCATTGTACATGAACTGCCACCTCACTCCGACATTCCCGTCTACGAGACAGTTCCAAATGTCGCCGTGTACCGGGTTAGAGGGTGTAGCGTCATAGATGGTGCCGATGGTGACCCTCGGATGCCTGGTACCCGACCAGAAGGCAGCCACCCAGGGTGCGCGCCGGTTGTCGAAGATGATGAGTGCCTGGTCTCCGATCTGCGGCAGCGTCACGTTGTCCTTGGCCATCCAGTTGCACGGACCCCACTTGTGATCCTTGCTGATGTCCGGGATGATGACGTACACCTTCTTGTCGAACCCGGCTGGTGTGGCGGCGATGATGCCGTACCACGTGCCCTGCATCACAGCCTTGCCATGCTTCTGTGCCTCGGGGATCAGATCTGTTATTGTTGCCACAGTCTCACCGCTCCGGCGTAGGGTGGATTGTCCCAGCTGGTAAAGCCATCATCTACGCGCACAACCGCTCCGGTGTGCGGCGCGTCGATCATCGCTCCGTTACCGATGTAGATGCCAACGTGTTCAATGTGACTGGAGTCAGAACCGAAGAACACCAGATCAGCTGGCTTGAGCACATCCGGAGGATAGATGGGAGTGCCGGCGTTGAACTGATCCTGTGCTACGCGCGGGATGCTGATGTTCGCGGCGCTGTAGGCTGCCTGAGCCAGCCCTGAACAGTCGAATGCTACACCAGGCTTCTCTGCACCGTACACGTAGGTGACGCCCAGCTGCTGCCGAGCATAGGAGACAATCTTGTTTTGAACAGAGCCCAGCGGTCCTTCGCTACCGGCGCGTGCTCCACCTGGCTGTGCCTTCTTGTTGCCGGTGTTGCCATCCATGATCTTGGACGTAGAGCTAGTGGTGGGCTCCGGTAGCACCGGCTGCGGCTTGATCATGGTGATCGTGGCGATGTGGTCGTACAGGCTACGGCTGATGTCCTGTACCAGCCACTTGCCATTCACGATCCCGCTGTTGATGCATTGCACCGTGCAACCAGGAGGTGCGCTCCAGCGCGACAGATGCGCGGTGACCGTGACCGTAGCCTTGCGCTTGCCCTCATCGTAGTCGTAGTCGATCCAGTCAATGCCATCGGTGTCCTCGCTGATGACCATGAACGGCTTGCTCGCGAACAGGTCCTTGTCGTCGATGAAGTAGATCACGCCGCTGACGCAGAACGCTCGCCAGTTGACCTCGTCGGCCAGACGCTTGATGCACGTCCAGCTGTCCTCCTTGGTCAACAGCGTCTCACCGATGCTGTCCGTAGACAGCGTGCCCCGCGTGAAGAAGAATGCGCCGGTGCTGTAGTCCGGGATCGTGTCGGGAGCCTGCATGTTGTTGCCACCCGAGACGGTGTACTTCGGATCAACGAGACCGGACTTCACATCCAGGCCATAAGCGTGCACGATCAGGGCAGCTTCGTCGTAGTACTGACCATAGGCATACGGTGTGCCGCTGTGCTGCACACTCTGACAGAGATCGTTATAGCTGATCCCAGGATTGTTCTTGTCGATCGGCTGCGCCGCGTTGAAGAACGCTGCCGCATCTGTAGCCACGTTTCGGGTGGCAGGCCATCCCATAGACCGCCTCTGCTGGAAGACACCGACGCTATCACGGTCACCACCTACTAGGTTGCGGAGTACGCTCTCGTCGATGGCGGTCATGATAGAGCACACAATCACCTTGGTGCTCATCTTCATCGCGACGCCGGTGTTGATGATCGTGACCGCGTTGTCCCACTGCTCTGTGTCCATCGCGACGCTCTTGACCGTCAGGCCGTGAGTATCCTGCGGAGCAGGCGGGGTGATACCCTTGTTGCGATTCTTCTTCGCGTCAGCTTTCGTAGCCTTGTCAGTCTTCACCGCCACCATTGGTGTGCCGTCAGGATTCACGATCACCTGTCCAGGCTGGACATCGCTGACCTCTTGGATGACCTTCAACTCTGGGATCACCCAGGTGAGTGGCACTTCCTTTACCTCACGGATCATGCGGAGCACGAACTCAGCACGCGTCACCTTGCTACGGTCAGCCTGAATGAACGTGTTGTAGTAGCGTAGCACGTTGATCGCCTGATCTTCGAATACCAGGGTCAGCTGTCGCGCCTGCTTCTTGACACCGACCAGCGTGAAGAAGAGACCATCAAGCTCTACGTCTACGTGCCGACCGAGACGACCGCTGTTCTGGATCGTACGGTCTACATCATCCTCTACGATGACCGTCAGCGTGCTCGCACCCTCGATGGTACGCTCGATCGTGGCAGCACTGATCGTGTTGGTCAGATCGATCCCGCACTGGTTCTGCATCTCCAGCTGGAAGTCAAGGATGTCAACGTCATGCTCCAGCGCCTCCAACTGATCGGGCATCGGGGCAGCTTGTAGAGCTATGACTCTGGAGGCAGCGGTCACTTCTTCTTCTTTGTCTTCGGGTCGGGGATGATCAGATCCTGTCCTGCCTTGATGCCAAGGCGCGTGTCAATCGGCAGCCAAGGGTTCGCTTCCATGATGATGTTGAACAGGGACGGATCACCGTAGTGCTTCTGCGCCTCTTGCTTCGCGGTCAGCCCTGAGCTCTTCACGACTTTGTCTCCGCCGCGCGCCGCGTTGAGTACGGCAGGTGACGGCTGCGTGATGATGATCTGCTCATCGATGTACTCGAGAAGATGCACCACTACGCTCTGCCGCGTGCGCCCGGTAATGTGTCCGAAGCGGTACCAGGTGGCGTTGCTGGTGTCCCAGGTCATGTCAGTGATCACCCACCACCGATTGCTGACGGTGAGAGGGAAGGCAGCCCCGATTAGCTTCAGCGTCGGCGGCTGCTTCAGGTGACCAGTAGGCTCGGCCATCTTGATCAGAGTCTGAATGTCAGCCTCCGTATTCCTGTACGGCGTGATCCCGTTGAAGACAATGGGAACATCCATCGTGTACGGGTCCTTGCCCTTCCAGCGCGTGATGCTCGTGCGCTTGGGTCGCTGAATGACCTCCCAGCCACCGTGGCCTCCTGTGATACCGATGGCCGCTGCATCCAGAAGCATCTTGACCCGGTGTCCGGCAGATGAGCTGAACGTCACATAGTGATCAGCTGCAACTTCGCTGCCCAGCCCGTAGCTGCTCATTGCCTAGCCTCCGCATCAGTCACCGCTGTTGCCAGGGCTGTTCCTATCTGCTTGCCATCCAGCATGATCGCCTGCGGGAAGATCTTGATTGTGAAGCCTCCTGCACCGGCTAGGCTCTGCGCGCTAGAGTGAACGCTCGCGCCCGATGGGAGCGCGAGAAGCTCAGGGCCGCGCTCACCTACCATGGCCAGACCACCGGTGATGACGTGGCCACCACCCTGTAGACCGGGGATCGCACCGATGCCTCTACCAAGCCAGTAGCTCGGGTCAGCGTACTTGGCATATGTCCAAGGATGCGTGTACCACGCGCCACCGCCACCGGTGGGACCAGTACCGTGCCCACCCATCATTCCACCGACCACGTTACCGAGTCCGAATGGCAGAATGAAGTTGGCTGCCGCTTGAAGCAGGTTGTGCTTGGTGAACCAGTCGTACACCTTCTGCGCCACCGACAGGATCTTGTTGAAGTTCTCGATCACGAGGATCGTGGCGGCGAGGAACGGTGCACCCAGTCCGATAAGTGCAAGCACCCAATGCTTACGCAGGAAGTCAGCGAGAGCGTTGATCTCATTGTGGAACCACTTCCACCTCATGTACAGAGTAACGACCGCTGCGGCCAGCAGGATGACCCAGCCAATCACCGAGACAAGGTCGAGCGTGACGAAGGCAGCGGTCAGTCCTTCGATCGTGATGATCAGGCCTGCTACCGCCAGGTCTGCTAGTCCCACGACCGCAGCCCACAGCCCCATCGCGAACTCCTGAAGAATCGTCATGAGCGTCGCCTCTTCCGTGGCGACAGCTAGTGCCTCCTGCGAGAACACCAGGGCTAGAGTCTCCCAGATCGCCCAGTCTACAATAGCGTTGTAGATACCCATCGTCACAACATAAGCAGCCAGAGCCGCGTCAGCCACCCATTCGGCAGCAGCCAATCCTCTCGTGACGGCGAGGCGGACTACACCCGCTGCGGCGAGAGCGTACTCGTAACCTTTGGCCAAGAGCAACAGCCCAATGTAGATGCCCATGAAGAAGCTGACGACCTGGAGCGCGTAACCGATGCCGTACTTCGCACCGGGGACACCGAGCACCTTCTCGAGCAACCACAATGGCGTGAGCGCGATCCAGATGGCGGTCGCCAGTGCGGTGAAGTCTTCCTTGATGCCCTCGAGAATACCGCGCAGTGACTCAAGCAGATCCCAGACGATGTGGGTCCTCGGAGACAGACCGGTGTCTACTGCCTTGAAGAAGTCCGTCATCGTCACCGGCTTGCCGCTGTACAGATGCGAGAAAAGAGATTTGTCTGTCGTGGTGAGGAACTTCTGCACCCATCCGAACATGCCTGCGCCGCTGCTTGCGCTCGCCTGGCTGAGCAGGTCCTTGAAGGTTGTGAACGCACCGTGCAGCGTCATCGTGGCCTGCCGGAACGCCGCCATCCTGTAGCCAGGGTGCGTCTCGATGAACTTGTTGATGCCGTCAAGCACCTGCTGCACAGGAACGTTGAGAGATCCGATACGGTGAATCTCGTCGCCGGTAATGTGCAGCAGGTTGTTGAGCACCGGCAGCATCGGGATGCCGTCACGGGACAACTGGTTGACAGCGTAGCCTGTGAGCCTGCCCGAGTAGGCCATGTGCTGGAGCGCGATCGACGCGCGCTGTAGGTTAGCAGGCGTCGCCTTGCCGGCAGCTGACAGAGCGTCAAGCAAGGACTGCAGCGTCTTGTTGGCGGTCGCTACCGGGTCGGTGACACCTGGTGCGTACTTGAGGCCGAAGTACAGCGAGCGGAACGCGGTGGTGACATCCTTGTACTGGAACGGTGAGAACGCAGTGACCTGGAACAGATGCTGTAGCTCCTTGTTCAGAGCTCCTGTGTTCTTGAACACCGGGGCCATAGCCACACTTGCCTGCTGCATGGCGCTCTGGTAGTTCCATCCCAGCTTGACCACGGCAGCGCCGGCAGCTACCAGTGCCAGTGTTCCGGCGTACACCATGCGACGCCCGGTGAACGTCGCCTGGTTGAAGATCTCTTCCTTGCGAGCAGCGGTGACAGCCTTGTCTCCGGCTAGCGCTGTCTGGATGCCTAGCTCTCTGAAAGCAGCCGTCTCAGCCTCTACACCCGCGACCACCTCACGCCAGCCCGTGAGGATGGTCTCGAGGATGACTGGATCAACAGGCGGCATTACTTCCCACCAAACATCTTGTTGAGGATCTTACCGATCTCGTTTGCGTGTAGAATGGCGCGCTCTTGATCCAGCTTCCGCTGCAGTTCTCGGGCAGCGATAGCGATCCGCTGCATGAGCTCGCGCTTGAGAGGATCCCTGGTCTTGAGAAAGGCCATGGGATCCATCCCGAACACAGCGATGTATGCAGCGGTTTCAATCTCAGCACGCCCTACAGGTTTCCCCCTTGGTCCAGGAACTCGGCGGTTGCGTCGATGGTAGTGTCACCCATCCACCGGCCCAGGATCAGGGTGTGTTGCTGAACAGCGATCATGTTGTTCCCGAACAGCGCCATCACGCAGGAGCGTGCCGGATTGTTCGGGTCGATCTTGTCGTCGAACTTGAGTGCTCGGGCAAGCTCGACGTCATAGTTGTACAGTGGCAGTTCGATCTTGTCACCGTTGTTGCCCTGCTGCGCGTAGAATCCCAGACACGCGGCGATCATCGTGTCGATCGATGCGTACAGGATGCGCTCATACTGCTGGCTCTTGCGGAACTCACGCTGCACCTTACGGCCGATGCTTGCCATCTCCTCACCGCCGAGCAGCCTGTACTTCACGTACATCGTGACTCCGCTGTCCCGACCGTAGCCGGGGATTGGGATGAACGTCTCCCTTTCAGTAGCAAGCTCATCCCTCTCCTGTGCGAGCATGTCGAGCAGGCTGCTCGTCTCTTCAGACGGCAGCCCGCTCGCAGCATACTCCGAGGTCTCACCCAGGTTGGGCTGATCCTCGAGATGTTCTTCGGACATGCGCTCCCTCCTTGAGGATCCCGCTATGAGACCGTCGGGAACCCTGTGATGGTGAACTCCAGTTCGACCAGAGCCGCTGTGGACTGCTCCGAGTCGAGCGGTGGCGGAGTGACCTTCTTCAAGATGCCGCGATACGCGATCGGCTTCCCGAACACGTTGCCGTTGATGTCCAACGGCTGACGGCTGATCGTCGCCTGGGACTTGCCCGCAGCGTTGATCCACTCCTGGATGTGCAAGTGATCGCGCTCGAGACGATACAGCCTCGAGAGCACCACATTGGCGGTTGTCCGCCGACCACCGAGCGACACGGGATCTGCCATGCCGCCGGGGTAGTAGTTGGTCGCATCTGAGTCGACCTCGCCACCGGTCCACTTGTCCCAGACACCGTAGAACTGCATCTTGCCTGTTGCGCGGTTCTCGATGCTGCAAGTGATCCGGTGGGTATCTTGACGAGTGGGTCCTCCGGCCATGCTAGCTCACCGCCTGGGTGATCGGGGTGTTCACGATGAGGATCGTGACCAACTCCGCGAACGGTGACGGGCGCACAGCCACGACCGCGCGGAGTTGGTTGTCCGCGACCGTAGCTGGCGTGTTGACGCTTGGGCCGGTATCGACATTGAATGCCTCCTCCGGCGTGCCACCGTAGATCTGACCAGACGACCAGTCTGCCTGGCACAGCGCCGCGAGCGCGGCACCGTAGTCAGAGAACACGCTGCCGGCACCATCGATGGGCACGAACATGAACGTCTCGCCGACTGCCTGACAACGGGCACCCAGGCCCATCAGGTAGCGACCATTGCTGAAGTCCACCCATGACGGATTGCCGACCGGGTTCGCGAGTGAACGGTAGCCGTAGTTCCTGTAGCCACCGAGCATTCCTCGGATGACGTTGACCCCGGACCCGTTGAGCGTCTGCCTCGACAGATCCGACCAGGGCACCTGTGACAGCCCGATGGCCGAGTTGAGAACACCGGCCTCACCAGCAGCCGGGTAGTCCGGGTTGTGCAGCACGTCGTTGCGGGCGATGAGCCCCGCGATGGCGCAGGATGGCGGCACGATCCGCGTTGTGCCGGCAGTCGCACCAGGCACAATGATCCACGGAGCGAACGACGCCGCGTACTGCCCATAGCCGCTGGCGGCGGCTGCGGCAGCGCCGGACTGCAGCGTTGCCTGTGTTGCGGTGTCCACCAGATCGATCAGCGCGACCCGGTTGTTGGCAGCCGCATGCGATGCCAGCTGCTGTGTCCCAGCCGTTGTCGTCCTGCCCGGAGCGAGCACCTGGCCGGGTCCGAGCGCAGGGACGAACGTGTTGAGCGCGTTCAGCCACTGAGCATCCGTGACGTTGCCACGGTCGTCGTTGCCGCCGGTGAGCGCGACGGCTGCGACCAGTGCTGGCGGGTTGGTGCTGCTGCCAAGCGCCACGGTGAGGTACTGGCTGTAGGAGTTGACCCACGCGACAGCGTCGGCCTGTGTGACCAGGTCGTACGATGTCTCGAGGATGTTGTTGCTGGCATCGGTGACCTGGATTGCATACCCGGTCACCTGCCCCGCGATGATCCCGACCTTGATGTTGTTGCCCCATGCTCCTGGGGAGTCGGCCGAGAGAACCAGACTGGGCGCTGCACCCGCATCGTTGTACGTATGCGCGGCAGACGTCGCTGCTGGTCCGACGACACGACCGATGTACGCGGCATTCCCTCCCTCGCGGAAGAAGATGTCCACGGCATCCCACAGGATGCTGTAGGTCACGCGCCCACCGCAGAGCGATGTGAACTGATCCAGGCTCTGCACCAACGTCGCGGCGTTGGTTGCTCCCTTGTCACACATGCCGGCGATGAACGCGACGCCTGTGTCGGTCGGAATGGAGCGAGGCGGAACTGACGTCTGAACGGCGACGACTACGCCAGGACGCGTCATTCCTTAGCTCCTTCCTTCTTCGTTGATGGCTCTGCTTCTGCTTGCTGCACCTCTGTCCCAGAGATGGAATCCTCGTAGTCCTGCAGGTTCACGATGATCCCCTCGTTGAGCAGAGTCATGTTGTGCTCGTCGGTAGCCTGCTCCGGTGTGAGTTGGAAGATCTCGCCGATGCCCACCATGCGGCCGTCTCCAAGACTCACCACGTGCAGGTCGAGATTCCTGTAGTCCTCGGGTTGCCCTGAGGACTTCGTTTCCGCTTTTGGTGTTGGCGGCATTAGTCCTCCATGATCTCGACTGTTGCGATTACTTCCTCGGCCAACGGCCACTCGCTGCCCGGCTGATCAGGCAGCGGATCGGTGGTCTTCGGTCCACCGAACCTGTTGACGACCCCAGCGACTTCGATCTCGAACACAACCTGACCGGCGCTAATCGTCTGGTCGTCCGTAAATGAGAAATGTGGATCGTAGCTTTCGTCCAGCCACCAGCTGCCATCCGCGAATCCACCGAGAGATTGCTGCTGTAGCATGATCGTGCGGCAGATGGCGGTGTAGATGCGACAGATCTTCATCGTGTCCTTGCGATCCTTCGCGGTACAGAACACGCCCACGCCGACGTTGAAGAATGCCCGGAAGGAACCGTCACCCTCCTGCATCGGTGCGTGGCGATTACTCAGCCCTGGGCTCACGCACACAATGCTGGGTAGCTGATCGGCTGCTTCCTTGTCCAGCTGGTTGACCTTTAGGTACGCGCGAGGCATCGGGTGTACCGGCACGGTCTGATTGTTGGGGATCAGACCGGCCTGTAGCTCGTACTCCACGAGGTAGGTGTAGAACCATTTCTCGAGGGTGTCAAGAACAGCCTGTTCGAGATCATCGGCAACAGCTATGGCATCAAAGATGCTCATGGCGTCCTGTTCCATGCCGCAACGAGATACTCACTACAGACCTGAGCCATCTCCCGGCGGTCCCTCATCGTGAACTTGATGAATGGACGGTGCGCCTGCTGCGTTGCTGCGTAAGGCAGATCCGACTCGATCTCTACGGAATGCGGCCCAACACGAAGACGCTGGTGATCAGCGCCGGGGATCGTGAATGCCTCGTACAGACGATGGCGCGCAAACCCGATGCGAGGATCCCAGCCCATGCGCTCTTTGCGCAGAAGCCACTCGGTCGTGAGCGCTGCCCAGGAGCCACCACCACGACGCCCACCGCTCAGGAAGGTTGCCTTGATGGCTCCCATCATGATCAGCATAACCTCTTCCATCGCTGGCTGCATATCCGTAGCAGCCTCAGCGAGATGCTCATACCGCGCTATGGCGGCATCGAGGTTATGTGTTCTGATCCAGAGCCGCATTACATCTTCTTGGTCAACCAGTCGGGATACGGATCGGGGAAGCCTCCGAACGATGCACCAAGACCGGGACCAGCCGCAACCGGACCCATCTCACCGCCGTCAATGACGGTGATCAGCTGCTTGCTGAGAAGTGGTACCTCTGTCTCGTAATCCTTCTCCAGCTGCGGGTAGATGCTGCGCCCAGTGTTGACCTGCTCACTGTAGTACGCAAGCTCGATCTGCATCGCTGCCCTCACGGCGATGAGGTTGCCCACGTCGTCATACATGCTGTCGGGGATATTGTCCCCGAGCACCTTCGCCACGTCAAGTGCAGCCTGCCCGATGATGGCGGCGCAGTCGGTGGCGGTGGGCACTGTGTCGGTGGTGAACGTTCCCAGCTGATTGCCATGCGAGTCTCTCGTACGCGAGAGGATCTTGAGCGCCACGTCGCGCACGGACGGCAACCACGGCTCTTCGGCCTGTGGGATGTTCTGAATGGGGTCGGAGATGACAACGTTGCTGTTGACATCCAGGAAGGTGATCCTGTACCAACCACCTTCATCGATCGTTGCCGTGTCCGTGGTGAAGCTGCGCGGTGACGGGTCTGACGGATCGAGATCAACTGGGTGAAGGTCTTGAGTGTCAATGAGCGTCCACGGACCGGTGTCCGCAGTTGACTCCTCGATGTTGATCTTGATCCAGGGAATGCCGTCAAAGCGTGGAGTCGGCAGGTAATCTGAGAATGTGACAACGCTCATTCAACCCTCCCTGTAACGGTCGTCTCAACGTCTCCTGCCAACCCTCTCACAGTGCCTTTCTTCAGGACTATGAAATCACGGCTCTGGACATCTCCCCTCGAACCCAGTCGGACTAGACTGCCGTCTAGCCCGCGCGTGATCTTACCTGATTTCAGCGCACCGAGTATGGTCGGCGGATAATGCGCACCCTGCTCGGAAATCGTTCCGGCATCGCTGTCAAAGACTTGAGACCACAGCGCGGCGAAATCAAGTCCGACAAAGACCTCCGAAACTGTGAATCCAAAGCCGTTTGTCTCGGTCGCAATCCCACTGTCAAGTACCGTCAGAAGTACCTGAACAATACCGTTGTCAATCCCTGTTGCAGCATCGGCTGCAAAGTACATTGAAGTCGGGATCTGAGACTGGTCTGCACCGCTGCCGACATCAGCGCTGATGAGCAGAGCCTTGAGGACTGGCACCTCAGCGGTAGACCCGGCATCCGTGGCCGTGATCAGACCGATGATCGTGCTGGCCGTCTCTGTGCCGGTGCCGGTGTCTGTGTCGGTTTTGAAGTTTTGCGTCTGTAGCGTTCCGGTATCAGCACCAGCGCCGGCATCCGCAACAGGGATCTGCGCGGTGAGAGTGACGACGTCTGTACCTGTACCCGAGTCTGTCGCATACGTTTGGTCGCCAGCAGACTCGGTGATCCCCGCATTCGTGTCGCTCGCAGAGATCTGGCTGACGAGAGTTGTGCTCTCTACGAGCGTAGCGGAGTCAGCCGCAGGAATCAGAGCCTTGCCTACGCTGGCAACTTCAGAAAGACCCAGCCCGGTATCTACGCCACTGACGGTAGCGCCAGCCTGCAGAACTTGAGTGTCAGATCCGATACCGGCATCAGCAGAGGTGAGCGGATAGACATATGCAGCTGTCTCTGTGGTCGTGCCATTCGTGTCCGCGCTCGAGACCTTGACGACAACGGTGGCGGTATCTGTACCAGTAGCTACATCCGCAGATGCAGCACCAGGGTAGACCAGTTGCGTTGCCTCGGTGACCGTCCCATTGCCATCAAAGGCCGCAACCGGGATCGTGACTGCTACAGACTCGACCAGGTTGGGCAGAGGTATTGAGCTCTGCGGGATAGCGTTGTATGTAGAGTAGCGTATGGGTATGGCGTTATAACTTGAGACCGATGCGTTGAGCAGGTTGTAGCTGCTGACCTTGTCCGGCTCATAGACAACGATCTGAGTGTTGCCGAGAACGTAGCTCGCACTCTCTGTGGTCGCACCATTCCCGTCCGTGTCCCCGGTGTGTGATGCGAACTGTGCCGATTCTGTTGCTGCAGCATTCGTATCCGTGCCCGGTACCTTGGCAACAACGGACGCTGACTCAGAGATCGCACCCGCATCAGCTACGGTTGCCAGTACGATCTTGGTGATAGACGCTGACTCGGTAATCGCTCCATCGGTATCAGCACCAGAGATCGGCGTCGGTGTCTGTACTGTAGCAGACTCGGTAGTCGTCCCATTGACGTCTGTATCAGAGATCGGCGTCGGAGCATACAGGGTGATAGACGGTGTAAACAGCGCTGTTGCCGGTGTTGTGATTGCACCGCCGGTAGTGTTCGGATACTCAGTCGTACTACCGTAACCAACCGACCAGTTGTACGAGGTGGCCATGCCCTGTGTCCCGTGCATCCAGAGCTCGCAGACGAGTACGTCACCATCCAGGATTGCAAGCGCAGATGTGTTCTGGAATCCAGAGATGTTCCAGGTTTCACTGGTGCCCACGCCAACAGATCCTCCGGCAGTCACCGTGTCTAGTAGCTTGCCGACAATGGCACCCGTGCTCGGACGCCAGATGTACACGACCGGATAGCTAGGGAAGACACCCGACGCATTGCTGTTGGAGACGAGGAAGCCTCCGGCAATGCCGGTGAGGCCAGTCCCAGCCGGGATCGTCTGCGCCGCAAGCGGTGGCGAGATGAACCTACGGAACCAGATGTTCTGCGTAGCGGTCTGTGCGAGCGATGCTCCGGCAACAAGTGTCTGCGCGCCTGTACCCTTGGTGCCGTCCATCGTCCGGTTGGTGCTCGCGCCGGACACCGTGACACCCGGTGATGTCGCTGACTGAGAGGTCGCCCCAGGATACGTGCCCGATCCTGAGAAAGTAGCATCGTGCAGATACCACTCGGTCAGCGCGACCATTTACCTACTCGCGAGCGGTATGATCTGTAGTGGGCAGCAACCGTTGAAACCAGGAGCCACGGGTGTATCTAGGTGTGACTCCGTGATGATACCATCATCTACCAGCTGCTGAAGATGATCAGGATCGTCGATCTCCGTGCCGTCCGCCAGGACTGCCCCGACCATGCAGTGCCCCTGGCGGGCGCACGTTCCCAGAACCTCCCACCGCAAACCATCGGTGCGCCAGTAGCGGACATAGTCCTTCTTCTGTTGCTCGATGAAGACGTCGGGGTCAGCGGTGGGCTTCAGTTGCGGCATGGCTACCTGATGGGCGGAGGCATCATCGTCGGGGCCATGAACGTACCGGGCGCAGGCGGTGCGGGCGGAGTGCCTGCCTGCGCAGTGACCATCTGCCTGTTGGCGGTGATCGTCACGAAGTCGGTGGCCTCGTCACCACCGAGAGCCTTGAGGATCGCTTCTGCCGCCTCGGTGGCAGACATGCTCGGCTCCTCGTCAATTCCCAGCAGGACCTGAACTGACACTTGCATGTTCCCTCCTGTTGTTGGTAGACTGCTGCATGCGCGTGATCAGGTCGGCCTCGAAGTTGTCTGCGAATGTATGCAGACCTGCGATCCCGAACACCGCAATCGGCTGCTCCGGCGTGAGTTCGCTGACGACGTTGCCTTCATCGTCCACTTCCTGCACAACCGGCACAACCATGAACTTGTACGTGCGAAACTCACTCACTTCGCTCCCTCCTCACCGGGGTCATTGATCAAGCGATATCCTCCATCAACTTTCTCGGTGGCACCGTCATCGACGCCACCCGTAACCTCGATGAAGAGATGCTCGCGCTCCAACAGCCCTTCGTTGTATAGCTCTGTAAGCACCTCCGCTACATCCTCAGCGTTGATCAAGCCTGCTGCCACGAAGGCGCTGGCGTTCGGGAAGATGTAGTAGAAGGGTGACTGACCCCTCAGAACTTCCAAGACCATTTTTCTCAGGATGGGATCGCTCACGTCTTGATGATCTTGTTCGCGGTGACGTAGCTCGGTGAGTCTGTGCCTCCGACCGCTACACCAATCGTACCAGCGATGGCAGGACTCGATGAGTTGTTACCGACTCCTCCGTTGATCGCAAGTGCACCTTGTGTGACGTCGTAGACAGCGATCCCGGTTCCATTGTTATTGATCATGCCCACCGGGCTCACGCTGTACGAGCCGGATGCTGAGGTCGAGTATCCCATGCTGTAACCGCCACCAGCCGTCGAGTACTGCCAGGACTGGACGGAATGTCCGTGTCCTGGGTCGCTGACGTTGTGGTAGTGGTTCGGTAGCGTAAGGCTGTGCGCATGCGCGTGAGTCGGCAGCGTGAGTCCGTTCGTGTGGCTATGCTTCGGAGTCCTATTCGCCAAAGCAGCACCATCATTCAGACCGAGGGCATTCACGCTGGCATGTCCACCAGATGCCATCCCGACGATCACGCGCCCACGCAGGTCGGGGAGGTTGAATGTCGTCGAGCCGTCACCTGCTCCATAGGCAGTTCCTAGGATCGCATACAGCGCTGAGTACGTCGTGCGCGAGATCGCGCTCCCGTCACACAGCAGGAACCCTGTTGGCGCTGTTGCTCCGAACCAGTCAGCGCCGGCACCAGTCGGGACACCGCCGACCTGTGCCCAGGGATTCCAGGTGCTACTGTAGAGGTACCGCGTCCAGACTTCATTGGAGTAGAGGCCATAGGCTATTTGCTTACCGTAGCCGTTGCTACCCCACATGATGACCTGGTACAACCACTGGCTCGTGGAACTCGGCGGCTGATTCGCGATACTGTTTGCATAATACCAACCGCTCGTCTGAGAATTGTTCATGTCAGACGGCTCGTACGCAGCATATTGCTTCAGCTGTGGTGGCAGACTCGCATTTGTGATGCCACCGCTAGCCTGAAACTGCCCATCAGTTATCAGCAAGCCAGCGCCACCGCGATACAGATTGGTGTCCTGCGCGCTGCCGCCACCTGCGCTCCAAACCATTCGACCATCGGCACCCATGATCCACACATTGGTAGTGTCTGAGGCTCTCTTCATCGCGAAGTAGTAGCCATCGCTGGCCATGTTCTGTACCATGATGGCCGAGTAGCCACCTGTACGCGACTCGTTGATGAAGACACGCTGTGTCGTCCAAAGTTCGCCGGAAGTTATAAGACAGTTCGGCGCTCTACGGGCAAGGGTTGTGTCCGGAGCAGTTGATCCTCCGGTTCCCCACTGAATCGTACCGTCATACATCACGGCCCACCGTGGCTGCGAATCTCCCAACACCCGATAGTAGAACGGCTGGTAGGCACCACCAGAAGTTGGAACCTCAGCGTGGAAGGCAAACGAGCCGTCACCACTCGCAATGATCCTGGCATTTGTCTGCAAGATCTGGGCCGCATAACGATACAGAGACGTGTCATAGGTAAAGCCGATACCGCAGAACTGGTGACCGTTGAAGTCGTAACCAACCCCAACAACGGGAGCCGTCCCGTTGTCATTGAAGATGCCATAAGTGAGCGCACGAAGAACTCCAGCTTCAAACGTACCATCTGTTTGGAGAGAACCCGCCGCCGCGCGATACAATTTTGTGTCCTGCGCTGCGTTACCCGGTCCCCACTGCGTGTAACCGTTCACATCAACCCCGAAGCGGGCATAAGATTCGCCAGACACTTGCGAAGTAACCACGGCCCCGGTGACGCTCGCGGGTGCATACACAAACCCTGTCCCACCGCGAGAGGCAAAGCCGCCGTCGGTCGCCAGGTAGTTTGCAGCGATGCGATAGAGGTTGGTATCCGAAGCTACAGCACCAGTACCCCAGTTCATGTCGCCGTTGATCCCCATGTGGAACTTAGGTTGTGAAGCTGCAGCTACGTCATAGATGTAGAATGGCCAAACGGTATTGTCAGCAGTGATTCCTAACGCTGTCGGTTGACCACCCTTGCCAACCTGCAGCGTCTTGGTAGCAACTCGACCGAAAAATGTGTCCCAGGTGTTACCAGCCCCACCTTGAGCAGCATCGGAGAACTCAATACCATTCGACCCAAACCTGAAGTAGTCGTGGTTATTGGCGATGGCGTAGATACGCAAATACCCGGGAGCAGCGTCAGCATCCTGTGAGTAGAGTCCCCAGCCCTTTGTCTTCGCCGGGTTGTTGAAGAACTCTATCCCTGCGCCACCGTTCTGAGTCGAGTCCCAGCGCAGAGAAAGGTAGGGCCAGGCACCCTCATCGGTGAGCAGAATGTCGGAGGCAGTACCGTCGTAAGCGTAGACACGCACATCGGCGTCCATCCGCAGCGTATTGCCGGACGGATCCCTGTATATGGGGATGTCAGCCCAACCAAACTTCTGTGTGTTGCTGAGAATGAGATCGCCGGAAGCGTTGAGCCGCACGTAACCGTTCGGTACGTTCGGCAGTGGGATGGAGCTATCGACCTTGGTCGCCAGAGCCTGCATGTCCGTGGCGACATTGGGAGCATCCGTCCCGACGGGATACGGGATCGCGTAGTTAGGAGTCGATCCTGGCACCATTCCTCCTAGAAGCGTTGCGAGGGACCCCTTGCGGCGAAGGGATCCCCCACAACCTCACGAGAACGTGACCTGTGCCGTCAGCGTCCATGTCCCCGATGACTTGGTGCCTAGCGCGGCGACCTTGCGTTGCAGGTTCGTCGTGCCGTTCAGGAACCCTGCCCCAGAAGCGGTGGTGGCGCCAGCCGCAATCGACCACTCCGCCCAGACGTAGTTCGCCTCTGTACCGGCGAAGTCTGACTGGAAGCTGACCGTCTGGTTCGAGCGTGACGGATATGTCGCGTTCATCGCCTTGTAGAAGCGGTTGGTCGCAGCCTGTAGTTCCGCCTGCGTTGCCGCCTCAGCGGTGTTGCTGTCGCCGACACCGGTGAAGGCATTGGCGTTCGACCACGGGTTGCCCGCCACCTGGTTCGAGAGAACGGTGGCGATCATGGTCATGTCCATCAGCCGCTGGATGCCCTCGTTGAGTAGGAGGTTGCCGTCGACCTCCTTGACAACCTCTGCCTCGCCGATCACCTGACGAAGCAGATGCGACCCGATGTCGATGCCCTTCGGCAGCCAGAGCTTGCGGCGAGCGAACTCGCACGCCTCCTCTGACCACTGCTCGCAGATCCAGTGAGTGGTTCCGTTGCGCATCACGTCTTGTCACCACCCGCACCGGCGTCCTGTGCCTGGATGTTCTGGATCGCTTCCGCGAAGACGGCGAGCTCCTGCGGCACTTCCTTGCCCTCCGACTCCAACTGCGTGACGAGTTGCTTGGCCTGTTGGGCAAGACCGTACACGGTGGGCTGCCCAGGATCGACAGCGCGGTGCGCGGGATGAAGCTCCGCGTCCGTGTCTTCGCTGATCGATCCCCAGTTGAGCAACTCGTCGATCATGTCGCTGGCCGACGTGAGCCCCTCGTGATCGGGCATTGCCTCTTCGGCCAACTCCACCGACTCCTCGAAGTCAGAGCGGGGGATCATTTGCCCTGGGACGTATGCCCTCCCGTTCCCATCCAGGAACGGGAGGTTCACATACGTCAGAGCCTTGTACTCGTCGGCCATCGTCTACCCTGAGGCAGCCGACATCTTGGCCTCGAGACGATCGACGACGCCCCGGCGCGGCTCGTTGTCCGTCGCCAGGTTCTCTGCGTCAAGGACCTTCTCGATGCTGTCGAGGTCGTCACCTGCCAGGGCCACCGTCTGCTCGACGTTGAGCTTGTGGTCCTTGATGTAGTCGGCCATCTCGTCGACCGACATCTCACCGGGGTTGCTCTCGCCATCGGCCGGCATGATCTGCCCCTGCGCCTGCAGACGCGGTGCGGTGTTGCCGCGATTGCGAAGAGAGAACACCTGATCGGCATCCGTCCCAGCGTAGGTGCCGGCACGGATCTCGTCGGCCTCCTCGTCTGTGTAGAATGCGTCCAGGTCCTCACCGCGCTTGACGTAGTCCTCGTTGGTGATGTCCACGTCGTCCCCGGCGATGTTGATGCGCTCGGTGAGCACGTCGGGACCGCTGGGATCGACAGGATTGGGCGTCACCTCGAACCATGTGAAGAGACGATGCTTGATGATCTTCTGCGTCATCGCTCCTCCTAGGTGAGTCCGGTTGCCTTCAGGACCGCGAACCCGTTGTTCGCGTACATCACAGGCCGGACGCTCGACTGGACCCACGTCTGCTGCTTGCCGTTCGGGTCGCGCCAGGTCTCCGTGCTGAGCGGTGCCTCGATCCGCATCTCGCCGACCTGACCCTCGGCCAGCGCGTATGCGCTGCCGGCAGTCATGCGGTTGGTGACGAACAGATCGATGTCGTACGAGTCGAGCAGGGCACCGAGCTTGTCGCCGTAGATGCCCTCGAGATTGAACATCTCTGTGGGGTTCATGATCCACAGGTTGTAGTCCATGTCCATCTCGTCCTGCTCCGCGATCAGATCCGCCTTGGCGAAGTCCCTCGCCGGAAACAGCGGCCAGTTGGATCCTGCGGCATACGTCGTGTTGACACTGCCCCAGCTGACGCCGGTGAACGTGCGCGAGTTTGCGGTGATGAACGCCTCCAGGATCTGGACGCCGCGCTGGTTGATCTTGCGCACGATCGTGTTGCTCAGCTGACGCATTGCCTTTGTGAACTCCGAGATCAGGTTGCGGTCTCGGGTTTCGTCGAGGAAGTAGAACTTGCCTCCCCACTTCTCGACGACCGCCGCTGCAGGAGCGCGACGGCTGAAGCTGACGACCGGGAACTCCGATCCCGGCTCCACCCGCTGAACGTCGCGGTCCATGTAGTAGTCCGGTGTCACCACCAGATCATAGACCACGGCTCCGCCGGTGACTCCGCCCGCTGACGTGAACACGCGGTCCACGAAGAACCGCTGCCTTGTCAGATCGAGCACCATCGGCGTCAGCACCCGCGTGGGGTTTTGAAGCGCGATGTCGATCGAGAACACGGTCCCCGTGATCGTCGGCGGTCCCAACGGATTCATCACGGCACCCGGATACGGCGCAGCAGCGACTGCGGGAGGACCCTCCCACCGAGCAGCAATGAACTGCTCGGCATCGCGGAAGCGCATCCGCTCGAACTCCGGATCCATGCGACCCTCGGCGACGAGCGTCGCCATGGTGTCGTCGCATACCATGACACGAGGGCCGTGGTCGATCTGGAGAACGGCAGGCTTCGTTGGCCTCATCCCTACCTCCCTTCTACGCCTTGACAGCCGGGTTGAAGGTGTAGAGCTCGACGACGACGTCGACGCCCGCAGCCCCGGCGGCACTGCGAGCCTTGCCCACAACCACCTTGCCGGATGCCGGCGCGGCGGTGATGACACGTCCCTGTGCGTCCGACTGCAGCAGGTCGCCGATGGCGACTGCCCCGCCGGACGTAATGGGCAGAACCGTTCCGTCACCGTCGATGATGACAGCCTTGCCGTTGATCGGAACGTCCCAGCTGATGACACCGCTGACCTCGCCACCGGCCACCGGAGCGACAGGGACGACCATGTTGCCACCGTCGTTGGCGGCCAGCGGGTCGGGTGCCAGAGCCGGACCTGAGCCCTGGTAGCCGGTCTTGGGACCGGCCAGGGTCTTGCCCGTCATGGCGTACCCAGCGTGCACCGTGACCTTCTGGGTGTACGCACCCTCGAAGTAGGTGATGCACTCGTTGTTCACGCCATCACCGCCTTGTGTAGTGCCCGTCGGCAGCGATGCGCGAACGCCGCATGCCACCCGCCGAAGCGGCGACCGCTGCGTCCTGCTCCTTCTGCGCACGGACCTCGGGGAACAGCTGAGCAGACCACTCGCTCACCTGATCCGCTGACAGAGCGTCTCCCTCCTCGCCATTGCCGCCAACCGCCGTTGCGCGAAGCTCGACCGGGATGAGACCGGGCTGCAGAGACGCAAGCGTCTCCTCACCCTTGGGATCGTGCTCCAGGTAGTTCAGCCAGTGATCCTTGCTGGCCGGAGCGATGCGACCGTCCTTCATCGCAGCGGTCACCAGTTCGTCACGCTTCTCCTTGCGGCGCTCCGCAATGAAGTCACGCGACTCGTTGGTGGCTGCGACAAGGCCGTCGTACTGCGCCTTGTCCACCAGGACTGTTCCCGGAGGAAGTGCGCTTGCCGCCACAGCGGCAGGAGCCACAGGCTCTGCCGGAGGAGCGACAGGCTCTCCGATCGGCTCGTCCGCCGGTGTCGGCTCGGCAGCAGGCGGTGTTGGCACCTGCGGCTCGATGATGCCGGCAGCGGCATTGAGCTCGCGGAGGGTCTCCTGGACCTGCGCGTCGGTTGCTTCCTCCGGCAGTCCCAGGCGATCGCGGATCAGCTTGGGATCCATCGAACCTCCTGTGTCGGGTTGCGGGATGCTCTCATCCCTTGTGTTCCAGCTGGCGGCCACTTCCCTGCCTACCGCCAGTGTCGCTGCAACGTACGAGGCAGCAGCCTTGTACGCCTCGACCGTCTCGGGGATGTAGTCGATGCGAACCGGCTGCGGATCGCCGAAGCTGACTGCTCCCTTGTCCGACGAGAAGGACAGCTTGTACAGCTGACCGGACTCGTCATCTTCCACAACGAGTTCGTTCGGGTCCATCAGCACAGCCTGAACCCACCACCAGTTCTTCTCTGGATTGGCTGGAACGTACTCGCCATAGAAAGCTCTGCGCACGTCGTCGAGATTCACCGACGCAGCAGTCTTGCCAAACAACCTCATTGGATCGCCTCCTTGCAAGAGCGCCGGGTCGATGGTAACTCCATCCGGTATCTCTTCGCCGTAGAACTGAGGAAGATCCTCAAGTACGGAGATGCCCGGCCACTGTACGCCGAGCAATGAGCAGGCAGAGATCACGAAACGCCACCGCTTGCCCATCTGACTTTCCAGTTGCTGTCCCTCAGGTGCGAAGGCAGGCACATTACTGTACCCCTCTACCGAGCGCGAGGGATAGGCTGCCGGCATGATGTCCGCCAGCCACTTGGGAACGCCGACATAGTCAGCGTACACCGTCGTGCCGTTATCCGACAGACGGAGATTGGTTGCAACGCCGAAACTCGGTGAGCCATCGAAGACCTGGGCATCGTTGAACCGAGGATCGATATGACCGATCTTCAGGCGCGGACGAGGAACGCTGCTGTCCTCGTTCGCCGCCATCACGGCATCACGCAGGTCCTCTGGGGTGAATGTCCTTGGCCCTGTGCTCAGCGGGTACTCCACTCCGGCGTGCAAGATCGGCACGTTTGCTACCGTGACAAGTGCTGGCGCAGACGATGCCATGACATCAGGCTTCTTTCCCAACCATCTGCGGAAGGAAGCTCTGATAGTCGCAGGGGAACCCGAGGAGGGAGCACCCGACGGGTCCCCTGCGGCCTGTGTCCGTTGCAGGGGTTGTGTCACACCCGCACCAGGAGGAACGGGTTGTGCAGACTCTGGCAACTCCCCTCGCGGTGGCACAACTTGCCCAGGGGCAAGCTCCTGCGGCTGCCGTGGTACACCAGGACCGACGATGATGTTCGGCCTCGGTGTGCTGCGGCTCGGCAGCTGGTACTTGTAACGGATGGCATTCTCCAGTTCCTCGTCCACGATGATCACGCCACGTTGAACTAGGGTGGCTAGCTGCTCCACGCCCAGGCTGTCTTCACTCGTGCGCTCCCACGTGATCTTCGGGACAAACTCCTCGTCCTCGCCGTAGTTCCAGTCGACAATGTCTTCGATGATGTGCTCGTTGGTGATGTCGCAGTACCACTGCGCGATGTGGCGCTGCGCGACGAGGAAGAAGTCTTCAAACGTCTCCCCCAGCGCGTAGCTGCCGACATGCGCCCCACCCTGGGCCAGATTGGCGAGCATCAGCATGAAACGACGAGCCATGCTTTCGTCGTATCGCTTGATCGTTGCGTCGATGTCGGAACCGGAACCCTTGGCGATGTGAAGCGAACTGCCATAGGGAACAGCGCCACCGGCGGTCTCGCCGATGCGGAACTGCTGCATCATCTGGCCCAGGTCCTCAATCTCGGTCATCGTTGCACCTTGAGGACCTACGGCATATGGTACACCGCCGGCACGCTCGTGGTTGATTGCCTCCACTCGCATCAGGCGGTCCTTCAGCACCCAATCCTTGAAGCAGTCGCGCATCATGCTGCGACCGTGCCAGTTCATCCCTTCCATCTGGAAGATGTAGCCGGTGAGCCGGTCAACCGGGATCGGCTCGGCGAATGAGGACAGCGGTGGGTTTGCTGACAGGAACGAGTTCCTACTCGCCCACTGCACCACATTCACGAGGCTGCCATCATCCTCGACGTTCATCTGCGCGATCGTACGAGGCATGATCGGGAACATCCTACGCAGACGCCACTTGCCATCCACCACCTCACCGTTCTGCTCGAAGAACATGTGACCGTAGATAACGGACAGCATGGACTGCAGGACAAAACGTGGATGACTGAACCTGCCCTTCAGCCGTCCTTGCGGCTTGTGATCCTCACCCATCACCGGCAGGTTGAGATCCTGGCTGATCTCTTCAACGAGCGACGCGCGAGAGCCATTCGGGTCAATCACGAACCGCAGCTGGCTGATCCCCCACATCACGGACGTTAGTAGGGCAGCCAGCTGCGAGTCCGTGCGCATCTGTTCCGCTGTCCAGACGCTGTTCGGCCAGAACCACTCTGGCACTGTCTCCTGTAGATCGATGAACATGTGCCACGGAGCCACGCCGCCTGTCTGCGGATTCAGGCCGACCCCGTAGTTGAACGGATCAGCGACGCCGATCAGGTTGACGGGAGGACGTGCGCCCTGCGTCGTCGTGATCCGTGGTCTACCGACAGGAGGCATCTGACTACCAGGTGTGAATCAGTTCGATGAGGAGGATGATCGCAATGGCAATGACCGCGATCTCTGTCAGGCCATACTCACGCTTCATGGTGTCGGCCACCTTTCCTTTGTATCCTCGATGTCATTCGGCGGCTCCGGCAGATCAGTCATCCTCGGGTACCGATCTCGCTTGTCTCCGTTGCCCACCTGGTACCCAATGAAGGCACCGAGCAGCCCGAAGATGCCGCTGAACGATGAGATGAGCACCTGCGTCTCATTCTCGGTAAGGGACGATGCCGTGTTTCCATGCTCGATCGCCGTCCACACGATCCCAGCCGTGAGGACGATGATTGAGATTGATACTCCGAGTGCCAACGCGAGAACGGAGTATGCTGCAAAGTTCCGTCCCTTCACTCTTTCACCCTGACGAAGACCGTAGCTTGACCGGAAACGTATCGGTCACGCCGCATGACCTCTCCGCCATTGGATTGATTGGAGGCGCTGGTGTTGCCCTCGATGCACTTGAACTGGTTGCTGTTCACCCACTTCTCGAAGATACCGATATGGTCATATTCCCCGTTGCGATCCCAGTCGAAGCAGACGAGATCGCCCGGCTGAGGATCGCTCGTGATGCTCAGACCCCGGTAGCCCATACGCGCGTCGTAGACGATATACGGTACATATGCGTAGTACTGACCTTTCACGAATGACTTGGTCGGAGCCTCACCGGTCTGATCGCACCAGGTACAGAACATCGCACACCATGGCCCGATCATGTTGTACCACTGGCTGTACTTCACCTGGTTGGAGTTTGCCGGCGACTCCTTGACCCCGATCTCCGCAACCGCTTTCTTCAGGCGAGCCTGCGCAGCCTGGGGTTTTACGGCTGGGGGTGGCTGCGCAGGCTCCTTCCCCTTGAACTGATCCCACGCGGCATTGATGAGCTCCACGGAACGGGCGTCCATGGCTGGCTCTCCGGCGTGAGGCAGTCCTTCGGGGATCCTGATGGAGCGCAGCGTGTTGAACGTCTTCTCGCCGACCCAACCCGTGTCGTCCATGTTCTGCTGGCGCTGGATCCCGGCGATGCCGGTGTCAACGACGTTGCCGCTCTTGCCGTGACTGAAGAGATTGCTGAAGTCCTGGTCGAATGGCTGCCACAGCCAACGACCGGCACGGCTGACCGTGCGCTTGTAGGCCTCGACGTCGGGGCCATCCACGCTGGGCTTCTTGCCCTGCTTGTTGGCATCGGGTGGGTACAGAGGACGCGGGAAGCCTCTGACCGCTACCATGGGCCCACCCGGATATCCCTTTGTCCACCAGTCGGCCATGACTATGCCCGAGGCACCTTCCTGGCCTTGCCAACCTTCCTGATCGGCTGAGCCTTGATGGGCTTCGGCACCTTCGCCATGGGCTGGTACGATCCCTTACCGCCCTTCGGTGATGCTAGTCCCATGATCCCTCCTCACATCTTCTTGTGCAACAGATCACCCGTGATCGTTGCGGTTGACGAGACAGCGTTCATGTCGAGAACGGTGACAGCGCTGACCGTGGACAGGATGGCTGCATCAGCGTGGTCAGGAGAAGGTAGGCCACGCTCACGCATGTCCTCTTTCGTTTCCACGAAGATTCGGCCAGCGCTGTCAACGCTCCATTTGACCGACCCTAGCTGGGCGGCCAAGGTCTCATCGGCCGGGTCCAGATCGATGAGACCAGCCTCCATGAGCTCGCGGAACGTCCACCAGACTTCTGAACGCCGATTCTTGAACTTGGCCGGATTGCTTGCTGCCTGGCTGCCCTGATGCGGGGCAACGTTGAGGCGCTGCTCTCTCAGCCGGTCGTACACGCCGGCACCTACCCCGATGATGTCAATCGTGGCTGGCGGCGTGTAGTTACCGTGTGACGTCATCCAGGTGCGGATCTTGCCCGCTGACGTCATGGTGTCGGTCTTGCTCCAGCGGTCGGTGAGTCGCACCACACCATCACGGTTGCGATAGATGACGGAATGGTCCACCCCGTAGCGCGCAATATCTACGCCATAGCGGCCCACGCCCAGACCGGGCAGGTCCTGGTTCCAACAGTACTGAATCAGCGCCGGAGAGATGAGGTACTCGTCGCTGACATCTGGGAACTCGCCATCCACCTTTGCCACCCACGTCGGTGAACCCTCGCCCCACTCCTGACGTGCGGTCTCCACCCAGATCTTGCTGACCAGGCTCTCCATCACCAGGTCGCCCATGTACTGCCCGCATACCGCGCAGTTGTGGTCGCCGGTGAAGTTGGGTGTATCCCAGACGCTGATCTGAATGACGTTCCAGCCCGAGCCAGGCTTACACACTTTGGCGAAGTGGCTGTTCGGGTCGTCTGGGTTACCCAGGGCAAGCACTCGCGCATTCTCGTTCGTCACCAGGGCGAGAACTGAGGTCCATAGCGACAGCGGAATGCCGCAGGCCTCGTCTAGCACTGCCAAGAAGTAACGCGAGTGAATGCCCTGGAACGTGTCCTCATCGTAGTCAGCAGGCTTTCGACCCATGGCGATCAGTTCCTCACTCTGATCAGCACGCTTGGTGCCCACATCACCCATATGCCACTGACAGTCGAGCGTGATCCGTCCCCTTAGATCACCCTCTCGATGACGACGACGTATCTCACGCCACAGGATCGCCTGAACCTGCGGCCATGACGGAGCCGTGGTAACGGCAAACGCAGAGCCGAGTTGGTGCACGTCCATGTACCACCCGATCACGCCGCTGCCCGTGAAGGACTTGCCTGGGCCATGGCACGACTTCACCGCAGTCATGCGGTTGTCCCTGACTGACTCCAGGATCTCAACCTGCTTGCTCCACAGATGGTGGCCCAGTTTGTCATGGAACCAACCAACAGGATCCGCTATCCACGGATCCTCGGGAGGGTACAGCCTGTCGATTGCCAGCGAGCCCACGCCGGCAGGCAACTTGGCTACGGGAGATAGATCTGAAGTAGCAGATCGTCTGGACAACCGCGCTCCTTGGCAGCGATCATTTGGTGGAGGTCTTCAGTCGTTTCAGCAAGAGGTAACGCCGTGCCGTACTGGACCCGAGCTTCGAGCAGCTGCCTGAGTCGCCACTGGGTGACGAGATCAATGACGTCGTCATGGGACTCAACCTGTTTCACTCCTACCAGCCTCCAGCGCGAGCCGCGCATGGCTCGCGTGCCCAGCGTCAGGCATGCCACCGTCGATGGCAATCAGATGCTTGCGCACGATCACGGGTGCTTTGGCCCGCTGCTCCGGCGTCAAATCCAGGTCACCGAGTATGCCCTGAATGAGCCGCGCCAGCAGGTCGGCGTAGGTCTCCGCCATCTTGACAGCGCGCTCTGCGATACCAAGGCTGATCGCTTGCGCAGAGTAGCGGGCCAAACTGTCTGCGCGCTTCTGCCGCTCACGGGCATACAGGTGGAACTGTCTACCCGCAATGGTGTCCTCCACCCAGTCCTTCTCCTGCAGGCCAGCCATCTGGTCGGACAGCCACTTGATCTCGCCAGCCGTGACCTTGATCATCCACATCAACGCGTCCATGGCGTTGATCTCCATCGGCGTGCCGAAGAACACCTTGGCCTCCTGCGTCAGCGCGTGCTTGGTATGGTTCGGCAGTTTGCCACCGTGGTACTTGCACGCTCCGATGCCCAGATGATTGGTGCCCCAGCCTGCGGCGAGGAGGCAGGTCCCACCCTCGCGCTTCTTGGCGCCACAGAACTGACCGCCCACAGCCTTGCGAGTCCTGTTCGTACCAAGGACTGGCTTCTTGCCCTTTGGCGGCTTCTGCGTCGCGCCGGGAAGCTTGAAGCCACCCTTTGAGGCAGCCTGGGTGGTGGCGCTGCGCCGACCTCGCTTCTTGCGCTCCTCAGGACTCACCAGCGCTCCGGCCAACGCGAGATGAACGTGATCGGCTCGCCATTGCGGCGAACTGAAAGCGGATCTACGGTTGTACCGGCATCAGCGCCGCTGTCCCACTCAAAGGACCCGTCATGACCATACGCATTTGGCTCTTGACCTGCTCCGAGTGCGATGGGCACCCAGGTCTGCGGAAGGCAGTCTGGGTAGGCATCGTTCCTCGGGAAGTTGGACGGCATGACTGGGTGGGTACGCTACCTGAACCTGCAGGAGCGTGGCGGATTTGGTCGCCTGCGCCGCGAGCACGCGCGCGCGCGAGCGTACGAGCGCGCGGGCGCAGGAGAGCGCGCGCATGCACGCGCGATCGGGAGGATCAGCGACCGTTGGTCCCGTGCTGCTTTATGTACCGGGCCACAAAGGTTGCGATATGGGCCCATGCCGAACGCTCATGCTCACGACCGCGCACCCAGATGCCAAACTCCTTCATTCGGTCGTTTGTGCAGTAGCCTTTGGCCTCACCAGCGGTCTGCAGGATCATGTCGGGCATATGAGTGGCAAACGCACCTCGCTTGTGCTTCGACCACTCATCCTTTGTGCCCATCCTGTAACCCTCGACTCCCCAGATGATCTGCGTACTGATCTCAGAGGACTCGCCGCCGTAGATCGTCCCAGGCTTGTAGATGAAGTCCTCCATCACAAACCAGACGTTCTCAGGCGGCAGCTGCTTCACGAACACGCACTCACGGTAGAAGCCTTGCCACAGCTTCACGATCTGCCGTATCTGGGAGCGTGCGTCTCCGTCGATGGTCGTGCTACCGTCGCACATCTTGGACTTCAGTGCCTCGGCTGCTCCCCCTTTGGCGTGCGGGTTGAACACACCCCAGGCAATGCCTGTGTGGCCGCCAGGGTCGCAGCCGAAGACACCGATGTTCATCTGCGCTTGCGCCTCCCACCGGTCTTGCGCCACTTCCGTGCGTTGAGCGCGAAGGTGGCTTTCTTGCGCATGGCCGGTGACTTGGACCTCTTCATCCGACGCAAGGTGCTGACGGGGATCTTCTTGCCCTTCTTCGTGCCGGTGGCACGCCGCAAGGATCCCTGTCTGCTCTTCTTGATCTTGATTGGCTTGCGCCGCCGAGCAGCCATGACCGTCAGCGGTAGATCTGTTCCAGTCCCTGAGCACGAGGAGTGTTGGCATCCTGACCCTGCTCCTGCATGGTCTCGGGCACCCACGCACCTCTTGTCGGGACCGGAGCGAACGCGACGCGGTTCAGCTGCGCAGCATTCACGCGAGGGACGGTTGAGCCGCCACTCGCCTTGCGGTAGCCACCAGAGCCGGTGAGCTTGAACATCAGCGGCCCCCTGGCTTTGTGGTATAGTGGCCCCAGCCGGTGCGGACCACCCTGACGTTACGAGACATGCCTGTCTCCTTCCACTAGTGTGCCGGAAGCCTAGCGGATCTTCTTGACCGGCGGTACACCCGTCGGCGGTGGGATCGGCGGTGGCTTGGGTGTCTTGCGGAACCGCTCTCTGATGAGCATCCATGCCAATGTGTAGAACCGCTTCTCGAATGGATGCGGTGGCTGACTGGTGTTAGGATGGGGCATCGTTTTCCTTCATGACCGTCTCGAGAGCATACGGCTCCTCACCCTCGACCTCCATGACGATCGCGTAGTCCTCGTCAGTCTCGAAGATGCGCAGCGTCATGTTGTGCGGCAGCTTGACCTCGAGACTTTCCACCATGTGGTACACGAGATCTGGTACACCTGCCGTTCGAGCGGAAGCCTCGGCAGCCGCATCTGCGGTGGCCAATGCAAGCTGCTGTGGGTCCACTGCTCGTGGGTCTACACCTGGTGGCAGGTTGTGGTAGTTGAGCTTGACCTTGAAGCTCATGCGTCTCCTCCCTGTCTTTCGTACTCGTGCTTCCAAAGAGTCTTGTAGCAATCCTTCAGCTTCGCATACTCGGCGACCGGTCCCAGCCAGATCTTGAACTCACCGGCCCAGTCGGCGAGCGGAAAGTGCCGTGGCGGCTTCTTGCGCATGACAGGACCATCGGGATACTGCTGCTTGTCAAACTCCGCGAACAGCCAGTACTCCGCGACGTGGCGCGGAATCGCGTTCACGTGTAGGCAGTTCTGGCACCACGCCACGCTCATCGGAGCCGCCGGCACTGCTGCTACGCCAACGTACACCGCACCCTTGCTCTCGCCGTGGCAGACGTCGCAGATGTTCGGTGGTGGCGGAGGCAAGGTACGGGTCATGGGCGACCCTTACCGTACTGCTCCTTCATGACCCAGCCGATGATGAACGTCGTGAGGATCAACTCAAACAGAGCCTCACCGCCGTCACCGCCGGCATGCTCGATGCGCGCAATCTGCATCGTGGTGGCCGCGAGCAGGCCAACGTAAAACGCTCGCATGCTTTCGTAGTCGAACCCGCGCTTCTCAAACCACCCACCGATGCCTTGCTCGTCATCGTGAATGCACTCGCGGGTCTCGAACAGCAGCCGCTCGATGTCCCTCAGCGTGATGGGCAGTGGCTCACCACTGTGTGACTCACTCATCGCAGCACCTCCGTCAGAAATCGGATGACCTCTGCCTCGATGCGCGGGTCGGCGTTTCCGGCAACGTTCAGGGTCCTGATCTGATGCTTCTCGATCCAGTTCCTTACGGAACTGGGCTGCACACGGATCCTGAAAACTGGATCAGTGGCTGGTGGATGTGGCTCGTACTCGTGAATGCGAATGTCGATGTACGGCTTCTTGTACATCAAGATGTACTTGAGCGTGCACTTCTCGCCCGGCGTCTTGAAAGATGTGGCAAGCCGGATCGTCCCATCGCTGTTCGCGACGTTGGCCTGTGTGCGCGGCGGATAGTCCTTGCTGCCGTGTTCTTCCACCTTGTACCGCTTCGCATACTCAGGCTTGCTGCCACTGCGCGTGCGGTATCCAGCTGGCATGTGCCCGCCGGTGGGAATGTTGAGAAGTCTCGCGGTCATGAGACCTGCCAGATCCGCTCCGTCTTGACCGCCGGAGATTACTTTGCTGACTGTTGCCATTGTGCCTTTCTGGTGGTAGTGTCGGTGAAGCTGAACCGGGCGAGATGCGAGATCTTCCTCGGGGACACTACCAGGACCCTTGGTTGATCCCGCACCCGCCCGGTGGCCTTGACGAAATCGGCGGATCCCGTTTCGGCGACTAGAAGTCTACCGGATTTTTCTGTGGGACGCTAGGCGGATTTTATGACGAGGATTTTCTGCTACTACCTGGGGTCGCGCCGGTGGGCGGCGAGTCTAAGGCGGTGGAGCCTCCCGATCGCGCATGCACGCGCTCGCGTTGCATTTGGTGGAATCGGAACTTTTCGTAGTGCCAAACCTTTGTTCGAGCGCGATCTCGCGTGCACGCGCGATCGAGAGGGTCGGCCGCAGTTAGCGATCTCGTTCTACGGGAATCGTTTGGTTTTTGTGTAGTGGAGCATAACTTTACTATTCGTAGAAATGTAGTGCCATGGGATCGTTTTACCATGGTCTTCAAACTCGTATCACTTCTAAAGCGTAAAATCAGCGATTTTTCGCCATGTTCTGAGTTTATTTCGGTCGACTTAGGATTAGAGTCTCTTTGCAGGGTGAAAACTCAGAGATTTCGGACTTTTTCTGACGAAATGTTCGTGAAATCTTTGTGTGTATGCTACTGATTTGACATATGGCATTTTTGGCATGCATTTTGGGTTCGTGGCACCCGCACTTTCGGATTCCCCATGAATTAGTATTTGACGAATTGGCTTGACATTACCACATGTCAGACCAATTGTCCGACTGGGGATTTGCGGACCTTTTCGCCCAGAAAGTCCGATTTACCAGGGAAAACTCAGAGCCACAATCTCTGGGATTTGGGGATTACAGGCCCGCGTTTATCACTTTGAGACTTTACGAAGTCCTTACTTCTTCTTTAGGACGTCCTTACTTCTGGGGCGTACCCTTCTAGTAGTAGGAAGTTAGCTAGTAGCTACCTACTAGGCGGATCCTAGGTTTAGGCAAGGTCCTTTGGCCTTCCGACCGTTCCTAGGGCCATCGCGCCGGGGCTACGGGGGAGATCCGTAGCGCGCGGGGGAGCCGGGCGTATCCGAGCTACCGGGCTAAGCTAGCCGGTCGGGTAAGGCCACCTCCCAGAGTCCAAGCCTTTAGCGGGCGAGGTCGCAGGTAGCGGGTAGCGACCGGGGCGAACGCGCAAGAAGAGATAACCTCCCTCCCTACGGTTAGCGGCGGCGGCCTGAGAAATCGGGCCGCGCGCCGGTGATCGCAGAACGCGTCACCATGACGCTACCTTAGGAGGTAAGCAAAATGACGGTTGAGACCACGATCAACGGTGGCACCATCGAGCTGAAGCTCGGTTCGAAGGTCAACAAGATCCAGGCCGACGAGGCCACTGAGATCATCGTCGCGCTGCTCGCGGCTCGCAAGGAGGCCTATGGCAACCTGCGGACGGTCCGCGAGGCGGCGGCGGCGGAGGCCAAGCTGGAGCGCGACGCTGCCAAGCTGGCCAAGCTGCAGGAGCGGAAGGCGGCGCTGGAAGCGCAGCTGGCCGCCCTGGCAGCGTAGGGGCAAGCGCGGGACGTAGCGGGTAGGGGCAGGTCGCCAGATCTGCCCTATCCCGGTGCACCTCGCACCAAGGTAACCACCAGGGAGGTAAGATCAATGGGACGTGTAAGCCGCAAGGTGAACGCGCAACAGATCCAGGCAGGTCGCGTACGCAAGCCCAGAACGCAGAATGGGAAAGCGTACGAAGCCCACCAGCCGAACAACGGTAAGCGCAGCAGGTCGGCTTTCAAGAAGCCCACCGGCGCTGATCAGATCAAGGCGATCCAGGAGATCCTGAAACTGAGGGATCGTAACGTTGAGATCATCGCCGCGATCAACAGCCTGCGCGCCGAGTACGAGAAGAACGAGCGCAGGACCGCAAGGCTCGCCAGCAGGTACCCCATCAAGCTGGAAGCAACCGAAGAGTGACATAGTGGGAGGGTCAGGGTAACACCTGACCTATCCCAGTGTGCCATACGGTACGCTGTAACCAGGGAGGTCAGTGTGAACCCCAGTACGCAGTTCATCTGGGCGTGGATCCTGACGGTGGGCCCGATCGTAGGCTGCATCTGCCTATGGGTCTACATGCAGCGCAGGTGACATAGCGGGAGCTTACCCCAAACGGGTAAGCTTCTCGGTGTGCCATAAAGGCGCATCTAACCAGGGAGGTAAGAATGGCAAAACCCACGTTCGAGGAACTCTGCCAAGAGTTGCTCGACCAGGGCGTGCCCGTAACCGCGACTGAGTTCGCAAAGCGCGGGTGGCCCTACGTGAACCCAGCCTGTAACCGTCGGTACCACATTGACGGCAGGCCGCCATGTCCGGTGCCCGGTAGCGGGACCACGTGGACGTCTGGCAGAATAACCGCCAAGCGTCGCGACTTCCTGCTGACACACGGCTTCATGCAGGTCAACGTGCCATACGACTACAAGTCGTTCGTTGATCCGCCTGATGCCGAACCTCGCACCGGCTATCGCACGGTGTACCTCAAGGTGAAGCGATGACACGCAAGCACGTGGAATCAATTCACGTACCACTTGACACCGCCGACGACTACGTGTACGTCTTCCGATCTGACGGTGAGATGTTCATGACCGTCACGATCCGGTTCGACGAAACACGTCCGGACGTGCAGTGCACCGTCAGCACCTGCCCGCTTGACGGCTCGGCAGGTAAGGACTTCGACTTCGAAGTCAACGTCGTCTAGCAGCAGCGATGTTGCGAATCTGCCCTACCGGGGCAGGTTCGGAGCATACGCTCCAGCAAGCAAACCAGGGAGGTAAGAATGGTCACAGTCATCAGGACCGATTCAGGGAACTACAACCTGTTCGGTACCGAGGACGGTGCGTTCATCCTGCAGGGCAACCTGACGCTGGCACAGCTGAAGGAGCTCAAGAAGGAGGTCGACTCTGCCATCAAGACGTCGAGCCTGCCGAAGTGGATGGACGACAACACCAAGCACAGCCGCAAGGCATGAGCACCGTTCACGTGCGTGGGCTGCGCGGTAAGTACAGCCCCATGAACACGATCACGGAAGAGCACAAGGACTTCCTGATCGCATGCGTGAACGAGGCCAAGTTCACAGCGGACTTCGAGGTCACGATCAGGTACAGCGTGTACATCGGTCCGAACTGTGCTGCCGAGCGTGACGGCATCACGGTGACACAGGACGGTCGCATCTACGCGATCGTGTTCCCTGACGGTCATCGCGAGTGACATAGCAGGAGCTTACCCGAGCAATCGGGTAGGCTTCCTGGTGTGCCAATCGGTTCACCAACAAATAACCAGGGAGGTTGATGTGGAGAAACACATCAAGATCGAGTTCAACTACGACAAGATCGTGCTCGATCTGAGTCCTCTGCCGAAGCTGAGCATCCCGCTCGAAGACGAGTGGGAGGCACTTCAGCAGGAGGAGGGTCGCCTGTATCGCAACACCGGCGCACCCACCTACGGCTGGACGGACGTGATCGAGCGCGAGGACAGCTGGTTCATCAAGGAACTCTGGGACCAGTGCGCGTCGTACATCGAGAACAGCGAGCCTGACTGGGCCACGCTGACTCGGCACGTCAAGTGTCAGATGATCGCACGCCGCGTCGCGCGCATCAACGCGATGATGGTGTACGGTCCCGAGTACCTGCTCATCTGATGCCGGCGTCGAAGGAGATCCAGCAGATCGTGGTGCTGATGAGGGCTCTGTCACCCACCAAGGGTTACGAGATCTTCGATCCGTACCACGGCAGGCCACTGAAGATCGTGAAGTACAGGTGGCAGGCACGACTGATCTGCTGGTTCATCAGATCGCTGGACTACTGGCCTCAAGACGAGGTCTAGCCTAGCGGGAGTCTACCGGAAGCGGTAGACTTCCCGGTGTGCTAGACACGCCACGTAAGACACTACCAAGCAAACCAGGGAGGAAATCGTGACTGAGAAACAGCACGAGGACATCCTGCGGAAAGTACGCGGTCTGATCGCCAAGGCGAACAGCACCGAGTACCCTGCCGAGAAGGAGTCGTTCCTTCGCGCGGCCGACAATCTGATGGAGAAGTATGCCATCGACCAGGCCATGCTGATGCTGAACGTCGACAAGAACGCTCGGTTGGTCGTCCGCAGGGACATCGACATCTCGTGGTGGTCGCAGTTGCGCGACGGCGTCCACATCGATGCGAGAAACAACATCGCGTGGCTGTGGGACGCGTGCGTGAACTTCTGCCGCTGCTACAGCACGTTCGCCACTTGGGACTACACCAAGAAGACGGCTGCTGTGTACGGCATGGAGAGCGACCTCTCGTACATGGACATGCTGTTCACCGATCTGCTCCTGCAGATGGTCGAGCACATCAAGCCTGTGTACGACCCCAGCCTCTCGCTGGGCCACAACATCATGCGGGCGAAGGAAGCCGGCATGAAGTACAAGGATGTCGCAGTCTGGTGTGGCCATCCCGAGTGGAGCACGACCGACGTGTACGGCAAGGTCAGCAACAACGGGATCATGCTCCGAGAGTACAAGAAGTACCTCAAGAGCATCGGCAAGACCACACGCGACGTCGTCGCTGTGCATCCCGACGAGTGGCAGATCAGCTACGTCGAGGGATTCACGTCGATGATCCGTCGTCGGCTGCACGACCTGACCGCCATGCGGTCTGGCGGCACCGGCGAGGAGAACAGCACGGCTCTGGTCATCCGGGACATCCGCGATCAGGCGCGCGACGCGCTCTGGGCAGACTTCCCAGACCTGAAGCCGCACGAGCCGGACTGCAAGTGCAAGCAGTGCACCGAGAAGCGGAAGCCTGTCAAGTACCGCGAGGGTCGCAGGACGAACTATGCTGCCTACGGCTCGGGACAGGACAAGGGTCGCGACGCTCGCATCGTGAGCAACGACCCGAAGCTGCGCACGCCAGGCAAGCTCAACTCGTGATCTGCAGCTGTGCCCTGCTGGGGCACGGCTGGAGCTCATGCTCCGTACCACCATACAAGCAACCAGGGAGGTCACATGCGTGGATATGACGCATGGGTCACTCGCGAGCCTGACTGGCGTCTGCCAGACGAGCCGTGGCAGTATCTGCTACATTGCTCGTTCTGCGGATGCTGGGTCAGCATGAAACCCGAGAACATGGTGGAACAGATCACGCACACGAAGAAGGATGTGTGCTACGGATCTGGTCCACAAGTCGAGGACTTCATGATGCAACACGACGAGTGTCCGCACCCGTCAGACTTCAAGCACGGAAAGCACGAGGTCGACACCTACGGTGGCATGACCACGTACTTCCGCTGCAAGAACTGCGGCGGTGAAGCCGCGCTGAGCGAGTACTGATGTCAGATCTTCCGTTCGAAGACGACACCAGAAACCCGTTCATGCCCGGCGACGATCTGCCGAAGCCTGAACAGGGTGACATCATGTACCTCAGGAAGATGGGCACAACCGAGGACATGCCGAACAAGCTCATCGTCACGATTACCCGAGACAACCTCGGTGAGTCGTGGGACCCGATGGGTGAGGATGCTTGGGGCCAGCAAGACATGAATGACATCGCTGGCTTCAAGGGTCACTGGTATGCCTACGGCATGTCCGATGACTCCAAGTATGAGGACGAATACCTTGTCGCCTCGTATGAGGTCGAACGCATCGAGAAGCATGGCTAGGATCTCGTACAGCCTGTCATTGTCTGACGACGGCCACGTGATCGTGAAGGTGACAAAGAAAGCACCCGATCACGTGTACGTCCCGGGCAAGACAAGGGCACAGCTGACAAAGGACGTGCTGTTCTTCCTTCGCGTCAGCGAAGTGCCCATCAACAAGGATCGTCTCCAAGGTGAGCTAGACGAGATGATCTGGCAACACGTACCAAAGCGTGACTGGTACTGAGCAGCAGCGGCTCACCCTCCGGGGTGGGCGCGCTGGTACTCAGCCGAGTACCGCAACAGCTACCAGGGAGGTTTGGTCTATGACCAAGACACTCGCTGTGCCTACGGTTGCGAAGATGCTGAAGGGCATCGTCACACCCGATGGGTTCACGCGCGAGGTCTACACCGAGCCGAAGACACAATGGCATCCTGCCACGAAGTGTCTGAAGCTCGTGGGGCCTGGCGTCGAGATCCTCATCGTGTTCGACGGTGTATCTGACAGCTACTCGCTCGCCAGTGGGCACGTCAGCTTCGATTCGCCAGCGGGTCGTCGCTCATTCGACAGGTACGGTGTGGAAGACTCCTTCTACATCGAGAACCCTGCCAGATGGGGCGGCGAGATCCCGCTGCACGAGCACGACCGCGTCTACCACAACGGTGGCTTCGGCACGGTCGAATCCTCAGCCGGTTGGAAAGGCTGGGGAGAGGCTCGCACGTTCGTCGACGAGTTCGTCATCAAGTGGGACGACTCGAGAAGCGGCACGGTGAAGTACACCAAGCGGCGTCTCAAGAGCCACGGCATCGTCAGGGCCGACGAGATCGAGCAGACCAACGCGAAGATCAAGCGGTTCATCGAGGTCAAGATCCCGGAGGCAATCGAGCGCATCTCGCGCTCTGAGCAGGTTCCGGGTCTGCCGTTCATGGTCACGCCTGAGCGCAAGGAAGAGATCGTCAAGACGCTCAGCGGCCATCGGCGGTTCACATGGACGCCGAGTGGATTCGGGACTGGCTACGTCATCCAGATGAACTACGGAGAGCGTGGCTGGAAGCGTGTCCCTGCCGAGACCGAGAAGTTCTTCGGACTCAAGCCCCTGTTCTTCAGCACGTTCGACGCCGACTGATGTTCAGCGTCGGCGACCGGGTGGAGTTGGTGTTCACGAGCGACACGTACACCAGCCTCAAGCCCGGAGACAAGGGCACGATCACGCTCATCGACTCGCTTGGCACGATCCACGTCAAGTGGGACAACGGTTCGAGCCTGGGTATCATCCCCGGCGAGGACACGATCCGACGGATCTGATCAGCGGCTGCCCACCAGAGATGGTGGGCTGGCCGGTGCTCAGCCGAGTACCAGTAGCAACCAGGGAGGTGAAAATGCCAAAGCACAAGGCGAACCAGATCAACACGTTGTTCCGGTTCATCGTCGAAGGGACGATGGAGTTCCCGTTCGACATGCTTCGCTACGACCGCTGTTGGCCGACCTACGAGACCGAGATTGTCAACATCGCTCCGTTCAGTCGGGAACGACAGCGCGAGCAGCGCAGCATCAGCATGACGGGACTACAGGAGCCCACCGATGCACGGTGGACTTCCTTCGGTTGGCGCGTGCGCGATGTGCAGGTCATGAGGCAGGGCTAACATGGCCTGGCTCAAGGCATGGCAGGACGAGCGTCCAGGTTGGACGCGTCGGGTTCGGTGGTATCCGCAAAAGAGCGGACAGGTAAGGCTGCAGTTCGAAGAGCGGGTACCAGGCGAGACTGTGCGGGACAAGCACAGCCTCTTCGCCGATCCGGAAAACGCCCAGCTGCTGTGGGACGAATACGTCAACACCGGCATCACAGGCCGCAGCCTTTTCTTCCGCGTTCAAGAAGAAGAGGAGATGAACTATGGCGAAGAGTGACAAGGTGCTCACCCCGCAGCAGACCATCGTCAACGCCTGGCGGACAGGCAAGAAGCAGGTTGTCGTAGACGACCGGCTCTTCAGCCTGACGCTTCAGGTGCACCACCCGATCGTGCACAAGAAGGACGGCACGCATGTCAAGGTGAAGGAGCAGTGGATCATCGCTGTTCCTGCCGACGGCAGCCGTCTACCGCTGTACAGTGTCGGGTACAACAACAAGCTGCGAAGTAGCGTATGACGCAGCAGGAGCCGCTCGCTGAGCGGCATCCTGGTACGTCAGGCGACGTACTATAACCAGGGAGGTGAAACATGGACAAGACCATCGTGATCGACACACCGGATGGCATTGCGGCTTTCCACATGCTCGCGCAATTGAGCGCATGTCGGCTTCAGCTGAAGGGTCTGCAACACAGCAGCGGTCGCAGCGTCATCGCCCACGTGAAGCGGACATACGGCTTCAAGGGCAACAATGAGAGCGTCGTCGCTCAGTTCGAGCAGATGCTCAAGGACAACGGGGTGCTCCGTGAGAAGGCATAACGAGTTCATCATCGAGCACCCCAGGCGTGGCACACTTCGCTCGTTGGAGCACGACTTCAACGGCGACGTCAAGGCACGCTTCTCCACGTCTGGCATGCGGGACGATCCCGAGAAGACAGCGATCTTCCCAACGGCGAGTGATGCATGGCTCGCCCTGCGGCAGATCCCAACGCCGACTCGGCACGAGTGCAAGATCCTCGTGTACATTCCCGAGGACGTGTCGTACTACAAGCTCGAGAAGACCTGAGCCTGCGGGTGGCGCTAGGGGACTAGCGCCGACCCGGAGTTTCAGGTAAACTCCACTCCAGCTACCAGGGAGGCTATATGACCGTACAACGAGACACGGTTCCAGCGTGGGCTCAAGATGCGCAGACCACTACCGGCGAGCGCAGGGCGAGCCAGAAACAGCTGAACTACATCCGTGATCTCAGCCAGAAGAAGGACCTGGCGTCACTCAGTCAAGAGCAACGGGACGCACTCGTGCAACCCGATGAGTTCTGGCAGGAGGACACGACCAGGCTCTCCTTCGAGAAGGCACGCAGGATGCTTGACCTGATGATCCCGTTGCCGAACAGGCCACGGGAAACGGTCATCAGCGATGGCGTAGAGACCAGCACGGCTCTCTCCGGATTGCCGCCGGGTCGCTACGCTCTGCCCAAAGCCGGTACGGAGCTTGAAGACAATGAGCTCCGCTTCTACCAGTGCTGGGAAAGTCGTGACAAGGCTGCCAAGCGCATCTACGTCATGTTCGGACCCAGCGAGGCGAAGCTGCCGATCGACGCGCAGATCAAGATCGCGAAGATGATCGTCAAGTCAGGCATCCGAGAGTGTGCGATCCGCTACGGTATGGAGATCGGTTCGTGCTCCAACTGTGGTCGGCGTCTGACGAACCGCATCAGTCGTGAGCTCGGCATCGGCCCCATCTGTGGTGGCCGCATGTTCGGCGGCGACGAGTGGTCGTCGGAAGTCAAGTCCAAGCGTCAGGAGATCCTGGCGCGCGGTGAAGACCCAGACGAGGAGTTCAACGATGAGTGACATCATCGGTATCCGGTACATCGTCGTAGCGGTTGGTGGCCCGAAGGATCCGGCCACCGAGGAAGACGTTGAGGTCTGCAAGAAGATGATGGAGGACAAGCTACCGTTCACCGTCACCGTCCTCAGCGAGCGTGTCAGCAACAGGCTGACGTGGGCCCTGATCGATGAAGGTGCCATGTCATCCTGAGGCTGTAGCAGCCGTTCGGCGGCTGCTAAGTGCGCTCTGGGTGGTCCTCCCTGGGCCCATAGAGCGCACTTAGGAGCCGCTGAAATCAGTTGCTCTAGGGACTAGCCAACGGCTGTCCCTTCAGGTATCATTCTCTGGTACCTGATTCACCGAGTAAGACACTACCACCGAAGGGAGCGAGAAATGCCACGTGAAGGAAGAGAGGCCACCAAGGCCCAGTTCGACAAGCTCGTGACTCTGCTCAAGAAGTCGCCCGGTAACTCCGAGCGCTGGTACTCCGAGCAGGCCAACATCGACATGGGCATCATCGGCAAGACGCTTTGGCGTGCCGAGGTGGTCGCCGACCCCAGCCTGAAGATCGCGGCAACGCCCAAGGCGATCTACAACGCCGCACAGAAGGGCAACCTCCGCTGGCCGCGGATCGCCGCATACGCGGGGATCTCGGTCGGCGAGGCCAGGCGGCTGTACGAGCAGGCCGGCAACGGTGCTGCCCCCAGCAACCTGACCGCTCGCGGTCGGCAGTTCGACGGTGTCACCACGGTCAAGAAGACGGGTGGCTCCGGTCGGCGCGGCGCTGCGTCTGCCAAGGCGCAGCCGTCGGGCACCAGCGGTCGTCGTGGGGCTGCCTCCACCAAGGCGCAGCCCAGCGCGACCACCGGTCGCAGGGCAGCCGGTCGGCGGGGCACGCGCGCAGGCGCAAGCCCCAAGTAAGACAGGCGGTTGAGGAAGTCCTCGAATCCGGCGACCCGCCAGACGTCACTCCATTGGAGCGGCTTCTGGTGGGGAGCCGGATCTGGGTCGAAGTCACCGAGACGACACGTACGACAAGTGACGGCATGACATACACGTTGCCAGCACACATCTACGACTGTCGTGTCATGGGCTTCAAACAGTTCCTGCCTGCGATGAAGCAGAAGGGTAGAGAGAAGCACTTGGTGCAACTCTACACGGACCCAGGCGGAATGAGGACGCTGTCTGTCGGTTCCCTCCGGCTACGCGACCCACGTCGCCGGAAGCAGGTATGAGCGCTGTGGCTGTGTCCCTCACGGGACACGGCCAGAGTGCTCTCGCACTCTAGCGACGATGGACGGACCATTACCCATCGTCGGACACTACTAATCCAGGGAGGAAAGTTGATAGCCGCAGTGCTTACGGGCTGGATCTTCCGGCCACAGCCGAGACGTCGGCCCAAATCAACCTGGGCAGAAGTACAGGCCGCACGCGACGAGATGAACAAGACGATCATCTCCGCGAGCGAGGATGGCGACCAGGACTGGTCCTGGGCTCTGAAGTACGCGATCGAGATCCATCGCGAGACAATGCTGCAAGCAAGATAGTAGCGGCTGCCTCATACTGCGGTGTGAGGCGGGCCGGTGCCATCTGGCACTTAGGAAGGGAGGTTACATGGCAAGAACCAGGGAGGACGCGGAGTTTGTCTCCAAGTTGCCACCCTTCAAGACAAAACCCAGCACGGACTATCCGGGCTGGCTCATCGTGGAGTGTGGACGAGAAGACTGCTCCGGCGTCTTTCTTGTCCGCAAGAGCCACTGGACTCGTACGCTCGTACGCAACGGTACGACGATCACCGGTCGAAGCTGTCCCTACTGTTTTCGGGTCGGACGCCTGCCTTTCCGCAAGCGGAAGTCCGCGACTTAGGGTAGAATAGATCGGTGCTAGACACTACCACACGAGGAGTACCATGAACAAGGCATTTGCGGAAATGAGTGCCGCAGGTGACAAAATCGAGATCTACTTCAGATACGACCCTGACCTCGTGTCATGCATTAGGGAAGTGCCTGGAGCTCGATACGTTCCTCCGAATGAGGGTGGTCCCATGTGGACCGTTCCCCTCACACTCGACTCTGCGAGGATGCTGAACAAATGGATGGGACCTAGTCTCGTTCTCGGTAAGGCATTCAAGCAGTGGGGCAAGGAAGCGGTTGATCGGGAGCGCATGCTCCACGACCTATCCACCATCGATGATCTGCCGGTGGAGAAGCTGAAGATCTCCGAGACATTGCCCGATCTCGCTGAGTGGCTGCGTGGCTACCAGCGTGCGGATACACAGTTCCTCGCGGCTACGTCGGCTCTGAATCTGAACCAGCAGAGGCTGGGGAAGACACCAGAGACGATCGCAGCCGTCTTCGAGGCAGGACTGGGCGATGGCCCGCACCTCGTGTGCGCGCCGAAGACCAGCCTGAACACCGTTTGGCGATTCGAGATTGAACGCTGGACGGCGAAGCTGGAGAAGCCGCACGAGGTCATCACGTACTCCGGCGAGATGTCACAATCCACTCGGGCTGCTGCCATCGAAGAGTTCTGGAAGTGCGTCGATGAGGAGTGGCCGGTGTGGTTCGTGTGCACGTATCAGACCGTTCGCGACGGTGCAGAGCCGTTCATGGATCCGGCTGAGTTTCCGGATGGATGGGCGTCCTTCACCATCGATGAGTTCCACAAGAGCGGTCTGCCGCGTGCGTCGGGCAAGAAGGACCCCAAGAGCAACAGCAAGTTCGCGCTCGCTGTGAAGGAAGTCAACGCACAGCGACGCTACGCGCTGTCAGGTACACCGATGGGCGGCAAGCCCATCAAGCTCTGGGGTGCCCTCAACTTCATCTACCCCAGGCAGTACACGTCGAAGTGGCAATGGGCTAAGACGTGGTTGGATGTCAACAACAATGGCTATGGTAGCGACATCGGAACGATCCAGCGTGGTCGTGAGGATGAGTTCTACCGGGCCATGGCGCCATATGTGGTTCGCCGTCTCCGGTCTGAGGTACTGCCTCAGCTGCCGGCAGCACAGTGGATCGACGTGTGGTGTGACATGACTCCCAAGCAAGAGAAGCAGTACCGGGAGTTCGCTGCGAGAGCAGAGACAACCATCGAAGAGCTCCAGCTGAACGCCATCGGCATCTTGGCTGAGTATGCCCGGTTGAAGGTCTTCGCCGACGCATACGTCGAAGAGATGGAGGAACGGACAGTCACGTGTGGAACGTGCAAGGGTGCCGGGAAGATCGCGGACGAGCGTGATGACGTTACAGTCAGCACGACCTGTCCTCGGTGTCTCGGTACCGGGACACGCACCATCCAGCATCTCATCCCGTCCAACGAGTCCGGCAAGCTGCCGGCGCTGATCGAGCGTCTAGCAGAGCAGGGTATCGTTGGTAACGACAAGGATGACGATGCTGAGGGCGAGTCTCTAGCGATCGTCGCGTCGCAGTTCAAGGAAGTCGCGGACATGGTTCACGCCTATCTGAATCACATGGGGATCAAGGCAGTCAAGATCACCGGTGACACCAAGGACGAGGATCGTACCGTCAACCAGATGCTGTTCCGTCAGGACGGCAAGCGGATGGCGGATGATCCCCGCGTCATCGTGATGACCACGACTGCTGGTGGTGTTGCTATCACCCTCGACCTCGTTGAGAACGTTCACATCCTCGACGAAACGTGGGTACCGGACGACCAGGA